>MPMF02026483.1_pt1 | contig 17338 bp, 11 predicted proteins | sample 1617271 | NCBI WGS metagenome assembly MPMF02 (sample SAMN05944812, study PRJNA350692) | marine metagenome | biome: marine; feature: ODZ; material: water; isolation source: 120 m water sample prefiltered with 30 um filter, filtered on to 0.2 um... | place: Pacific Ocean | collected 2012-04-09... | reverse complement strand
TCCACGACGGCAATGCGGTCATGGACTGGATGGAACAGGAACAGGAGCGCGGTATTACCATCACTTCGTCCGCGACGACGTGCTATTGGCGCGAGCACCAGATTAACATTATCGACACGCCGGGCCACGTCGACTTTACGATCGAGGTCGAGCGCAGCTTGCGTGTGCTCGATGGTTCTGTCTGCGTCTTCGACAGCGTCGCCGGCGTCGAGCCGCAGTCGGAGACGGTTTGGCGTCAGGCCGACCGCTACGGAGTGCCGCGTATCTGTTTTGTCAACAAGATGGACCGTATCGGCGCCGACTTTATGCGCTGCGTGGATATGATCGTCGATCGCCTCGGTGCCACACCCCTGGTGGTGCAGCTGCCGGTTGGTGCCGAGGCCGATTATGCCGGTGTCGTGGACCTCGTGCGCATGAAGGCCGTTCTCTGGCGCGACGAGAGCCTTGGTGCGGAGTTCGACGCAGTGGAGATCCCGGGCGAGCTTACCGATCTTGCGACGGAATACCGCGAGAAGCTGATCGAGGCTGCGGTAGAACAGGACGACGACGTCCTGGAGGCATTTCTCGAAGGGGAGGAGCCGGACGAGGAGACGCTGATCCGCTGCATTCGCAAAGGCACCATCACCGGCGCCTTTGTGCCCGTGCTCAACGGCTCGGCCTTCAAGAACAAGGGCGTGCAGCCGCTGCTCGACGCCGTGGTCGACTATATGCCGGCGCCGACCGACATTGCGGCAATCAAGGGCACCCTGCCTGACAGCGAGGAGCCAGCCGAGCGCATTAGCTCCGATGATGAGCCTTTCGCGGCTCTCGCCTTTAAGGTCATGAACGACCAACATGTCGGGTCTCTGACCTTCGCTCGTGTCTATTCTGGCGTGGTCCAGACTGGGCAATCGGTGCTCAACTCGGTCAAGGGTAAACGCGAACGGGTTGGGCGTATGCTAGCCATGCACGCCAACCACCGCGAGGACATTGAAGCTGCGCGGGCCGGCGATATCGTAGCGATTTGTGGACTCAAGAACACCACCACCGGTGACACACTGTGTGATGCTAAGAAGGCGGTTATTCTCGAGCGCATGGAGTTCCCTGAGCCGGTCATCGAGGTCGCGGTCGAGCCACGCACAAAAGGTGATCAGGAGAAGATGGGTGTAGCACTCGGTCGCCTGGCGATGGAGGATCCGTCCTTCCGTGTGGCCAGCGATGCCGAGAGCGGCCAGACTCTGATCAAGGGCATGGGCGAACTCCACCTCGACATCATAGTCGACGTGGCCCGGCGTGTCGATAATGTTAATCTGGTGCTCGCGCCAATAGCACGTCGTCGCGGCAGACGTGATGGTGATACCGCGCTCCTGCTCCTGCTCCATCCAGTCCATGGTCGCAGCGCCATGATGAACCTCACCGATCTTGTGGGAGCGCCCGGTATAGAACAAGATGCGCTCCGTTGCCGTCGTCTTCCCGGCGTCGATGTGGGCCATGATGCCGATATTGCGGTACCAGGACAGAGGCGTGGTGCGGGACATACTTCAGATTCCTCAGATTATCCGCTGCGCCAGCCTACCAGCGATAATGGGAAAAGGCTTTGTTGGCTTCAGCCATGCGATGTGTATCCTCCCGCTTCTTCACCGCAGAACCGCGATTCACCGCAGCATCCATGAGTTCGTTCGACAGGCGCTCGACCATGGTTTTTTCCGACCGATTGCGCGCCGCATCAATAAGCCAGCGAATGGCAAGCGCTTGGCGACGGTCGTTGCGAACCTCCACCGGCACCTGATAGGTGGCGCCGCCGACGCGACGCGACTTCACTTCAACATTGGGCTTCACGTTCTCGAGCGCATCGTGAAAGAGCTGCAACGGATCGCCACTGTTGCGCCCGGCGATACGATCGAACGCGCCATACACAATTCGCTCCGCGCACGACTTCTTGCCGTCGTGCATCAGATTATTCATGAACTTGGTGACAACGACGTCGCCAAATTTAGCATCGCCCAAGATCTCGCGTTTTTCCGCGGCGTGCCGGCGTGACATATTCTAAACTCCCGCCTATTTGGGACGCTTGGCGCCGTACTTGGAGCGCCGCTGGCGGCGATCATTGACACCTTCGGTATCCAGCGTGCCGCGAATGATATGGTAGCGCACGCCAGGAAGATCCTTGACGCGACCACCGCGGATCACCACCACCGAGTGCTCCTGAAGGTTATGGCCCTCGCCAGGAATGTAGCTGGTGACCTCAAAGCTATTGGTCAGGCGCACACGCGCGACCTTGCGCAGCGCCGAGTTCGGCTTTTTCGGCGTGGTCGTATAGACGCGCGTGCAGACCCCGCGTTTCTGCGGACAGGCTTCGAGCGCCGGCACCTTGTTATGCTCCACTTGACGCTGTCGGCCCTTGCGCACCAGTTGATTGATCGTCGGCACAGACTATTCCTCTCGCCTACCGTCCGCAAAAACACCAAGACACGCCTGCGCTACCGGTCGGCCGCCCTTGGCATAGCGACCAGCTTGCAAGCCAAACGCCACCGAGACGTCCACGTTTCTCCGCTGAGATCAGCAGGACCCGCGACGGCTGCCCCGACGGTCGGTTATGTTCCACGTTGCGGCAACCGTTGCGATCGCCTATCGGGGGCAGCGTCTAGGCAGGACACCTACCACCTACCCCCCGAATGAGGCGCGCATACTATGGACGGCCCTGGTGGTCGTCAAGCGCAAAACGTTGCCCGAAAACCCCTAGATTTACGGGTTTTCCCTACAGTTTCTGGACCCAAGGAGAAGGCCGTCAAGCGGCCCCAGACTCCTCCGCTTCGATGAGAGCCTGGCCCGCGTCGGCCTCGGCAGCCGCCACCGCCTGACGCGCCTCGATGATCTCCCGATCCCGGGTGCCGGCGACCCCCTTCATAATGTTCATAAAACGGCCCGTGCCGGCCGGAATCAGGCGTCCGACGATGACGTTCTCCTTAAGCCCGTGGAGCCGGTCAGAACGTCCGGTCACAGCGGCATCTGTCAGTACACGCGTGGTTTCCTGGAACGATGCCGCCGAAATGAAGGAATTGGTCTGCAAGCTAGCTTTGGTGATGCCTTGCAGCACTGGCGTCGCGGTCGCGATACGCCGCCCATCGGTCTCGGCCTTGTGGTTGACCTCGCGGAACTCCACCTTATCAACCTGCTCGCCATTGAGGAACGTGGTCTCGCCGGGATCGTCGATCTCAATCTTCTGCAGCATCTGGCGCGTAATCACCTCGATGTGCTTATCGTTGATCTTCACGCCCTGCAGGCGATAGACCTCTTGGATTTCGTCGATCAGGTACGATGCAAGTTCCGCCACACCGAGCACCTTGAGAATGTCGTGCGGCACCCGGCTACCATCCATCAGAAGATCGCCCTTGCGGACGAGATCTCCCTCCTGAACGGTGATGGGCTTGCCCTTCGGAATAAGATACTCGGAAGGCTCCGCGCCCTCTTCCTCGGGTACCACCACCACGCGGCGCTTGGCCTTGTAATCCTTTCCGAACTCGACCCGCCCGTCGCTTTCGCTCATGATCGCGAATTCCTTGGGCTTGCGCGCCTCGAACAGCTCTGCCACGCGCGGCAGGCCACCAGTAATGTCGCGTGCCTTCGAGCCCTCGAGCGGGATCCGCGCCAGCACGTCACCAGCATGGACGCTGTCATCCACTTCAACGCTGAGCACGGCATTGATGGGTAGCTCGAACTGAGCGTCGCGGCCGTTCGATAGGGTCACCGGCTCGCCACTCTCATCGACCAGGAGAATACGTGGACGCAGTTCACCGGTCTTGCCAGTCTGCTTCCACTCGATGACGCGGCGACTGGCGATGCCGGTCGCCTCGTCAACCTCCTCGCGCATGGTCACAGCCTCAACCAGATCGAGATACTTGACCGTGCCAGACTTCTCGCTGATCACGGGCCGCATGTGCGGGTCCCACTCAGCAAGCTTGGTGCCACGACTGACCGGCTGAGCATCATCGACCAACAGGCGGCTGCCATAGGGGACACGATGCCGTGCCCGCTCGCGGCCCTGCTCGTCTTTAACCACGAGCTCGCAATTGCGACTCATGATCACGGGAGTGCCCGTCGAATCGTTTACCGCGTTGCGGTTCTCCACCGTAAGTGTGCCGTCGATGGTGCTCTCGATGGCCGACTGCTGGGCAGTCTGGCTGACAGCACCACCGATGTGGAAGGTACGCATGGTGAGTTGGGTGCCAGGCTCACCGATCGACTGGGCGGCGATAACGCCCACGGCCTCACCAACATTAACCACCGTGCCGCGCGCAAGATCGCGACCGTAGCAGACAGCGCAAACGCCTTCCTCGGTCTCGCAGGTCAGCACCGAGCGGATCTTGACGTGTTCGACGCCGGCCGCCTCGACAGCCAGCACCGCGGCTTCATCGATCAAACAGGCGCTCGGCACCAGCACCTTGTCGCTAACCGGATCGAGGATATCGATCGAGGCGGTACGCCCGAGAATGCGGTCGGCCAGCGGCGCGATCACCTCGGCACCTTCGACCACCGCCGCCACATCGAGGCCCGCGATTGTGCCACAATCTATCTCGGTGATGATCACATCCTGGGCAACATCAACGAGACGGCGCGTCAGGTAGCCTGAATTCGCGGTCTTCAGCGCCGTATCCGCTAGCCCCTTGCGGGCGCCGTGGGTAGAGTTGAAATATTCGAGAACCGTCAGCCCCTCTTTAAAATTGGAGATGATCGGCGTCTCGATAATCTCGCCCGATGGCTTGGCCATGAGACCACGCATGCCGGCCAACTGCTTCATCTGCGCTGGCGAGCCACGGGCACCGGAATGGGCCATCATATAGACCGAGTTGAGCGAGGTGTCGCCCGCGTCACCGCCAGCAATGCCAGCCATCATCGCGTCCGCCACCTTGTCCGTGCACTGGGACCAGATGTCGATGACCTTGTTGTACTTCTCGCCTTGGGTGATCAGGCCTTCAGCATATTGACGCTCAAACTCTTTGACCATGTCTCGGGTATCGTTCACCAGGGCCTCCTTGGCCTCCGGAACGACCATATCATCCTTGCCGAAAGAGATGCCGGCGCGGCAGGCGCGCGAGAAGCCCATCGCCATGATGTGATCCGCGAACAGAACCGTCTCTTTCTGACCGCAGTGCCGATAGACCTCATCGATGACCTGGGTCAGTTCCTTCTTGGTCAGCAGGCGATTGATCAGGTCAAAGCTGATACGCGGATGTCGCGGCAAAATTTCCGAAAGCAGCATGCGCCCGGGTGTCGTGTCGACAACCTCGGTAACCGGATTGCTCTCCGCATCGACCGTGTGGTAGCGCGCTTTGATCCTAGCATGCAGGTGTAGCGCGCCGCTCTCACAAGCGTGCTCGATCTCCGATACCGAAGCGAATGTCATGCCCTCGCCCGCTAGGCCCTCGCGCTCGATCGTCAGATAGTAGAGACCAAGCACGATATCTTGGGTCGGCACGATGATCGGCTTGCCGTTGGCCGGGCTGAGAATGTTGTTGGTCGACATCATCAAAACCCGTGCCTCAAGCTGGGCCTCCAGCGACAGGGGCACATGCACGGCCATTTGGTCGCCGTCGAAATCGGCATTGAAGGCAGCACAGACCAGTGGATGCAGCTGGATCGCCTTACCCTCGATGAGCTTGGGCTCAAAGGCCTGGATACCGAGGCGATGCAGCGTTGGTGCCCGGTTGAGCAGCACTGGATGCTCGCGGATCACCTCCTCCAAGATATCCCAGATCTCGGGACGCTCCTTCTCCACCATGCGCTTGGCCGCCTTTATGGTGGTGGCCATACCGTAGAGCTCGAGCCTGGAGTAGATGAAGGGCTTGAACAACTCGAGCGCCATCTTCTTGGGTAGCCCACACTCGTGCAGTTTAAGTTCAGGTCCCACCACGATCACCGAGCGACCAGAATAGTCGCAGCGCTTGCCAAGCAGGTTCTGCCGGAAGCGACCCTGCTTACCCTTAAGCATATCAGCGAGCGACTTCAACGGCCGCTTGTTGGCGCCGGTGATGACGCGGCCGCGGCGGCCGTTGTCAAACAGGGCGTCCACGGACTCCTGCAGCATGCGCTTTTCATTGCGCACGATGATATCAGGCGCGCGCAGCTCCAACAGCCGCTTGAGGCGGTTATTACGATTAATGACGCGACGATAGAGATCGTTAAGATCGGAGGTCGCAAAGCGACCGCCGTCGAGTGGCACCAGCGGGCGCAACTCCGGCGGGATTACCGGCACCACCTCAAGAATCATCCACTCCGGACGATTGCGCGACTCGATGAAGGCCTCTACGAGCTTGAGGCGCTTGATGAACTTCTTGCGCTTGGCCTCGGAGCCGGTCTGGGCCAAGTCCTCGCGCAGCGTCACACGCTCTTCTTCCAGGTCGATCGCAATCAGCATGTCGCGAATGGCCTCGGCACCGATGCCCGCCTCGAAAGCATCATCGCCATATTCGTCGAGATATTCGAGATAGGCGTCCTCGGTGATCAGCTCATTCTGCTTGAGCGGCGTCAGGCCCGGTTCGGTCACAACGTAATTCTCAAAATAGAGAATCCGCTCGATCTCTTTGAGAGTCATATCGAGTAGCGTGCCGATGCGAGACGGCAGCGACTTGAGAAACCAGATGTGAGCCACGGGTGAGGCCAGCTCGACATGACCCATGCGCTCGCGCCGCACCTTTGCCTGGATCACCTCCACGCCACACTTCTCGCAGACGATGCCACGATGCTTCATGCGTTTATATTTACCGCACAAGCATTCGTAGTCCTTAATCGGCCCGAAGATCTTGGCACAGAACAGGCCGTCGCGTTCAGGTTTGAAAGTGCGGTAGTTGATGGTCTCGGGCTTCTTCACCTCACCGTACGACCACGACCGGATCTTCTCCGGGCTGGCGATCGAGATACGGATATCGTCGAACCGACGCGTAGTTGCGGCCGGTGTGAAGATGCTCATCAAATCATTCATTTACTACGCTCCTGTGCGCTCGCGGCGTGCCGCTTGCTCACTTTCTCTCCACCAGGTCGACGTCGAGTCCGAGGGACTGCAATTCCTTCACCAGCACATTGAAGGATTCTGGAATGCCGGCCTCGAAATTGTTTTCACCGCGCACTATCGCCTCGTATGCCTTGGTACGGCCGGAGACATCGTCGGACTTAACCGTCAACATCTCCTGCAGGGTGTAAGCTGCACCGTAAGCCTGCAGTGCCCAGACCTCCATCTCGCCGAAACGCTGGCCGCCGAATTGGGCCTTTCCGCCCAGCGGCTGCTGGGTCACGAGGCTGTAGGGGCCGATGGAGCGGGCATGGATCTTGTCATCAACCAGGTGATGAAGCTTAAGCATGTAGATGTAACCCACCGTCACCTTTCGGTCGAAGGTCTCACCTGTGCGCCCGTCCGTGAGCACCACCTGCCCGGACGAGTCCAGGCCGGCCTGCTCGAGAAGCTCGATGATATTGGCCTCATGCGCGCCGTCAAACACCGGCGTCGAGATTGGCACGCCGGGACGAAGATTGCCGGCGAGTTCCATGATCTCCTCGTCGTCCATGGTTTTGAAGACGTCTTTGACTACTTTTTTGCCATAGATATCGCCAAGACGGGCACGGATCTGCTTGGTCTCACCGCCCTTGCTCGTGGCATCGTTGAGCAGCTCGCCGACCTCGCGACCAAGCGCACGCGTCGCCCAACCGAGATGGGTCTCCAGAATCTGTCCGACATTCATGCGCGAGGGCACCCCGAGCGGGTTGAGCACGATGTCGAGCGGCGTGCCATCTTCGAGATAGGGCATGTCCTCGATCGGCATGATCTTGGAGATGACGCCCTTGTTGCCGTGGCGACCGGCCATCTTGTCCCCAGGCTGCAGCTTACGCTTCACGGCCACGAAGACCTTGACCATCTTGAGCACGCCCGGCAGCAGCTCGTCGCCGGACTGCACTTTCTCGACCTTGTCCTGGAAGCGCGCGCCAAGCGCCTCGTTGGCAACATCGAGCTCTCGCTTAAGCGCCTCGACGTGCCCCATCACTTTTTCGACCTTGACCGCAAACTGCCACCACTGGCCATGCCCGTATTCTTCGAGCACAGCCTGGGTGATCTTGCTGCCAACCTTGCAGCCCTTGGGCCCGGCCACGATCTGCCGGTTGAGCAGCATGTTTTTCAGACGATCGTAAATATCGCCCTCGATGATCATGCGCTCGTCATCGCGGTCCTTGGCCAGACGATCAATCTCGGCACGCTCGATGGCGAGTGCGCGCTCGTCCTTGTCGATGCCACGACGGGAGAAGACCCGGACCTCGACAATCGTACCCGAGACGCCAGGCGGTAAGCGCAGCGACGTATCACGCACATCGGACGCCTTTTCGCCGAAGATGGCACGCAGCAGCTTCTCCTCGGGCGTCATAGGCGATTCGCCCTTGGGCGTGATCTTACCGACAAGAATATCGTTCGGCTTCACTTCGGCGCCGATATAGACGATGCCCGCCTCGTCGAGGTTCTTCAGCGCCTCTTCGCCAACGTTGGGGATGTCGCGCGTGATCTCCTCTGGCCCGAGCTTGGTATCGCGAGCCATAACCTCGAATTCCTCGATATGAATCGAGGTGAAGACGTCGTCACGGACGATACGCTCGGAGATGAGGATGGAGTCCTCAAAGTTATAGCCATTCCAGGGCATAAAGGCGACGAGCACGTTGCGCCCAAGCGCCAGCTCGCCGAGTTCAGTCGAAGGACCGTCGGCGATCACGTCGCCGGCCACCACCCGATCACCCACCTTCACCAACGGCCGCTGGTTGATGCAGGTGTTCTGGTTCGAGCGCTGGAACTTCAAAAGGTTGTAAATATCGACGCCGGCAGAGCCCTCGCTGTCTTCGGCCGTGACCCGGATAACGACGCGCCGGACATCGACCTGGTCAACCACACCGGCCCGGCGCGCCACCACGGTAGCGCCCGAGTCGCGTGCCACGACCTCCTCCATGCCTGTGCCAACAAGCGGCGCCTGGGCCTGGATTAGCGGTACCGCTTGGCGCTGCATGTTCGAGCCCATCAGTGCGCGGTTGGCATCATCGTTCTCAAGAAACGGGATCAGGGCTGCAGCAACGGAGACCAGCTGTTTCGGTGAAACATCGATGTAATCGACATTCTCCGGTGAGGTCATGACAAAATCACCATTAACGCGACAGCTCACCAGATCGCGCTGGAAACGTCCGCTGGCATTAAGTGGCGCATTGGCCTGAGCAATGGTGTGCCGCGCTTCGTCCGTGGCCGAGAGGTAGTCAACTTCGTCAGTCACCTTTCCCTTGACCACCTTACGGTAGGGCGATTCTATAAACCCGTATTTATTTACCTTGGCATAGGTCGCAAGACTATTGATAAGGCCAATATTCGGTCCCTCTGGTGTTTCAACCGGACATATGCGGCCGTAATGGGTGGGATGCACGTCGCGCACCTCGAAGCCAGCACGCTCGCGCGTCAGGCCGCCCGGGCCAAGTGCTGACAGGCGCCGCTTATGAGTGATCTCAGACAACGGATTGGTTTGGTCCATGAACTGGCTGAGCTGCGAGGAGCCAAAGAACTCCCGCACCGCCGCCGCGGCCGGCTTGGAATTAACCAGGTCGTGCGGCATCACGGCATCAATCTCGACCGAACTCATACGCTCGCGGATAGCCCGCTCCATGCGAAGCAGCCCGACGCGATACTGATTTTCCATCAGCTCGCCGACCGAGCGCACACGCCGATTACCGAGATGGTCGATATCGTCGATATCGCCACGACCGTCCTTCAGACCGACAAGGGTCGAGACGACAGCGGTGATATCTGCACGCCGCAGCTCGCGCAGTTCATCATCACACTCGACTTCGAGACGCGAGTTCATCTTCACACGCCCGACAGCAGAGAGGTCATAGCGCTCGGAGCGCAGGATGTTCATATCCGCGTTGGCGATCCAGCCCATGTTCGGTCCGCCCCAATCGAGGGAGCAGGACACCGCGATCAGCGAAAATCCGTCGCGCGAATCGATCACCCAAGCATTGCCCTGCAGTGCGGCCCGATCGAGGGCCCCCACGGGCTTGGCTCGCTTGTTCGGCGTGCCGCGCACGTCGACGCTCTGCGAAGTAAGCTTCAGCGGGCTCAGGAACAGATCGTAGAGCAGACGCTCCGCGCTCTCGTCGGTCGGCGGCTCGCCCGGGCGCATGACCCGGTAGATATCGGTCAGAGCATCCGAACGCGACTGGTTTTTGTCGATGGCAAGCGTGTTGCGGATGTAAGGACCGACATTGGGACCCATGGCCAACACCGAGATCGCGCCGATTTTGGACTCCGCGATAGCGTCCCTCATCTCCTCGGTAATGGCGTCACCCGCCTCGGCAATCACCAGCCCGCTCTCCATATCGACGATCTCGCGCGCCGAAAACTGATCGATTAGGTCGTCAAGCTCGATGCGTTGACTATTGAAACCGCTATCGGCCAACCTGCGCGAAATAAGGGCCGTGACCCGCGTGCCTGCCTCAGCCACGACCTTACCGGTCTTAGCGTTGATCAGGTCGCGCTCCAGCCGCGTGCCCTTGACGCGCTCGAGATCGAAGGGTGCGCTCCAGCCCTTCTTGCTGCGCTTGTAGTCGACCATCTCGTAGAAGAGATCGAGAATTTCCTCGGTATTGAGACCGAGCGCGCGCAGCAGCGTGGTGACCGGCAGCTTGCGACGGCGATCAACGCGGACATAAACGATGTCCTTTGCATCGAACTCGAAATCAAGCCACGAGCCACGATAGGGAATCACCCGCGCCGCAAAGAGATATTTACCCGAGGAGTGGGTTTTGCCCTTATCATGATCGAAGAAGACGCCCGGCGAGCGGTGCATCTGGCTAACGATGACACGCTCCGTGCCGTTGATCACAAAGGTGCCCTTGTCGGTCATGAGCGGCATGTCGCCCATGAAGACGTCCTGTTCCTTGATATCACGCACCGTGCGCGCACCGGTTTCCTCGTCAACATCCCAGACGATGAGGCGCAGGGTCACGCGCAATGGTGCAGCATAGGTTACGCCGCGCTGCTGGCATTCCTCTACATCGTACTTGGGTGAATCGAGAGCATAGGCGACATATTGGAGCTGGGCAGAATCCGAAAAATCGCGAATCGGGAACACCGAATTAAAGACAGCCTGCAGGCCGGCATCCCGGCGCTCAGGCATTTCCACGTCCTTTTGCAGGAACGCTTCATAGGAGTTCCGCTGAACCTCGATCAGGTTCGGCATCGATGCGACTGCCAAAGAGCCGCCGTAGGATTTGCGAATGCGCTTGCGCCCAGTGAATGACAGGGTCATGCCTTCTCCTCAATACGAGGTTGACGCACAGCAGCGAGCCCACAGCCATGCGGGCTTAGCCAGAATGCAACGAAAGCACCCCCTCACAGCACGCGTAACGCACCAAAAGAGAGCAAGATGCCGCTTACGCCCGCTTAATGGAAAGCGGCGCAGAGGCGGATCAGATGCTTCCGGATGGGATCCGGTTTCACTATGTCGAACGGTGTCGCTGCCGTCAGTTATGCCGAGCGATGAATTTCGTAAAAACACCACCGAATGTCAAGAGAGGCCACCACCGAAACGGCAACGGCCCCGTTTCGCTCGCGACTATTTGACTTCGACGGTGGCACCGGCGCCTTCCAGTTTACCCTTGATCTCGTCGGCCTCGTCCTTGGACACACCCTCCTTGACGGGGTTGGGTACGCCCTCGACAAGCCCCTTGGCTTCCTTGAGCCCAAGGCCAGTGATGCTGCGGATTTCCTTAATGACGTTGATCTTCTTCTCGCCGAAGCTCGCCAAAATGACATCGAACTCGGTCTGCTCTTCTACTGCGGCGTCGCCGCCGCCGGCTGCCGGAGCAGCGGCTACGGCCACCGGCGCCGCGGCCGAAACACCCCACTTATCCTCAAGCAACTTGGCCAGTTCCGATGCTTCCAGCACCGTCAGGGCGGACAGTTTTTCCGCAATCTTCTCGATATCAGCCATGTTTCTTACTCCTGGTCTGAGATTTTTTGATCGTTGGCGCGCCCGGGATCAGGCCGCCTCTTGTGCATTTGCATGGGCGTCGATAACGCGCGCCAACTGACCCGCCGGGGCCTGGAGTACACCGGCGATCTTGGTGGCCGGGGCATTGAGTAGCCCAACCAGCTTGCCACGCAGTTCATCGAGCGATGGCAGGCTGGCGAGATTCTTGACATCGACTTCGGCAAGCGTGTTCTCACCAAGCCCCCCACCAAGAATGACGAGGTTGTCGTTTCCCTTGGCAAACTCAACGGTCGCCTTGGCCGCCCCCACGGGATCCTCTGAAACGGCGATCGCTGTTGGCCCGCTAAACAACGAGGCGAGATGCTCGTAGGGCGTGTCCGCCAAGGCAAGCTTGGTCAAGCTGTTCTTGGTGACCTTGAAGCTGGCTCCCGCGGCCCGCATCTGACGACGCAGTTCGGTCGCCTCGCCCGCCGTGAGACCAAGATTGTGGCTCACCACCACGGCCGTGGCATTGCTGAAAACTTCGTGCAGCGATGCGACCATCGCTTTCTTTGCGGCTCGATCCACGGCGCGCCTCCATGACGCTGCCTCCCCGCTGCAACGAGCCTATGCCCGCCCGGCGCGAAGGTCCGGTTACAACTCCGGTCCCTTGCGGGACCACATTTCCTATCCGGGAGGCAGCGACCGCATGCCGCAGCACGCGCGGCGATTCGGTCTTCCGCTTGTCTGCATGGGCCGGTTCCCCGTTTCTGCCGCAGCCGCACGCCTTGGCACCCATGGTCTCGGACAGGTCTTCGTCTCTCCGCCAGCAGGGCCGGTCAGAGCTTGATCAGTTCCTCCGGCTCCAGCTTGACGCCAGCACCCATGGTAGAGCTCAGTGCAGCGCGCTTCAGGAACAGGCCCTTGGCACCGCTCGGCTTAGCCTTGTTGATTGCAGAGATAAAAGCTTCCACATTCTCCACCAGGGCGGAGGCATCAAAGCTGGCCTTACCGATGCCGGCGTGAACAACGCCCGCCTTCTCGACGCGGAACTCGACCTGGCCGCCTTTGGCGTCTTTGACAGCCTGGACCACATTGGGGGTTACCGTGCCGAGCTTCGGATTAGGCATGAGGCCGCGCGGCCCTAGGATCTTACCCAGCTTGCCGACCACGGCCATCATGTCCGGCGTAGCAATGCAGCGGTCGAATTCGATCTCGCCTTCCTGCACCTTGGCCGCGAGATCATCCGCACCGACAAGATCCGCACCCGCTTCACGCGCCTCATCGGCTTTGGCGTCCTTGGCAAAAACGGCTACGCGCATCGACTTTCCCGTGCCGTGGGGCAGGCTGACCATGCCGCGCACCATCTGGTCGGCGTGGCGCGGATCGACATCCAGGTTAAGAGCAATCTCTATGGTTTCGTCGAACTTCGCCGTAGCTCCGGCCTTGATCAACTCGACAGCGGCGACGATCTCGTGCCGCGCTGCCGGATCGCGGCCTTCGCGAATGGTGCGCATGCGCTTGCCTTTGTTCCTGGCCATGGCTCAGTCTACTACCGTGATGCCCATCGAACGGGCCGAGCCTGCCAGCATGCGGCAAGCGGCGTCGACGTCATCGGTGTTGAGATCAGGATTTTTTGCTTCGGCAATATCACGCAACTGGGCCATGGTGACTGAACCTACGGGATCCGACCGTCCGGTCTCGCCCGAGCCCTTGTCAAGCCCCGCCGCTTTCTTGATGAAAAAGCTGGCCGGCGGCGTCTTGGTCTCGAAGCTGAAGCTACGATCGCCATAGACGGTAACCACAGTCGGAATCGGTACGCCCTGCTCAAGGCTCTGCGTCGCCGCGTTGAAGGCCTTACAGAATTCCATGATATTCAGCCCGCGCTGACCGAGCGCCGGGCCGATTGGCGGTGACGGGTTGGCCTGGCCAGCCGGCACCTGCAGCTTGATGTAACCGTCGATCCTCTTCGCCATCACTTCCCCTTTCGGGAGCGCGGTGCGGCCGTGGCGAGCCTCCCGTGCGTTTAGAAGCCCGGCGGATACCCCGGACAGGGCCTCACGTCAAGCTCTCTAAAGCTTCTCGACTTGGGAATATTCGAGTTCGACGGGCGTCGAACGGCCGAAGATGGTCACCGCCACCTTGAGTCGCGCCTTGTCCTCGTCGATATCCTCAACCATACCGTTAAAGGAGGCGAAGGGACCGTCCGAGACGCGCACCATCTCGCCGATCTCAAAGAGGATCGAGGGCTTCGGCCGCTCAATACCCTCCTGCACCTGGCGCAGAATGCGGTCAGCCTCGGACTGGCGGATCGGCGAGGGCTTGCTACCGGTGCCAAGAAAACCCGTGACCTTGGCAGTGTTCTTGACCAGATGCCAAGTCTCGTCGGTCATCACCATACGCACCAACACATAACCGGGAAGGAACTTACGCTCGCTGGAGACCCGTTGACCGCGGCGCATCTCGACCACTTCCTCGGTCGGTACCAGCGCCTCCTGGATCAGGTCGCCCATGCCCTTCCGAATAGCCTGATCCTTGATGGCCTGAGCAACCTTTTTCTCGAAGCCGGAATAGGCATGGACGATATACCACTTGCCGTCCTGGGTGGTAGTTTCAGCCATGGTCATCCTCCAAGACCCAGAATCTGACGCACGCCGAACGACAAGACTTGGTCAACCAAAAGGAAGAAGATCGACAGTACGGTGACCATGATGAACACCATAATCGTGGTCACGGCGACCTCTTTGCGTGTTGGCCAGGTCACGCGCGACACTTCCTGGCGCACCTGACGGACGAATTCTGCCGGCGAAGTCTTAGCCATTAAATCCTGCTAAACGGTTCTCGGTTCATGATCTTAAATGGTCGACATATCATGTAAGTGCAAGAGCGGGTTGGCAGGAGTGGAGGGGATCGAACCCCCAACCCCCGGTTTTGGAGACCGGTGCTCTACCAGTTGAGCTACACTCCTGTATCCTGCCCGTACTTATTCTGAGACGTCGGCGACGACACCGGCGCCGACGGTGCGTCCGCCTTCGCGGATGGCAAAGCGCAGGCCCTGGTCCATGGCGATCGGCGAAATCAGCTCGACATTCATGGTCACGTTGTCGCCAGGCATCACCATCTCCGTACCCTCCGGCAGATGCACCATCCCCGTCACGTCCGTCGTGCGGAAATAGAACTGCGGCCGATAGTTCGTGAAGAACGGCGTGTGGCGCCCACCCTCGTCCTTTGTCAAAATATATGCCTCCGCCTTGAACTTGGTGTGCGGCGTGATCGAGCCCGGTGCCGCCAGAACCTGGCCGCGCTCGACCTCCTCGCGCTTGGTGCCGCGCAACAGCGCACCGATGTTGTCACCAGCCTCGCCCTGGTCCAGTAGCTTGCGGAACATCTCAACGCCAGTGCAGACCGTCTTCTGCGTCTCCTTCAGACCAACTATCTCGACCTCCTCGCTCACCTTCACGATGCCGCGCTCCACACGACCCGTCACCACCGTGCCGCGGCCAGAGATCGAAAAGACGTCCTCGATCGGCATCAGGAACGGTAGATCCTTCGGACGCTCCGGTGTTGGAATGTAGCTGTCAACAGCCTCCATCAGCGCATGGATCGAGCCAACCGCCGTCTCACCCTCCTCGCCCTCAAGCGCCCGCAGCGCCGAGCCCAAAACGACCGGGATATCATCACCGGGAAAATCGTAACTCGACAGCAACTCGCGAACCTCAAGCTCCACAAGCTCGAGAATCTCGGGATCGTCAACCTGGTCAACCTTGTTCAGGTAGACCACGATCGCAGGCACACCCACCTGGCGCGCTAGAAGAATGTGCTCACGCGTCTGTGGCATCGGGCCATCGGCCGCAGAGACCACAAGAATCGCCCCGTCCATCTGCGCCGCGCCCGTGATCATGTTCTTCACGTAATCCGCATGACCGGGACAATCTACATGCGCGTAGTGCCGAGCCTCCGTCTGGTACTCCACATGCGCCGTCGCGATCGTGATACCGCGCTCCCGCTCCTCCGGAGCCTTATCGATTTCATCATAGGCTGTAAACTCCGCCCCCCCAGACTCGGCCAGCACCTTCGTGATCGCAGCCGTCAGCGTTGTCTTACCGTGGTCAACATGACCGATCGTGCCAACATTTACGTGCGGCTTCGTACGTTCAAATTTTTCCTTCGCCATCGCTCTTATGACTCCGTTCCTTGACGCTTATCTATTTGCTGCATATAGCCTGTTACACGATCTATTGCTACAGCACTGTTTCATATCTAGGCGAGTTTCGCCCGTACCTCTTCTGCAACCATTTGTGGCACCGGCTCGTAATGGTCGAAAAACATACTGTATTGCGCCCTACCCTGAGTCAGAGAGCGCAAGCTGTTGACATAGCCGAACATGGTCGCCAGGGGCACCATAGCGCACACGGTAGTTGCATTGCCGCTAGCATCCATGCCCTGGATTTGGCCGCGACGGCTCTTCAGGTCACCGATCACGTCGCCCATATACCCGTCAGGAGTAACCACCTCGACGCGCATCACCGGCTCAAGCAGCTTGGGCGACCCCTGGCCGAGCGCTTCGCGCGCCGCGGCGCGCGCCGCCAGTTCGAAAGCCATGACGGACGAATCTACCTCGTGGTGGTCTCCGTCGAGCAAAGTTGCCTTAACGTCGATCACAGGATAACCGGCAACAATGCCGCCATTCATGGCACCGGCAACGCCTTTTCGGACACCGGGAATGTATTCGCGCGGCACGTTGCCGCCGACCACTACGCTCTCAAAGGTAAGCCCTTCGCCTTTCTTACCTGGCTCGAGGCGTAGCTTCATGCGCGCAAACTGTCCAGAGCCGCCGGTCTGCTTCTTGTGAGTGTAATCGACCTCGGCCGCCTGCGTAATCGTCTCGCGATAGGCCACCTGCGGCGCGCCGACATTGGCGCCCACCTTGAACTCGCGCTTGAGGCGGTCGACTATGATGTCGAGGTGGAGTTCGCCCATACCCTTGATCAGAGTCTGGCCACTCTCGGCATCGCTGGCCACACGGAAGGACGGATCCTCCATCGCCAGGCGACCAAGTGCTACACTCATCTTCTCTTGATCACCTTTTGTGCGTGGCTCAACCGCGACCTCGATGACCGGCTCTGGGAACTCCATGCGCTCGAGAATGACCGCCTTCTTAACATCACACAATGTGTCACCGGTGGTGGTGTTCTTGAGCCCACAAATCGCTACGATATCGCCGGCCCGCGCAGCTTCGATGTCCTCGCGGTGATTGGCGTGCATGGCTAGCATGCGCCCAACCCGTTCGCGTTTGCCCTTGACCGAGTTGAGCACCGATTGCCCAGTCTGGACCACGCCAGAATAGACACGAGCGAAGGTCAGAGACCCGACAT
>MPMF02125515.1_pt1 | contig 17356 bp, 11 predicted proteins | sample 1617271 | NCBI WGS metagenome assembly MPMF02 (sample SAMN05944812, study PRJNA350692) | marine metagenome | biome: marine; feature: ODZ; material: water; isolation source: 120 m water sample prefiltered with 30 um filter, filtered on to 0.2 um... | place: Pacific Ocean | collected 2012-04-09... | reverse complement strand
TGAAGAATGACTCTCTCAAGGTTGGCTCCCTCAAGATCGGCTTTACCAAGGTTAGCTCCCCCAAGCTTAGCTCTTCCAAGGTTGGTGCCAGAAAGGTTGGTATTCTCAAGATTAGCACTCTCAAAGTTGGTACCCGAGAGGTTGGCTTTCTCAAGATTGGCACCTTTAAGATCGGCTCCTACAAGGTTAGCTCCGATAAGATCGGCTCCTACAAGGTTGGCACTTTCAAGGTTGGCCTTCGTAAGGTTGGCTTTCGTGAGGTTAGCTTTATCAAGGTAAGCTTGCACCAGGTGGGCTCCCACAAGATTTGCTTCGTTAAGGTTGGCTCCCTCAAGATCGGCGGCCTGAAGGTTAGCTCCCTGAAGAATGACTCTCTCAAGGTTGGCTCCCTCAAGATCGGCTTTACCAAGGTTAGCTCCCTCAAGCTTAGCTCTCCCAAGGTTGGCTCCATTAAGATTGGCTTCCCAAAGCTTGGCCGACAATAGATTAGTTCCCTGCAGGTTGGCTCCCTGAAGTATGGCTCCCTCAATTTTGGCCCCCTGTAGTACAGACCCCACAAGGTTGGCTCCCTGCAGGTTAGCACTATCAAGATTAGCGTTCAAAAGGTTGGCTTTTTCAAGGTTAGCCCCTTGAAGATCGGCCTTGCCAAGGTTGGCTTCCTGAAGATTTGCCTCATGAAGGTTTGCATTCTGAAGGTTTGCCCCATGAAGGTTGGAATTTGTAAAGCTGGCACCTATAAGTGTGGCACCTACAAGACTGGCTTTTTCAAGGCTGGATCTATCGAGAATGGTTCCAGAAAGACTGGCGGCCTGAAGGTTGGCTTTAGCAAGATTGGCACCGACAAGGTAGGCACCATCAAGACTGGCTCTCTCCAGTATGGCTTTCTGAAGATTAGCTTCCTCAAGGATAGCTTCTTTGAGGTTGGCCTCCTTAAGGTTAGCTCCCTCAAGATTGGCTCTCTCAATGATAGCCATAACAAGGTTAACTTTCACAAGACTGGCTCCCTCAAGATTGGCTTCCTGGAGGTCTGCTCCCTCAAGATTGACTCCATCAAGATTGGCTTTTGCAAGATTGGCTTGCCAGAGCCTGGCTTTTGTAAGATCGGCTCCCCCAAGGTTGGCTCCCTCAAGATTAGCTTTTGTAAGGTCGGCTCCCTCAAGATTAGCTTCCAAAAGTCTGGCGGCAGAAAGAGTGGTTTCTACAAGGACGGCTTTCTCAAGGTTGGCTTTCTGAAGGTTTGCTTTTTCAAGGTTAGCTCCTTCAAGGTTGGCTTCCCTGAGCCTGGCACCCTCAAGGTTGGCTTCCTGAAGCCTTGCCCCCTCAAGATTAACTCTTTCAAGTTTGGCCATCCCAAGGTTGGCACCAACCAGGTTGGCTCCCAAAAGTCTGGTTCCCTCAAGATTGGCTTTCCCAAGACTGGCTTCTTTAAAGTTGGTACCCTCAAGGTTGGCTCCCTCAAGATTGGCTCCCTCAAGGTTGGCTCTCCAAAGGTTGGCACCCAGCAGACTGGCTCCCTGCAGCCTGGCTGCTAAAAGAACAGCATCCTGAAGGTTAGCTCCCTCTAGATTTGCATTCATAAGGTTGACTTTCGTAAGGTCAGCCTTCGCAAGGTTAGATTGCCAGAGATTAGCTCCCTCAAGGCTGGCCATCTGAAGGTTGGCTCCCTCAAGGTTGGCTTCTGTAAGTTCAGCTCCCACCAGATTAGCGCCTGCCAGGCTAGCCTCCACAAAGCGGGCTTCCGCGAGATTGGCCTTTTCAAGACTGGCATCCTGAAGGTTTGCATTTGCAAGGTTTGCTTTCCAAAGATTTGCTTTATGAAAGTTTGCTCTCGCAAGATTAGCTCCCTCAAGGTTGGCTTCCTCAAGCTTGGCTTTCCTGAGGTTGGCTCCCTCAAGATTTGCACCTTCAAAATTATAACCTCTCAGATTGTTTTTCGGAATCAACGTATTATGCATTGCCGGCAGTCCAATGTTACTGAGAACGTCTTCACTATAGTACGCTAATACCCAGTTGCTTGCACTTTTAAGGCTATCTATGTCAAAGGCGGCTCCCTTAAGATTAGCCCCCTCGATATTGGACTCCTGAAGGTTTGCTCCCTGAAGGTTTGCTCCTTCGAGGTTGGCTTTCCAAAGGTTAGCTCTATGAAGGTTAGTAGCTTTAAGATTGGCTCCCGCAAGGTTGGCTCCCTCAAGATTGGCTCCCTCAAGGTTGGTTCCCTCGAGGTCAGCTTTCCAAAAGTTTACCCCTTCAAAATTATATCCTTTTAAATTGCTTTCCTTGATTAATTTATTGTGCATTACCGGCAATCCAAGCATGCTGAGGGCGTCACTGCTATAGTATGCCAGTACCCAATTTCTAGAGCTTTTAAGGCTATCTATATCAAATGCAGCACCAATGAGATCGGCTCCCTGAAGATTGGCTTCCTCAAAGTCTACTCCCTTAAGATTGGTTCCCTCAAGGTTGGCTCCCTCAAGGTCAGCTTTGTAAAAAATGGCGTCCTGAAGGTTGGCTCCCTCAAAATTGGCTCCCTTAAGGTCTGCTCCTTCAAAATTAGCATCATCAAGGATCGCCTCCTGAAGGTCTGCTTTCTGAAGATTGGCTCCCTCAAGGTTGGCACTCTCAAGGTTGGCTCCCTCAAGGTTGGCACTCTCAAGCCTGGCTTCCTGAAGAACGGCTTCCCGAAGATTAGCCCCCTTGAGATTAGCAACCTCAAAGTTGGCTTTCGTAAGGTTCGCTTTCCAAAGATTGGCTCCCTGAAGATTGGATTTTTCAAGATTACTCCCTTCAAGATTAGCCATCCCAAGGTTGGCCTCTTCGAGGCGGGCTTCCAAAAAGCCGGTTAGGAAAAGAGTTGCATCCTGAAGGTTAGCTCTATAGAGATTGGCTTTCTGAAGGGTGGCACCCTCAAGGTTGGCTTCCTGGAGGTTGGCACCTTCAAGGTTGGCACTCTCAAGCCTGGCGCTATGAAGGTGGGCTCTCCCAAGGTTCGCTCCCTCAAGATTAGCGTTCTTAAGGTTAGCTTCCTGAAGGTTAGTTTTCCAAAAGTTGGCTTCCTGAAGACTTACTCCCTCAAGGTCATATCTCTTTAGATTTTTTTTCCGGATTAATTTGTTGTGCATCGCAGGCAGTCCAAGCTTGCTGAGGTGCTCGTCATTATAGTACGCTAATACCCAGTTGTTTGCACTTTTAATACTATTTATGTCAAAAATAGCTCCCTGAAGATTGGCCCCCTCAAAATTGGCTCCCTCAAGATTCGCCCCCACAAGATTAGCAACCTCCAGGTTGGACTTTGAAAGGTTGGTTTCCCAGAGGTTGGCTTTCCTGAGGTTGGCTCCAACAAGGCTATATCCTTTTAGATTACTTTTCTGGATTAATTCATTGTGCATTACCGGTAATCCAAGCATGCTGAGGGCGTCACCGCTATAGTATGCCAGTGCCCAGTTACTGGCTCTTTGCAGGCTATCTATATCAAAAGTGGCTCCCTTAAGGTTGGCTCCTTGAAGGTTAGCTCTATCAAGGATTGCTCCTTCGAGGTTAGCGCCTTCAAGGTTGGCTTCCTGAAGATCAGCTTTCTGAAGATTGGCCCCTTTGAGGTTGGCTCTTTTTAAGACGGAGGCAACAAGGTCTGCGCCTTCCAGGTGAACATTTTTCAGGTTTACCCAGTGAAGGCCCTTATAATCGTCTGCCGGTTTGGCAATTAATTTCTGATTGCTTAAGTCCACGCTCAAACCTTTACCTTCATTTGATAAAGGCACAAAAAAATAAAGGAGAAACACGCTATATAATATCATACAAAAAAGCAAAAAAATCTTACCACTGTTTCCTCTTAAATATCTCCACAGACGATTATTTATCCTTTTATACTTTTCACGGATATCACTATAAAAGCTCCAGAAATAATAGACTATTGCAACACCCAGAATCGGCATTATCCCTACAACGTAAGACAATATAGGGTCGTGTTTTTTGACAAACCAAAGAGAATTAAGGATTAAAACAATAGGCAGCAGCCACCAGAGAGAGAAACTAACAAATGTTTTTTGCACTGTTCCTACAATACCCGGTTCAGAGTCAGACTCTCTAGCTAAATTCAGCATCTTTGGATAAAGACGTCTATGTTCTATTAAATCATAATGACGTCTATGTTTTATTAAATCAAAATCAGTACGCAGATCCGCAATTAAACCTTTTAACCTTTGCAAATATAATTGAAGATAAATAAAAGCAAACATTGCTATTAGTGGGCCTGAGATAAAGAAACCATCCAGGGAGATCTGAAGTTTTATAATTGGAAGGCTGACTTTATTGTCAAGAATAACCTGACGGTCAGAGGTGCTAACTATTGTGAGTACCCAATAAGCCAGAAGCCCAATATAAACGTAATATATTTGACGTGCGTTTTTAGATGCTTCGGTAATACTATTTATCAGCCAATCAGGCACCTTTGATTGCTCTTTTGATTGCTCTTTTGGGTGCTCTCCGTGCTGCTCTCCGTGCTGCTCTCTGTGTTTTGATCTTTTGCTTGACATTTCTATAACACTTTTTTCTTAAAAATGCTTTGTAAACGCTGTCTATTGATAATAACTATATAATTATAAAAGAGTGTCTTTGTTTTGCAATATAAATAGTAGGACAGATACCAAATGCCAGAGGAGAGCCGCCCGTCGCCTGAGGACGACCCTGTGAGCAGATCACAGATCCGACTCTGTCGGGAGGCGCCCCTCGGAGTATCTTCAAGGTCCGACTCAGTTGGGAAGCTTGGAAATGGGCGAAGCTATTTTGTAAAACAAAATAGCCATGCTCTGTGATATTAACAAATACACCCCGAAATATAAGGCCAGGCCACCTTATGAGGTACTATAAGCCATTTTCCTGACAAAACCCATCAAGCTCCTCTACTAATATACTCGTTTGTTCTAAAATATGGTTACTGGCCTTTTCGCTTCCATCGAGGTATTTGTAATAGTTGTGGCAGACATCATCCGAATCAAGGGCATCGTCAACGTCAAACAATGGTACTACTTCGTCATCAGGCAGAAAACTGGCAAGCTGTAAGAACGCCAGCTTAAGGGACCTGATCATTTTTTCGTCTCGCGGCTCTGCCGTGCCGGCATATATCAATTCAGCTTTTATTGCCTCCTTTATTGTGTCCTTATCGTATTGCAGTAGTGACATAAGGCGGCCTTGAACATTTTTAATTGGTTGTTCTTTCAGAATTCTACCATATTCTTTTACTACCTTGACTGCTTCCTCTATATCCATATCTTCTCCATACTATTATGTTATCAAAATAATCTGGGACGAATTGCTACCTCAACAACATGGAACTCCTTCCTCTGAAGGACTGCAACTATACGATGCGGCATTCTCATTATCAGCATTAAGTATAGTAAACTGTCCTGCATACGGGAAATTGCTTAACTTTGCTGCCGTATCTGTGCATACCTCAACCGGTTCATTTCTGGGGAACAGGTGGCCTTCTTCATCCGTTATCGCCTTGTATGGACCATGATAGATTGCCTTCTGCCCAATGTAAACACAACTCTCTTTCTTTTCAAACTTATATCCACGCAATGTCACGGAATAAAATGAGTATCCCTCCACCTCTTTCCAGAATACCTTCGACAATGTTTGAAGTCCATAAAAACCGGCCTGTTCAAGGTAGGCCATAAATTCATCTTCGGTTAATGCACCGCTGATACACTCACCCCATAACTGCTTGTTAAGTTTAAGATAGGGAGGTGTTTCCTCTTCAGAAATGATATCAGAAATTATAATCCTTCCGTGGTCTTTAAGTATCCTCCACATTTCATTAAAAACAGCTCTTTTGTCAGGTGATAGATTGATGACACAATTCGAAGTAATCAGGTCAACCGTACCGTCCTCAACCGGAATGTCTTCCAGGAATCCTTTTCTGAACTCTACAATATCATAGCCGAGACTCTTTGCCACCAGATGTTTGTTTTCGTTGGCAACCTTCAGCATCTCATCCGTCATATCAATCCCATAAATTTTCCCCATTGGACCAACTTTTTTGGCAGCAATGAAGCAATCAATCCCAGCGCCTGCTCCCAGATCGACCATGGTCTCTCCTGCTAGAACCTTTGCAATAATTGTCGGGCTTCCGCATCCATAAAACCTATCCAATACTTCCTGTGGAATATGGCTTGTGTCTTCCTGGGTATTCTTTGTCGGACAACACAACTCCTCTTGAGGTTCTTCTGCCGCCTTGCCGTAAAATTCACGTACAATACTCCTGGGTTTATCAACATCAAAAGAGAGCACACAGTTAGAGTGGAGAGTGTGCACAGATTGTGGAGCCTTGGTTTCAGATTGTTGATTATCAAATCCGGTTCGAGGAACCTGTTCATCAGCACCGCAAACGGAGACACCCTCACCCATCGATCTTAAGACAGTAGGAGCGCCGAATCCCGTCTTTCTATCCATCATCTTTTTCCTGGCCTCGGCAAGCTCAAATATGACGTTCTTTGTAATCTCCTTATGCAAATCACAATAAGGGTCCAGGGCATGTATGCCGATGTCGGAAGGAAATTTATCAGTCTCCAGCTTGAGCCCGTTCTCTGAATAAAAAAATGAATGTTCAATGTCACCGCCTCCACATATAAATTTTATATGACATTCCTTACACTTTTCCTTATTCTGAAGTGTTGCATTTCTGAATGCCTTGCTCATATTACTATTATCCCAGATTTCCCTGAGCGTACTATCAAGAATACTTCCGCATTTTAAACCTTCATGACCGGCAAATGAAGCAGACGGATAAACGTCTCCGTTTGAATATACGCACAAACTGTCATAACATGCATTCCCCAAATCATACCGTGTACCCCTGTTGCTGTTTGCCCTGAATTTGTATGAGTCATAGTTATCAACTGAAATACCTGATTCGCCCGCAACAACCTTTACTTTTCTTGTTACCTCAATCACCTTATCTATTGGAGGAATGGAATTATTACCATTATCGGTTATTCGGCCCCTCTTGTGGGCCCATAAAAGATGATGGGTTTTTACTCCTAACAGTGCAAGCAGCTTTGTAGTTTCCTGTATGTCTTCAATATTGCTGTTTGTAACTACCGTCGTTACCGTTGGAAAATATCCTGCCTCAACAATATTCTTAATCCCTTCAACGATCAGATCAAAGCTGCCCTTACCCCTCAAAGGATCATTGATCTCCGGCCTTGAACCATCAAGGCTTATCTGGATCTTTAAGAGTTCTTTATTACATTTTTGTAGCCTTTCTACTGTTTCTCCTTTCAGGAGGGTTCCATTCGTGAGTATTATCAGCTCAGACTCTTTATGGCTGCAGACATAATCAATAAGTTCAAAAATGTCTTTTCTCATAAATGGTTCTCCGCCGGTAAAGTAAAAACGCGATGTTCCCAATATCACAGCTTCATCAATTACCCTTTTAATGGCTTCTGTTGAAAGGCCGTTATCTTCAGTTGGAGATGAATTTACCAGGCAATGTGAACACGTCAGATTGCACGAATTGTTTGTGTGTATCCACAACTCATTGAGTTTGTATGCATGAATAAAGTCTGCACGTCCGGTGTAATTAACCCTCTTTACAGGTTCTGATGTCAGAAACTTAGATCTTATTAAATCCTTTAAAAACGTATGAACCTCCAGCCATGCCTTAGTGTAGTCCATATCAAAATTGTTTGCATAGTTGTGCATCAGGCCCTTAACACTTTTACACTTCTTAATATCTCCCATAATCTGACTACCCCTCTTATCAGTAATAATCCAGTTCGGCATTTCAGGGTCTAAAAACAGGTGAAGGGAGTCTTGTTCTATATGATAATAATCAGGTGCGTAAAAAACAGATTTTTCGTTTATTTCCATTTTAACTTCTACCTCCAATAAAACATTATGTAAGAAAAAAGAACGCAATGCCACGAAGACACTAAGTCGCCAAGTTTATATTGGTTTTAGTGGCTTTGTGCCTTAGTGGCAAAACTGTTTTTAACCATCCATAAATTAACAGGCCATAAAAAGGAAGATATTCCGGCAGCTTTAACCAGTGTACTTCCTTCCATACCCATTCGTTATTATACAATATCATTTTGGAAAACAGTTCATGATTCATGAAATAATAGAAGACAACCGTACCGGTCAGGATAAGCCATGCCCGGTTTTTATTGAAACAGAGAAAAGGTACTATCCACGTAAGATACCAGGGATGTAATGTTGGAGTTAGTATTAAAAAAGCCCCGATAGATAAAAAGGCAAACCTTATAATAGAATCGTTTCTATTAATGTCCTGTCCAACAAAATGTGTATTTAAATGTTTTTTATATAAATATAAAAGCACAGCGCCAAAAATCGCAACTGTTATTATCTTAGATACCAGGGGAGATCCAATAGATAAACAAAAAATCAGAAAATGAACAGAATCATTAAAATGGTATTGAGTTCCAAAGTGAAAGAGAGTGGAAAACAGGCCCTTACCGGCACCAACATATGGTAAATACAATACGGTCATAACTGAAAGTAATGCTATAACATATTTAAGCCTTTTACCCGGCATCAGCGCCGAGATCATGAAGGGAGCAATAATAATAAATACAAATTTTGACATTGCCGCCAGGCCAATGGAAATGACAGACCGCAGATTCTTTCTAATTGCACAGAGATACAACGCAAGCATAACAAGGAATATCTGTAGCGAATCACCATGACCACTTGCCGCAAAGCTTATAAGGACTAACGGGCTCCATGCATATATCAACACATTAACAGAACTTTTTCCCATTACACCTAAAAACCTCAATAATAAAAATATCGAAAGTACATCAAAAAGCAGGAAGAGAGACTTCATTGATATAAAGGAATGTGAGACATAATCTGCTGCTGCAAACACCATAAGCATGAGCGGCGGATAGATTGTAGACAGATGTTTATGATTAATACCGGAAAAGAACTTGTCCCTGAGATGTTCCAGGCCGGAAGATTCCGGTGGATGGGAGTAAGGATTAATCCCGTTTAATTGTAATTTTCCTTCCCATAAATAACGATACATATCATCTGTCGGAATCATTGGTAACAGCGTAAAGCGAAATATCAGCGAAAAAATTATAATGACCCAGAGAATCTCCCTTGAACTATTGCCATCCTGTTCAGAAATCTCTCCATTCCTTGAAACATAAAATACGACAAAGAGATACGCAATAAAGGAGGCTGTATACAAAAAAGCAAAACAGGGAATATTCTTTTTTATATCTCCAATGGAAGCAATTGCAACGCACAGGATTTCGATAACAATTCCTGTGATTATTATGGTAATCAGTCTTCTGTTCATGAAGCACTTAAGGTCCCGTACGTAAACTTCTTCAGTTATATTCCGTACCTATTTTATAAATATTTCGGTTTCAGGATGGTAATCTGCCCAGACAAACCAGTAAACGGACAGAAATTTAACGCGCCGTAGCGCTTTACCCTTCATGCTTCCTTTTATGCCAATCCCATTTTCCAGATCCCACGTAGTGTTTGTTATGCTGTCTGTCGCAAAATCCATATATTTCTCAAAATCAATTACATGTTCGTCAACCTTCCTATCATATACCATAATACTGCCGGTCTCGTTATTTCTATAAACAAGCAGGTTCAAGCCCTGAAATTTATCAGTAACTATTTTCGTATTGTTAAACAAGCTGAAAGGGTAAGCCTTGTGTTTATCATTTATTTCTATTCCAATAACGGTTGTCTTAGTACTTAACCTTTTATCTATATTCCTGGCGGGATATATGCCGGTTTCATCTTTTCTGTGATAGTCTGCGTAAGCGTCATAGCCAATTGTCCTTGAGCCATGATGAGACAATACCAGGGTATCAGGATGTAATTTTCTCCATTCACCCCATGATGTCTTCTGGCTCCCCGGGATATTATTCAGTTTCCTTCCTGTTAATTCTCCATCTATCGCCTCACCATAAACAATTGGCCAGAGAGATTCAGTTTCATAATCAAACATCACAAGTGTATTTTTAAGCAATTTTCCTGAAACTCCGAATGTATATTCTTCACCATTAATTTCTCTGTTATACACAACCGCAAGATTAGCGAGCGGGCACCAGGTAACGGCAAAAGCATTATCGCCGATCTTGTCATTTACTATTTCATGATGATTCAGGAGATAAACGGAATAAGCACGGCTTTCACCATTAATAGTCACGCCTACAACGGGTTCATTGTCATCAAGCCCTGCTTCATCTGCAGGTACAAATTCAGGATTCTTTATAGCAGGGATGGCATCGCTGGGAAGCACATATTTTATTTCGTCCTTCCTGTCTATATCTGCAAGGCTTATCTGTCCCAAATTAATCACAGAAACGAACAAAGTAGTTATTAAAAATCCAATATGCTTTTTGCTGATAACATTTTCAATCAACATCTTATTTTCTCACTAAACTTCTGAAAAATAGAAAGCGTACCGACGTAAAGAAAACCGATTGCATACATCAATAGAAAAGGTCCAAAGACAAATTTCTTATTGCTCGTATACTGCATAAATCCTATAAAACAATATGCGCTTAAGAGTATTTCACTGACAAAGAATACCTGCAATGACAATGAATAGTTTTTTACCAGTATGTTCCTGCCTCGCTTGATTACACCATACTTAGGCGTCCTGATAAAATCACTCTTGATATTTAACAATGCTTCAAGTACGGCTTTTGTGTTATTAATGGCAATACCACACCCTATAACCATAAGTACCGGTATAAACAGGCATCTTTTCTGCCAATCCCTATAACCCTTCTTCTGAGCAACTATATAAAGAAATGTAGGCGCAAATGCCCCCATAAATATTAGAAACATAAAGATTATCATTGTTAAAGAAACTGACATGCTGCTTATTTGCGGCTTTAACAAGATTATGAGAGGAAGGGATAACAGGGCTAGTATAATCATCATTGGATGAACCATATACTGGTTCAGGTGAATAAAAGCCTCTACCTTTTTTATCAGGGTTTCATTCGTCTTGTATATTTGAGGTAAAAGCTTTTTGGCGGTCTGAATCGAACCCTTTGCCCATCTATGCTGTTGAGATTTATAGGCGTTTATGTCTATTGGCAGTTCTGACGGTGCGACAACATCAAACAGGAATTTAGTTTTCCACCCTTTTAATTGGGCGCGGTATGACAGATCCAGATCTTCAGTCAAGGTATCAAAGTTCCATCCTCCCGCATCAATAATTGCCTCTCTTCTCCATATTCCGGCAGTTCCATTAAAATTCATATATAATCCATTCCAGGCTCTGGCACCCTGCTCGATAATAAAGTGTCCGTCCATTCCAATACTCTGTGCTATTGTTAGAAGAGAGTAATTTCGATTTATGTGCCCCCATCGTGTTTGAACAAGGGCGACCTTTGGCCTTTCATAAAAGAAGGGAATGGTTTGATAGAGAAAATCTTTATCCGGTACGAAATCGGCATCAAAGATTGCCAGAAACTCACCTTCGGCCTTTTCCAAGCCTAAATTCAATGCCCCTGCCTTAAACCCATCTCTATCTCTTCTGACAACATGCTTTATATTGAATCCCATCTCACGGTATTTATTAACCAGATCAGATACCATGCTCTTTGTCTCATCATTAGAATCGTCCAGTACCTGTATTTCATGAAGTTCCTTAGGGTAATCAATATTTACGATCGCCTTAATTAAACGTTCTACCACATGCCTTTCGTTATAAATCGGTAATTGTGTAGTAACTTTTGGCAGTCTGTTTTTGCCGTGATTTGACCAAAACAGTTTGAGGAACTCCTGATTTGTTGATGATTCTTTTTTGTTTTTCCTCAGGAAAAGAAAAATCATGTAATAGTTGTTTATGCCATAAAGGAACAGCCATAAAGCCGCCGGGCAATAGAAAATGAGGATTATTATTATTAAAAGCATTTTATCGCATATAATAATTGCTACTCAGGCCGTTCCGTGCACGGTTTTTCTCCTGGCCCCGGTAATGAGGCCTTTGCAGTTCCACCAGCCGCTTCTTCTTTGATCAGGGTATCTATGTCAGAATATGGATAAATCGTCAGAGCGCCATTTGGTTGTAATCCACCTGTATCTGCAGTTGGGCCGTATGTGCTGTAAATCTCACGACCCAGCATTCTCAGCAACATTGTCTGTTGGCCTCGATGATGTGCCGTATGGGCAATTCTCCTGGTAACGATCCATGCCCGTGACTTATTAAATTCGAAGAACTTAACCTCTTCTGCCCACCAGTCATCATCCTTCTCTTTTAAGGCTTCGACTCTTTTTCCCGAATCCTCGGCATAACGCTTAATAAACTCCAGGCGAGTTTCATTTTCCGGCAAAGGTGGAGCACCGACATCAACACCCAGCATGCCAGTAAACCATTTATTCTCACCCATACATTGATGAATCATCTGCTCAAGCGCATTCCTTCCTCGTTTATCATTGGGATGAGGACGTGCAGAAAGGTCTTCGTCTTTGAAAGTACTCCATGTACTTAATACCTTAATCCTCTCTGTCTCGTATGTATCTATTAAAAACTGATAATCCATAAAGACCCCCTTTCTTGATTAATTGCTACATAACTGTAGCCGCTTTTAGTTAAGACTATATTACTCTTCTTTCAAAAGAGTATCTATCAGCCCTTCAATAACGTCCGGATTAAAACTTCCGAAATGTTGAAAGCGAATTCTCCCCTTCTTGTCAATAATCGCCATCTCAGGGGTTCCGCGGGTATTATATCGAATCATTGTCTCCGGCAATCTCTGGCTTGAAACCTGATCATCAACCCCTACCGGGTAGGTTATGTTCTTTTCTTTAACGTATTGCCGTAGTATTTTTGGGGTTTGTTGAGAGTGGCCTTCAAAGACCGTGTGAATAGCAACGAATTGAATATCCGATTGACCACTGTATTTCTGTGACCATTTTTTCATAAGAGGCCCGGAAAATTTATTACATCCGGGACACCATAACTGAAAGAAATCTATTATGACTACCTTCCCACGCATATCGGAAAGCGTAAACCCTTCACTATTTATCCACTCGGAGATCACCCACTCAGGAGCAATGTTTTCAGAAGATCCAGCCTCGGTTCTTGTGGACAAAAGGAAAGTCCCCAGTAATAATACGCCTGCAACAAAAAGACTCTTTGGCCAGAAATCATTTATCATAATATAATCACTCTGCCGGAAACATCTTCTTTAAGAATTTACCTGTAACCTTTCCCGCAATCTTTCACCAAGTAGCTTTGCCTTATCTATAACCTCCGGCTGCTTGTCCAGACAGGGAATGATTTCAGGTGTAACTTTTGCATCCTGTCCGAAAAAAGCCTTTACGCCACTTACACTGCAGACCTCACCATACCCGCACGAAAAACAGGGCACCGCACCCTGCGCCTCAACGGTACCCACACATTCAATCTCGTTATAGTCAAAGAAGCCCTTAATATCCTCACCCGCTATCTCATACATTTTTTTGTCTCTTCCCGGCATCTCCCACTCTCCTCCGCCACCTACAGAAGCGATTGCGCCTATTTTACCGGAAAGCCTCATACCGCCCAGTCCATCCTTATCATGCCTGAAGCAGTAAAATCTCTCAAGAAATGCGTGCGTGAGGGCATTAAGTCTACCAAAATAATTAGGAGCGCCAACGACTATAGCGTCAGCGTTCAATACCTTGTGCATCAAGGGAATATAATCATCCCGGACTTTACAGACATTATCCTCAACACAACCCAGACAACATATACAACCGTTTATCTTCATGTCATGAAGGGATATTAACTCTGTTTCTAAACCCGTCGCATCCAGAACGGTTTTAACCAGGCCTTCTGTTGTGTGACTTTCCCTCGGACTTCCGCTGATACCAAGTACTTTCATTTTAGTCATTCTCCTATAATTTACATCAAAAATTTCCGACATTTCTTACTATTCATTTTTTCTTAAGCTTTAATTCGGGGAATTTTGTGCCAAGTTCCTTCATCTTTTTCAGTACGTTTTGTTCTGTATTCAGATTCCAGTCATACTTTATCTTCTTCTCGATTTGGTGGGTATTCTTCAACCTTTCCGGTGCAAACCTGTTGACAAAGTCTGCAACTCCTTTATATCCACCGGATTCAAAATCCTTGCTGAACCATTTAAAGAGTTGTGTTGTGTTCAACTTATTATTAATCATTCTCAGATGCAGGGGATTTTTCAACGCATTCGCTACTACCTTGTCTAATTGCGTGTCTATTTGATTACCGTCAAAAATTTCTGCTTTCAAGCTGGGGCACCCAACCGAAGCACAGTTTATTGCAAAATGTATACGCGGATCGGCAAGTGGACGGATAATATTATGTTCAATATCATCAAGCCTATAAAGCGTACCCTCAACCTGGTGATGCTTGTTTTTCCAGCCGATTTTTTTTTACTTGCTATCGGATAATTATTAACAACATCAACTATTGTGAAAAGATTGTATGCATTGATCCAGAATGCAAGTTTGTGTTTTTCCTCTTCCGGCGCCTTTACTGTTTTTAATTTCTCCAGTTGGAGTGAAATCTTTTCTTGAAGTTCAGAGTCATTCTTAATTTTTTCATAGTCTACGGATGCATGTCCGAATTCTCCATCAATCGATGTAAACGTGTTTACGGTAACGGCGCTATTCAGTATATCCTGATAGCTTTCCCAGAATGTGTTGTCTGTTTCAGCAAATGTCGCTTGCTGAGTAATAAAGAATATAATATAAAATGCGGCAATAATTTTTTTCATGATTGGGTAACCTTTTTACCTTATTCCGGCACGCCAGCTATCTTTTCCATAATAAGGAATCTGTTCTCTGCTAAAGTTGTGAATGTCCGCATTTTTTAATTTTGCGAAGGAAAGGACGTCCATAGGACACTCTGTCACGCAAGCCGAACATCGAACACACTGTACATCGTTCATCGGGATACCCTTGTTTGCAAAATTCATAACATCTATTCCCATATGACATACCCTTGTACAAATTTCACAGGAGATGCAATCTTTCTTTTCTGATAGAATTCGGTATCTTGAAAATCTTGTGTATATGTGCATGAGTGCTGCAAGTGGGCATCCATATCTGCACCATATCCTCCCGCCAAGAAAAAAGTAGACGCCAAGGCCGAGTATGCCCGCAAATATTACGTCTATTGAAAATTTGTATACACCAGTCATTGTATAACTTAAAAGAGGGAACGAACTCCACATACCTGATTTATTCAAATAGATAATCAGGGTAAAAATGATGGCAGCAAAAAGGACGATCTGACCGACGTTTTCAAGCCTTTTTGCCCCTGGGCCATGTGGTGTTTTGCGCCTGTATTCATCTCCCAGCGTTTCTGCCATACCTCCACAACTGCAAATCCAACCGCAATATACACCTTTCCCGTAATGTCTGATTAAAAAGAATAGAATCAAACCCGCCTGTACAAAAGGAAACCACGTCCAGAAAGAGCTGCTTCCAAATTCCCACATATTCAGCGGCCAGAATAAGATGAAGGCAAAACTACTCCATTTGCCGCTCGGAAACAGTTCTGACACTATCCAGTGCTGTGCACCAAGGTTGTCGTAAATAAGCGGCTCGTACAGGTGAAAAGGAAGCAGGAAGAGAAAAAAAATCTGAATCGATACAAGTGCTGTCATTTGCAACGAAACATAGCGTGTTTTTCTGACATATGTACGACGCAAACCAAAGATGAGCATTGTTACGCAATAGAAAAGTGAATACCAATATGTGGGCGGTTCGATCCACTCTGCCGTTCCAGCAGTGTTATGCAGCAATTTAGAAAAATACAATATCGTAAAAAATGCGCCTACTCCCATGAAATATGTATACTTAAACGCACGCCATAGAGTTCGAAAATAAACGTTCCCGTACCTTGCTAAAAATCCAAGAGAGCATATTCCGGAAATTAAGAAAATTATAGAACCGGCCCATCCCAGGACGAAGTTTAATGATGGATACCATTTATAACCCGAGAGACTCCAATTAAGCGGAGCTTGAAAGGGTGCGCTCAAATACGCAATCATCTTTGCCCATATAGTACCAGACCCTGCAAACACATCAAAAGCGATTCCGACTTTACCAAAATAGAGCATAGAGAAAAAACTTATCGATGCTACCATAAACCACCACCACAATAACCCTTTCTCTCCCTCCATGCGTATGCCGCTTCGCTTGAAAAATTGTGTGGGTAATTCACGCCCAATGAGAGTAAAGACAACGTCATTAGGTATGGTTTTAACATCGTCCTTTGTTTTCAGGACAACCTCTTTTTCCCGTATCTCTGTAACCGTTGATTCAAAAATTGGTGTAATCTTGCCCTGCTCCACCAGATCATGGAATTTGTTCATGTTTTCTTCTTTTGGCCTGGAAAATTCGTCTTTGCGGTAAGAGTGGATTATTTTATTTCCTGATTTTGCAAGTGCAATAGAACACTCCAACGAACTGTCACCACCACCCACGACCAGAATATTTTTATCGGCAAATTCTCCGGGATCGTACAATTTATTGAATACTTTTGGTAATAATTCACCGGACACCTTGAGTTGTCTGCTGTTACCAGCTTTTCCTATGGCGAGCACAACCTTTTCTGCCATATACGCATTTTTGTTTGTTTCAATATGGATTATGTTGTCTTTTCGGCTGAGTTTTTGAACAAAAGTCCCAACTTCAAAATTCAGGCCTTGTCTTTCTATTTGTGACTTAAGTTCATCAAGGAGAGTTTCCTTGAATCCATCGTTCATTTCCAATGGTAATTCCAGTTGTACTCCATCCGGTTTTAAGGTAATGGGTTTTTCCTTTGGGAAATTCTCTATTGTGTTTAAGATGCGGTTTGATTCTAAAATGATGTAGTTAATGTTCTTCTTTTTACATTCTATCGCAGCGGAAATACCTGCAGGTCCGGCACCAACAATGACTAAATCGTAAACGTTGGAATCCTTCTCTTTTTCTAAGGCAGTTTTCTGGTCAGAGAAAAGTTGTTTTACAATTTTAGCCCCGCCATCTGCGGCAAGTTTAAGTAAGGGTATACCAGTCAAATCTCCTACAATATAGACACCCGGAACAGAAGTTTCTTTTTGTTCGTCTATTTCGGGATAACTCTCGACAATGTTTTTGGGATTGTTCTTTTGCAGCCAATTGAAATAGTTAGATACAAAATTCATAATATCTTCATTTATTAAATATTACCTTATTATATATTAACAATATTCAATTTAATATTATTTCTTTATTTACTTAAATTCCTCAATCCCTCAATCTTCAATAGTCAATAGTCAGTATTCCCTGCCCGCCAGTTTGTTAGGCGGGAATCTTAACTCTTTCCTCTACGCCCTTTGCGGTGAATCTTACATTTTAC
>MPMF02323984.1_pt1 | contig 17357 bp, 11 predicted proteins | sample 1617271 | NCBI WGS metagenome assembly MPMF02 (sample SAMN05944812, study PRJNA350692) | marine metagenome | biome: marine; feature: ODZ; material: water; isolation source: 120 m water sample prefiltered with 30 um filter, filtered on to 0.2 um... | place: Pacific Ocean | collected 2012-04-09... | reverse complement strand
ACGGCTAACACGTTTTTGCCGGTTTCCTCTCTCACCGCTGCTCAGGGAAATGTCGCCACTTTCACGACCGGAGCCACCGCTCCGGCCGGTAACGTCTTCCTCGTGTTGAGCGCGCCAACAGGGAACGCGGTGGTCGACCTCATTTCTGTGGACGCGACCACAATTCCGGAGCCGTCTTCGCTGGCTCTGATCTCTTTGGCCGCTCTCGGGATTCTTCGCCGTCGGCGCTAGTTTTCCCTGACCTCGTGGTGTTTGGTTTCAGGTGCCTGCCACCAGTCGATTTTGAAAAAGGCCGTCGGTTCCCCCGGCGGCCTTTTTTATGCTCACTTGCGGGAGTGATTTGTTTTTTCCCATTGGTTAAGGTGATCTGATGACGGGGATTCTCGCAGGAAAAATTCGAGCGCGACTGCGCATCGTGGCGGGTGCTGTGCTGGTTTTCAGCGCCCTGTCAGGATGTGATCGGACGGAAGAAGAAGATCCTAGCGTGGCGAGTGATTCTGATGAGTCGTCGGGGCGTGAGCTGACCGAGGGCAAATTTTCCGCGATCACTTTTTCTGACGCTGGTGGCGACGACCCGGCTTTGATGAGCCTCGATCCCCGGGAGGATGGTTGGAACAGCGAGCACCTCAACGCGATCGCGAGCGCGCAGTTGGCGAAGCTGGGGGAGGCTTTCGAGAGCGGCGGCTTTGCCGAGAGTGCGGCTCTTGGCTCGATCTTCAGCGAGAAAGTCGAATGTGATCCCCTGCGTCCGGGGGAGCTGGATAAGGTTTTCGACGATGGCAGTACCGTGGTGTTGCGTCCGGCGATGCCTCTCCCCGATTCCAGGGCTTTCACGCCGACACCGTGGACCGGACGTTTCGTGGAGCTGACTCGTTCCGCACCGGTTGGCGGGGAGCGTCATTTCAAGTTCAAGATCATCGGTGTGGGAATCCGCCCGGATGGATTTGAGACCGAACAGCTTGTCTCCTTCAGCGCCGGGGGCTCTGGAGCGGTGTGGGAGCAGAACGCAACGTGGCGGATCGAGTGGCAGCTCAAGGAGGGCGCGAGCGATCCGGTGATCGCGTCGGTCCGGCTGGAAGCGTTCGAGGAAGTCAGCAGGTCAGGGGGCGGAGCGTGGTTCACGGATTGTACCCGGGCTGTTTTCGCGAACGGCATCGAGATGGCGACGGGACAGTTTGGCGTCGGTGTGGGGGATTGGAAGGAGCGCTTGAACGATCACCTCCTCGTGATGCAGTTCGGCCACAACGGTATCGCCTTCGGTGACGTAAACGGCGACGGCCTCGAGGACATTTACCGCTGCCAGCTCGGTGGCTTGCCCAACAGGCTCCTTCTCGGGCAGCCGGACGGCACGGTGCGGGACCATTCGCGGGCGGCGGGTCTGGACTTTCTCGACAACTGTCGTGGCGCGCTTTTTGTCGATCTTGACAACGATGGTGACCAGGATCTCGCGCTCGCCATGCCGCTGCAGATCGTGCTCTTCAAAAACGATGGTGCCGGAAATTTCGAAATTGGCGCCCAAATCGTCCAAGAGAATGTCTTTACGCTCGCGGCGGCAGACTTTGATCTCGACGGCGATCTCGACATTTACGCCTGCGTCTATTACGCTGAGCGGGAGGTGGTGGCGAAGCTGCCGATTCCGATTCCGATCTATGACGCGAAGAACGGAGGTCGAAATGTCCTGCTTCGCAACGACGGAGACTGGCGATTCGTCGATGCGACCGATGGCGCCGGGCTGGGAGAGGACAATTCGCGGTTTTCCTTCGCGGCGATCTGGGAAGACTACGACAATGATGGAGCGATCGATCTCTTTGTAGTCAACGATTCCGGTTTCAACAACTTGTTCCGCAATCTTGGCGATGGGAAATTCCGCCACGTCACCACCGGGTCGGGTACGGCGAACGGCACCTTCGGAATGTCCGCCTCGGCGGGCGATTACAATCGGGACGGCTGGATGGACCTTTACAAGGCCAGCATGTTTTCTTCGGCGGGACACCGGGTGGCGACCCAGCCGCAGTTCATACCGACCGCCGACGAGTCCTTGAGGCGAACCATGCTTCAGATGGCTCGGGGTAACACGCTTTTCGCCAATGACGGCAAGGGCGCGTTCCGTGACCAAGGCACAGAAGCGGGTGTCGCCATGGGGCGCTGGAGCTGGGGGTCGATCTTCATGGATTTCAACAACGACGGATGGGAGGATCTCTTCGTTACCAACGGTTTCGTGACGGGTCGCAATCCGGGGGATTTGTGAACGGTTTTCTGGCGGCAGGTCCTGTCGCAGATTCCGGTGGTCGAGGCGGAGATTCCGACCATGCTGAGTCCAGACTCCGCTTACCGGCGTCATCTGAAACGGCTGAACGATCTGATCTCGGACGGCGGATCCCTGAGCGGCCACGAGCGAAACTGCGCGTTCCTGAACATCGCGGGCGGTCGCTTCGCCACGGTGTCCTCGGTCAGCGGCCTGGATTTCGCGGATGACGCGCGCACTCCGGCAAGCGTTGACTGGGACCGCGACGGGGATCTCGACCTGTGGGTCGGCAACCGGACGGCTCCGCAACTGCGGTTTCTCCGCAACGACGCGTCGTCCGGCAATCATTTCGTCGCACTGCGTCTGCGCGGGACGATGACGAACCGTGACGGCATCGGCGCACGGGTCGAGGTTTGGCCTGCGGCGAAGGATGCCGCGGGGGCCGCTCCACTGATCAAAACTTTAAAGGCGGGGGACGGCTATCTCGGTCAATCGTCGAAGTGGTTGCACTTCGGGCTTGGGCGGGACCCGAAGATCGGGAAAATTGTCGTACGTTGGCCCGGTGGCGAGCCGGAGGAATTCGCCGGAGTGACGGCCGACGGGTGGTTTCTCCTCGAGGAGGGAAAGGGTCGCGCGCGGGCGGTCGACCTCTCGCCGATCGCCTTGGGCGAGAAGCCGGGTGGGGCGCCGATTTCGTCCGGTCCGGATGTGAGCCGCATCGTCGCGGCGACACGCACGGCGTTGCCACCGCTGCAGTTTGAGAGCTTCGAGGGAGACCGATTGGAGATTCCGCTGGCCGACGGTCGACCTATTTTGATCAATCTCTGGGCCAGTTGGTGCACGCCATGCCTCGAAGAGCTAGCTGAGTGGAAGGCGAACGCTGCCCAGCTGGAAGCGGCCGGGGTTCGGGTGTTTGCGATCGCGGCGGACCCGATCGACGGAAACGACGCCTCCACAGTGGCGACCGCGCGTGAGGCTGCGGCGAAGCTGGGTTTGCCGTTCGCGGCTGGAGTGGCTACGCAAAAAGTCCACACGAGCCTCCAGCAGGCGCACGATTGGCCGTTCCGACGACGCATTCCCATGCCGGTTCCAACCAGTTTTCTCATCGACGGGCAGGGACGGCTCACCGTGATCTACCGGGGCACTGTCTCGGCGCGACAGATCATCGCCGATTGCAGGCTCTTCGGTCACTCGGACAGTGAGTTGCTCGCGGCCTCCCTGCCTTTCCCGGGCAAGTGGTTGTTCGAGCCGCGGGCACCGGCGCCCATGCCGAGGGGGATCGAGCTGATGGAAGATGGCGATGTGTTGGATGCGGCCGAGTACGCGCTAAGAAACCTGGAGTTGTTGAAACCGCACCGGGAATTTCCGCTGCTCGCGGTTTGGATCAGCGAGAAACTGCTGGCCATCGGCGAGACGGGACGGGGCTTGCAGTTTCTGAAATGGGCGGCGGAAGGGGACGGGGCGAACCTGACCGTGGTCAACAATTTGGCGTGGCAATTGGCCGCGAATCCCAGCGACCGCGTGCGCGACCCGGAGCTCGCCTTGCAATGGGCCCAGAAAGCGAACGCCATGACCGGGGGAAAGCATCCGGCGATTCTCGACACCGTCGCCGTCGCGCACGCAGCGGCGGGGGATTTCAAGACGGCGACGAAGGTGCTGATGCTGGGCATCGACCTCGCCTCGGCGGCCGGTGAGGAAGATCTCGCCGCCTCGATGCGCGAGCGCCAACAATTGTTCAGTCTTGGCAAACCCTATCTTGATCCACTGTCCGAGCCTCGCGATGGCGGATCTGGGAACTAGACTTTGCACCCCCACCTACCCCGGCCCGTGAAGCTCCAGGAAATCAGAGCTGGAAAAGCAATTTCCTAGCAATCGACTTGTTAGGCCCTTCCGGTTTGAGTGAACTAAGCTCTGCCCTTTCGGGAAGGTCACATGGGAGTTTAAGATTCCAGACGAGACCGACTGAGCGAAGGGCACTCAATGCCCACCAGCCTGGATCGTGCTGCGAGGCACTCAAGCCAAGCTTGGCGGAGCCGGGATATGCATGATGGTTGTTGTGCCACGACTCGCCCATTGTGAGCATACCTATATGAGGAACATTGTGGCCCTGAATTGCGTGTCCTTCGACGTGCCAATCACGCTGCCCAGCGTTGTGAGCGAAGTAGCCCACCAACCAGTGACCGAGCAACGAAACGGTAATCCGAACGGAGATGCCCCAGATCACAAATGCCCAGCCTCCGATTGCGTAGAACAGAATGCCCCAAGGAAGCTGTTGAAGCATCCATGTGCGCTCCATGAGTTGATAAAGACGATCGGAAGCGACGCGTGGCTCAATCTGGAACTTAGGCGGATGATCCAAACGGATGTCACAGTGGATTTGCCAGAGAAAGTCGCGCCAAATCTTGTTCTGGTGGATAAAGTATCGGTGGCATGACTCGTGGCGCTGCGACCAGTCACGGATATCGTGCATGTAGAGAATACGAAACGGGCCGCCCATTCCGACAACACTTCCCAGATGAACAAAGATGTATTCGAGCCAGCGTGGACACTCGAAACTTCGATGAACGAGGAGGCGATGCAATCCGATTGAATGGCCGAGGCAAAGTGTCGTAACTGTAAAGACAAGAGCAAGCAGGACAGCGTCGTAGCGGAGAGTGAGGCAGCCGCCAACTACCGCCACGAGAGCATGCGTGATGAACCACAGAGATTTTACGGGCGCCCACACGACAGAACCCTCAACTGGGTTCATGCCCTCGCTTTGCCGAAGCATTCGTGGGATTTCGTGAGCGTTCATTGTAAGTCGGCAATTTTCTGCACCCCCACCTACCCCGGCCCGTGAAGCTCCAGGAAATCAGAGCTGGAAAAGCAATTTCCTAGCAATAATGCCGATGCCGAGGAACATGACAAGGCTGATGCGTGCAATCGTATTCATGGTTCGTTCTTATTCGCTTGTTTCATTATGATGCAAGGCATTGCGCATGGCCTTGACCTTTTCGACGGCTGTGGGGAAGGACCTTTCTAGTTGCTTCGAAAGCCACGGATCCTTCTGCAGCTCATCCAGAATCGCCTCGATCCTGGCAAGCTTGCTCTCCAACTGCTTTTTGGCGTCGCCTTTGTAGAGGTCCGCCTCCAGCTTGGGAAGGTCGATCTGCAGCTGCCGGAGCTTGCGATCGAGGGCTAACTGCTTCCCTTCTTCCTGCATAGCCCTGATCTTTTCGCTGGAAGCCTTCTTGGCCTCCTCCGAGTAGCTAACGCCCTCGACGATCGGCCAGTCGTCGGTGCGGAAGGTCGGGACCGGGAGGCGTTCGCGTCCGACCAAGTTTCCTGTCGGCCAACTGGCCCAGCCGTAGCGGACCGCGACCGGCCTGGCCACCAAGTCGCTCCGGACCTCGATCGTCCAGGTCCCGGCGATGCGCCGCTCCTGTGCCTTGGCGGGATACCAACGGCGGTCCTTGCCGGCGATGATGAAGCCCTCGATGGGTGCCTTGCCCTGGCGGGGTTGCGGCAGAACCTGCCACGAGGCGTTGTTCTCGATGTGCTTCCACTGCTCGTAGACCACTGGATCGGAGTCGAAGTAGATGAAGGCCTTGCCGTCCTTGATGACTATCTTCTCGAACTGGTTGCCGCGGTGCACGACCGGCTGGTCGTAGACCTTGGCGAGCGACCAGAGCGAGGCATACTCGGCCACCGGGAATTTTTCTCCCGGGTGGATGTAGGAATTCCCGGTCGGGTAGGTTGCGATCATGGCGGCGTTTGGGTCGCCTTTCAACGCGCGCCGCTGGATATCGCGGATCATGGCGTAGCCACCCGTTACGGTTTCAACCTCCGGGTCGGTGCCGAAGGCTCCCCATCCTGGCTGACTGATGCAACCGAAGGGGAGGTTCTCGTCGCCGAAGGCTTTCCGGAAGGAAACCGAAACCTTGGCAAAGGTGTGCTCGTAGCGCGTCCAGCGCCCGAAGACGTTATTCTCGCCCTGGTAGTAGAGCACTCCGCGCACCCCGAGATGGCGGATCGGGATCACGGTGGCATTGAACAGGGCCGCAGGTGGACTCCACCCGCTGCGCGGATCGGCCGGCTGCTTCGGCAGGCGCAGGCGAGGCTCTTTTTTCCCCTCCGCCTTCGCGGTTGCCACGGCCTTCCCGTGCTCGGCTTTCTTGTCGACCACCGCCTGCTCCCACTCGGCCATGATGCGCTTCACCTCGGCTGGTTTGTCCCAAATGGAGGTCTCGGCGTCGTACTTGCGAAGACTTTCCTTCACCGTGATATGCTGCAGGCCGTCGAGTTCCTCGCGCAGGCACCAGGTATCGCCGGTGGTTCCGCCGCGCGCGACATTGATGATCCCCACCGGCACCTTCAGGTAGCGGTGCAGGAACATCCCGTAAAGATAAGGCACCGCTGAGAATTTTTTCGCTGACTCCGGCGAACACTCCTGCCAGCGGATGTTGCTGCGCACGTCGTCGAGCGGCTTGTACCACGAATCGTGCCACGCCACGTAGCGCATGCCGGGGCAGTCCGACGAGCCGGCGACGCGGTCCTTGCGGTTGAAATTTCCCCAGCCCATGTTGCTCTGCCCCGCGCAGACCCAGACCTCGCCGATCAGGACATTGTCCACCGCCAGCGTGTTGCCACCGCTTTCCGCAATGATCCAGGTTTCCTGGAAACTCGCCTTGGCGGGGGCGAACGTCACGGTCCATTTGCCGTCCGCCCCGGCAGTCGCCACGACGGATTGCTGGACGAATTTCGGCGGGTTCGTTTCCTCGTAGCGCATGGTCACCGAGTAGTCGTCGCTTGTTTTCCCGGCGATTGCCTGTCGGGTGCCCGCCTGGACGGCTACCTCCACGGCGGAGGTTCCGATGGCGGCGTCCTGCGTCAGGGTCACGGACACCTGAGTGTCGGGTTTTGCCCAACCCCAAATCTTGATCGGCTTTTCCTGTTGGAGAACCAACCCGTCACTGAGGATGCGGGCGAAGCGAAATTCCGGCTTCTGTTCCAGCCTGGCATGGGCCGCGCCGGTCACGGCACATAAGATGAAGGCCAGTCCAAACCATCGCAGTTTCATGACCCCCTTGCTGCCGTTTTTTAGTTGATTGATTTTGTTCATAAAGTTCCAGTTTATTTTTATTCGCGGGACCGATCGTCATCTAGCCGATCTTGTGCCGAGATGAATCATTCCAACTTCACCTCGCCGAATTCTTTCTCCCAGTCTTCAACAGTCTTCTTAAGCGTATCCAGAGCTTTTTGCAGGGTGACTCCCTGTTTGTCCTTCTTCGCACAGCGGGCCTCCATGTTCGGCTGGATCCGCTTCATGCTGGCGATGAAAGGCTTGCCGTCTTCCTTGAGCATCATCGCGGCCTTGGCCAGGCCGATGTTGCCCCAGCGGGCGCCGATGATCGTCCAACTCGCCGGCAGGCTTGCCATGTGCGGATAGGCGTGTTCGATCGCTGGCAGAAACGCAATCGCGTTTTCCGGATGCTTCTTCATGTCGATGTAGCGCAGCGTCTCGAAGATGTTGTTCCGGTCGATCGGCTGCTTGAAGCCCTCGCGGATCTTGCTCTCGTTGACCGACCTGGCCATGCCGGCGACGAGTTCGTCCTTGAGTTCCGGGTTCTTCGCGATGGCTGTTTTGAACGCGGTTGTCGAGCCCCAGCGGCGACTGGGAAGGTTGCTGTCGGCGTCGTAGCTGGCGAGCATTGCGGGGATCGCAGAGCGAAACGCTGCGGTATCCATGATCAACGGCTCCATCGCCTTGAACCCCGCCACGCGAAGCCACCATTCCTCCTCGTAGAAGTAGGGCTTGATCACATCGAGGTTCGCCTTGACCGACTCATGGTCGGCGCAGCTCATCGCCATCAACGCATGTCGGCGTTCCCACATCGGCTTCGATTTGTCCTTGAGCGCCATCACGATGGTGTCCAGGAAGTGCTTCTCGATCATCACCGGGGTAATGTTGGACGTGGTTGTTCCCGGCCCCCAACCCGTCGCGCAACTGATCGCGTTGAGACCAGCCACACGAAGTCGGGCGTCTTTGCTTGCCAGCGCCCTGGTGATGAAGGGAATCGCCTCTTCGCCCAGGTAGCCCAACCCGTTCGATGCCCAGACGCGAGCCTGCGGCGAATAGTGGTGCATGACCTTGAAGTACCACGCGGCCGGCATCTGCTTCTTCCGCTTGTCGTTACCCGAGGCCTTTGCGCCGCGGGCGGACGGCGTGCCGTCGGCGTTGTACATCGTTTTGAAGACCTGGGCGATCTCGTGCGGCGCAATGTCCACTTCCACGCCCTCGACCCAGTCGGTCCGCACGAAGTCGTTGTCCGCCACCGCCGATTCGCCGGCGGTGGGCTGGTGCTTGACAGAGTGCTGCGTGCGAGGCTTGCCGGTAATGCGCAGGTTCTTCAAATGCGCGGTGAAAGCCATCGCAAGCAGGCCGGTCTGGTAATGCGGGGCCTTGCCGATCGGATTGTGACCGCCGGGGTGCGGGACGCGGAAGCCGCCCCCGGGCATGCGACTGAGTTCGTAGTGCCAGATCATCTGGTCCTTGTGTCGCCGCCAAGAGCCCGAGGGGTGATCCATGACCAGCGCGCCGATGACATTCCGCCAGGTATGGTTGCCGAAGCACGAGCCATGTCCGCCTTCATTGTCCCAATACGAATCGGTTTCACTGAGAGCCAGTACTTTTGCGGCGCCCTGGAACTTGGCCTGCGGCAGCAGGGTCAGGGCTGACGCCAAGCCACCGTTCTTGCCATTTGAGGCCCACCACAGTTCGGGGTGGTGATCGCCGTAGGGCACACCGCCGCGACCGGCGAACCGGCTGAACTGCACGATCGCTTTGTTATAGACATCCAAGTCGATCTGCACGCCGCATTCGCGGGCGAGAATCAGCGTGGTCAAAGCCTGGTCGCCGGCTGCGTTGAGCGTCCCACCCGTGACATAACCCGGGTTCATACTGTTCGTGTAGTGGCCCCAGCCACCGAACCATTGACCGGCCGCCAGTTGATCACACCGCTCCTTGATCGCGGGCAGCACGCGTTTATCACCGGTGGCCAGGTAGTATTCACCGAGAAAAATGCCGCTGTAGCCGATTCCCCACGTGCTCGTTCCGCATCCTTTGGAGGCCAGTTCGACGGCGTACTTTTCCACGGCGGATATGTACTTTTTCTCGCCGGTGGACATCAGGAACAAGGCCTCGAGATTGCCGGTGATGCCGCCTTCGGGGCCGCCGTGTTCCAGGATGAACGTCGCCGTCTGATCGACGATCTTCTTGCTCTTGGCGCAGTTGACCGGGAAGGTCCTGGAATAGCCGCCGAGCGGATCCAACTGGACCGTGATCGTCCGGGTCTTTCCGTCACGACGTACCGCAAAGGTCACTTTTCCGTCGCGACCATCGGAGACATTGAGCTGCTCACCGAGAAGGTGACGCGGATCGACCACCTTCAGCGACACGCCGTTGATTGACTCCAGGATGTCGCCTTTGAGGATCTTTCCGTCAGCAGGGGTCTTGGCAATCGTCTCTATTACCGTCACCACGTGGGGCGTATCGAATTTGGCTTTTTTGGGGTCATCCAGACTGCTGGTCAAGGTCACCATCATCCCGGTCATGCCGACGCTGATGGGCGGGGTTTCCTTCCCACTGGCCAGGGTATTCGCCGACGCGCCCATGGGCAGGGCCAGGAGCAGCATCGCAATTGCAAATCGTTTCATTATAGTTATGATTATCTCCTTTGTTACTATTTCTTTTGCTTTGAGATCAGATTTGCCATCGACGCAGCGAAGGAGTCGCCGAGCCGAACGAAGAACTTCCCACTGCCCAGGCAGTGATAAGGGCGGTCGCTGCCAACGGTGTCCTGCACCCCCACCTACCCCGGCCGTGAAGCTCCAGGAAATCAGAGCTGGAAAAGCAATTTCCTAGCAATAATCACTTCATTTCACGCATCCAGACGTTCCGGAAGCGGACATCCTGGCCATGCTCCTGGAGCTTGAGGCCGCCGAGTGCCGGACTGACCTTGATTCCGCCGTTGGCATGCTTGATCTGGACGTTGTCGTGAACCTTGACGCCGTTCCACCACACCGTGGCCCGCGCCGGTTCTATCATCTTGTCGCCATCCCAGCGTGCGGCCTTGGAGATGAAGTGAAAGGAATGCCATTGGCCGTTGGGTCGCCAGGCATTGGTGTCTGGAACGTGCTCCATGCAGAAGGCCGCAATGCCGTGGGGTCCAATCTTCCAGTTGTAGGGATCCTTCGTATTATTCCCCTTGGGTGATTCAATCTGGATCTCGTAACGGTTATGAAGGTAGACGCCGCTGTTGGAGTAACCCTCGAGCGAATCGTCACCACGTTTACCGCACAGGACAAAGTCCACGTGGCCTTCGAAGTCCTTGTATTTCTTCTTGGTCACCAAGTCATGCGTTCCCCAGCTCTTACCACCGTTGGTCATCAGCGCCTTCGCGTCATCCGTAGGGCTCTTCACCAGTGACCACGTAAGCTTCATGTCGCTCTTGGGCCACATCTCCCAGTTGGCATCGATCGACTTCTGGGTCCCGTCAAAGAGGATGTCCGCTCCTTTTGGGGCCTTCGCACCAGCATCCTTCGCCTTGTCGTAACCGGGCTTATCCTGCGGCTTGGGTGCCTTCGGGTTCGCGCCCGCCGGGTAGATGAGCGCAAAGAGAGACAGAATGGCGATGTGTTTGGCTGTGTTCGTGAATTTCACTTGGGACTCCTTCTGGATGGTTGCTTCAGGCAAGACAGGCCACATAGGACGACCCCGCAAATCTGCAGGATCGGAATGGGCCATCTGGCATCTGGTTCTCAGGCTAGGGAATCCACGATGTGCAGCAAGGAAACCTTTTATTCTACCATTCCAGGGATGATGAACTGGTAGCGAAGACCTCCGTCTCCATACCCATCTCCTGAAGCATCCGAACGAAGAGATTGCAGAGCGGGGTGTTGTTCCTGGGGTCATGGGCCAGATAACGGCCGTGTTTCAAGCCGCCACCGGCCAGCAGAACGGGGTTATTACGCGGATCATGCGCGTTGGCGTTGCCGAGATTGCTGCCAAATAAGGTCACGGTGTTGTCGAGCAAGGTGCCGCCGGCTTCACGCTTGGCTTTCATCTGGGCGAGGAATTCACTGAAGCAGGTGAGGATGGCGCTCTCAATCTTCATCAGTTGATCAATGCGCTTGGGATCACGGCCGTGATGCGAAAGATTGTGGTGCTCGGTGTTCACGCCCTCCACCTGCGGAATGCCGTGATTGTTCTGGATGACAATGCTGATGATGCGCGAGGAATCGGTCTGCACAATCAATGGAACCAGACCCAATAGCAGCCGGGTGCGGCCGACCAGATCGGTATGGTCGTTGATATCCTCAGGCTGCGGTGCCTTGACCTGTGGCTTGGGCTTGTCCAGCCAGGCCTGGGCCTCGGCGAGTTCCTTTTCCGAGGCGCGCACCGAGTCAAAATATTCCTGTAACCGCGCCCGGTCCACGGACGAGGCGTTTTTGAGGAGCGCCCGGGTTTGGTCCATCAGTTCATCCAGAATGCTGCGGCCTTCAATGAGCTTCTGTTTCTGGCGTGCGACCTCGGCCGGTTTGCCGCTCAGAAACATTTTCGCAAACATGCGTGATGGGCGTTGTTCGGCGGGGATCATTACCCCGCTGCTGGTATAGGACTGGCTGATTACCCTGTCGCTGCTGAGTGAGATGGAGGGGAAGCGCGTGACGTAGCCGAGTTTGGCCGCCGCATATTGATCGATGGAAATGGAATTGCGGAAGCCGTCCATGCCGGGGTTGGGCGCGGCACTTAGCCAGGTCATCTCGCACTGGTGTTCGCCGCCTTGTTGCGGGTGGGAAAGCCCGGAGAAGAGCGTGAAATCCTTGCGGTGGGCCTTCAGCAGCCCGAGGTAATGGGTTAATTCGTAATCCGGGCCCGTTGTTTTTGGATAAAGGGCCGGGGCGTGTAGGCCGAGCGTGGTGCAAATGAACACGGCGCGCCTGGGCGGTGCCGCTTCTTTGGCCCAGGCCGGATTCATGGATTCCAAAAGTGGCAGGGCCAGGCCCACGCCTGAGGCCTTCAGAAAGGTGCGGCGATTGAGGGTGGTTTTCATGTTACTGGTTTCTGAATAGTTTGCTTTGGACCACCTGATGGATCAGGTCGCGCACGCCAAACCCCCTGGGCTTGGCTTCGGTCAGGATGCGCTCGATTTCATCGCGATCGGCAAATTGAATCTCGCCGCCCGTGGCGTAAACCACCAGTTGCGAAACAAAATTCCGGGTCACCTGTTCCTCCTGTGTAAGGAGCAGGTCGCGGAAATGGCGGATACCGGCAAACTCCTGGCCATCGGAGGTTTCGCCACTGGCATCGACGGGAAGGCCCAGGCGGTATTCCCTAATGCGACGGCCGTGGAGCCGGCGCCTGGGCCAGTCGCCCTTGCCGGTGGTGCGGTAGCGGGTGCGGTAACCGCCAATGGGATTGAAACTCTCCAGCGCAAACCCGGGCGGATCAATATGTTGATGACAATTGGAGCAGGACTTGACCTCGCGGTGCCTGGCCAAAATTTCGCGAATGGTCGCGGCGCCACGGGTGTCCGGGTCGGGTATATCGACCCCGGTCGGCGGCGAGGGAGGCGGTTTGCCAAGCAGGGTTGAAAGCACAAAGTTGCCCCGTTTAACCGGTGAGGTCACGGTGCCATTGGCGGTAATTTTCAGGATGCTGGCGTGTGTCATGAGGCCACCGCGGGGGCTGTCCTTGGGAAGCGGGACCCGGCGCAGGTGTTCGCCGGCAACGCCGGGGATGCCGTAGTGCATGGCGAGGCGGCGGTTGAGAAAGGTAAAGTCGGACTTGATGAAGTTGCGCGCGCCAAGGTTTTGATCGATCAACTCGCGCACAAAGAGTTGCGTCTCGCCGAGCATCGCCTGGCGCAGGGTGTCACCGTATTCGGGGTAGAGTTTTTCGTCGGGCGTGGTGGCGTCGATATGCTTCAGGCCCAGCCAGCCATTCAGGAAATCATGCACGAAGCGGTTTGACCTGGGATCATTGAGCATGCGGTTGACCTGGGTGGTCAGGATTTCGGGTTGGGAGAGTTTCTTTTCCCTGGCCAGTGCAAAAAGCTCGTCATCAGGCAGGCTCTTCCAGAGAAAATAGGACAGTCGCGTGGCCAACGCGTGATCATCCAGCCGGCCGATTTTTCCCGAGTGCAGAAGGAACTGCGGTGAACTGAACATGGCGCGCAGGGGGGCGCGAACAATTTTATGCATCGGTTGATCCTTGGGGTGATGCGGTTTGGCGAGCGAGACAAAGGATTCTATTTCCGCGTCGGTCACTGGTCTGCGGAAGGCCTTGGGCGCGAGCCGCTTGATGATGTCGCGCAGGTGCTCTTTGGGTTCCTTGGTGGCGCTCGTCCAGTAGATGCGATGTTTCGGCAGCCAAATGATCGGCACGCCGGTGAGCAAATTGCGGGTACGCGTTGGGGGCCACTCTTCCTCCAGTGGGCCCTCGATCTTCAGCCACTTGATGGCGAGCCCTTCGCCCTTGTAACCGTGCGCGCCATTGACCCGCATGTGGTAGATACTTTTGCCGTCGGGCGCCCAGTTGATGTCCAGTGCAGCGGGATAAAAGAAATCGTTGGGGGTGAAAAACTCGGTCAGTTCGATGGTGCGGGTCTTGCCCGGGAGCAGTTCAAAGTCCCCGATCAATTTTGAGATTCCTGAAAGATCACTGTTGCGATAGATGCCGAAGGTGACGGGTGTCCTGGCCTGGTAACCATAGGCCTCGGCAGTGATCCGGTAGAGGCCCGGATAACGCGGTTTGTAGCCCATGTGGTTGGATTGGGCGACATGCGGTTTAAATTCAAACATCACGTAGGCATCCTTGGTCTTCATCACCGTCCTGCCGCCATTACGCATGGGTCTTTCAAACCACATACTGCTGTACCTGTTATTGCGGTAATCCATTTCGCGGGCGCCGGCGGGTGGCTTGGGGCCCAGTTCAATGGCTTCCTCCAGCGCGGCATCGGCGGCTGCGAGGTAACTGCGGATGTGCACCGGCGAGATGCCCTGATCGACGGCAATGGTATCAAAGGAGGAGGAGGCGTTCTCGGGCGGCAGATACCGGGCCAGGTCCCCGCGAATGCCCAGTAGATCGTGCAGCGTGTTTTCAAATTCCAATCGGGTCAATCGTCGCGAAGGCACGCGGCCCTTGGTGGCGCTTTGCTGCTTCAGGTTCTCGGTTCGCAGATCATCCCCCAGTGCGGCCATCGCCTTGTTCTTCAGCTCTTTATCCGGACGCTTTTTCTTCTTGGGCGGCATATCGCCCTTTTGTACCCGGTCAAAGATCTTTACCCATTGGCGAAAGGTGGCGGCATCGGATAGGTCATGTCCGAGCTTTTCAAAATTCAACTGCGTATCGGTATCCGCATCATGGCAATCAATGCAGGAAGCCTCAATCAACGGATCCACTGCATCCTTGAAAGCCTGTCCATGAGTTGGCAGGGCGAAGAGCGGGATGATGGTCAGGATTTTCATGAGGAGTGCTCGTTCTTACTCCGCGCCCGCGGTCGGAATTCGGAAAGAAATTTCCAGGTTTTTTGGATTTTGTCTGTTCGGGTGAGAGATTTTAATTCGGAGGCATGCATGTCGGATTCCTCTCACATTGAGTGCCGGTCTTCGCTGACGATCTTCCCGTCGATCACGTGGACAACTCTCTGGGTGTAGTCGAAGAATTCGGGGTTGTGGGTGACCATCACGATGGTGGAGCCCTCCGCGTGCAGGCTGGTCAGCAGTTCCATGACTGCTTCGCCGTTCTTGGAATCGAGGTTTCCGGTGGGCTCGTCGGCGAGGAGAGTCACGGGATCTCCGGCCAGGGCTCTGGCCACCGCGACGCGCTGCTGCTGCCCACCCGAGAGCTGGGAGGGGTAGTGTTTCATGCGATGCGACATGTCTACTTTCTCAAGGGCGGCGGCCACGCGGTCCTTGCGCTCATGGGGAGGCATGCCGCGGTATTTCAGGGGCAAATCGACATTTTCGGCCACGGTGAGATCTCCGATCAGGTTGAAGCTCTGAAAGATGAAGCCGATCTCCCGATTGCGAATGCGGGCCCGCTCGGAGAACGATAGGTTTTCCACATGATTTCCATCCAGGAAATACTCTCCACTGGTCGGCGTGTCCAAGAGGCCCAACAAGGACAACAAGGTCGACTTGCCGCACCCGGAGGGCCCCGAAATCGACAGGAACTCGCCCTTGCTGACTCCGAGATCGATCCCGGCCAAGGCATGGGTTTCTACGTCGTCGGTATGGAACACCTTCGTGAGACCGCTCAGCTGAATGATTGGTTTGCCGGTCATTTCAGTTTGAGTTTGTCGTTGTCATCGTAGGACGACATATCCGACATCACCACCTCGTCACCGGGTTCGAGGCCCTTCACCACTTCGATGGTGGTGACCGAGGCCCGCCCGAAGGTGACCGGGACGCGCACCGCGAACTCGCCGTCGACGAGCTTGAAAAGCCCGACCGTGGAATGCTCCTGCCCCTGGACGGGGCGCCCGACGTAGATGACATCCGACAGGCGTTCCAACTCGATCACACCGTCGATGCTCAGGTCCGGCCGCGCACCGTCGGGCAGGTCACCGCTCAGTTCCACATCCACGGTCACCGTTCCGGCCACGACCGACGGATCGACGCGGGAAACCTTCCCTTGAATGCTCCCATTGCGGGTGTCGATGGTGGCGGGCAGGCCGATGACAACATCCTTGGCCTGGGTTTCGGCAATTTTGATGCGTGCCATGAGTTTGCTGGGCTCCACGATCTCTGCCAGGACGGCTCCCGGTCCAACGCGTTCACCGACCTCCATGGTGCGGCCGGGAACGGGCCCGATCTGCTGCACCACGCCACTGATTCCGGCGCGGACGATGAGGGAGTCGACCTCGTCCTTCTTCAGTTTCAGGGCGGCTTCCAGCTTGGTGATGTCGCTCTGCTGCACCGCCAACTGTGCAGCCGCCGATTCATCGGCAGCATCGAGACTCTTGTTTTCCAGTTCCAGTCGACGCTCCAAGTTGGTTGCCAGGGCCTGCGATTTGTTCATCGTCAGTTCCGGAATGAACTTTTTCTCGGCAAGCCTTTTGTCGGCCTCCGCGTCTGCCTTCGCAAAATTGAGCTGGGAGGCGAGTTCCGCAATTTTCACTTCCAGGGCGAGACGGGATTCTTCGAGTCGCACTTTGAGCAGGCTCAGTTTCGCCTGCGCGCTCTTCAGTTGAAACTCCAGTTCAAAGGCTTGTTGTTTCAACGGCGGATTGCTCAATTCGAGGAGGATGGTGTCCGGTTCCACGATGGCCCCGGGCAGGGTTTCGATTCGAACTACTCTTCCGCCAACCTCGGTCGGAACGACGAGGATGTCCTCGGGAAGAAGGGTCCCGTTTCCGCGCACCTGCCGGATCATCTCGCCGCGTTCCACCGTATCCAACCAGATCGTCCCACGCTCAATGGTGGGGACTGCCGGTTCCAGGCGGAGAACAAATACGGTCACTGCGAGCGCCACGAGGACGGCCGCTCCCATCATGATGAGTCGCCGGCGCTTTCGCCGAGCGGCAAGTTCAGGTCTTGAGATGTCCATCGTTACTTGGTTGCAATTCTGTTCAGGGAAAGGTTGGGCCCTCGTTCTAGTCGCTGCGCAGGCACACCGCCGGACTCACGCGCATGGCGCGCAAGGCAGGTACCATGGTCGCGGCGATCCCAACCACTGTGAGGACCGCGGCGACCGTGAGAAAGGTCGGAAGGTCGGCGGAGTTGACATTGTAGAGCAGGCTCGAGAGCACGCGAGTCAGCGTCAGGGCCCCGAGGAGGCCGATGATCACCCCTGTCAGGGTGAGCCGCAGTCCCTGTTTGAGGATCATTCCCAGAAGGTTTGCGCGCTGAGCGCCGAGGGCGAGGCGGATGCCCATTTCATTGGTGCGCTGCGCCACGGAGTAGGAAATGACTCCGTAGATTCCGATACTGGCAAGGATCAGGGCCGCAATGGCAAACATGCTGACCAGGAGGGACCGAAAACGATCCATGGCGGTGCTGAAGTAGAGGTAGGCCTGCATGGTCCGGAACTGGTTGAGCGGTTGATCGGGGTTCAAGGCGCGCACTT
>MPMF02086534.1_pt1 | contig 17357 bp, 18 predicted proteins | sample 1617271 | NCBI WGS metagenome assembly MPMF02 (sample SAMN05944812, study PRJNA350692) | marine metagenome | biome: marine; feature: ODZ; material: water; isolation source: 120 m water sample prefiltered with 30 um filter, filtered on to 0.2 um... | place: Pacific Ocean | collected 2012-04-09... | reverse complement strand
GATGTATTTTCCAGATCCCCATTTCCGGCGAGGGGGATTTTCCCAAGCCCCTATAAACCCGTGGGAAGACTACCATTTCGGATCATTCCCGGATGTTGCATTTCACCCAAAATCCATTTCCGGGGGGGGGGGAGAATTTACCGCGTCCTTCGGGTTAGTCATTATGGTGGTTTTATTTCGGGTGGGCGGCGGGGCCTCTCTTGTTCAGAACCATATTCTCATTCCAAAAGCGCTTTAACTCTCACCAAGGGCCCTGCTGCCTGTGTGCCCGTCTACCCGTGGGTTATCCAGATTCCCAGCAGGACGACTACCGCCGCGAGGATGAGGTTGAGCGTCAGGTAGGTTTCGCGCTTCGCCTTCATCGCCTCGAAGCCGGTCTTCATCGTCAGGGCGACACCGATGAAAACAATGATCAGGGCGAGGACGATCTTGACGATGAGCAAGTCCGGAATGCCCACCCCGGTCCGGATGAGCCGGGTGATGTGGTGTATCCCGGTGAGGATGAGCATGGCGAAGGAGCCGTGCAGGATAGGGACGAATCTCGCGCGGAGCGCCTGCATGCAGTTTTGTTTTTGATCCTCTGGCAGGCTCTCGGCGTAGGGGAGTGCCGCGAACCGGAAGAAAGCCACGCCGCCGACGGCGAGGATGGCGCTGATGACGTGAACAGTGGTGACGAAAATATTCCCGATGCTGTAGTTCATATTTCCTCCATGCGCCGGGTCTTCAATGCGGTCTGCTCCGGTATCTTGGGGATTGCCGGATATCGGTGCAAATGGTCCTTTGGGCCGTGGAGCGCTCCCCCGCAGGGTCAGAGGTCCCCGGTCTCCGGTTCCCGGCTCAGCGTGCCGAGGGTCTCGGCGACCCGGAGCCGGGGCTCGCTGACGCGCTGGATGTCCTCGGCGGTGAGGCCCGCCGCCACCTCGCGGAGCAGGGGGCCTTCCCCGGTGAATTCGATGAAAGCGATGTCGGTGAAAAGTTTTCCGACGACGCTTGTGGCCGTGAGCGGGTAGGTGCACTCATCGAGCAGCTTGAGCCCGCCGTCTTTCATGAGATGGGTCATGGTGGCGAACACCTGTCGGGCCCCGGCGGCGAGGTCCATCGCCCCGCCGATGCCGCCCTTTCCGGCTCCGGGCACGGTCCAGTTCGCCAGGTCACCCCGGGCGGAGACCTGGAGAGCGCCGAGGACGGCGATGTCCACGTGGCCTCCCCGGATCATGGCGAAAGAATCGGCGTGGCCGAACATCGAGGCGCCCGGAACCGCCGTCACCGGCTCGCGCGAGGCGTTGATCAGGTCCCAGTCCTCCTCGCCGGGGGCGGGGCGCGGCCCCGCGCCGAGGATTCCGTTCTCGGCCATGAACATCACCCCTCGCCCGGGCTCGACGTAGTTGGCCACCTGAGTCGGAACGCCAATTCCCAGATTCACGGCGCCGCCGGGGGGAATCTCCCGGGCGACGCGCCGGGCGATGTCGGCGGGCGCGAGAGCGGCCGCCTTAAGTTTCGGATCGGAGTTCAAGGTCTTCTCCCAGAACGACACGGTTGACGTAGATGCTCGGGGTATGAACGGTCTCGGGGGCGATCTCGCCCGGCTCGACAACGGCCTCGACCTCGGCGATGGTCAGCGGCGCGGCGGCGGCCATGACCGGGTTGAAGTTGGCGGCGGTGCCCCGGTAGACGAGGTTGCCCAGCCGATCGGCCTTGTGGGCCTTGATGATCGCCACGTCGCCGGGCAGGGCGCGCTCGAGGAGGGTCTCCCGGCCGCCGAAGCTGCGCGACTCCTTACCCTCGGCCGCCTGGGTGCCCACCCCGGTCGGGGTGAAGAAGGCCGGGATACCCGCGCCCGCCGCCCGGATGCGCTCGGCCATCGTCCCCTGGGGGATTTGCTCGAGTTCGATTTTTCCGGCCATGTAGAGTTCGCGGAAGACGAAGGCGCTCCGGTGAAAAGCGTAGGTGCAGATCAGCTTTCGCACCTTTCCCTGCCGCAGGAGAACGGCGAGCCCGTGCTCGCCGAAACCGGCGTGGTTGGTGACGATGGTCAGCTCCCGGGCCGGGTGGTCCGCCATCGCCACGAGGAGGTTTTCGGGAACGCCCACCCCGCCGAAGCCGCCGAGGAGGATGGTCGCCCCGTCGGGGATGCCTGAGACGGCGGCGGCCGAGCCCGAAAATACTTTGTCTCTCGTGAGGGGGGGTCCTTCCGGCACCGGGTGAATTCCTCTCAAGCAGATGAATGGGTCCGCTATTTATGCGCGATCGCCCCTGAAAAATCCAGGGCGGCGGCATTTGGCCGGCTTCCGGTTGCCTCCCCCGCCGGGCTGCCATAGAGTGCGGGCGCTCAACTTCACCCATCGATTATCGATTATCGAATACCGAATGAGGTATGCATGTCGAAAGGCGGCGAAAAGGCTGCGGAGGGAAGCGGGGGCCTCAAGAGGTACTATCTTTATCTGTCGGTATTTCTCTCGGGCGGCGCGATCCTGGTGATTGAGATTGCGGCCGGGCGCGTCCTGGCGCCCCACTTCGGAAACACCCTCTACACCTGGACGAGCATGATCGGAATCATCCTCGCCGCCCTGGCGGTGGGCTACGCGGCCGGCGGCCGGATGGCGGACCGCAACCCGAACGCCCGCATGTTTTTTCTCATCATGATCGCGGGAGCGGGGCTGGTGGCGCTGGTACCGGTGTTGCGGGCGGCGTTTCTGCCCGCCCTCGAAAAAGGACTGAGCCTTCGCTCGGGACCCATAATCGGCGGTCTGCTGCTCTTCGCCGCCCCGGGCTGCGTGCTCGCGGCGCTCACTCCCTACGCGGTCAAGCTCTCCTCCAGGGGGTCGGATACCCTCGGCACGGTGACCGGGAACCTGTTCACCTGGTCCACCGCCGGGAGCATTTTCGGCACCTTCATCACCGGTTTTTTTCTGATCCCCGCCTTCGGGCTGAACGCCATCTTTTTATCCACCGCGATCGCGCTGGCTGTTGTGGGCGCCGCCGGGCTCTATCTGTATCCGCCGGACGTCGGTGGCAAGAAGGCAGACGCCAAGGCGCTCAAGGGCGTTTCGATCTTCGCCGGCCTCTGCGTCCTCGCCGGGGCGGCCTGGACCGGCAGTCCGCCCGGCCTCACGAAGGAGACGATTCACTTCCGCGAGAACATGTACCACACCCTCCGGGTTATCGAGGGGGACCGGGAGGGCAAGCGAGTCCGCCAGCTTTTTCTCGACTACCAGCCCGAGGGGGCGATGGTGATCGGCGACGACCGATCCACCTTTTTCAAGTACACCCGCTACCTCGCGCTCGGCCCGGCGGCGGTTCCAGACATCCGGCGGATGTTTTTCATCGGCGGCGGCGCGTTCACGATGCCCAAGGCGCTTCATCTGATGCGGCCCGAGGCCGAGGTCGTTGTCGCCGAACTCGATCAGGACGTAATCGCGGTGGGCGAAAAATATTTCCGCCTCGATAAATATCCCCGCATCAAGGCGGTCAGCGGAGACGGAAGGCGCTCCCTCAAGCGCGCCAAAGGGAAGTGGGATTTCATCGTCGGGGACGCCTACCGGGGGCTGAGGAACATTCCGGCCCATCTGGTGACGCGCGAGTTTTTCGCCGAGGCGCGGGACCGGCTCGCCCCCGGCGGGGCGATGATGCTCAATCTCATCGCCGCCCGCTCGGGGCCCGGCGGCGCCCTTTACGCCTCGGTCTACAGGACGATGGCCCCGGTTTTTCCGGACCTCTGGGTGTTCAGTGTGGACCCCAAGCAGCCTGCCTACGCACAGAACATCCTCCTGCTCGCCTTCCGCGACCGCGACGCGGCCCGCCGCCGGAAGTTTTTAGAGCGGCTCGAGTCGGACCCGGAACTGAAGTTCGCCGCCGATTCGCGCGTTTCACCGCCCTCCCGGCGCAGCTACGGCCCGGTGATGACGGACGAGTACGCCCCGGTCGAGTATCTGATCAACCTGGGGCTTTAAGGCCCTTTAACCGGTATCCACCGCCCGCGCGGCGGCGGAACAAAACAAAGGACTCATCATGGCCAGACACAATATCGCCTTGCTCCCCGGAGACGGTATCGGAGGCGAAGTCGTCAACGAAGGCGTCAGGGCCCTTAAGGCGCTATCGAAACTAGAGCGTGGCCTCCGCTTCGATTTCACCCGCTACCCCTGGGGGAGCGATTACTACCAAAAGAACGGCCGGATGGCGCCGGAGGATTTTCTCGACAAGCTGGCCGGGCACGACACTATACTGCTCGGCGCGGTCGGGCGCCCCGACATCCCCGACCACATCACCCTCCAGCAGCTTCTCCTGCCGATACGCCGGGCGTTCGATCTCTATATCAACGTGAGGCCGATCATTTTGTTCGAGGGGCTCGAGGCGCCGCTCAAGGGCTACGGGCCCGGCGACATCGATATTCTCTTTTTCCGAGAAAACACCGAGGGCGAATACAGCCCCGCCGGCGGGCGGCACTACGAGGGGTTTCCGGCCGAGGTGGCGAACCAGAACGTGATCTTCACCCGCCGGGGCTGCGAGCGGATCATCACGGCGGCCTTCGAGGCCGCCCGGGGGCGCAAACGAAAACACGTCACCAACGTCACGAAATCGAACGCCCAGGGCTACACGCTGGTGCTTTGGGACGAGGTTTTCGAGGATGTGGCCGCGCGCCCGCGCTACAAAAAGATCAAGACCGCCAAATTCCTCGTGGACGCCGCGGCGCTCGAGTTCGTCCGGCGGCCCGATATTTTCGACGTGGTGGTGGCGAGCAACCTGTTCGCCGATATCCTGACCGACCTGGGCGCGGGCATCGTCGGTGGGCTCGGGGTCGCGCCGAGCGCGAACATCGGCGACGGCGACTTTCCGGGTTTTTTTGAGCCGGTCCACGGCTCAGCGCCCGACATCATGGGCAAGGGCATAGCCAATCCGGTGGCGACGCTCTTCGCCGCCGCGATGATGCTCGAGCACCTGGGCGAGGAGCGTGCGGCCTGGAGACTCGACACCGCCGTGCGCGAGCACCTGGCGGGCGGGCGCCGCACCGCCGACCTCGGAGGCGAAGCCAACACGCGCAAGGCCGCCAACGACATCATCAAACGGCTCTAGGGAGCGACATACTCCAGGGAGGGCGCGGCCATTTCCATCACAACCGGGCGCGGCGACGACGGGGACACTGATCTCTGGTTCGGCGACCGGGCGGGGAAGAGTTCGCCCAGCGTCGAGGCGCTGGGGGCCTTCGATGAGGCGAGGGCGGCCCTCGGGATGGGGCGCTCTCTCGCACCCGAGTGGATGAAACCCGAAATCCTCCGGATCCAAAAAGATCTTTTCACCGCCTCGAGCGAGGTGGCGACGCTGCGGGGCAAGGCGGATCGCCTCAAGGAGCGCATCGGCCCGGACCGAGTCCGGTGGGCGGAGTCGCAAATCGCCCGCTACGAAAAAGTCATCCAAATCAACGACTGGGCGATCCCCGGGGAGTCGCCTCCGGGCGCGGCCCTCGATCTCGCCACGACGATCCTCCGCCGCGCCGAGCGCCGGCTCGTGGGACTCGAGGAGTCGGGCCTCATCGACAACCGGGAGCTCCTCGTCTTCGTGAACCGCCTCTCGGACCTCGTGTTTCTCATGGCCCGCGCCGCCGACCGGGAGGTCGAGGTGGGGGAATAGAAGTAAGGGTGGCGATTCGATGGAATTTAAGCTTAAATTTCGTCCCAAAGAGATTCGCTCTTTGGCCGGGCGCGATTTGAGTTCGCTGAACGAGAATGAAAAAAAACGCGAGCGCGAAATTGAGGAAGTGATTGGGCCGACAGTCCAGGAGCGCGGGTACTACACCAAAGATCAATTATTAATACTTGCCCATTGGAAAAGTCACTGGATCGTCCATCATTGCAAAAAAAATTCCGAAGATTATGTTCGGGAAGTCACCCGAATCGTACTTTCGGCCAGCCAGGAAAGAATCCGGGTTGAATCTTTATATCTTCTCGATGGTGTCGGATTGCCGATGGCGTCGGTTCTCCTGCACTTTGGTTTCAAAAACCTCTATCCGATACTGGATTTCCGCGCGCTATGGTCTCTCGGGATCGAAGATCCAAAGCACAACTTCAATTTGTGGTGGGCCTATACGGAGTTTTGCCGGAAACTTTCCGCGAAACACGAGGTCTCAATGCGAACCCTCGACCGCGCCTTGTGGCGGTATTCTTGGGAAAACCAAAAACCGGATTAGCTGGACTTACTTGATATATTGATCGTAGACGAGTTCGATGCCGACCTTGATTCCCGCGGCCAGCGGAACCGCCAGCAGGATACCCACGAAGCCCATCAGCTCTCCTCCGATCAATATCGAGGAAATGACCACGACCGGATGAAGGCCGACGCGGCCGCCGATGACGCGCGGGACGAGGAACATCCCCGCCGCCGGGGAGATGATCCCGAATACGGCGAGAACTAACAGCGGATGCGTCCAGTCCTGATACTGGATGGCGGTGAAGGCGAGGGTGACCGGCAGGCCGACGATCCACTCGACGTAGGGGAAGATGCTCGACATCCCGGTGAGGATTCCCAGAATCAGCCAGAACGGCGCGCCCACGAGGAAAAGCCCCAGAGTGTAGAGGATGGAGAGAGAGATTCCGACGATGAGCTGGCCCCCGATGAAGGAGCCGATCATTTCGTCGAGCCGGTCGAGGCGGAGGCGGACCTCGGCGCGGTAGTGAGAAGGGATGTATTTGTAGAAAGCTTTTCCGAAGCGGCCGAAATCGCGGAGGATGTAGAAGGTGAGAATCGGAATCAGGGCCAGGAACGCGAGGCCGACGATGAGGGAGAAAATTCCCTTGGTGGTTCTGAGGAGAAAGCTCCCGCCCGTGCGCAAGGCCTCGATGGGAAGCTGGCCTAGGGCCGAGAGATTCTCGGAGAGGAATTTCCTGGCCTCCTCGGGCTGGGCCACCTGGAGCTTGATCAGGGCGGTCTCGAGCCATCCTTCCAGCACACGGACATAATCGGGCAGCCGCTTCGAGAAAGTGACGACCTGTTCCTTGACCACCGGGGCGATGCCCACCCAGAGGATGAGCAGCGTCACCCCCAGGGCGAGCAGGAGGATCAGGATCGCCGCCGTCCGAGGGATTTTTCTCCGCTCGAGCGACTGGACCACCGGGTTCAGGAGGTAGGCGAGGATGAAGGAGACGACGATGGGAAAGAGCGCCGCCCGCGCGCTGATCACCACCCAGATGATGGCGAACAGGATCAGGATGAGCCAGATTCGCTTCCAGGTAAGAAGATGTTGCGATTCATGATCGTTCATATTCGGTGACATCCTTTCCCGGCCGCGAGGCGCCGGAGGCCGCGATTCATACGTATCATTCCGGGCTCTCCCGCCGCGAAGCCATCCTCCCGCCCACGAAGATGAAGTAATGAATCCCCGAAGCGGCGGTCAGCGTCCCCGTCAAAAAATAAAGAAAGGTCAGCGCCCAGTGGATTGGTGCCCAAAAAACCTCGCCGCCCGCCGCCCACACGAGCAGGGCGAAGACCATCGACAAAACCTGGGTCACCGTCGTGGTTCTGCCCAGGGGGGTGGGTGCGGGGGTGACGAAGCCCTTCGCGAGGTAGAGCCACAAAAATCCCGCGCTGATCACGATGTCCCGGCCGATGACCGTGATCGCCAGCCAGACGGGAATCAGCCCGTAGGCCGCCATGATCACGTAGGCCGAAAACATCAGCAGCTTGTCGGCCATCGGGTCCAGCATCGCTCCCAGCGCGGTGTGCTCCCCCTGGCTGCGGGCGAGATAGCCGTCCAACGTATCCGCCACGCTGGCCAGGAGGAAAATAACCAACCCCGGGCCGGGGCGCCTGTAAATCAGGCAAGCCACGAACACCGGCACAAGGAGGAGCCGCGAAATGGTGATCTTGTTGGCGAGGGTGAGGCCCCGCGATGCATCTTCGGTCATCGAGCACAGAGTCTCCGTGCGGAGGTTGGTTCTCGCTTGGCGCCGGGATCATATCACAGCTTCCCTCAGCGCCCCTCTTTTCGGACCGGAGGCTTTCGGCCCCTCTTTCTTTTGCTCGTGGCCGCCCCGCGTCTCGCCGGGCGCGGGGGATGCGGACCTGTCTCGATCGGATGGCGAGCACCGCGCCGTCGTCCACGCGAATCACCCGCGCGTTGGCCAGCCCGACGACCGCCCCACCCCGCTCGCGCTCGACGATGGCGCTCGCGGTGATCACGAACGGGCAGCCGTAGAGGCTGCCCAGCGCGCGCGCCGCGTCCACGTCCCCTCTCACGGCGGCCAGAATCTGCCCCGGGCGGGCGGGTACGGCCTGGCCACGTGGGTTGATCGGGGTGTATCCGGCGCGCGCGAAGTCGAGCATGATTCGCCTCTCGGCGGTGCCGAGTTTGTTTCCCTCGAGGCGGATCGCCTCTCTTCCGCCACGCGCTCCGGACCTGAAAATCTGCTCAACCACCAGGAAGAGAAGGCGGGTTTCCCCCTTTTTGACTCGCGCGAGCTGGAGCGAGCGAATCGCCTCGTTCACGGCGGTAAGGTCCACCACCACTTCGAGGCCGACCCGCACCAGCTTGGCGTCCTCGTCCACCTCGTGCCTGAGCATCCGGTAGCTATGAACATAGCGCCCGGCCTCCTTGAGAATGGAGCCGTCGATGCGCGAGCGGAACTGGACCATCGCCGCCTCGCCCATGGACTGGAGAACGGCCTGATAGACCGCTTTGCGGATGCCGGCGCCGACGGCCCGGCTCTGGGCGGTGGCCCGGTTCTGGCGGAGGATGACCGAGGTGCCGTCCACCTGAAAGCGGGATTTGGTTTTTTGGGGGGCGGCGGCGTTCGGCCCCGCGATGAGCAGCGCGGCGGCGAGGGCCGCGGCCAGGCGCCGAATCATCTCCGGGTTCCGGCTTTCTTTCGGGAAGAAGCTTTCGGCCGGGTTGTCTTCGGCCGGCTCTTGGGCTGAGAGCTCTTGGGCCGGGGGTTCTTGGTCCGGGAGGCGGATTTCCGTTTCGGAGCGGCGGAGGGGGTTTTTCGTCCCTTGGGCCGGGGCCCCTTGGCCGGGGCGGACTTGCCCGTTTTCGGACGGTCCGGGCCGGTTATCGCCTTGAGGTGGGCGACCTCTTTTTCCGAGAGGGTGCGGATTTCCGACCGCGCGAGGCCTCTCATCGTAATTCCGCCGAAGGAGCGGCGAACGAGCTTGAGGACGTGGTGGCCGGCGGCCTCGCACATTACCTTGACCTGGTGGTGCTTGCCCTCGCGAAGCTCGATCCGGAGCCAGGTGTTTCGCTCCGCCTTTCGGCCCATGACGCGGACGCGGGCACCCTCCGGTGAGATGATCTCCCTCGGTGAGGTAGCCACCTCAACGGAGGTAGCTACCTTTCCGCCGGCCATGCGGTTGAGGCGGCGCAGGGCACGTTCCCCGGGCGCGCCCTTCACCTTCACCTCGTAGATGCGGGGGATCTCGTTGCTGGGGTGGGTGAGCCGGTTGGCGAGATCGCCGTCGTTCGTCAGGAGAAGCAGCCCCTCGGCGTCGAAGTCGAGCCGCCCGACGGGAAAGACACGCCGCCGTTTCGGGGGCAGAAGCTCCGCCACCGTGGGGCGATCCTTTCCCTCTTCGTCCCGCATGGTGGTGAGTACGTTGCGCGGCTTGTTCAGGGCCAGATAGACGGGCTCCTCGCGCCGGGAGAGGAGCTTTCCCCGGACCTTGATGGCGTCCCGGGCGGGGTCGGCCAGGGTCCCCATCTCTTTGACGATCTCGCCGTTGATCGACACCGCTCCGGCGCGGATGAGGCGCTCGGCTTCGCGCCGGGAGGCGACGCCTGCCTGGGAGATGATCTTTTGAATGCGAATGGCGGACATCTCTGCGATCCTTAGCGGCGTACAGCGGGGCCCCGGGGTTTCAAAACGGGGGGATTATAGTCCTTTTGCCAGTTGAGGCGAAAATCCTTGGGCCGCCGGCCACCCATTGATCAACCCTAGTCTATTCCCCCCCCCGCCGGGAGGACTCGAATGAAGAATTCGAGGCCCGAGCGGACATGTGAGCAGAATTCAGGCGGATACGGCGGGCAGTGTTGTAATATAAATAATATAACTTGTGCCGTACGGAAGAGTGCGACTTCCTCACCGCCCGGGTGGAATTTTTTTCTGGATCTACGCCAAATATCCCTCCCCGCGTCAAGAATCCTCCTGTCCGCAGCCAGGTTCGGGGCCGGTCGTAATTATATAAATAACAAAATATCTAAACTTAGCTCAAATTTGGTATACCCGTTATCCGCTTAGAAACAGTCAGTTATCTCCTGCCGTATTTTTTTCCTTTTTTTGGCTCTGTCTCTCACTTACCCGAATGTGACTTGCATTAACACACGGGCATGCCGGTGGTCACACCGGGCAGGGTTCACTTTTTCTCGATTTTGGGAGATGTCGGCCGTGGAAAATATTTGGGCAATTATCGTTGTCACAGCGCTATTGATCATGCCGTTCCGGATTGGAGTTGATTTCGTCAAACAGAGGAACGACACCAAGCGCTAGGTGAATTTGCTTGCCGTAAATTCAGTGGTCCGGACCCCAAGGGCGTTTTTGGGAAACAAGGGGTTTTCCGAGAGCGCCGGCCGAGCAATTCAGCTTCCGGACGGCTGTTTTATATACGAGTGGCGAATGGCTCCTTGTTATCGAAGGGGCGCGATCCGAAAGTCGCCGGGAGTTACAAAGCGCATGCGAGGTGTCCATCAAGGCCCACGGCAGGAGTGCAACCAGGAGCATTTGCGGAAACTCGGGCCGGTTATCAAAAAACTTCAGAAGAACTATTCGTTTTTCGCGGAACTCGAGGAGCGGGAGGTTCACGAGCTTCTCGCCTCGTGCCGGGGGATAACCTGCGAAAAAGGGCGGGTTCTTTTCAAAGAGGGCGACATCGGCGACAGATTCTTTCTCGTCCTGTCCGGCGAGATCGTCATTTCAAAGAGCAGCCGCGAGCTCGCCCGCATGACGCCGGGCCATATTTTCGGGGAGGTGGCCCTGCTCGAGCATATTCCGAGAACCGCCACCGCCGCCGCCGTCGAGGACACCGAGCTCTTCGAGAACCCCGCCGATATCGTCAGCCTCGTCATGCCCGGCCTAGCGCTGAAAATCTCCCTCCACATCGCGCGGCAGATGTCCGAGAAGCTGCGCGAGGCCAACAACCAGGCCGAAACATCTTCCTGAAAACCACTCAGATCTCCTCTCCGCTCTTCGCCGGTTCATAGTACAATCGCCGGGGACGTCTTATTCATACCTCAACCAGCGGGGGTGCTTCGGTGAGCGGACCAGCCAGAGGAGCAGCGCCGGGAGCCGGATTGTTGCCGCGTCTCGCAGGGGCGCTTCTTTTTGGCGCGCTTTTTTTCGGCTTGGCCGGGACACCGGGCGACGCCGCGGTGCCCCCCGGCGGAGCGGCCCCCAATGGGGCGGGTCCCGAGGGCTACGGCCTCTCCCACGCGGGCAACCTCCTCGTCGCCGCCTCCGGGACGCGCGACCCCCGGTTTCAAAAAACCGTCATCCTGATGATCCGCCACGACGAGAAGGGCGCCTTCGGGCTCATCATCAACCGCGCGATCGGAAGGGTGAAGGCCGCCGCGCTTTACAAGCAGCTGAAAATCGCCCCGCCTCCGGACCCGGGCGAGGTGGCCATCCACTATGGCGGGCCCGTCTCCCCCGGAGCCGGTTTCGTCGTCCACTCGACCGAAACCGGAATCACCCCCGAATTCACGGTGGGCGATCAGATCGGCGTCAGCCCGACCGCCCGGGTGCTCCGCGCCATCTCCCGGGGCTACAGGCCGCGCCGGGCGATTTTCATGGCCGGCTATTCCTGCTGGGGGGCCGGCCAGCTCGAGGGCGAGATCGACCGGGGCTCGTGGCATACCGCGCCGGCGGACATCGACATCGTTTTCGACGAGAAGCTGGACACGAAATGGTCGCGGGCGAAATCGCGCAGGGTGCGCAGCCTCTGAGACGCAGACTTTGAGCCGCTCCATCCGGCGCGGCGAAACGCCCGAGGACCTCATCGACGCCCTGATTTTCCTCTCCTCGGGCGAGAGCGATTTCATGACCGGGCGATGCTTGGTCGTAGACGGCGGGTCGATCGCCTATTGAGCTTCGGGGCCGCCCGCTGGGTGCACTATACCTTTTTTCCCGGCGAGGTTGTAACCTTTTCCCAAATCACAATAGCCAAAACGAATCGCTCTTAATCGGGGAGTGAGCAGCCATGCAGGCGGTTGTCTTGAGAGAGTACGGCCCGCCCGCCAACCTGAGGTGGGAGACGGCACCGGCTCCCGAGCCCGGCCCGGGAGAGGCGCTGCTTCGGGTGGGGGCGGTGAGCGTGGATTTGTTTTCGATCGAGTTCCGCTCCGGCCGGGCGCTTCCGGTGGAGCTTCCCCGCATCATGGGCCACGGCCCGGCGGGAGAGGTCGCGGAGTTGGGCCCTGGGGTGGAAGGCCCCGGGGTGGAAGATCTCTTCCCCGGCCAGCGCGTCGCCGTTTGCAACAACATCAGCTGCGGCGCCTGCAAGTATTGCCGGTTGGGCCGCGAGACGCTCTGCGAGGGCCTCATGAACCACCGGGGCGGCATGATCGGCGCTCACCGCGACGGGGGCTACGCCGAGTACGTGGCGCTTCCGGCGAGGAATCTCCTCCCCCTGCCCGACGCAATCTCATTTGAGGCCGCCTGTCTGATACCGAACACCATTGCCCCCGTCCTGAAGGCGTGCGCGGGCCGCGCCCGGATACGCGCCGGCGATAATGTGCTCATCGTCAGCGCGGGCGGGGGGATGGGTCTTCACGCGGTGCAGGCCGCCCGGTCCTGCGGCGGGCGGGTTTTGGCCGCCATTCGCTCGGGCCGGACAAGAGAAGCCGCCCTCGCGGCCGGGGCGAGCGAGGTGTTCAGCACGGCGGAGCGCGACATGGTCGAAGAGGCCCGGCGGCTCACAGGCGGCGCGGGCGTGGACGCGGTGCTGGATTTTGCCGCCACGCGGGAGACGCTCGCGGGGAGTCTCGCCTCCCTCGCGCCCGCGGGCCGGCTCGTCATCATGGGCTACTTCCCGCGCGGGGGCGTTCTCGAGACCCCGACCTGGGTGTTTACCGAGGAGGTGGAGGTGACCGGAAACCGCTCCGCCGGGCGCCAGGACGTGGCCGAGGCTATCGCCCTTATCGAAAACGGGCGGATCGAGCCCGTCATCGGGGCGGTTTTCCCCCTCAAGGAGGCCGCGAAAGCGCACGCGGCGGTCGAGGCGCGCGAGATCGTCGGGCGCGCGGTTTTGACGGTATGATGACGGGGGGCGCTCCAGTTGGCCCGGCCGGCCCGGCGCGCACCTAGATGAAATTATTGACCCCTTTGGAGGAGATGATCATGGCCAACCCGTCGTCCGAGTTTTCGGGCCTGAATCACGTTACCATCAAGGTCCACAGCATCAAGACCGCCGTCAATTTTTACGTCGATAAACTCGGCTTCAAGGTCACCCGGGTCGTCGAGCCGGGGATGATATCCGGGGCGACGAGAAATTTCGGGGGATGCTTTATCCGCTGACGCAATCTTCACCACGATGTGGTCCTGATGTACTCGCCCAAGGGCGCCGAGGCCCAGCACGCCCCCAGCGCGCTGGTCAGCGACCACGGGATGCACCATTTCTCCCTGCGCGTGGGCTCAAAGGAAGAGTTCGAGGCCTGGGTCGCCTACTGCGAGGCGGAGGACATCGAAATTTTCTGGGCCCCCGCCGTCCACAGCACTGTCCACCCCGAGGGAGACGGTTTCTTCGGCGAGCACCGCGGCTTCTTCATCTCGGACCCCTCGGGCAATCACATCCAGATCCTCTGCGACATGGCCGAGATCGACCCCGGGACGAACGGGGTGGATGATAGCTGGTTCCGGGATCGCCTCGAGCGCGACGGCCTTGATCGGAGCGCCGCCGATCCGCCCCCGGCCTGGGAGACCGATTTCGGCTTCCTGGAGAGCTAGCCGTGGCGGGCGAAAAGCTCACGATTCAGACCATCGAGGTCTCGCACGTCCGGGCGCCGCTGCCCAAGCCGGCGGCCGCCTCGACGTTCCAGATACCCGCCGTGGACACCTGCGCGATCACCCTCCGGACCAGGGAGGGCGTGAGCGGCGTCGGCTGGTGCGCCGCTTTCGGAGCCGAGAAGTGCCGGGCGCTGATGGCGATGGTGCGCGATCTTTTCGGGGTGCTCATCGGCAAGGATGCCGGCGACACAGAGGGCAACTAGGCGGCGATGCGCCATGCGGCCGGCTTCGTCGGCCGGGACGGCATCAGCGCGATGCCCATCGGGGCGCTCGACACCGCCCTTTGGGACATCAAGGCCAAGGCGGCCGGGGCGCCGCTCTGGAAGCTCCTCGGTGGAGAGCGGACCGAGGTACCCGCCTACGCCAGCGAGGGACTCTGGATCAACGCCGAAATCGGCGAGTTGAGAGAAGAGGCGGCTTCGTTTATTGAGCGCGGCCACGCCGGGATGAAGCTCCGGGTCGGCAAGCCCCATCTCGGGGAAGACGTCGCGCGGACCGCCGCCGTCAGGGAAGTCATCGGCCCCGAGGCCGCGCTCATGGTGGACGCCAACCAGGGCTGGACAGTCGAGCGGGCGAAGGAGGCCTGCCGGGCGCTCAGGGAGTTTGGCCCCGAGTGCTGGAGGCCGGTAGTCCAATGAGCCATGCGGCCTGATTCTGTTGTAGATATGCCGCCAGCGCTCCACCAGCACCTTTGCTTCATCTAGCGTATCGAATCCCTCCAGATTCAAGAGTTCATCACGCAATTTTCCATTAAATGATTCGACAAACCCATTCTCACAGGGGCTTCCTGGTTCGATGAAGAATGTTTGCACGCCAAGGTTCGAGAGCCAGTTCCTCACGCGTTTTGAGGTGAACTCAGGGCCGTTGTCCGAGCGAATGTGTTCGGGAAGCCCCCTTCTCACAAACAGATCGGTCAGGCGGGCTAGTACGTCCTCGGATTTGAGCTTTCTGCCCACATCTATCGACAAACACTCCCGCGTGAACTCACCCACGATGGTGAGCAACCGAAGAGGGCGCCCGTCGTGGGTTCTATCGGCACAAAAGTCATACGCCCAGACATGATTCGGGCGCTCAGGCCTCCTTCTCACGCAGGAACCATCGTTGAGCCATAACCTTCCCCGCTTGGGCTGTTTCCGAGGAATCTTGAGACCCTCTTGCCTCCAGATGCGCGCGACTCTTTTGTCGTTCACACGCCAGCCCTCTTCCCGCAACAACTCGCCTATTCGGCGATACCCCCAGCGTCCGTACAGACTGGCCAGCTCCACTACGCTGGCAGCGAGCCTCTCCTCATCGTCTCGGCATTTGAGTTGGTAGCGCTGCGTCGAGCGGGCCTGCCTCATGACACGGCAGGCTCGACGCTCTGATACGCGAAAAAACTCACATGCATGCTCCACGGCCCGCCTCCTCCTGGACGGGCTCAGAAGTTTCCCGAGGTGGCCTCCGAGAGGAGGCCTTCCTTCAGGATGGCATTATCCAGTGCCTGGTCGGCTAAGAGCTTCTTGAGACGGCCATTCTCGCGCTCTAGTTCCTTGAACCGCTTGGCTTGGTCGCTACGAAGTCCCCCGTAGTCCTTTCGCCAGCGATAATAGGTCTGCTCTGAGACCTCGGTGCGCTTGCAGGCCACAGGCACGCTCTGGCCCTGGGAAAGAAGAACTTCTGCTTCTCTCAGCTTGGATATGATCTGCTCGGGTGTATGACGCTTCTTGCTCATCTAAATCCCCCCGGATTGGGCGGTCACACCGAAAGAATACTGAAAGTACTCCCATTCAACATGGACCGGTTTTGAGGGGGGAGATCATCATCTCTAAGTTCGCTGATCAGTTGTTTTTCTCTTTCACTATCCTCCTCCCCTCACACCCCGGTCATCTCGCACTTCTGGTAGTGCGAGAATGACATCGTGTAGGTGGCGCGGCCCTGGGTGGCCGAGCGCAGGGCGGTGGCGTAGCCGAACATCTTGGCGAGGGGGACGCTGGCGCGGACGAGGTGGATGGGCGCCGCGCCGGGGCGCTCCTCCATGCCGGCGACCTGGCCCTCTCGGGCGTTAAGATCGTTGATGGCCGCCCCGACGAACTCCTCGGGGACGCTCACCTCGACCGCCATCATCGGCTCCAAGAGTTGGCCGCCCGCCTTGCGGCAAGCCTCGACGAAGGCCGTCCCGGCGGCGACGGCGAAGGCCGCCTCGGTCGCGCGGTCGGGGTCGTAGTCAACGGCGGTGATCTCGGCGCGGGTGTCGGTCATCTCGTATCCGGCGAGGATGCCGCTCGAGGCCGAGCCCTCGAGCGCCGCGAGCGCGGCCCGTATGAGCTCTGCCGGGATATCGCCGCCGGCGCCAGTGCCGGACACATCGCTCCCGCAGATCACCCCCTCGCCCGGCGCGGGGGCGGCGCGGACCCTGATCTTCGCGTACTGGGGCTTTCCGGCGAGTTCGCGGTCAAAGACCGCCTCGGCCTCGGCCTCCTTGATGAGCGTCTCGCGGTAGACCACGCGGGGCGCGCCGATGCGGACATCGACGCCGAACTCCTCGCCGATGCGGCGGGTGAGGACATCGAGGTGGAGTTCGCCCATCCCGCTGATGAGCGTCTGGCCCGAGTCGCCGTCCCGGCTCACATGAAAGGTCGGGTCCTCTGCCTCGAGCTTGGCGAGGGTTTCCTTGAGTTTTTTGGCCCCGGCGGCGCTCCGGGGCTCGATGGCCGAGGAGATGACGGGCGGGGGAGCGCTGATGGCCTCGAAGCGTATCGGGTGGGCCGGGTCGCAGAGGGTGTCGCCCGTCGCGGCCCATTTCATCCCCGCAGCGGCGACGATATCGCCGGGGCCGACCTCTTCGATGCGCTCTCTCTTGTGGGAGTGCATCCGGAAGAGTCGGGCGAGGCGCTCGCTTTTTTCCCGGCCGGAGTTGAGGTACTCGCCGCCCACTCGCCCGGCTCCGCTATAAACCCTCAGAAATGTCAGCCGCCGGCCTCCGTCGATCTGCACCTTGAACACCAGGGCCGAGAAGGGAGCTTCCGCCTCGGGCGACCGCAGGGCGGTGCCAGGCTCGGCCGCGCCGCGCAGGGCGGTGCCAGGCTCGGCGGGGGCCGCCTCTTTCTCTTCCCCGGGAATGTGCCCCCGCGCGGGGGGGGCCTCCGCCGGCGAGGGCAAAAAATCGATCACCCCGCCCAGCAGAGGCTGTATCCCCCGGTTGCGGAGCGAGGCCCCGCAGTAGACGGGTACGATCTCCCCGGCGATGACGCCGCGCCGAAGCGCGGCCCGGATTTCGGCCTCCCCGATCTCCTCGCCCCCGAGGAACGCATCGGCGATTTTTTCGTCGTAGTCGGCTGCGGTCTCGATCAGGGTCTCCCGGAGCGAAGCCGCTTTTTCGGCGAGCGCTTCATCGGCGGG
>MPMF02027021.1_pt1 | contig 17371 bp, 14 predicted proteins | sample 1617271 | NCBI WGS metagenome assembly MPMF02 (sample SAMN05944812, study PRJNA350692) | marine metagenome | biome: marine; feature: ODZ; material: water; isolation source: 120 m water sample prefiltered with 30 um filter, filtered on to 0.2 um... | place: Pacific Ocean | collected 2012-04-09... | reverse complement strand
TCCCCATCTCACTCCGATGTCCTGCCCCCCCGCCGAGGCCGACCGGTCCCGGTATACTGCGGCGATGTCGACGAGCCCGCACTCGCCGGTGCCGGTCGCCCTCGGGTCGGGGTCTGGGACCGACGAAGAGAACCGAGCGTTACTGCAACAGCGTCTCGGGGTTTTCGGCGGCTGGGTCTTCGTCATCTCCGGCGGGTTCTTCCTGGCCCGCCTCCTCCGCCGCCTGAACCGCCGAACGACCCCCCGCGGGAGTCGAGCAGCGAGTCGCCCTGCACGCCGTAGCCGTTCACCGAGAAGACATAGGCCCGCTGCTGGTCGAGGAACGGATCGAAGTAGACCGAGATCGTGTCGTCGTTGAACGTGCGGTCGCGATCCGACAGGTTTGCGCGGATCAGCACCGGGTCAGAGTAGTGCGCGTAGATCCCGAAATAGAGGTTGTTGGCATCGTTGGCGACGAAGACCTCCGTCTTTTCGGTTGCCGGCGCGCCGTCGAGCGGCTGCTGCTGCACGAACTCGGTGATGCGTGTCGCTTCCTGCCAGACCGCGTCGTCGAGCCGGCCGTCGACGCGCGGTGGCCTCGATGTCCGGGTGGTGCTGACGCTCGGTCGGCCGGTTGCGATGCCAAATCCACCGCGGCCGGCTCGCCCGCCCGGAGTGGGCTCGGCCGGGACGACGCGGCTGGGCGCATCCGTTCCGGCGGCGGTGAATTCGCCAGCCGGGGGGAGCTGGACGCCGGCGCTGGTGGCCGGCGGTGTGGGCGGCGCCGCGCTCGCACCACGCCCGGGCCGCCGCGCCACGCGAGGCGCCGAGCCAGTCAGGTCGAGGTCGGCAACGAGCGCGGCCACGATACGGTCTTGCAAGGCGAAGATGTCGTCCAGCGCGCCGTCCACTTTCGCCGCCCGCAACACCACTCCAGAGGCGACTTCGACAACCCGCGCGGTAATGCGCAGGTGATCCCCGAGTCGCTGATAGGCCCCCGAGACGACCCAGCTCGCCCCCAGTTGCCGGCCCAGCCGCGTCGCGGATCCGTAGTCGGCCGTTGCGCCCGCGTCTGCTCCCACCAGCGTGCGCCCGACCACCGGCAGCCCCCGTGCCTGCAGCTCGGCCCGCACGGTCTCGGCGATCCCGTCACCGATCCACTCATCCGAGGACGCTCTGGAGATGTTGGAGAAGGGCACCACGGCTACGACATCGGCAGGTTCCGGAGCGACGACCGCCGACTGCGCGTGGGGCGCTGTCCCGACACGGTGGACGGACCTCACCTCGCCGGCGGCCGCCGAAGCGGCCAGCACGAGGCAACAGCCGGATGCGACCACGCCGTGCCAGCTGTGCATCATTCGGTGCCGAGGGTTTCGACCAGAAGGGCTTCCCGCCCGGTACGAGCCAGACCGTCCGGGTCCGACGCGAACGCTTCGGGCAGCACCCTGAGTGCGACTTGCCTGTCGAGCTTGGTGTCCCTCGCCTGCCAGACTTCACTCATCCGGCCCTGCCCGATCTTGGCAGCGACCTGATAGGGCCCCAACCGCGTGCTGGTGGCGAGTGCCATAGGCTTCCTGGGTCAGCCAGCGCCGCACCCGTGCACGGCCCTGATGGACACACAGTCTGAGGCTCCGATCCTTGAGGGAGGCTGCGCCACCACGCCATGATGGGCGTCATGTCCAGGGGCAGGGACGCCGGGGCGAGGTCCGCCAGGAGCGGGGCGATCAGGCCACGTTGGCGAACCGAGGAATGCGCCGACGCTCAACCTGGTAGTTTCGAGGAAGTGATGTCTGATTGAGTGTGAAGAACTAAAGGCAGCGTCAGTCGTGATGATCGACGTGCGAGAATTCAAATCCTGAGGAGCGCAAGCTGCGTGTGGGTTCGATCTCCACTTTCAGCCACTCAATGGGAGTGGCCGCCCCTCAACGTGCTCCACTGGCTCTCGAATCTCCGTGGAGACGAGCGAGATGAGAACGTTCGACAACGAATGGACCTTTCAGGTCTTCGAGGACCACCCCAGCTTCTTCACCAAGAGGATGTTCGGTGGGCTGGCCGTCTACTTGTTCGGCCGCCAGATGATGCTCCTGGTCGAACCAACCAAGACCGGCCGCTGGAAATGGCATGGCGTTCTGATCTGCACGGAACATGCTCATCAACCCGCGCTCATCGAAGAGTTCCCGCAACTGGCGCCCCACGACATCCTGAAGAAGTGGCTCTACATCGACTCGCGTCATAAGGACTTCGAGCTGACGATGGAACGAGTTGCGGAAGCCATCGCGCGGGATGACCAGAGATTCGGGATTCATCCTCGTCCGAGGAAGGAGAGGGTGGGGTCACGGAGCCGCCGGCAGAAGCCGTAAGAGGCGGCGAATCGTTCGGATCGATATTCGACCCGTGAAGCCGAGCGGCATGGCGGTGTGGCATCGAGGATGTCGAGGCGCCCGCTCCGCAAGGCGCGACGATGGAGCATACCGGCAGTATGCGACGGAGGAGCAACGCCGCGGAGCGGGATGCATCGGCGGCCGAATGCCACCGTCATGACGATCGGGGCCACTTAGCTCCGTGCGCGTTCGATCCCCGCCCTCGGCACTTTGTTTTCAGGGAACGATGTTGCCTTCCAGCAGTAAAGGCGACATCCAGGCCCGCTCCTCCACCACACCCCGCGGTACAGCTACTCGAATCGGCATCTTGAGTCACTTTTCTGACGTAGACAACCTGTCTGCGACTCGTGCCGTTAGGAGGAGATAGCTAGCGTCCCTCGCGCACCTCGACGTTGCCCGAGGCCGTACTCAGGTGGATCTCGGGACCGCCCGAGCCGCGGATGACGGTCTTGCGATCGTAGGTCTGTCCGTTTCGCTCGTAGGTCTCCTCGGAGGTGAAGGCGAAGGGGCTTCGGATGCGTCCCCGGTCCTGACGCTTGCTCATGACCAGCGTGAAGTCTGATCCGAAGCCAGCTGTCAGCTCGACGTTCCCCGACGACGAGGACAGCTCCAGCTCCTGCGCCGGGATGGCAGCGAGCTCCACCGTGACGTTACCGGAGGCCGCCGAGAAGCTGCTGGCGCCGCTGAACTCGCTGGCGTAGATGTCGACGTTGCCACTGGCCGAACGGGCCTCCACGATACCTGTGCTGTTGCGCACCGTGACATCGCCCGAGGAGGTCTTGAACTCGAAGCCCCGGCCGCCGGTCACGCCATCGAAATCGATGTCGCCGCTGGCGGTCCGCATGTCGACGTCGTCGCCCACCGTGACGTTCGACAGCTCGATATCGCCGCTCGCGGTCGAGATGCCGGATCCGGTCAGGACGCCTCCGCCTCGGAGCACAAAGCCGCCGCTTGCGGTGTCGATCTCAAAGCGAGCATTCAGTGACTCGGCCTCCACGTCGCCGTACGCCGTGTCCATCGCAATCGTCGGACGAGCCGAAGCCGGCACAGCGAGCATCCAGCGGACGCTGCCTCGATTCCTGCCGCGTCCCCACTCCTCGCGGATGCGTAGCGTCGAGCCGCGCTGTTCGACCTCGCCGCGAAAGGCCCCGTCGGGATTCACGTTCTGCTCGAGACGGAGCTCGAGCTCATTGCCGTCAGCGAGACGAATCTCCAGGTCACCTGACGTGCCCTCGAGGTCGATCCGGTCAATGCCGGAGAAGCTCCAGGTCTGCTCGCTCTGTGCGGCGACCGGCGACGCGACGACCGCGCCCATCAGTGCGGTAAGAAAGATGTGTTTCCACATGTTCATGCTAGGACACTCCTTGGGTTGAGGCCACACGAGGTGCTTGGTCCTCGATCTCACTGGGTGAGACGGGAGCGCCCCGGGGATGGTTCCGTGGTTGTGTACGTCACGTTGTGCAGATCGCGTTCATGGTTGAGAGGTCGCTGGCGTTCCTTAGGCAGCGATTCGCGTGACGTCCTTCTTCTGCTCCTTCAGGTACTCCAGGTCGTCTCCCTCGACAATCGCTACGGCAAGCCCGGAGACGCCGGTGTCTTCGAGGAGCGCCGGAATGCGCGAGTCGAGAACGGCGGCGAGCTCTGTGGCACTGGCGCGAGTGGTCGCGGTCTCTGCTGCTCCGTTCGTGCCTTGGGAGTCAGGGTCGGACGTGAACGCCTCCAGCAGCACTTCGAGCGCCGCGTCCCGATCGAGCTTCGTGTCGCGGGCCTGATACACCTCTCCCACTGCGAAAGGAAAGCGGCGATCCGTGAGCGGACGCGGCGAGAACTTGAAGACCGCTCCACAAGAGCTCTAGAGCCTCAGGTGCGGATGCTCGCGGAGTGTTGCGACCATTTTGCGAACCCAGCCGTACGCTCAGCTGAAACCGCTTAAACTAGCAGCGGAGGATTCGCATATGCCGAATCGGTTCTTGGCTCTCGTCGCTCTTCTCGTGTTCGCGGTTCCGAGCGTCTGGCTCGACTCTGGGACGGTGATGGCCCAGACGCAGGAGGCGTCGTCGGCTATCCCGAGGACCCCGGATGGGCGCCCCGATCTGACGGGCGTCTATGACGTGGCGACGATGACGCCGGTCGACCGGCCCGCCGAATACGGCGACCGCCTGTTCCTCACAGACGAGGAGGCGGCCGCGATGGTGCGATACGAGGAGCAGCGAAACGAGCGCGATCTCGAGCCCCTCGATCCCGATCGGTCCCTGCCCCCCGTTGGCGGGGATAGGTCGCCGACCAACTCATACCTCGAGGGCCTGTTCCGATTGGGCGGGGGAACCGTGGGCGGCTACAACCTCTTCTGGCTCAGTCCAGGCGAGCGTCCCGTGACCATAGACGGGCGGTCACGGACCTCTCTCGTCGTAGACCCTGTCAATGGCCGAGTGCCGCCGATGAAACCGGAAGCGCAACGGCGTATGGCGGCACTGCTGGCGAGCGGGGCAAGGCCCGATGCCGGCGAGAGCGACGTAGGAGGTCCGAGCAGTCAGTACGACGCGGCCGACCGCCGGCCGCTCGCGGAGCGGTGCATCCTCGGCTTCGGCTCCACATCAGGGCCACCGACGCTGCCCAACTATTTCTACAACAACCTCAAGTTCATCGTGCAGACGCGAGACTGGGTGATGATCTACAACGAGATGGTCCACGACACTCGCATGATTCCCATTGGTGGCGACCACCTGCCGCCGCATGTCAAGCAGTGGATGGGCAGCTCGGTTGGTCACTGGGAGGGCGACACGCTGGTGGTCGAGACAACCAACTTCACCGACAAGACTCGCTTCCGCGGCTCGGGCGAGAATCTGAAGGTCACCGAGCGCTTCACCCTCGTCGAAGACGGGACTATCCTCTACCGATTCACGGTCGAGGACCCGTCGACCTGGGAGCGCGCTTGGACGGGCGAGTACCCCTGGAACCCGAGCCAAGACGAGATCTTCGAGTACGCCTGCCACGAGGGCAACTATGCGCTGGAAACCGTGCTTCGCGGCGCTCGACTTGCCGATGCGCAGGCGGTCGATAACGGTCGCTGAAGCGACGCTCGATCTCGCACCGTGACAACGGCCTCGAGGAGACGCCGGAGCGACGCAGGAGTTGTCCCCACACCGTCCCTGCCAGCGTCGGGATCGGGCGATGGGACAGGCACCCGCTACTGCTTCTTCCCTGTCCCGTTCAGGCTGAACTGGCCGCCCCTGACCGACATGGCGGCGTTGATCATCGCACCGTCGAGCGTCAGGGTCATGACGCTCTCGCTGGGGTTGCCACCCCGGCCGGCCCGTTCAAAGGTGAGCACGAGGTCGTCCCCATCCTTGGCGATGTCCGTGATGTCGTTGCCGCCGCCGCGACCGCCCTCGAGCCTCGCCGCCACCTTGCCTCCCTCGTCCCGGACCGTCAAAGTCTGCTCGAAGGTGCCGCCGCGGGGCGACTCGAAGCTGATGGCCCACGTTCCCATGAAGTCGCCCGCATCGGACGAATTCAGCATCGACGCTTGTCCGGCCACCGCTGGCCCAGCCAACAAGAGCACACCCAACACCACCGCCAGCGCCGACAGTTGCTGTCTCGTCATTGTCACGCTCCTTGAGTCGTTGGATTATATCTGCCTGCGGGAGGCAGGGGAATCCAGAGGCCAGGGACATGCCATCTGGGACCCCGCGTTTCTGGCGCTGCTATCGCGAGCTTCCCCCGCGAATCCAAGGGCTGGCCGACCGCCGCTACGAGCGGCTCCGTAAAGAACCCCACCATCCCTCCCTTCGATCGGGTCGGCATTGGCTGCCGACCCTATAATGGCGGGGAGGCTTCAGGCATGAATTACCAGCCACTGAGATCGCTTGTGCCGATGCTGGCTCTCGCCGCCGCATCTGTTCCGCTGATGGCACAGACGGCAACCGAGGCTCCGGTGCTGCGTGTGCAGGGCGCAGCGGAGGTCCGGGTCGTCCCAGACCTCGCGGTCGTGCGGCTCGGGGTTGCGAACGAAGCGCAGACTGCGCAGGAGGCACAGCAAGCAGTCAACAGTGCATCTGACGCCATCCTGGATGCCGTGCGACGTGTTGGCATCGACGAGCAGAACGTCCAGACCGTTCGCCTGGTTCTGTCGCCACTCTATTCGTCTCGTCGACCGGGTGACACGCAGGAGCCTCGCATCGTCGGATACCGAGCATCGAACACCGTCTCCGTGCGTGTTGACGACCTGAATCTCGTAGCAGCGGTGATTGATGCGGCCTTGGCCGCTGGCGCCAATCAGCTCGAAGGCGTGTCGTTCGGGTTGCAGGACGACCAGGCCGTCAGGCAGCAGGCGCTTCGCCGGGCCGTCGATGAAGCGCGCGGAAAGGCCGATGCGATGGCCGCTGCCCTTGGCGTGGAGCTGGCTGGGATCATCTCCGTCACCGAGGAGCCTGGGTTTGTCCGGGAGCCGATGATGGAGATGTCCCGTGTCATGGCGGTACAGTCCGCCCCCCAGACAACCGTTTCCCCCGGTGAAGTCGCGGTCAGCGCGTCCGTGTCGATTGAGTATCGATTGAGTGAGCAGTGAGTCAGACTGGGAGCGGCCGTCCCCCGGCCCGTGAGGGTTTAATTCCCGGCCTCGCCGGACCGCGGGCAAAGGAGCAGGCAGAATGAGTGAACGGACACGAGAGGCATGGTGTGCGGCGATGCTCGGAGTGGTGGTCGTTCTCTGGCTCCAGCCGGTCGAGGCACAGCAAGACCGGGTAGACGACTACGTCCCGGTGACCGACGCGATGCTGCGGAATCCCGACCCCGGCGACTGGCTGATGGCGCACCGGACCTACGATTTCCAGGCCTTCAGCCCGCTCGACGAGATCAACCGGGATAACGTGGGCGAGCTGCGGCTGGCCTGGATGCGGGCAATGGACGAGGGCCCGCAGCAGGGCCGGCCGCTGGTCTACGACGGCGTCATGTACATCGCCAATCCGGGGAGCGACCACCTGCAGGCGCTCGACGCCACCACCGGCGACCTCATCTGGGACTACCGGTGGGAGCTGCCAGCCGATCTGCGGGAGTACTCGCAGCTCGGCAACCGCACCCGGAATCTGGCGATTTACGGACACCACATCTTTCACCTGACCGCCGACGCCCACTTGATCGCGGTCGACGCCCGCACCGGGGAGCTGGCCTGGGAGAGCGAGATGGCCGACTACCGGACCGGCATCACGCATTCGTCGGGGGCGATGGTCATCGACGGGCGGGTCATGAGCGGCCGGGCGTGCAGTCCCCGTCTGGAGGACACCGCGCGATGCTTCATCGCCGCACACGATGCCGCCACCGGGCGGGAGGCGTGGCGCTTCTACACCGCGGCGGGCGCCGACGATCCAGGTGGACAGACCTGGGGCAACCTGCCGACCGCGCGGCGCGTGCACGTATCGGCGTGGGGATTGCCGGGCAGCTACGATCCGGAGCTGGGTCTGGTCTACTGGGGCATTGCAGTGCCGGCGCCCTACACGCGGATCGTGCGGCACGGGACGTGGGACGTGGGCGACCGCACGCCGTGCGAGCTCTACTCCAACTCGACGGTGGCGCTGGCGGTCGACACCGGCGCGCTGGACTGGTACTACCAGTACCTGCCGTGTGACGACTGGGACCAGGACTTCGTGCAGGAGCGAACGCTCATCGACACCGTCGTCGACCCGGACCCTGACGCGGTCAGGTGGATCAACCCGGCGGTGACCGGCGCTCCGCGGGAGCGCAAGGTCGTGGTGACGATCGGCGAGCCCGGTGGGCTGTTCGTCAACGACCGGGAGACTGGCGAGTTCCTCTGGGCGGCGCCGCTGCCCTACACCTCCACCGAGCGGTTCGTCATCCGCGACATCGACGTGGAGACCGGCCAGGTCCAGATCAACATGGACCTCGTGGCCAAGGAGATCGGCGAGCAGCACATCATCTGCGGCCACAACGTGAAGGGGTGGTGGTCGTGGTCCTACAGCCCGCAGACCGGGCTGCTGTACATCCCGTTCAACCGCTCGTGTCTGAACCAGACGGCCAACGACCGGTCGGTCACCGGTACCGGCCCCCGGTTCACGATCCCGGAGCCGGGGCTGGAGGAAGACGGCGACCTGACCGAGCTGCGGGCCATCGACATCTCGACTGGCCGCGAGGTCTGGCGGTACAGCCAGCGGGCGCCGAACGCCGGCTCGGCCTTGGCCACCGGCGGGAACCTCGTCTTCCACGGCGATCTCAACCGCCGCTTCCGGGCCTTCGACGCCGAGACCGGCGAGGTGCTCTGGGAGACGATTCTCGGCAGCCAGATCACCGGCTATCCCGTCAGCTACACGGCCGGCGGCCGCCAGTACGTCACCGTGCCGGTCGGGGGCGCCGCGATCTTCCGGATGAGCAACTACGCTCCCGAGCTCGAGGCCCCACTCGGGAGTAACGTGCTGGTGACCTTCGCGCTGCCAGATTGACGGTCAGCGCACCGGCACCTGCGCCTCGAGCTCCTCGAACCGACTGCACCGCCAGCTGCCCCTCAGCTTGACACCGCATGCAGCACGCTATTTCGTCGGTCGCGTTCATAGCTCAAGTGTAACGGCGCGGCCAAACCCGTCGTCTAGCCGATGCTCACGATCAACAGCAACCGGCGCAAGCCCCGAGCGCGCCTCAGCGGTCGTTGTTGCCTGAGGTCTGGTAGACCCAGGGTCTCTGGTTGCGATCGTCGCGTCGCTTGGATCTGGCGGTGGCTGTGTGCTCGGAGATCTCCTCCAGGTCATCGAGACCTTCCAGCAGCTTCCTTCGCACCCTGCCATCCACCTCGAAGGGCACCGGCTCGAGGCCCCGGGCCTCGATGACCTGACGTTCCAGGTCGACCGTCAACGCCACCCCGGGGTGCGACTCGATCCACTCGGCGAGCGCCTCGATCTTCTCCATCTCGAGGGGCACCGCCAGCAGGCCGAAGCGGTATGCGTTCGTGTAGAAGATCGGTCCGAAGCTCGGCGCGATGACCACCCGAATGCCCATCGCCATGGGCCAGGTGACCCCGCTCGAGCGCGAGCTCCCGGTCCCGAAGTTCCGGCCCGTGAGCATGATCGACGCCCCGCGATAGGCCTCCTGATTGATGAAGAAGTCCGGGTCCCTCCTTCCGTCGGGGAAATACCGGATTCCCTCGAAGGCCCGTTCGCCGTTTGTCGCGCCCTCTTTGATCGGGTTCGGATTCAACGGCGAGATGACGTCAGTGTCCACGTTGTGTCGCAGAAACGGCGCCGCGATGCCGGTGTGCCCCACGAAGACGGGCGCCTCCCGTCCCGCGACCTGCTGCGGGCTCATGCCGGCTCTCCCGCTATCAGGCGGCGCACGTCGGTAATCCGCCCCGTGATGGCCGCGGCCGCCGCCATGGGCGTGCTGGCCAGGTGTGTAAGGGCACCGGTTCCCTGGCGGCCGACGAAGTTTCGGTTGGAGTTGGACAGGCTACGCTTCCCGGGTGGCACGAAGTCGCCGTTCGAGCCGTAACACTTCGAGCAGCTCGGTTCACGCCACTCGAAGCCCGCCTCCGTGAAGATGCGATCGAGCCCCTCGGCTTCCGCCTGACGCTTGACCAGCTTCGAACCGGAGACGACCCACGCGAGCACGCCCGGCGCGACCCGGTGTCCGCGGACGATTTCGGCCGCGACGCGGAAGTCACTGATCCGGCTCTCCACGCACGACCCGATGAAGACTTCGTCGATCGGGGTGCCCATGATCGGCTCGCCGGGTCGAAGCCCGGTGTACTCGATGGCGCGGCGGTACGCGTCCCGCTTGCCGGCGGGTGCGTCATCCGGATCGGGTACGCGGTCGCCGATCCCGATCACGTGCTCCGGGCTGACCCCCCAGGTGACCTGCGGTTCGACGCCCGACATGTCGATCGTCTCCTCCCGATCGAAGACGGCGTCGTCGTCGGTCGGCAGTGTCCGCCAGTGTTCCACCGCCATGTCCCAGAACCTGCCCGTCGGAGCGAACTCGCGGCCGGCGAGATACTCGTACGTGGTGTCGTCGGGGGCGACCATGCCCGTGGGTGAAGCCATCTCGACGGCGAGGGCCGTGACCGAGAACCGCGATTCCTGAGGCAAGGCCCTGATGACGGGACCGGCGTACTCCACGGCGTACCCGTTGCCCGAGTCGGCACCGAGCTGTCCGATCGTGTACATGATGACGTCCTTGGCCCTGAGCCCCTCACCCATCGTGCCCACGACGTTCACGCGCATCGTGCGCGGGCGACGCCTGATAACCGTCCCGGTGAGGAGCACGTTCTCCGAGCGCTCGCCTCCCCAGGAAATGCAGCCCATCGCCCCGTGCAGGCACGTGTGGCTGTCACCAGCGACGAGCACCATGCCCGGTTGGCTCAGTCCGGTTTCGGGTCCGACGACGTGCTGAATCCCCTGCCGCGGATCATCCACACCGAACGACTTGATCCCCACCTCCCGCATCTCGTCGGCGTACTCGACGAAGGACCGCCATGCGTTTCCACGGTGGAGAGAGGGGTCGGTATACCGGTCCGGCGATGTCGAGGGTGAGTGGTCGATCACGGCCCAGTGGATCTCCGGGTCCACGATCGCGAGACCCTGCTCGATCAACCGGTGCACGGTCCCGGGGCCCCCATCGGACATATGGTGCCGGTCGGCCTGAAGCAGATCCGTGTCGCCGCCGAGGTTCGCCACGACGTGCGAATCCCAGATCTTGTCGAACAGCGCCCCGCGCGACTGTTGCCGCGGGCGGACCGGCGCGAAGGCGCTCATCGGGAAAGCCGATGCGACGAATCCCGCTCCGACAGATGTCTTGATGAAATCACGTCTCTTCATGGTGCGCTCCGGCTGGACAGATGGTCGGGCCGGCACGGCCGTTCTACCTGTCGGGTCATCCACACGCTCAAGCAGTATTGAGGGGGCGTGTCGCTTTGTCAACGCGGCACCGGTGGTCGCCGCGCATTCCTCTACCCGCGCGTCTCCGTGGACGTGCCGCAGGCGTCTCAGCGAACTTCGTTCCTCGTCCTCGTCCTCGCCCACGACTCTCCTCGGCTCCACACCGACGTCGATTTCGGTGTCCGTTCTTCTTGTTGGTGTCCCCGCTATACGAGAGGTACGCTGCAAGGAAGTCGTGTCCCTCGTCCGCCTCGTCGTGGAACCGCCGTCCGGTTTGCTTCACCAGAATCACGTTCTGTCAATCCGCTTGTCTCGTACTTCAGATGCACTCTCGAATCCAGCCGAGAAGTGTGCGACAGTTGCGGGCGACGACACCAGCGGAGCCGGGACCGGCAGGCCGAATACCGTGCAGGGCGTGCACCAACGCCGGCCTGGGGCGGGACGGCGGCATTGAGGGGGATTTGACATCTGCTTCGTCCCGGAGCGGACAGGCCCCCGGAAGGAGTGTCATGCGTCGAAGGCAGAACCGCGCAGGCGTCAGCGTGGCGTTGGCCGTGCTGGTCGGGGCGGCCGCGGCGAACGCGCAGGAGCGGCAGTTCGAGCCGGTCACCGACGCGATGCTCCAGGCCCCCTCGCCGGACGACTGGCTGATGTGGCGCCGCACGCTCGACAGCTGGGGGTACAGCCCGCTCGACCAGATCGACCGTGACAACGTGGACGAGCTGCGAATGGTCTGGTCGCGCGCCATGACGGCGGGCCGCCAGCAGGGGACCCCGCTGGTCTACGACGGCGTGCTGTACATGCCGAATCCGGCCGACGTCATCCAGGCGATCGATGCCGTGACCGGAGACCTCGTCTGGGAGCATCGCCGTGAGGTGCCCGACGACGTCGATGAGTTCTTCTACGCCGACCTGTGGGAGAACAACCGCAACCTCGCCATCTACGACAACCTCATCATCGACACGAGCGTCGACGACCATGTCTTCGCGCTCGACGCGCGCACCGGCGAGTTGGTGTGGGACACCGAAGTGCTGAACTACCAGACCCATCCCGCCATGCAGTCCTCCGGACCGATCATCGCCAACGGCAAGGTGATCACCGGGCGGAGCTGCATGCCGGTCGGCGGGCCGGACGCCTGTGTCATCACGGCGCACGACGCCCGGACGGGCGCCGAGCTGTGGCGCCGACGCACCATCCCCCGGCCCGGCGAGCCTGGCGGCGACACCTGGGGCGCGGTGCCGTTCGAGGACCGCAGACACGTGGGCACCTGGATGGTGCCCAGCTACGACCCGGAACTGAACCTCATCTACATCGGGACTTCCGTGACCTCCCCGGCCCCGAAGTTTCTGATCGGCGGCACCGACAACGCGCACCTCTACCACAACTCTACGCTCGCGCTCGACGCCGACACCGGCGAGATCGTCTGGTACTACCAGCACCTGATCGACCACTGGGACCTCGACCATCCGTTCGAGCGGCTGCTGGTCGACACCGTCGTGGCGCCCGATCCGAGCGCCGTGAGCTGGATCAACCCTCGTCTCCGGCCGGGGGAGGTACGGAAGGTGATGACCGGCATCCCCGGCAAGACCGGCGTGGTGTACACCCTCGACCGGGAGACCGGCGAGTTCCTCTGGGCCACGCCGACCATCACCCAGAACGTGATCACCGCCATCGACGGCGCCACCGGAGCCGTGACCGAGAACTCGGAGGTCGTGTTCTCCAGCCCGGGGCAGGACGTGATGGTCTGTCCGAACGCCAGCGGGGGCAAGGACTGGGAGGCTGGCGCCTACAGCCCGTTGACCAACACGATGTACTACCCGCTGCGAAACGTGTGCGCGCGGATGATGTCCCAGGGCCCGGAAAGCACCAGTATCTATGCCCTCGTCTTCCGGTCCGAGATTGCCCCGGGCACCGACCAGGTCGGGACGGTGCATGCGATCTCAGCCGAGACCGGCGCGACGAGCTGGATCTACACGCAGCGCGCCGCCACCATGTCGCTCGTCGCCACCGGCGGGGGGCTGGTGTTCGGTGGGGACATCAACGGTCGGTTCCGCGCCCTGGATCACGAGACGGGCGAGGTGCTCTGGGAGGTAAACCTCGGGTCCTCGGTCAGCGGCTACCCGATCAGCTATGCGGTCGACGGCCGGCAGTATGTCGCCGTGAGCACCGGCACCGTGCGGTTCAACAACCTGACCCCGGAGCTCCGGCCGAGCCAGGGGAACAATCTGTTCGTGTTCCGCCTGCCGGAAGGCGACTGAGGCAGTCGTGCCGCTGGAACCTGGCGATGCAACCAGGTTCAGCGGCGCGCTGGTCGCGCCCGGAGACGGCCGCTACCGCGACTCGGCCGCCGCCCGGGCGTCAGCCTCGAGAATCCGCGCGCCTCGGAGAATGCCCCCGAACGAGTAGTTCGCCTCGTGGCAGGCGTACTCGAAGACGCGACCGTCGGTCGCCGGCCAGACATACTCGCCACTCCACGGTGCCGTCCAGACGGTCGGGTCGTCGACCGTGAACTGGTAGAGGAGGGTGTCGGCGTCGATGCGCGAGAAGCGCTCGACGACGTGCAGATTCCGCGACGCCCCGCCGAGGCCAGGCGTGTCCTTGAAGTTCGTCGTGTCGACCACCAGCGTGTCGCCTTCCCAGCGGCCGACCGAATCACCGAGCCAGCTCCTGATGTCCGGCGACACGTGCGGCTGGTTCATCCGGACGATGCGGGCGTCGTGCATCATCTCGACGAGAATCATCACGTGGTCCTCGGTCTGCACGATCCGCCTCAGGTTGTTGTAGAGGCTCGTCAGCATCGGGGGACCGGAACTCCCGCCGGAGACGAGACAGCGCTCCGTCCGGGGGCGCCGCTCCATGTCGTCATATGGGCCCGGCGCGTCGAGGTCGTTCTCGAGCCACCACGCGGTGCCGGTGTTGGGGCGGCGGGACCCAGCGCGCGCCGCCGCGCGCGCCTGTGCCTCGGCCGTCCGTGGCGGCTGCCGCCCGTTCGGTGGGTCGACGATGATCGACGTGCGCCACTCGCCGTTGATCTGAAAAGGCGAGGTGCCGCGATCCATCCAGAATGTGTTGTAGCCGCCGACGTTGCCCGCCGCGCCGCTCGACCCGTCGCCCCCGACCGGCGGCGCCTCTTGCGGAACGTGGCCGTCGTCGTTCCGGTCAGTGGGAATGCCAAATGTCTCGGCGAGTGCGTCGGGCTCCCGCGCGACGATCGCCGCCACTTCTTCGTCGGTCAGCGTCGCCCTGTCGGCATACTCGCGTGGCCGCTGCAAGGGGGTGAGCGTCGCCGTGTCGTAGTTGCCCGACAGGTCCGGACGGCCGGCAGGCGTCCTGGGGAGGTCCTGGACCCCGGCGGCTACGGCCGGCAGCAGCGCCACGGCTACGACGACGACTGCGCCAACAACTACCGGGACTCGACTGCGCATGCCACCCTCCTTCGGTTCTCGCTCCCGCGGCGCCGCGCCGCGCGGCACGAGGAACGTCATGAACTCTCTACCCCCCCAACTGTCACCACGATTGTAACCCCTGACCCAAGACCCGCAGACTGCACGACGCGCGATTGCGTCGGGACTGGACGAGGATGTCGATGACGTCGCCATTCCAACGCCCAGGAGCGTTGCCTACTCCGGGAGCGCGAAGACAAACACGCCGTTCCCAGCCCGTGGAATCCGCTTCTCCGGCGTCAGCTCACTAGGCAGCAAGGTTCCCCAGCTCGCCCCACCGGCACCGACCGGCACCGCCAGATACTGTCGTCCGTCGACGGCGTAGGAGATCGGAAATCCTTGGATCGACGTCGGCAACCTCGTTTGCCACAGAATTTCGCCATTGGTCGCGTCATGAACGTACAAATGGCGGTCCCAGTCTCCGGCCACGACAATGCCGCCCGCGGTGGTCAACGCGGCGCTGTTGATCGGCGTCCGTGTCCGATGCCGCCACAGCACCTCGCCAGTCCGCATGCTCAGAGCCAGAAGCTCACCGAGGTGGTCCGGGCTGTCGGGATGGAAGTGGTTCGTTCGCCGCACCGGACCGGCGCCCCCACCACCTGCACGCCGTTCGACCGGGCCGAAGGTTCCGGTTTCGCAGTTCAGGTTGAGCGGGATGTAGAAGGCCTCGGCTTCTGGGTGATACGACATCGCCCGCCAGCTCTTGAAACCGGCGGTGCTCGGGCACCAGTGGATTTCCTCGCCAATCTCTTGGAGCATGCCGTCTCGGTAGGTCACCGTGCCCGTGACCGGGTCCAGATCGATCAGCGACTGATACCCGATGTCGCGCGCGCTTCGGAAGCCGCCGGTCTCGAGGTCGAGCTCCCACAGGACGCCGAGCTTTCCCATGGTGAAGACCGAGCGTCGACCGTCGTACTCGACGAGGATTCGCTCGAACACCTCATCCATGTCATGGGACTCACCAGGCAGGTGCTGGTAATACCACTTCATTTCTCCGGTCGCCGTATCGAGCGCCAACGTCGAGTTCGTGTAGAGGGCCTCACCGTCGGTACCGCGCACGGTGCGGGCCCACGGCTTGGCCTGGGCCGTCCCGAAGAACACGGTTTTCGTCACCGGGTCGTAGCTCCCCGGAATCCAGGCGTCGCCACCGGCCCGGAACATCAGCGGCAAATCGCCCCACGTGTCGCCGCCCCGCTCGCCGGGGCGAGCGATGGTGGAGGTGCGCCAAGCCTCCTGGCCGGTCCGGGCATCGAGCGCGACGATGTAACAGGAATCGTCACGATACCGGCCGCATCCGGTCAAACCTGACACGACCTGGCCGTCGGCGATGATCGACCCACTCGTGTACTGATACCCGGCTCCGCCCCCGACATCGGTGTCCCACGCTTCCTCGCCGCTACGGGAGTCGATGGCGACGACGTGCGCGTCGTTGGTGTTGAGGTAGATCTTGTCCTCGTAGATCGCGATGTTCCGAGGCCCCCGCACCCGTCGCGGCCCACCAGCTCCGCTCCCTGTTTCCTCGACTTCGCGGCTGTACTCCCAGAGCAGCTCACCGGTGGCGGCATCCAGGGCCTGCACCACGTCACCGGGGTTCGCGATGTACATCACCCCGTCATGCACCAACGGAGTGGTCTGCTGGGCTCCCGCATCGAGCGCCCAGCTCCAGACGAGGTGTAGATCCTCGGCGTTCTCCGTCGTGATCTGGTCGAGCGGACTGTGGCCCCAGCCGTCGAGCGTACGGCGCCAGTTCAGCCAGTCGGCCGGATCCGGGTCATGGAGCATCGCCTCGGTCACCGGGGTGACATCAGCGACTTGGGCCGTTGCGGGAGCCCACGCGAGCAGGAGGATCACCGCGAGCACGACGACCAGTAGACGACCATTCATGTGTCTTACCTCAATCCGAATGTCGATAGGAAGCATCAGCGCCCCCTCGTTGACATGACCCCGTTCTTCGACCACTCGCGACAGCTTCACCACCAACGATGTCGACACGTTTCAAGCGACGTCGGGCCGACGGCAGCGGTACCGCTCCATCGTGTGCGGGGGAGCGCTCAGCACCAATTGCACCAACACGTGGACAGCCTACCGCGGTCTTCGCTGCGCGCGAAGCGATTTCGAGCAGATCGCGAGCCTGATTGCGTGACCGCTGATTTCGAGCGGGAATCGGCATCCCTGGCGGCTGGGCGCGTGGCTGTTCATCCCCGCACACTGCCAGCTGCCGCCTCAACTTGACAATGCCGTCGAGCGTCCACGGTGACGTTCTAGCCGTTCGGCCCCTTGCGGTGCGTGTCGGTGCTGTTGACTGGCGCCAGCAATCCCGCGAGATAGAGCAGCAGTCCCGCCGCGAGGATCACACCCGGTGTCGCCGTCGGGATGTCGGTGAGGCGCTCCCCCCAGCCTCCGAGCCGAGTCGACGTCACGTTGAGTGCGATCTCGCCGGTCAGCACACGGTAGACCAGGACTCCGACGCCGATGGCGATGCCAGCCAGCACCGCTGACCATCTCGCACGATCCCGTCGGGCGGCGGCGGCCGGTGCCGCGGTGACGTGGCGGAACGTCGGTCCGTCGTCGAGACGCGCGATGGCTGCGACGATGCCGGCAGTCAGCCCGGCCGGCAGCGGGAGCTCCGGTAGCCCGGCCAGCTCGAGCTCCAAGGCGCGGGCCGCCGCCAGCGCTGGTCCACACGTGACGC
>MPMF02124472.1_pt1 | contig 17385 bp, 15 predicted proteins | sample 1617271 | NCBI WGS metagenome assembly MPMF02 (sample SAMN05944812, study PRJNA350692) | marine metagenome | biome: marine; feature: ODZ; material: water; isolation source: 120 m water sample prefiltered with 30 um filter, filtered on to 0.2 um... | place: Pacific Ocean | collected 2012-04-09... | reverse complement strand
CTTGACATTGTAATGGGTGAAATAGATCGTTGATTTTTCAAGACAGCCCCATGATCTTTCAGCAAACATTGTTCGAAACATACCTACACCTTTTGGGGACTTGTCTGTTGCTATCGGCTTGTGCCATATTTCACCGCTTCGGCGCTTGGGCTGCGTGGTGCGTGCGATCGTTGGCGACGGGCGACTGCCGGTCGCTGGGAGAATCGGAAAAGGGTCTAAAGAGAGGATGCGGCACCCGCATTTAAAAAGTAATTATCTGTGTCGGAATTTTTAATCAATAGTTGGGGTTGGCCTCCGTTGTATGCGTACGCCTGCGCCGCCATTGTTGCCGTAGTCCTTATCCTGCAGGTGATTGCAGGCGGGGCGATGTTTTTCATCTGGCTCGAACGCAAGGTGGCCGGTCGGATTCAGGATCGACTGGGCCCCACGCGAGTCGGCGGAAAGTTTGGTTGGCTACAGACCCTTGCCGATGGCATTAAGCTGATTGGGAAGGAAGATCTCATGCCAGCAGATGCCGATGGGCTGCTCTTTCGCGTCGCGCCCTACGTTGCCTTCTGTGCATCGTTTAGTTCCTTTATCGCGTTGCCATTTGCTACTGGTTGGGTTGGCCTGGAACTCAATGTCGCAGTATTTTTTGTTGTGGCGATTCTGGGGCTTGAAGTCTTTGGTGTGATTCTTGCCGGATATGCGTCTGCATCCAAATGGTCGTTGTTTGGGGCCATGCGAGAAGCAGCTCAGGTGGTGAGCTATGAAGTTCCTCTGGGCCTCTGTATCGTCATTCCAGTGATGATAGCCGGCACCATGGATTTGACTAAAATCGGCAACTTGCAGGCGGGTTGGGTCACCAATTGGTACATCTTCCACGATCCGTTTACCTTCCTGACGTCTTTTGTCTTTTTTAGCTGTGCGCTGGCCAGCGTCAATCGCGCGCCCTTTGACTTGGCAGAGGCTGAGAGTGAATTGGTTGCCGGTTTTCACACGGAATACTCTGGGCTCCGTTGGAGTTTCTTTTTCATGGCGGAGTATGGCTCAATGTTTCTTGTGTCGGCCTTGGGTGTCATCCTTTTTCTGGGGGGCTGGAATGGTCCGGTTCCACTCGGCCAATTTGTGTTCGGCGCGCACGCGGCGGAGTTGTCTGGCGGGGCATTTTTCTTGATCAACCTACTGGGGCTGGTGAACTTTATTTTCAAGGTGGTTCTCGGCGTGACCTTGATGATTTGGGTCCGCTGGACGTTGCCGCGATTACGGATCGATCAGGTGATTACAACCTGTTGGAAATACTTTACGCCGATTGCCGCTGTCATGTTCATTGGTGTCATCACTTGGCAATTGCTCGGTTTGCCGAGTGGTGGAGATCTTTTGCCTCGGCATGTCGATGGCCGCCGTCGCCTCTCTGGCGATGTTCGTGAGCAGCACCTAAAGGGCGCGGTACTACCGCAGGACTCGGCGGACCGGCACTCGGCCGAGAGTAGAGCTTTTGGGGACAATCTGGTTCGAGTTGGTGGGGGGCATTAGACCGTGGAATCCATTAATTGGCATACTCTGCTGTTCCTCCTGTTTGGGGCATTGACTTGTTTCTTTGCTCTGGCGGTTGTTTTCTCGGCCAATATTGTTCGTATGGCGTCCTATTTAATTCTTGCTCTGGCGACCACTGCTGGTTTGCATTTTCTCGCAGGAGCTGATTTTGTGGGGGCGATGCAATTGGTGCTCTATGTTGGGGGTACCCTGGTGGTGTTGATTTTCGGAGTGATGCTCACGGCCCGGAGTCCTTTTGTGTCTCTTCGCACTGCAGGTGGCGACTGGGTACTTGCGGCACTCATTGGAGGGACATTGCTGGTGATCCTTCTCCCGGTCGCATTTCAGATTGGTCTGCCACCAACCGATACAGACGGAACATTTTCGGACGAAACTGGTGGTGGGCGGATCGCCTCTTCGGTGCCGGTGACGGTTCCTACGGCGACCCGCATCGGGCTTGGTTTTCTGGGAGTTCCCGGGGACGATTTTTCGGGGTATTTGTTGGCCTTTGAAATTATCTCCATCCACTTGCTTGTGGTTCTCGTAGGTGCTGCTTATCTGGCGAGAGCAAAAAGACGTACAACCGTTAAGAATGGCGATGTTTCTGGAGGCAGTTGATGTTTTTGAGAAAAAGGACTCGAAGCGGAAAGCGATGATTGATTTTCTTTCACAACCTGTCGGCCTAACGCACTACCTGATCGTGGGCGCCGTGATGTTCGTTGCGGGGCTTGTCTGTATGGCGACCAAGCGAAATGCATTGGGGGTTCTGATGGGAATAGAGCTTGTTCTGAACGGAGCGAACCTCAATTTTGTTGCGTTTGGAAGTGGTTTTCTGATACGCAATCCGGCCTACCAACTCGGTTTGGACGGTCAAATTATTTCGCTGTTTGTGATCGTCCTGGCGGCTGCTGAAGCGGCTATTGCGTTGGCGATTGTATTGAATTTTTACAACAACCACTCGACCGTGGATGTCGATCGAGCGGATGAACTGAAGGGTTGATTACGTTGGAGTCGACACTCTCCATACTGTTGCTGCTGGCTTGGCTATTGCCGCTGGTCTCCTTCTGGCTGATCCTGTTTTTCGGATCGCGGATGGGGGCAGCCGGTCGCGGTGCTGGCTACGTGGCGACCGGCGCAATCTTGGGAGGGTTCGTCCTTTCACTGGCGGCAATGATCTGTTGGATTGATGCGCACGGTGTGACGGCGGGCCACCACTCCGATGCGGCGGACAGCGGACATGCTGTACTCGTACCTCCCGAAGCGTCGGAAACAGAAGCCTCGAAAACATTAGAGACTCGCCTGGTATCGTCAGCTCCCATCGTACGGCCCGTGGCGGCGGCCGATGGTGAACATGCCGAATCGCACGATGGCGGGCATGGGGCACATTCACAAGGTGCACATACGACAACAACCAAGGTGGCCTATTTTGACGATTGGTACACGCTCGTCGGCCTGGGAAATCTCAAGATCACCATCGGGTATTACATCGATGCCCTGACGGTGGCGATGTTCTGTATGGTCACGCTGATTGCCACATGTATTCATTTTTATGCAATGGGATACATGCACGAGGAACTTGAAGATGTTACGGATCATGAAGTAACACTTTCGAACGGCGAACATCTGCATCGTAAGGGCCGGTATTACCGATTTTTTCAATACATGTCCCTGTTTTGTTTCAGCATGTTGGGGATTGTCATTGCGGGCAACATCGCGATGACGTTTATCTTTTGGGAGTTGGTTGGCATCTGCTCCTATTTTCTGATCGGTTTTTATATCGAACGCAAAAGTGCATCGACCGCTGCCAACAAGGCGTTTATTGTCAATCGCGTTGGCGACGTCGGGATGATCATTGGACTCATGGCCCTCTGGGGTAGCCTCGGTACTTTTTCATTTGGCGGCGAAAAAAATGGAGCGGGCGAGATCGTCAAGCCGGGCCTCTTTGAGCAGGTGCGGCCGGTAGAAGAAGGGTACCAGCTACAAACTCCCGAGGGGATGGAAAAGCGTGCCAAGGTAATGGGCGCGGAAGATCCGGCCTACACCGGGCATCTGCTGCTTGTCGTTGCCGGGCTCGGAATTTTTTGTGGCTGTGTCGGCAAGAGCGCCCAGTTTCCGCTACATGTCTGGTTGCCAGACGCGATGGAGGGACCAACTCCTGTGTCCGCCCTGGTGCACTCAGCCACCATGGTTGCGGCCGGTGTGTTTCTCGTCGGGCGTTTTTATCCCATGTTCACTCCGGAGGTGCTGCTGATCATCGCGATCATCGGTTGCATTACGCTATTTATGGCGGCAACCATCGCTATTACTGCGACCGACATCAAACGCGTGCTGGCCTACTCAACACTTTCACAGTTGGGTTACATGATGTTCGCGTTAGGAGTTGGAGGATGGGTGGCCGGAATGTTGCATTTGATCACCCATGCATTTTTTAAGAGCCTGCTGTTTATGTGTTCCGGGTCGGTGATTCATGCCGTCCATACGAACGAAATGCCTCAGATGGGCGGTCTGCGTCGCAAGATGCCGATTACCGCCTATACCATGTTAATCGGCTGTCTGGCGATCATTGGTGCCGGTGTGCCGACGATTGTCGGTCTCAGTGGATATTATTCGAAAGACGCGATTCTCGCGCAGGCATTGCATTTTGGAAAAAACAACGTGGCCTGGAATGTGATGTTTTATGTGGCGGCAGGAGGTGCTGCAATCACCGCATTTTATATGTTCCGACTCTGGTTCATGACATTTGTAGGCTCTCCGCGCGAGCAGCACCGTTACGATCATGCGCATGAATCGCCGAGGGTCATGTGGATGCCCCTGGCGGTCCTGGCGTTCTTTGCAATCTTCATCGCCATGCCTGCCGATATTGAGAATTTCACCAATCCGGCGGCGAGTCCACTGGTGCAGATGCTCGAGCAGGGCCGTCCGGACGGTACCGGCGTCGATTTTTCAGGCCAACTGGCGGCGGTGATGATGCCGAATGAACATGGATCGCACGATGAGGAGATCCACCTGACCGCCGGGATGATTGCTTTTGGCACCGCCCTGTCGGGCCTTTTGCTGGCTTGCTGCATGTATTGGTGGCGGTTGATCAATCCGGCAGAAGTCCGCAGCATGTTTGCGCCGATTTATCGTTTCTTGCTTAATAAGTGGTGGTTTGATGAGTTGTACGACAAGATTTTTATCAGGCCCACGCTTTGGTTCGGTCGTTGTGTGGCAGGTTTTGATCGTGGCTGCATTGACTGGTTGATCGATCACTTGGCCGTCGTGACCCGCTGGTTTACCAGTGGTTTCGATCGCTGGATTGACCAGACATTCGTCGACGGCCTGGCCAACTGGATTGCAAGAAAAACCTATAGAGTTGGTCTTTGGTTGCGGAAGGTACAGACAGGCCGACTGCGCCAATACGTTGTATTTATCCTCGTTGGTACGGTGGCAATGTATTTGCTTGCGACCTTTGGACTGACGAAATAACACATTTATGTCACAAGAATAAAAACGAAGTAGAATTTCCATGGACAATCCATCTCTCTGGCCTTTGACGATTCTCGTATTTTTACCGGCGATAGGCTCGTTGGTTCTTTTGTTGTTGCCCCGCGAGAATACCGAAACAATCAAACGGGTGAGCTTGCTCATTACCGTCATTGTGTTTGGTGCCACAGTGGTGATGGCACTGCCGGGGATCAGTGGGGGGCCGCATTTCTCGCTCTCCGCTGATGCGGTTTCGCAAATGCAAAACGTATTTCAGGTGAATTGGATTCCTGTATTTGATATTCAGTACTACATGGGAATGGACGGAATCAGTTTCCCGTTGTTTGTTCTCACAGCCTTTATCAGCATGCTCGCGATGGGTGCCAGTTGGTCGATCAAAAAGCATGTCAAAGCCTATTGTGTCTTGTTCCTGATTCTGGAGACGGGAATGCTGGGAGTTTTCCTGGCACTCGACTTTTTCCTGTTTTTTGTCTTCTGGGAAGTGATGCTCCTTCCGATGTATTTTTTGATCGGTGTCTGGGGAGGTCCGAGGCGGGAATATGCGGCGATCAAGTTTTTCCTCTACACGATGCTTGGCGGCGTGTTGATGTTGATCGCGATTCTGATGCTGTATTTCAATAGCGATCTTCGCGAGCTTAGCGACGATCAGTTGGTAGCTGGTCATGTCATCGCCGATGCCGGTCAGGCGGAGGCTTGGCGAGCCGGGGTGCCCAGTCTCGAAAAGAACCCAGATGCCCAGCAGCACACGTTCAATATCCTGGCGCTCCAGCAATTGGGCCAGCACACCAAACAATTCAGTGGGAGTGTCTTTACTGAAGGCGGTAAATCGATTCAGTGGTGGGCTTTTGTGCTTTTGTTCATCGGTTTTGTCATCAAAGTTCCAAGTGTCCCGGTACACACATGGCTTCCGGATGCCCACGTCGAAGCACCCACACCGATATCGATGATTCTAGCGGGAATCCTCCTGAAGATGGGCGGGTATGGCATCCTTCGTATTTGCTATCCGATTTGTCCCGAAGCGGCGTATGATTTGGCTTGGGTCGTCTGTTCTGTCGGTGTGTTGAGCATGGTGTATGGAGCATTTGCGGCACTGGCACAAAACGACTTTAAGCGGATGGTTGCCTATAGTTCGGTCAGCCATATGGGGTACGTGGTCCTGGGACTCGGTGTCTGGAGCGCTGTGGAGGCGAATGGTTTCAACGCCGATTATTGGAAGATGGGCGTCAACGGCGCGATGTTTCAGATGATCGCCCACGGAATCAGCTCCGCCGGTATGTTTTTCCTCGTGGGAGTTATCTACGATCGGGTCCATCACCGCGATCTGAACAAGTTTGGTGGGCTTTTTGCCAAGATGCCCGTGTATGGTGGCATCGCAATGGTTATCTTTTTTGCGGGACTCGGTTTGCCGGGGCTTTGTGGATTTATCGGTGAGGTGCTTGTCGTTTTAAGCACCTGGAACTTCAGCATCATTTTGGCCGTGTTGTCCGCCTTTGTCGTCATTCTGACAGCGGCATACATTCTTTGGGCCATCCAGCGGGTCTATCTGGGACCAGAATACAAGGGACCGCATCCCGAGGCACTCACGCCACTCACGTCACGCGAGTGGTCGATTGCAGTTCCGCTCTGCATCTTTGCAATTGTACTCGGCGTCTACCCGCAAGCCCTTTTCAATTATATGTCGCCCTCAATAAACCACACGGTGGATGAGCTTGTGGATTGGCAAAAGCAGCAGCAACCATCCGCAATTGCCGAATCGGTCGATACACCTGACCATGATGGCAACGTGGAGACAGTTACGTCGCAGGGGAAAGATGCTCTTCCGGAAAAAAGATCGCTAAAAGAACGCGGCGAAGATAATTTGCAATTGGAGTCATTCGGTGCTTTGCCCGCGCCGCTTCAAGCGACTGAAGCGGTGCGTGAACGGGCCCCGCCACCGGAAGAGACGACCGTGGTCGGCGACCAAACCGAGCGAGGATAGTGCTCTTGAGAGGTTGGATCAGGAAAAGTATGGGTTCCAGAAAATTTAAAATAATCGAAGTGGCGGCTTAATAACGTGAACTACGAACAGTTGGTTCAATTTGTGATTGGTGACACTGGAGAGTCCCTTGGGAAATTTGTTCCCGAGTTGATTCTGTGCGGCAGTATTCTGCTCATGCTTCTGTTGCGGTTATTCGATTTTACTCGCAGGCTATTGCCCTCGTGGTTCATCGCGCTCGTCGGTGTGACTGCGGCTTTTGTCTATTCCGCCCCTTGGATTTTTCTAGCCGATGGGGGACAGATTTCTCGAAGTGAAATTTTTACGGGCATGCTCGTGTACGATACATTTACCGTCTACTTTCGTGCATTGCTGACGTTTGCCACGGCACTCTTTATTATCCTGACTCGTCTCACCGGTCTTGCTAACCGCGAAAACGACTCCGATTTTTATACGCTGGTTTTGGGGGCAACGGTCGGAATGTGTTTGATGGCATCCGCCAATCATTTTCTGATTGTCTTTCTATCGATCGAGATGGCGAGCATTCCTTCCTATGCATTAGTGGGCATCCTAAAGGGCAATCGCAAAAGCAGCGAAGCATCGATGAAATATGCGGTGTATGGTGCCGGAGCGGCAGGCATCATGCTTTACGGCATCAGCCTCCTTGCCGGAATTTCCGGCTCGGCACATCTACCCACGATCGCCTGGCGACTTTCTCAGGGTATTGGAGCCGATTATCAGTTGGTCCTGGTGCTGGCTGCTCTGATGCTTTTGGTTGGGATGGCCTTCAAACTTTCAGCCGTTCCTTTTCATTTCTGGTGTCCCGATGCCTTTGAGGGTGCGAGTGCCGAAGTGAATGGTTTCCTTTCGGTTGTCTCCAAGGCAGCGGCGCTTGCGCTTCTCGTGCGGTTGGCCGTTGGATTCTCCCTGCCACCGGCGGCCGAGCCGGTGATGGGCGCGAACGAAATGGTGATGGCTGCCGGAGACCAGAGAGAAAATCCCGCAGCTGCCGGGCTGATGATCGCAAAACAACAAAACGCACCCATTTTTGCCGCCGCCTGGGCCGAGGACTCCCGGCAAGGTCACGATTCGCCTTCCGTAGCCGAGGTAGTGCCCGTGGCAGACGCTCCTGCCGATGCAGGCGCCACACCTACCCGGACGTTTCTCGCGTATGTGATTGCGATCATGGCAGCGGTTACCTGTACATTTGGAAATTTAGCGGCGTATGGCCAGACCAATATCAAGCGATTGTTGGCCTACTCGACCATTGCCCATGCCGGCTACATGATGATGCCGATCGCGGCTGGTCTGCTGATGCTGGAGAATAATCCACTCGGCGCGACCGAAGCGTTTGCTGCGCTGTTGCTCTACGCATTCCTTTACGTCTTTATGAATCTCGGTGCGTTTGCAATTGTGGCTTTTGTTAGAAATGCCATTGGCTCGGAGGAGATTGTCGATTACGCCGGACTCGTCCGCAGCAGCCCCGGGCTGGTGTTCTGCTTTGCTGCGATTCTCTTTAGCCTGATAGGGTTGCCACCACTAGCAGGATTCCTGGCAAAACTCGTGATCTTTTCCGGGTTGGTCAATGCAGGAATGTTCTGGCTTCTTTTTATTGCGGGAGCCAATACGGTCATCAGCCTGTTTTATTACCTCAATGTTTTGAGGGTGATGATATTTGATCCAGAACCTGAAACACGCGAGCCGGTACATTTTCCGATGATTTCGTTGCGCGGTATCTATGTCGCGGTACTCACCGCCCCGATGGTGCTGCTCATTATTCAGTGGAATGGCCTCTATGAATGGGCGATCGCTGCTTGCAAAAATCTGGCGGGTGCGTGACGGGAGTTTGGGATGACAGACAAAAATACGATCGAGTTGCTCGGCCAGTTGTTGGTGTGTCACTACCGTTCATTGCCAATGTTTTTGACCGAGGCGGCCCCCTGGGTTCACCGTGGTGATGAGGAAGCGTCAGAGGTGTTGAACGATATTGTTGCCAGTCAAAAAAGGATGTGCCACCGGCTGGCTTCTGAAATCGAGCAGCGGGGAGGCATCGTCGATGTGGGCGATTATCCGATCGACTTTCTCGATTTTCATTTTCTCTCGCTCGACTACATGTTGCAGCGGGTCTGTGAATATCAGCGAAAAGAAATTGTCTCTCTCGGCCGCTCTGCGGAACAGCTCTATGCTGATCCTGCGGCCTCTGCCATTGCCAAGGAGGCCTTGGGTGCTGCACGGGGTCACCTTGAGTCGCTCGAGGAGCTGCTTGCGAAAATCCCCCAGAACGACTGAAGATCCCTGTCGATGATCCTTGTCGATGATCTCTGTCATGGGGAGAGAGAGTGGCTTTTCGAGAGCAGGGGCGGCGGATTGATTGCGATGAGGACGTTTCCGCTATCGCCGTAGTAGGTTTGTCCAGACGGATGCCGATGGAGTTGAAGTGGGATGGCACTGATCGACACGCACACACACCTCGATCAGGATGAGTTTGCCGAAGATCGATGCCAGGTGATTGAGGAAGCACTTGGTGCCGGAGTCTCGATCATGTTGGCGGTCGGTATCGGAGCCGATTCGAGTCTTGCTGTTACAGAGCTGGCGGCTCAAAACGTGGGCATTTTTTCTGCGGTCGGGATCCAGCCCAACTATTGTGCCGAAGCGAAGGTGGAGGACTGGGACCGGATTATTGCATTGTCATCTCGAGAGAAGGTTGTAGCTATCGGTGAAACCGGGCTGGATCGACACTGGGATTTTACCCCCTTTCCGATCCAGCAGGATTTTTTTGATCGGCACCTCAGGTTGTCGCAGGAAACGGGCTTGCCATTTATCGTCCATACCCGGGAAAGTGAAACGGACGTCCTGGCCATGCTTCGTGCGGCCCGAAAGCGAGGCCCACTGGCAGGTGTGATGCACTCTTTTGTGGGCGACCAAGAGGTCGCTGCTGAGTGTCTGGAGCTGGGCCTCTATATAAGTTTTGCTGGTATGGTGACATTCAAAAAATCGGAGGCCCTGCGGGCGGTGGCCCGAACCATTCCAGATGACCGGATTCTTATCGAGACCGATAGCCCCTATTTGGCGCCCCATCCGCTTCGTGGAAGCCGCAACGAGCCTGCCTATCTCCGGCATACAGCGGAGTGTCTCGTCGAGGAACGTAAGACGGATTTTGATACTTTTTGTAATCTGACGAGCGATAATGCTCGCCGCCTGTTTCGTTTTTAAATCCGAGCGGGATGGCATCCTTCAAAAACAGCTTCTTATTTTTCAGCACAAATTGACTGAGAAATGTACGGGACTGGATGCGCAGGCCGGTAGCATGATAGGCTAGGGTACTGGAAGGGATTCACGCGATACCGATGGTAGGTCATCGGGGATTTTAGGAAACGTAATGACAAAACATATTTTCGTCACTGGTGGCGTTGTCAGTTCTCTTGGCAAAGGTCTCACCAGTGCCTCGATCGGGATGTTGCTCGAACATCGAGGCCTTACCGTACGGCTGCAAAAACTCGATCCATATATCAACGTTGATCCCGGGACGATGAGTCCCTACCAGCATGGCGAAGTCTATGTTCTCGATGATGGTAGTGAAACAGATCTGGATTTGGGCCACTACGAGCGATTTACCAACAGTCTTCTAACGCGTGACTCAAATTATACGACAGGGCAGATCTACCAGTCTGTTATCAATAAGGAACGGCGCGGTGAATTTCTTGGAAAGACGGTACAAGTCATTCCTCATATTACGAACGAAATTAAAAGTGTTATTGCGAAGCTGGCGGACGACGACACGGATGTGGTGATTACGGAGATCGGTGGCACTGTCGGTGACATCGAAAGCCAACCGTTTCTCGAAGCAATCCGTCAATTTTCGCTTGATGTGGGAAAAAAGAATTGCCTTTACATCCACCTGACGCTTGTCCCCTACCTCAAGGCGGCCGGGGAGCTCAAGACCAAACCGACACAACATTCGGTCGGTCAGTTGCGCGAAATTGGCATCCAACCGGATATTTTGATCTGCCGTACTGAACGTGCGCTCCAACGGTCGGACCGTGAGAAAATTGCCTTGTTTTGCAATGTTCCCATCGATGCCGTGATTGAGGAGAAAGACAAGGACTTTTCCATTTACGAGGTTCCCTTCAGCTTGGTGGACAATAAGCTCGATGAGTTGATCGTCAACAACCTGGATCTCCAGGCGGATACCCTCGTTCTGGACGACTGGCACGATCTTTTGCAACGCTTGCGCAACCCCGAAAACGAGATCAGCATTGCCGTTGTGGGAAAATATGCCGCACATCGCGACGCCTACAAATCAATCTACGAAGCGCTCGATCACGCGGGGATTGCGCATCGCACGCAGGTTCGCATTCAGCCGATTCAGAGTGAACAGATCGAGGCGGAAGGGCCTGAGCGGCTTCTTGCAACATACGATGGTATTCTGGTTCCTGGCGGTTTTGGGGAACGGGGTATTGAAGGTAAGGTCGAGGCAATCCGTTTTGCCAGGGAACGGGGTATTCCCTTGCTCGGAATCTGTCTGGGGATGCAGTGTGCGGTCATTGAATTTGCCCGTAACGTCGTCCACCTGGAGGGAGCCCATTCGAGCGAGTTTGATAAAGATAGTCCGCATCCGGTGATTTGTCTGCTCGATGATCAGAAAACGATTACGGACAAAGGTGGAACGATGCGACTCGGTGCGCAAAAAGCACGTCTCGATCCGGAGAGCCTCGCCTACGCCTGTTATGGCGCAGATGAGGTGAATGAGAGACATCGGCATCGATACGAATTCAACAATGCATATCGTCAACAATTTATGGCGCACAACATGCGGTTTTCAGGAACCAGCCCGGACGACAAACTGGTTGAGATTATCGAACTGGTCGATCATCCCTGGTTTGTAGCGGTGCAGTTCCACCCCGAATTCAAATCGAAGCCTACTGAGGCCCAGTCGCTATTTTCGGGGTTTGTCGCAGCAGCGACCGTCCATCACACCAAAAGAGCTTCGCGCGGAGCGGAAACGGGTGTGACGGAAAACGAACAGATCGAATCAAAGTCTTAGAAAAATCTGCTGAGATGATGCTGCGTTACTAGCGTTGGCCCCTTTTGCTCAATATCGTAACGTCCCGTTTACAGCGATCCGATCGCAGAAAACGTAGAGCGAATTTCTGAAGGCTGGCATCAACGAGATTGCGAGACAATAAAAAAAGCCATGCCCGGCCGCTGATGAGTCAACTGGCATCCTTGCCAAGAATTCCCGGTCTAGTGACTTACATTCCTATTCGGGCGACACAGGCAGTGTTACTTAGATGCCGTTACTCACGGCCGGGCATGGCCATACTTTTTCATTGAAAAATAGATTCTCGCTTTAGTTTTTTGTGTGGTAGGGAATCTCTCGAGTGTTTCTCAGTTTGTGAGGCTGTCGAAGAGACGACGAAATTTGGGCATCCGTTTTTCCAGATAAGCCACCCATGCATCGGGCCGCCAAATTTCGACGCAGACGGCGGCCCCGACAATAAGGACTTCTCCGCCCTGTTCGACTGCGAGAAACTCTCGAAAACCTTCGGGGATCAGCAGGCGGCCTCGACCAGCGATCTTCACCGCTCGTTGGCGGGTGGAGAGGAGTCGGCCTAGAAGCTGTACCTCCCCGATGCGGCTCTCGAGTCTTCCGGCGCGGATTTTCCCCCGCACCAGATCCATGCCGGCATCCAGTTCGTCTTGTGAACGTCGTGTGTTCCAGAGGCTTAGGCATCCAGGCCTTTCCTTTGCCAAAGTGCAATTTCCGTCATCTTCGCTGAGCGACTGCACAAGCTCCTGCGGTATGGAAACTCGAAATCGTTCGTCCAGTTGCCTCGGGTATTCGCCGAGTATCAGGTCGGTCGGTTTTGCCATATTTTCTTTATTGGGACCTGTTATGTCAGAAAAAAATAGAATTACAAGTATTATGGGACGAAAACCCACAAAAAAAACGATAAAAAAACAATAAAGGGCTGAGAACCCACGATAACGGGTTTTTGCTCTCTCTGGGGCCACTTTTTGGTGACTCACCTTGCCGCTCGGAGGGGCTAGCAGAGCATCGCACCGTTTGCTCACGGCATTTGCATCGCGAAAACAGGTCCCCGTTTCAATCTTTCCTGTTTTTTGCGGCTGCTAGCAGTAGTTTTGGGCCTGCGGTGCTTCGGGGCGAAAGGAGCAGTTTTCTCATTCAATTCCCGATGACACCGCCACCAATTTTCGCTATTGTCCGCCCCGCAAATTAGCGGCGCGTTCGTTGGCGGGCCTCCGAGGAGCACCTTGCAGTAACTGAACCATGTTTTTGGCATCCACGCGTACAATTGGCGAACCGGTCGTCATTACCGGTATCGGTATGATTACCTCCGTCGGCAGAAGTGCGGCGGAGACTTGGGGGGCGGTTTGTCTTGGGGCCAGTGGTGTGCGGTCCATCCGTGGTCTTCCCGATATTCCCGATGATCTGTTGATTGGTGCGCCTGTTGATATCGAGATCCCCGTCACCGGCCAACTGAAGGTTATTGCTTTAGCAAGGACTGCCGCCCAGGAGGCGATTGCCGATGCGGGAATCAAACTCGATGAAATAGATCGAGATCGTTTTGCTTGTGCCATTAGTGGACACATGGGAGATACTGATGAAATTGCAAAAATTATCGGTTTCAACCGTAAATCTCCGGATGATGTACCAAGTTGGCATCAGTGGATGCCCAATACGGCTTGCGCTACTTTAGCGACTGACTATGGTTTGTGCGGACCGCGCAGTTGCCACTCGACAGCCTGTGCGAGTGGTCTGATTGATATTCTTTCCGCGGTTCGTTGTATTCGGGACGGGCAGTGTGACTATGCGTTGGCTGGCAGTGCCGAGGCGATCAACCCGCTGTTTGCTGCTGGATTTCGTCAATTGAGGGTGTTGGCAGAGCATTCCGATCCGAGTCGGGCTTGCCGTCCCTTTGACCGCGATCGGACCGGTTTTGTGATGGGTGAGGGGTCGGCCATGTTTATTCTCGAAACGCTGAGTAGTGCGATCGCGCGCCGCGCTACGATTTATGCTGAAATTACCGCAGGCACGATGTTGGGCGAGGCATACCATGTGACCAGCATGGCCCAGGACAGCAAGCCATTGAGCTATCTCATCACCGAGACACTCCGCCGGGGTGATATGTCTACCGAAGAAATTGGGTACGTCAACGCGCATGGAACAGGTACCCTCCAAAATGATCTGGTCGAATCGCGGGGTATTCGGTCGGCACTTGGTAATTCGGCCAGTGACATTCTTGTTGGTGCCAACAAGTCAAGCATTGGGCACTTGGTGAGTGCTGCCGGAAGCGTGGAGTTGGGGCTGACAGTTCTGTCTCTTCGTGATGGGTATGCGCCACCCACACTCAATCTCAATAACCCCGATCCTGAGTGTGATCTCGACTGTGTCCCGCTGGTGGGCCGTATCCACCGTGCCGAGAGTGCCCTGAAACTTTCCTGTGCTTTCGGCGGGCACCTCGTCTGTGTGGCCATTCGCAAGGGTCCCGGTTCGTTAAGCCAGCCCGATTATGCCGATCATGCGCCCTCAAAAGCTGCCTGATTATCACGGCGATTTTGCTTTGGCTTGAGTCTTCGGCCTCTCTCTTTTTTTCTGTTTCAGCGGTCTGACACTGGTCGATGAATCACCCAGATAGCTCTGCTTGCGGAGAAATGCTGGCAGAACCCGGCATTGGATCTGCCCGTCCCGGTAGGGGTTACCTCATGGAAGTCACGACATCACGATTCGGCACCGTTCACGTTCCTCTTGGTGAGGCGATTTGTTTCCCGAGTGGGCTGATCGGCTTTGAAGACTGCCAATCTTGGGTGCTCTTGGCACATCGTCCGAACGACTCAGTCATCTGGCTGCAATCGACTCAGGTTCCAGAGATTGCACTGCCGGTTGTTGATCCAAGAACTTTTGTGCCTGAGTTTATTTTGCAGGTCGAGCAGACAGACTGGACTCCCCTGGGAAAAAGAGAAGAAGATAGTCTTCAGGTTCTCGTTTCGGTTTCCAGGCACGATGATTCGCTCCGCGTGAATTTGCGGTCCCCTCTGGTCATCAATCTGCAGCGTCGACTTGGCCGGCAGGTGATCAACGCAGAAGCCTGGACTACAGACCACTTGGTCTGGGAATCCACAGACGCGATGAAAAAAACGGCATAAGAACAAGAGAGTGTATGATGTGCCGATTCGGTATATTCTTGTTGCAAGTTCACAACTCGTAGTCCACGAAGAAAAAGCGAACCATGTTGGTACTTTCCAGACGCCGTAACGAAAGCATCGTCATTAGTGACAACATCATCGTTACCATTGTCGATGTTCGGGGAGACAAAGTACGCCTGGGAATTGATGCGCCTACCGAGATCCCCGTCCATCGTCGCGAACTCTACGAGGCGATCCAGAAGGAAAATCAACGGTCCAGTATGTCGGACCCGAGCGACGTGGAACCTTTGCGTTAGCGCACAGTCGTTGAGCTGCTTTTCCCGAGTAGTCGCTCTACAGCATTTTCTGCCGTATGGATGCACTGTGGGATGCCGACCCCATGATACGCGTTTCCAATGAGGGCAAGATTGTCGATTTCGGCAACACGATTTTCGATTCTCTCAACTCTGGCGTTGTGTCCCACATGGTATTGTGGCATGGCATTTGGCCAACGGACAATCTTTTGGGTTGTCGGTAGCCCGGTCATCTGCAGAAGTTCTTTTAATTCCTCGATGGCAATCTCGATCAGTTCGGAATCGGATCGTTCCAACATCTCGCTTTGGCAGGCGCCGCCAAAAAATATCCGTACCAGTGATTGGCCCTCGGGAGCTCTGCCTCGAAATTTGTTGCTGGAAAAACTGATTGCCAGAATGCGACGATTCTCAACTGCCGGGACGACAAAACCGAATCCGCCCGGTGGTACGCGAAATTGTTGCTGCGCGATTCCAAGACAGACTACCGCACAGCCCGCATACACAATGGCCTCCAGTTCGCCAGCGAGTGCTGGATCGAATGGCAAAAGCAACTCGGCCGCCTGGTGGGCAGGGATAGCGAGAATCAGCTTTCGGCAGACGACCTCTTTGCCGTTTGCTCTCTTCAGCCGCCAGAGGGAATCCTCGCCACGGGCAATTCCAACAATCGAGGTTTCTTTCTGCACGACTCCTTTCGGGAGGCGACTGGCAATTGTGGAGACGAATTGTTCGTTTCCCAGTCGCGGTGCCACAAACAGGCTGTACCGAGCGCCCGAGTCAGATTCTGCTTGGTCTTGATCAGCCTCTTTAGTTGCAAAAAGGCCCCGGCTGATGCTGCCATATTTCTGTTCCATCTCAATAAAACGGGGCAGCGCTGCGGCAACACTCAGTTTGTCGGGGTCTGCTGTGTAAATGCCTCCCACCAGGGGCTGAATAAGCCTTTCAAAGACCTCGCGACCAAAACGGCGAATCGAGAATTGCGAAAAAGATTCTTCACTCGCGCCAGGAGGGCGACGACGGACAAAGCGTTCGCAGATGAGTCGACATTTTCCCTTCAGGCTGAGGATTGGCGAAATCAAAACTGGCCAAGCGCGTGTCGGTCCCATAATTTGAAAACCGCTTGGTATCGGGATAAGTTTTCCCCGACAGATGACATGGGCTCGCCGTTCTGTTGGGTTTGACGAGAGTAGTTCATCTTGTATTCCTAGACGATGACAAAGGTTGATCGCCCATGGAAGATCGGTGATGAACATGTCTGCACTGCGTTCGATGAGGAAGCCATCGTGATGAATGGTTTCCAAAACGCCGCCCACACGATGTTCTCGTTCGTAAAGACGCACCGTCAATTCGGGTGCAATCTCGTGGATCTTCCAGGCAGCTGCCAGTCCGGAAATTCCACCCCCCACGATGGCGATATCCAATGTGTCCGTTTCTACGTCGCTCATGGTTTGTTTTCAATAGCTGCCAACGACGTATGGAGGATTTTTGAAAGCAGTGTGCTGGAGGAAGAGGTCGAAGGCTAGAAATGAATCGACAGGAAATATTGTAATATGCCGTTGGGACTTTCGGCTATATACCTTAAGAAAAAGAATATTCCGGATATCGATACAAGCTACATTTTGGATGAAACGTTTTTTCCCATATCAATCGTTCCGCCCATAGAGATTGTCGTTTGAGGAGACTTGCGTTCGGTAATGGCCTTGTTGGCAACATTGTCCGAAACGTTATATCGCTGATGCCAAAGGAATCACTCCCGGTGGCCACGAAGTTTCGTATAATGTTCAGAGGCACAGCGATTTTCAACAATTGCCCTCCGGCGGTATCTCATTCAGTTTCCTGAGTTGTCCAATGAACGAGCCAGAAAATTCTTCTCGAAGAGATTTTCTCCAGGGAAAAACTTCTGGTGCGACAAGCCACCAGCAAACAATCATTGCGGACTCTCTTGCAAGG
>MPMF02040751.1_pt1 | contig 17407 bp, 12 predicted proteins | sample 1617271 | NCBI WGS metagenome assembly MPMF02 (sample SAMN05944812, study PRJNA350692) | marine metagenome | biome: marine; feature: ODZ; material: water; isolation source: 120 m water sample prefiltered with 30 um filter, filtered on to 0.2 um... | place: Pacific Ocean | collected 2012-04-09... | reverse complement strand
TAAAGTGCGATTCTTGCCGGTGCGGCCCTAGCCGTCTTTGAAGCGGTCTCTCTTCGATCCGCTCCACGGCCGTAGCGAACGCGTTCTCCGAATTGCCGAATCGTGCCAAAAACCGCCTGTTTAACAAACGGGTGACGTACGCCGCTCTTTTCCGTATCATATCTAATGGAACCTGACGCGTGGCCTATGGACTCTCTAACTGGCAGAGATAACGATGTTTTGCCCCTTTTGTCGCAAAGACAAAGATCATGTGATCGACTCGCGAACGAGTGAAGATGGCTTTGTGATCCGTCGCCGCCGGGAGTGTCAGGCCTGCGATCGTCGCTGGACAACCTACGAGCGGATTGAAGAGAGACCGCTCAAGGTGGTAAAGAAAGACGGCACGCGCATCGCGTTCGACCGGGACAAGATTAAAGTGGGGATTGAGAAAGCCTGCTGGAAACGATCTGTCCGGGACGAACAGATCGAGAAGATTCTTTCCGTCGTAGAAAACGATATTTTCGCCAAGTTCGACGCCGAGGTGGAGAGTGGTTATATCGGCGAGTTGATTATGGACCACCTGCGGCACCTCGATCAGGTCGCCTACGTCCGCTTTGCCAGCGTCTACCGGGAATTTCAGGACGTCCACGATTTCGTCGATGAGCTCCAGCCGATGCTCAAAGAGAAACAGACCAAGTAGGCTCGCCAGCGAGCAAACCCGAATCGCCGATGCGCCACTTTGGCAGGGAAGTAGCACTGCTGTCTGACGCAAACCGCTCTTTTCGCCCCGTTACTCTCTTTGACCTTGCACTCGCGAGGCGTTTTGCGGACACTCCGCCACCTTGTAGCCCCAAGTCCTTAGCGGTAGCTACGCTTCTGCAAGGAGGCTAGAAGTACCACTCGATTGAGAACCAACGATCCGAAGCCCAAATGATTCCAATGCGTACCAGCCCGCTTCGAGGATTTTTAACGATTCTCGTAGCCCTGCTCTCCGGCTGCCACGGATCGCTCGTTTCCGATCAGTACGCGCCAGAGCTGCCCGGAAACATCGATTCGGAATTTCTTGTGGTACCCGAGGAGGAGACGCTTCATTTACCCAACCCATCCTCCTTTGCCCCCGCCAACTCGGAAAACTTCTGGAACGCACTCGTCGATATCGTGAGCGATTATTTCCGCATCCAGCAGGAACAGCGGGTACAGAATATCGGCGGCCAGTGGATCGAAGGACGCATTGAAACCTTCCCGCAAACGGGAGCAACCTACCTCGAGCCGTGGCGATGGGATTCGGCAAGCCGGTACGAGCGGACGCTTGCCACGCTACAATCGATTCGCCGCACGGCGATGATTCGCGTTTTGCCCGATGGCCATGGCTTTTTGGTCGACGTGCAGGTTTACAAAGAACTGGAAGATGTGCCGCAACCGGAACACAACCGTTCGGGTGTGGCAAGTTTCCGGTTTGGTGAAACGGTCAGTCAAAACGAACCGCGGATTGCAGAGATCGGCGCGCCGGGCGGGTGGATCCCCATGGGCCGCGACCCGGCGCTCGAACAAGAAATTCTCGCTAGAATCTATGAGCGAATGAACCCGATCCCCTACTAGGCTTGTTGGGAATCGCTGCCGGGGCGTTCCGACGCGCTCAGCCGGCTTTCGATTGATTCTGATCCGTTGCGGGAGTTGCAGGCCGGGTCCCCAAGGTGATTGGGGCTGCCGGGGCAGTCGATCTCTCGGGCACTCGCGGAATCCGAAGCGTAAAGGCGGTACCCTTGCCGATCGTACTGGCCACGAGAATTTTTCCCCGGTGCGATTCGATGATATCGCGGCACGCCGCTAGGCCGACACCGGTCCCACCCTTGCCCGATTCGTCGGGGCCTTTTTTGGTGGAGTAAAAGGGCTCGAATATTCGGGGAAGTTTCTCCTGAGGAATGCCGCCGCCGGTATCTCTCACCGAGAGTTCCACCATTTGTGATGGCCCGTCGTAGCCGACTGAGATCACCACCTGCCCGCCCCGGGGCATCGCCTGGCGGGCATTGATCAGCAAGTTCAGAAGAACCTGTTGGATTTGATTCGCATTGGCCATTGCCATCGGAGCTTCTTGGAGCTTCGTCTCCACGGCGATTCGATATTTTCGCAGTTCGCGCTCCAAAAGTACCAGGGCATCATCGACCAGCTTTGCCAGATCGGTCGGCTCAAAATCGTCCGATCGATTTCTGGCCAGCCCCAAGATTCCATTGGTGATTCGAGCAGCACGTTCGCCTGCCGCAAGAATTTTTTCAAAGGCTTTGTCGCGCGTCGGGTCATCCTTGTGCCGCATGCCCATCTTGGCATAGTTGATGATCGTCATCAGCACGTTGTTGTATTCGTGGGTCGTGGTCCCGAGCAATTCCCCAAGCGCGGTGAGCGACTGCGCGTGCGCAAGCTGCTGTTTCAATCGGTCGATCTCATCGTCCCGACCGATCGCTTGAGGATCATTCATGGACATATTTCTCGTTCCACCCAACCGGTTTACCTTAACTCGTTTATCGAAGTCCCAGATTCGCACTCTCTTGCCGAGTTAGAATGTCTTAACGTCTTACAAATTTTAGACTTAGCGGCAATTTGCATATCGACGAATCGACCTGGGCAGCTAAACCCGTTCCTCCTATAATTCCCGCCATCTGACCTACACGAGAGGCGTTTTGCATAACCTTGTCGCTTGGAGAAGTTAGGATGCACTCGGTTGAACTCTTAGAGCAAGCGCTCGAGACCGTAAAAAAACTTGGGTATCAGGTTCGTGAGGAATGTGTCGGTGGTAACGGCGGTGGAAGCTGCGTAGTTCGCGGTCAGAAATCGCTTTTTTTGGACCCGATGCTCGACATCCCCGACCGGTTGGAGCTGGTCTGTCAGGCCCTACAGGAAGAATTGGCCAACAACCCGGTACCCCTCTCTAAAGAGCTTGCAGCAAGGGTGCAGCAAGGTTTTCCCCGGTTTGTGCCACAATCGCGCAACAGAGATGCGGCCTGATCTTCCGCTTCACTCTCCAGCGCGATAAAGCCCCTGCGTCTCGATCACTTTCTCGACGCTCCGCGGGGTCCAGTACCGGATACTCTTGCCTTCGGCAACGCGCGTTCGCAGCTCGCTGCTGCTGAACCCGACGAGCGGCATCTGTAATTGCTGCTCCTGATACTCGCTCAGCTGTTCGGAGCTAACGAGCGGTGCAAGAGGGCCAAAGTCGACCGCCACACCGGGACGGGCGACCACCAGGAGCGTTGCCAGTTGGCAGATCTCGCCGGGAGATTTCCAATTCGGAAAATCAACCAGTGAATCGGCCCCCATGATCAGGAAACGTTCTGCATCCGGCTCCTGCTGGGCAATCATCTGCAGCGTCTCGAGTGTGTAGCTCACTCCACCCCGCTCACACTCCAACAGCGAGAGGTCGAAATGTGCATTTCCGGCAATTGCAAGGCGCAGCATTTCGATCCGCGCTGCGGTCGGCGCAACCGACTGGCCCTGTTTGTGAGGCGATTCTGCGGCTGGCATAAACCAGACTTTATCGAGCCGGGCCTGCTGGTGCGCGGTTTGAGCGAGCAGGAGATGTCCGTAATGGACCGGATCAAAAGAACCCCCATACATTCCCAATCGCATCGCGGCGTCTCTCTGGTTTGCGAAAATGGCGACCGCATCGGCCACTCGTCAAAAAGCCCGCAATAGCCGACAATCGTTTTTCACGGGCCCACTCCAACTTAGCCAACAAACGCTCTTGCCGGTAGCTACCAGGACTCCATGCCTGAGAAACAGCACAACTTGTTTGACGTCGAACCTCCCGAATGGGAAGCGGACGCTGCAGAGGAACGTTGCGTGGCAACGGTCGTGCTGCCGACCGGCTTGACGAGGCCGCTCGATTACTCGGTTCCCGATACCTTGCGGGCCGAGCTGGAGCCGGGTCGTCGCGTGAGCGTACCCCTCGGCCGCGGCAATCGTAGCGTTATCGGCTACTGCGTGGCGATCGAAAACGACAAGCGGACGAACCGGCCCCTGAAAGAGATTGATGCGGTCCTCGACTCGCAACGACTGCTCTCACCCGGCCTGCTCCGACTCACCGAGTGGATGGCCGATTACTATCTTTGTCCCTGGGGGCAGGTACTCGATACGGTCATTCCCGCCGGCGTCCGCAGCGGCGCAGGGACGCGGCTCACCACGTTTCTGACAGTTCCCGAGGAAGTGGTCGCCAAGTCCGCGAGCTTGAAACTGCCGGCCAAACAGGCGGCCGCTTTAAAACACCTCCTCGCTGAGGCAAAACCGACCACACCCGGCGAGGTAGCCGAGGCGGTCGGCTGTACCCAGGCCCCGATCACCGCCCTGCGGCGCAAGGGTTTGATCCAGAGCGAGGTCCGGCGGGTAGGTTCGGTGGATGCCCAAGAGGATCAGGCCCCTGTCGAGCCGCACCTGAAAATGAACCCGGACCAGACCGCGGCATTGGCGGTGATTATGGAGAGTCTCCGCCGCGGCCAGCACGAAACGATCCTGATCCACGGGGTCACGGGAAGCGGAAAAACAGAAGTCTACATGCAGGCGATCAGCGAGGTGATCAGCTACGGTCGCCAGGCCATTGTCCTGGTTCCGGAAATCAGCCTCACGCCCCAGACCGTGGCCCGCTTTCGCTCCCGCTTCGGTCGGGTCGCGGTCCTGCACAGCCACTTAAGCGACGTCGACCGGCACCGCCAGTGGAGCCACATTGCCAGCGGCAACGTACCGGTTGTCGTCGGTGCCCGCAGCGCGGTCTTTGCACCGACGCCACAACTCGGGTTGATCGTGATCGATGAAGAGCACGAAACCAGCTTCAAACAGGATAGTGCCCCCCGCTACCACGCCCGCGAGGTGGCCGAGCGGCGGGCGAGCGCCGAAGGGATTCCCCTGCTGCTCGGTTCGGCAACCCCCTCACTTGAGAGTTATGCGCGGAGCGAGGCGGGGCATTATCGGCTGGTCGAAATGCCCCAACGGATCTTCAATCGCCCGCTGCCCACCGTAGCGACGATCGATCTCTGCTCGCACCGGCAGGACCGCCACGCCCGCGGAGCGATCAGCCGCCAACTGCACAACGCGATGGCCGAAGCGCTCCGCGACGGCGGGCAGGTGATCCTATTGCTCAATCGCCGCGGCTTCTCCACCCACATCCAGTGTCCCTCCTGCGGAGAGGTGCTGCGCTGTCCGGAATGTGAAATCGCCTTGACCCACCACCGGAAAAAACAGCTTGCCCTCTGCCACTACTGCGACCATCAGACCCCGGCCCCCGACCGCTGCGCCGCCTGCGGCTTTACCGGATTGCGTTTCAGCGGGCAGGGTACCGAGCGGCTTGAGGACGAGGTTCGGAGGAGGTTTCCGGACGAGAACTGTTTGAGGATGGATACCGACACCATGCAGCGGCGGGGCAGCCATGAGGAGGCGTTGGCAAAATTCCGCGACGGTGAAGTCCGCATCCTGCTCGGCACCCAGATGATCGCCAAGGGGCTCGATTTTCCCAACGTCACGCTCGTCGGTGTGATCAACGCCGACACCGCACTGCATCTTCCCGATTTCCGGGCCGCCGAGCGGACCTTCCAACTCGTCACTCAGGTGGCCGGTCGCACGGGGCGAAGCGAGCGGGGCGGGCACGTGTTGGTCCAGACCTGCCAACCGGAACATCCTGCGATCCAAGCCGCGATCCGACACGATTATGTGCGCTTTGCCGGCGGCGAGCTTCCTCTGCGAAAAGCGCTCCGCTATCCCCCGTTCGGATCGATGCTGCGGATTGTGGTCCGCGGTCCGAGTGAGGTGACTGCCCGTGAATTTGCCACAACCCTCTCAGAGCGAATACGGCAGGCGGGTGAAGAATCGGACATCTGCCTCCGGCTGCTCGGCCCGGCGCCGGCCCCCTTTGCAAAACTTCGCGGTAAGTATCGCTTTGCGATCCAGTTGCAAGCCTCTCAGGAGGATTCGATCAGCCACCTCGTCGCGGCAGCTACCGAAAAGATCAAACCACCCGACGGGGTGCAGTGGATCGCAGATGTCGATCCGATCGACATGATGTGACGGCATTTTCCGGGACCGACGAAGAATCGGAGTGGGGATTGCTCTGGGGAGATGCTCCAGATAGTCTGGTATTTCACGCCAGAGTAGCTCAGTTGGCAGAGCAGCTCATTCGTAATGAGCAGGTCATCGGTTCGAGTCCGATCTCTGGCTCTTCTTTAGCCTCTTCGATGACCGCCACGCCGCCATCGCGGCAGCAGTGCCAGGCCGAGCAGCGCGAGAAGCATCGCCGCCGGTTCGGGGACCGCATAGAGCGGGCTTGCCAGATAGTCTTGCAACTCCGCTTCGCTGGCTACCCAGTAATCGGCACCCGGAGGAAGTACCAATTCCGTGAAACTGCGGACGGACCATGTGTCTGTCGGGGCCAAGGTCCGCATCGTCGCATATTGGGCGGCATCGTAACCGTAGAACCAATCGTAGGTGTAGCCCATCCCCGTCCAGGGAAAGGCTCCTGTCGCTGTGTTATTATTCCACCAATTTTTGTACCACGCTTCATACGTCTCCGTATAAAACACATCAACCGCAGGTGAAAAATCTACGAAAGCTAAATTGTCCTCTTGGGCCTGACTCCAACTTAAATCAATATTCACCGGTGCGTTCTCAGGTTGTGCACCAGGCCCGGCGGGGCGCACTGAAACGTTCGAGTCGTAATGCGACGAAACACTCGTATGAAAGATTTCGTCTTCGTTCACCCAAACATCCGCCACGCGATAAAAATTGCCAAACCCATAGTTATCGCCACTTGCCGGATCTGGGTTGCTGAAATATCCGTTGAGCATCCCCAGCGACGCTGCCGCACGATTGTAAGGATTGCCCGCCTCTTCGTATTGCGACCAATGGACGTTGTCCTGATAAAACTGCCCCCAGTGTCGATACTTTAATTCGCCGAGTGTGAGTGGATGCGTTGCGGGCGCCGCCTGACGATGATCGTAGGCCGCCTTGTAGTAATCTTCCGGGGCATACTGCGTCCACTGATCTTTGCGGGCATTCATGTATTGATGTAGCTGACCGTGCGGCGTAAACCACAACTCCCACGGATCATTGACATACTTTTCTGCACGCGGGACGAATGCACTGTTGAGCCCCCACGGCTCACCCGGCGTATGGACCGCATGCTGGCCGATCGGATGTTCTGCCGGATAGAGTGTGGAAAGCAGTACCTGCGTTTTTCCCCCGTGGACGCGTCGGGTCAGACTACTGACCGCCGTCAGGTCGGCATCACTCATGGTTGAGAGCAGACCGGGCTCGGTAGAACTAAAACCTTTGATGTAATTCGCGGCGTTCCCATAATGCTCCGCCGTCACCGTACTGTCAAACATACTCCCATCGGTCCAGTAGTCTTCACCGAGAGCATCAGATGCCGCGAACGGACTCTGAAGAAAAGCAAACAGCAATCCCGCGAAGAGCGCGGGGCTGAGAGAAATGATAAACGAAACTCTGCGCACGAGCCGACCCTAAAGGTGTGAAAGGAATTTCACGAAGAAATAAAACTTCTGCGATTAGTCTAACAGAGGAAGCGCTAATTTCAATTGAAATTGCGCATCGAGGTGCAATATCAGAGACGTACTTCTCCGCTCAGGCCAACATTCCTTTTACGACGTTGCCATCCAAATTCGCCAGGCGATTAGTCGCACCCCGCATGGTGGCAGGTGAGCTGCTCGTGGTTGATGCCGAGCAGGCGCAACATCGTCGCCTGCAGATTGTGGACATGGACCGGATTTTCTGCCGCCTCGTAACCGAACTCGTCGCTCGCGCCGTAGATGATTGTGTATTTAAATTTCTACCTATAATAACCATACCTAAAATAACCGTACCGCGAGTATGGAAATGTATACACAGGTCGCCTCGGATAATATCTAATTCTTCGGCGCGAAGGGTTGATTGTAACGGCTGGTGTTCTCTTGGTAGGCTTCATCTCACCAGGTCCGCTGCCCCATCCCGGCACCGCCCAAGTTGGGCCTCCTTCATATCCGGGCAAAACGCTTGTGTAATAGGCGTCAATTTGCTTTTGCTGCCTTAAGTCAACACCTCCCTGTTGCCTTTTATGGCCTTCACAAAAAGCCGCAGAGGGTAACAAGAACAAAGCTGTAAATAATATCATTTTTTTCATATCACTTTCCTTTCCATTTTGCGTACACAAGTTCTTTCTGAATCATTTTCGAAAAATTAAATTTGTCCGCCCAAGACCTAGACGATCACATGACATTTGGTAGCCCTTTATTTCCGGTCCGTACAACCGGTTCTCGGGGTGTTGGATGTGTTGCCGGTACCAAAAGTTCCCCGAGGGGGCAGAAAAAACCAATGTTTTTAATATTTAGGATTATTGAATAATGCGGGAACTTTTTGTCCGGGTGGTGCAGTCTGAATAGACTGCACGCATCCGTTTAATTGCTCCGTGATGATCCATCGAACGGCTCATCGGTAGGCTCAACGCCAGAACCGGCTGATTCAGGAATTTCAAGTTGCCGATTGCCGAGCCAAAAGCCCGCTCAGGCCAACATTCCCTTCACGACGTTGCCGCCCAGATTCGTCAGGCGATAGTCGCGGCCCGCATGGTGGTAGGTGAGCTGCTCGTGGTTGATGCCGAGCAGGTGCAGCATCGTCGCCTGTAGATCATTGACGTGGACCGGGTCCTCAACCGCCCGGTAACCAAACTCGTCGCTCGCGCCGAAGACGATGCCCGACCGGATACCACCTCCGGCAAGAATCACGTTGCAACAGTGCGGGTTGTGGTTTCGGCCGGTCCGCACTTTGCCCTCCATCTCCCCCTGGGCCGTCGGCATCCGGCCGAACTCGCCGCACATGACCACCAGCGTCTCATCGAGCAGGCCCCGCGCGGAGAGATCGGTGAGCAGGGCCGAGATCGCCCGGTCGCAGTGGCGGGCCACCGGCTCGAGCGACGTAAGGTTTTCATGGCTGTCGAACGGCTGGTTGTGGTAGGGCCAGACCTGCACGAACCGCACGCCCCGCTCGATCAAGCGGCGCGCAAGGAGCATCTGCTGTGCGGGCTTCGTATCGCCGTAGAGCCGATGGATGTAGTCCGGCTCGCGAGCGAGATCAAACGCCTCGGTCGCCGCCGACTGCATCCGGTAGGCCATTTCGTACGATTGGATCCGCCCCTCCAGCGTCGGATCCCCCCCCCGCTCGGCCAGATGCCGGCGGTTGAGCTTGTGCAACAGGTCGATCTGACGACGGTGGTCCGGACCGCTCAAAAAGGGATTGCGGACGTTGCGGATCAGTTTTTCGACGTCCCGAATCTCTCCCGTATCGACCAGCGTCCCCTGATAGATCGGCGGCATGAACCCCGCCCGCCATCCGGTCGAGCCATCCTCGGGAAGCTGCCCGTTGCCGGGACAGAGTGCGACAAATGCCGGTAGACTTTCGTTCTCGCTCCCCAGGCCGTAGGTGACCCAGGCCCCGGCCGATGGAGAATTCTGCGCGATCGAACCGCAGTGCCAGAGCTGTCGGGCGTCGCCATGTTCGGGAGAATCGGTATGCATCGACTGCACCACGCAGACCTCGTCGATCTTGCGGCCGAGATTCTCGAACAGGTCACTGACCATCAGGCCGTTGCTGCCATAGCGTTTGAACGCAAACGGTGAGGGGAGCGCAATGCCCTTGCGGTCGTCCCCATCCGGTCCGAGGTCCGGAAGCGCCTTTCCGGCATGCTTCGCGAGGGCCGGTTTGTAGTCAAAACTGTCGAGGTGCGAAAGCCCGCCGTTGAGAAACAGATGGATCACCCGCTTGGCTCGCGGCGCAAAATGCGGTGGAGTCGCTGCAAGTGGCGAGCGGGCCGCATGCGCCTTCTGCTCCTCTCCGAGCAGCAGCCCGAGAGAGAGCCCGGCCATCCCGAGACCACAGCGCGTGAGCGCTTCGCGGCGCGATACGGCAAGTGGTAATGGTCGATCTTTCATGTCAGTCCACAAACATAAATTCGTTACTGATGAGCAAAACCTGCGCAAGTTGTTCCCAGGGGTCGAGCCCGCCTTCCCAAACCGGGATCGAGCGGCGAAATGCATGGTCGCTCCGCCACTGCCGCACCGCGTACGGCTGGCCCGACGCATTCTGGCCCACCTCAACAATTCTAGGCGACCAGGAAAAATCGTCAAAGGCATTGTCGCCCCGCGGGAAAACGACCAGATCGATGTGGTCGCCCGGTTCGATTTTTAGATTTTCGACGTGAAGGTCGACCGGACCGGGCGCATCGATCGAAACTTTCTTGAGTAACCCCACCCGGCTGGAGAGGACAAGCAGGTCGAGGCCGTCACCGAAAAAGCGGCCAGTCTCGAACGTGCCCCGCAAAAGGTAGCGGTCACCGGCCTCTTCGGGCGCATGCCAGCGGCGGACCGCCGCCCGGTCTGCGCCCGGTCGCCCTCCGACCGCATCGAACATTACCTCGGAGGCCGACCGCGCAGGCGATGGCCACCAGCGGCGACCGTCAAAATGCCCAAGCGGCCTGAAGTCGGCCACCACTCCGCGCTCGGCATCAAACGTTCCGCTGCCGAGCGACCAGCAGGCATCGCGCTCGGAGAGTTCGGTCGACGATGCAGGTCGGGAACGGAACGCATCGGCTGTTTGCGCCAAAAACTCCTGCGTGTCGGCAAGCTCTTCTGCCGATGGATCGCGGCGGTAAATCCAGCGGTAGAGCTGTCCGACCCGCTCGGAAAGCGCATCGCCGGCAAATTTGTCCGCGAGTTGCGCAGCGAGCCGGCTCGCCCGCCGCATCACGAATCCGTTGTTCATCAGATAGAGGGCTTGCTGCGGAACGGTGGTCTCGCTCCGCTTGGACAATGTGGCGTCGGCCACGGGAACATCGAAGGTCGGTAGTACCGGAGCCATGCTGCGGCGGTCGTGCAGCAGGTAGACGCTCCGCCGCGGCGCGTCGATATCATCAAAGGGAGGGCCGCCGAGCCGCCGATCGAGTTCGCCGGTCGCCGCGAGCATCGCGTCGCGCATCGGTTCAAACTCCAGCCGGCGGCGGTTCATCCGCCAAAGGAGCCGGTTTTCCGGATCGATCGCACCTGCCGCGGCGCACGTGGCGCTCGTTTGGCGGTAGGTGGCCGACTGCATGATCAGACGGTGCAGCGCTTTGAGCGACCAGCCACGTTCGCGGAGCGAGTCGGCCAGATAATCGAGCAGTGCGGGGTGGGTCGGCGGCGCGGTCCGCGTGCCGAAATCGCTCGGCGTAGCGACCAGATGCCGGCCGAAATGCCAGCCCCAAATCCGGTTAACGATCACGCGCATCGTGAGTGGATTTTCGGCGTGGGTGATCCAGCGTGCCAACTCCGCACGGCCGCTTCCCGCATCGACCGGTGCAGCCTCGCAGGCGTCGGCAAACAGTTCGTAACATTGCCGGCGCACGCTCTTGCCGGGCTCCTCGGGATTGCCCCGGACGTGGATCGCCGCATCGCGAGGCAACTGGCTATCGAGCAGTGCCATGGCTCGCATCGGGATCACATCGCGATATTTGATCAGGATCTTTTCCAATTCCACGTTTTTCTCGGCCAGCGGCTTTGGTACCCGCCCTAAAAACCAGCCGGCCTGTTGCGTGCCGCTCTGCGGCACGCTCGCTGTACAAAGTGAGGTGAGCAACGAGCGAATCTCTTCACTCGCCGGGTCGGTGAACGCGGTATCGCCCGGATCGATCTGTTGCAGTTTTTTCCAACGCGCATAGACGCCGCCGATTGCCCGGCCGATCACCCGGCCCGCCTCAACGAGCGACGCGGGCTTTTCGCGCAGGAGCGCCTCGCGAATGATCCGATTGCTCTGGTGATCGCTTTCGATCCGTTCACCGGCAAGGGCCGAAAAATTTTCTTCTTCAAGATCCCGTAGCGGTCGCCAGAACCGGGCGAGGGGGCCATCCTCCGCATCGAGAACCGCCCGCCAGGCCGCAACACCGCGATTGGCAAAGACCTTGTCATCTTCGGTCGCAACATCTGCTCGACCAATACCCGCCGCATCCGCCGCCGCGAGGGCCAGATAGGATTCGGCCTCCGCTTGCAGATCTTCTTCAATCAGCTCATCGACCAGTTCGGCCCACTCCTCGAGAGCCGGCGCAAGTTCCGCCTCGAGCGCTTTGCGCATTGCGGGATCTTCGCTGTGTGGCGGACCGATTTCGGGCAATTCGATTGCCATCGGCTCTGCGGAACTTTCAAAGATGCCGTAGAGCGCGTAATAGTCCTGCATCGAAAAGGGATCGAATTTGTGGTCGTGGCACTTGGCGCATACAATCGTGATCCCCATCAGGCCGCGGCTGACCAGATCGATCCGCTCGCCGAGGATGCGATGGCGGCGATTGAGAAATCTTTTGCCGACCGTCAGAAATCCCAGTCCCGCCAAATCCTCGCGATCGATCAGCTCCAGGGTATCACCCGCCAACTGTTCGGTGAGAAACCGGTTGTAAGGACGATCTTCATTGAGCGCGCGAATCACGTAGTCGCGATAGGTCCAGGCAAACGGAAAGCGGACTTCGGTCCCCGGCACGTTGGTTTGCCCCCGGGTGTCGCTATAGCGGGCCACATCGAGCCAGTGCCGCCCCCATCGCTGCCCATACTCGGGTCTCGCAAGCAGTTGCTCGACCAACAGTTCGTAGGCGTTCTCGCGCGTATCGGCGGCAAACGCTTCTAATGCTTCATAGCTCGGCGGCAGGCCGATCAGGTCGAAGTACGCGCGGCGCATGAGCGTGCGGCGGTCCGCTTCGGGTGACGGCTCCAGTCCCGCTTTCTCGAGGCGGGCAAGCACAAACCGGTCGATCGCATTGCGGGGCCACGCCGATGGAGCATGTTCCGGCAGCGGCGGTTTGCGGATCGGCCGATATGCCCAGTGCTCGCTACGAATATTCGCGAGCCTTTCTATCGGTGTTTTGGTCGCAACCTGTTTCTCCTCGCCCCAGTGGGCACCGTCGCGTATCCAGCGGTCGAGCAGAGCGAGCTGTTCCTCCGAAAGGGGCTCCCCTTCCGGCGGCATCTTCAACTCCTCATCAGCACGACCGGAAACCGCAAGAAAAAGTAAACTCGCTCCAACATCGCCCGGCACCACTGCCGCACCGCGCTGGCCACCCCGAAGGAGCGCATCGCGGCCGTCCACCCGCAAGTCGTTCTCCTGCTGCTCCTCGCCATGGCATTCCTCGCAGTGGGCGACGAGCAGGGGCCGGATATGTTTTTCAAAGTACTCGGCCCGAGCATGCTCTTCGGGCGCATCGGCTGCCGCGGACACTGCCGGCAGGGAGCATCCGATGGCCAGGGCCCAAAGGCAAAGAGCCGGGAACAAGTCTGTTTGTTTCATCGGTCGAACTTTTTACGAGGTTGTGTCAAAGAGCCCATCCCTTACGGTAACTCCCGCGGACGAGCCGATCGGCTTCCGGGAGCCCCTCGGCGGTGAGATTTTTGCTGTCCCACCGGATCGGTTCATCCAGCCGTAACGCCAAATTGCCCAACAGCACCATTTCCGTCAACGGGCCTGCGTAGTCGAAGTTGGACAGCGCCGCACCGCCGCCTTTGCATGCGCGGATCCATTCCAGGTAGTGCCCTGGGGAATCCGGAATCGACCGATTTGGCTGCGGTGCCGCCTCACCTTTGACGATCGTTCCTGCACCCCAATAATGCGGGGCGTAGAGCGTCGCTGCATCGCCGACGAACAGCGACCCGTTGTTCGAGAGCTGGTGACCGGGCGCCAGTTCGGCCGGTGGCTTCTTGTTGCCGTCGTACCAGGTCAGCTCGACCGGTGGCAAATTGCCGCGTGCGGGAAACGAATAGCGAATAATCGACCACTTCGGAGCGGTCTCCGGATTCATGCCGGAGGACTTTGCGGAGACAACCTTCGGAACGCCAAGTTCTAGTGCCCAGAACGCCGTGTCCATGCAGTGGCAGGCCATGTCGCCAAGTGCTCCGGTTCCGAAATCCCAGAACCCTCGCCATTTGAACGGGTGGTAACCGCTGTTGTAGGGCCGTTCGGCGGCCGGACCGAGCCAAAGATCCCAGCTCAAATCGGACGGCACCGGCTTCGAGCCTTTGGGGCGATCCATCCCTTGCGGCCAAATTGGCCGATTCGTCCAAATGTGCGCTTCGCGGACATCGCCGAGACCACCCGCCTGAATCCATTCGACCATCCGGCGCGTTCCGGCATCACTATGCCCCTGATTGCCCATCTGCGTGGCCACGCGCTGCTTTCGCGCGATTTCGGTCATCAAGCGGGCCTCGTGGATGTTATGCGTCAATGGTTTTTGACAATAAAGATGTTTGCCAAGCTGCATCGCGGGGATACCAGCAACGGCATGTGTGTGGTCGGGCGTGCTAACGGTAACCGCGTCGATCTCTTTGAGTTCGAGCAGTTTACGAAAATCGGCAAACGTTGCCGCCTTCGGAAATTTTTCCGCGGCCTTTGCCAACCTCTTTGCATCGACATCGCAAATGGCATAGATGTTCTCGCCGGCGACACCATTCGTATCTTCCCAGCCTTTGCCGCCCACGCCGATGCATCCAATATTGAGTTTTTCGTTGGCCGACCTCGGTGGCGCGCACTCGGCACTCGACCAGTAGCCAATTCCCAAAGCGGACATGGCTGCCGCCGTACCTTGTACAAATTTGCGCCGTCCGATTTGTGCATGGCTGGTCATATCAGCTCGTTCCTCATTATGAGTGTCGTGTATTTGAAAAGGCCGATGAGATCAATCTGCTTCTCGCGAGGCCTGTATTGGCATCGTTTGGAGACGGGCAGAGAGAATCGAACGCTGGCGTTTCGGGGCTACTGCCGGCAGGCAATATCCGATTAGCCAGGGTCCAAAGGCAACGAGCCGGGAACAATAACCGGAACATAGGCACACCTAGGAGGCGGGAAGGAAATGTGGAAGCAAGGTGCCGCAGACCACACACTTAGAGTATATCTTCTCCACTGCTTGAACGTCAACATTCGCGAAGGCACCCGATCTCGGGAGAAATACTTTTTTGCCCGGTATTGAGCCGATAATCCGGTGCAGCACCGGCCGGTATGATCGGCATGGGGCAAAAATCACCTCTCGCATGCCGCACCGTGCATGGATACTGATCCGGGCAAGCGGGGCCCTCTTCACCGGCGGGACGCAGAACGGATCAAACTATTGTCATTTCCCTTTTTTGCTCTCCATTTGGAGTGCACGGGGAAAGAGTACGTTGTTTTCCTTATGGATGTGCTGGTGAAGATCGTGTTCGAGTTTGTTCAGGGCATCGAGCATGACTCGGTAGGTGTTGCACGCCCAGTCGGGCAGCGCGTAATCATCCGCCAGTGTTCGGAGCTTTTCCAGCGCCGAGCCCGCCCCGGCATGCTCCGATTCCATCTGCCCGATGGGATTAGCGAGCGAACCGCAGTGGAACGATGGAGTCGTCTCACTCGCGTCGAGTTGCCGTACCATGGGAAAAAGAATTTGCTCTTCCTTCATCATGTGGTTTGAGAGTTCTTCCGAGAGTGCAAGAAGTATTTCTCTGATCTGCCCGAGTCGCGCGTCCTTCTCGCCATGGGCCGATACCACTTTTTCGGTCAAAGAGTCCAATCGCGGAAACTCGGAACGCAGGTAGGTGTGGTGTGTCTGCTCGATGTGGTCGACCAGTTCCGTCAGGGACATGGCCACCACATCAACGACCGATTCTTCCGAGGACGCGAGCGCGGATTTCTCAAGTCTGGCAAGAACTGTTTGGGGGTCGAGTCCTTTTTCCCGACAAACATCTTCCAGGGTCTGTTTGCCTCCGCAACAATAGTCGATACCGACTTCATCGAACACCCGAGAGAGCACCGGACAACGGGCCACCAGATCTCCCACCGTATCGTTCACTTCAAATGGACTCATCGATTTCTCTCTTTGGTACTTTTCGTCTTCGTCGTTCATTTTTTCTCTGCGTCGATGCCATCGTGCGGCCAGCCCGCGCCCTGTTTTGAAACGCTCGCACGGGCACAGAAGTACAACTCTACGGCAAATCTCGGTTTCATAAAAGATCGGCCCGACTGCGACCGCGGCCCAATGCCTCCCGCGCGCCAAGGTTCCCTGTACGCCAAGGTTCCCCGCGCGCCAAGGTTCCCTGTGCGCCAAGGTTAGGCGAGAATCTCGTGCAGCACCTGGCCGTAGAGATCGGTAAGACGATAGTCACGACCCGCATGGCGGTAGGTAAGTTTCTTGTGTTCCAGACCCAGTTGGTACAGAATCGTCGCCTGCAGATCGTGGACGGCAACCGGTTTTTCGGCCACCTGATCGCCCAACTCGTCACTCGCTCCATACACCGTGCCCCCCCGAATTCCGCCGCCCGCAATCCAGGAGCAATAGGCTTTTGCGTGGTGTCCGCGTCCGAGCGCACCGGCAAATGTGGCAAACGGGTTGCGACCGAATTCGGTGGTCCAGACCACAAGCGTATCGTCGAGCATCCCTAATCGCTTGAGATCTTTGATCAGTCCGGCGATCGGACGATCGACGTTACGGGCAAGTTTGTTGTAGCGGGACATTTTGCCGTGCGTATCCCAGTTCCGGGCGGAACTCGAATCGGAATCGATCAATTCAATAAACCGCACGCCTCGCTCGGCGAGCCTGCGGGCAATGAGACATTGCCACGCAAAAGAATCGCGAGAACCCGGCTCAAGGCCGTAGAGTGCATGTGTCTCGGCCGATTCCGAGGTAAGGTCAAAGGCCTCGGGCGCTTCGGTCTGCATCCCAAACGCTGTTTCATACGACGCGATTCTCGAAGCGAGATTCGAATCGACTTCGCGGCCCACAAGATGCTGGCGATTAAAATATCCGAGCATGTCCAGTTCGGTTTGCTGCAAATCGCTCGATATGCTGCGACGACGCATGTTGGCAATCGGTTCTTTGCCCGGAACGATCCGCGTCCCCTGATGGACTACCGGCAGAAAATCTGAACCCCAGACTTGCCCCCCGGCGTACGGCAATCCCTGGGAGATCACCATAAACGAGGGAAGGTTGCGATTCTCCGTTCCAAGACCATAACTCACCCACGACCCGATACTCGGGCGGTTGAATGTGGTCGATCCTGTATGGATTCCAATGGTTGCCCCGAAGTGATCGCCGTTATCTCCCTTCATCGATCGGATGAGACTGATTTCATCGGAAACGCTCCCGATTTCCGGAAACAAGTCGCTCACCTCCATGCCACATTCGCCGTAGCGGGAGAATTTCCAGTCTGCCCCTTTAAGGACATCTCCATTTGTGTGTTTTTGATTGTGCCGCGCATTGAGTATCGGCTTGTGATCGAACGTATCGACGTGCGAGACGCCCCCGGTCATGAAGAGAAAAATAACCCGTTTGGCACGCGGGGCGAAGTGCGGCGCTTTCGCGGCAAGGCTATTGCCGACCTTGGAGCCGGACGATTCGCCCGCAAGCATTTCCTGGAGCATGCCCGGAAGCAGAAGT
>MPMF02246270.1_pt1 | contig 17444 bp, 17 predicted proteins | sample 1617271 | NCBI WGS metagenome assembly MPMF02 (sample SAMN05944812, study PRJNA350692) | marine metagenome | biome: marine; feature: ODZ; material: water; isolation source: 120 m water sample prefiltered with 30 um filter, filtered on to 0.2 um... | place: Pacific Ocean | collected 2012-04-09... | reverse complement strand
GAGCACGGCACGGTGTCCTGGTCAGCATCCTCGCCCATGACCAAGACATTGGGCTGCTCGCCGGCAAGAGGAGGTTTAGGCTGGATGGTACAGGCGGCGAGTGCGACGAGGGCTGCGGCGGCAAAAGCAGTGGCTTTCATTGGATCTCTCCCTATTCGATGGTCTCAGGTGCGGGCGTAGTTGCCTGCTCGCTTCAGGCAATATCCGCGCTAGACCCATCATTCGTTCCAAGCCGCCGCGTGGCATTATAGTGAAAAATCGAGGTGCCGTCTGCCACTAAGGGATGCCAGTGGCCATGACGCGGTCACCAATCGATCTTGATACGGTCGCCGGCCTCCTCCGCATCCGGCTCTTCCGCGGCAGCGCATAATCCGCCTCGTCGAGTTGCTAGTCGGCAACGGCTTGCTCAAAGAGCGTGACACGCGTGACCGAAAAACTGTCGGCGAGGCGTGTCTTGAGCCTTTCCCAGAAAACGCATCTGGCACCCGCATCCCTCCAGCAGGATCGATGAACACGACCTGAAGGACGGAGATGCCATGACTGTCAACGCGAACTGTTCCTGTGGCGGAACCTTTAACCGCCTTCTTGCCATTGCCCTCGTGGCAGGCGCCGTAGCGGGCTGTACCACGACCGAGCCGGCGGAAAGCGTCGCCTATCGCCAGGAGCGGTTGGCGGAAGACGACGCTGTGCGCGAGTGGCGTGCTTGCCGCGACCAGACTGTTGCACTCGACGAGCAAGCGCGCGCCACGGCTTCGGCGGCCCGCCACCTGGCGAGCGCGCGGATGATGCTCGAGACCTGTGAGGGTTTACTCGTGCCGCGGGCCGCGCGGCTGGTCGAGGACGAGCGGATGCGCGCCCACGCGCTGGCTATTCAGAGCGCGGTGCTGGGGGGCGATATCGCCATGGCCGGCGATGCGCTGCAGCTTTTCCAGACGCGTTTTCCCGGCGCGGATCTTTATTTCGCTGACGGTGCGTCGTTCATCGAGACCGCGGAAATGCTAACCGGCAATCGTGATCGCAGCGCCGTCGCGCAGTTCGCCACCGTCAACATCGGCCAAAGTCTGGCGGCGGAGTTGCGTCGCCTCCACTACTGGCGCAGCCACTAACAAGGGAGCCCAGCCATGTCTATACTGTTGCACTCTCGCTGCCTGCTTGCGGCCGGACTCGCTGCCTTGGCGATCATCACGGCGAGCACGGCGCAGGCGGCGACGGCCGAATGGAGACCGCAGGCGAGTGAGACGTTGGTGCGGTTGTCGGGCCATCTGCTGGACAAGAGCATCAACCAGGACTTCCTCGGCTCGGCGCTTGGCCAGGCGCTTGCCGAGACCGACGGGGAGCTGGCTCTAACGACGCAGACGCTTGGCGATCTAAAGGCTGCGATCGCGCGCGCCGAGGGCGACGTGCGGATAGATCTACGCCATCAGTTCCTCGGCGAGAAGCGCGAATGGCTCAACCTCATGTCGCGGCGCGCGGACATGCGGCGGATCCGGGTGGAAACCGAGGTGGCACTGTATGAGGACATGCTGGCCGAGCTCAACCGTGGGAACGCCGCGATGATGCCGGCGCGCCAGGAGCTAATCGTCCGCCAGGACGCGGCCGCCGAGCGCCTTGAATCCTCGCTCGCTGCCGTCGATAACGCCGTGTTGCACCCCATCGCCGTGCCGCAGAGCCGTTACCAGGAGACCTATGCCGAGAACATCAGCGCCATCGAAGCGCTAGCGCAGGCCATCGAGGCACATCACATGAACCCCTCTGCCGGCGCCGCCGGGCCGCTCACCAGGATCGAGCATATCCGCGCCAAGATGGTCGAGGCGGAGGCGCAGCTCGCCATTCTCGACCAAGAGGAAACCATGCTCGGCTACATGGCTAAGTTGGTTGCGCTCGATGCGCTGGCCTTGTCCGAGGAGGCGCTCGATGCAGAGCTTGCAGACAGCGACCTACCGGGGCGCGTCGGCCCGGCGCCGATGGTCGAGCTGTTTATTGATTGACGGAAGAGGAGAAATCCCATGCGAGCCTTCACAGCCCTCATCGTCGCGGCGCTTGTCACCATCGGCAGCGCGGCCTCGGCCGGCAGTCTCGAAATCCTCGAGCGCGAGCGCGCGCTGGTGCTGGAGACCTTGCTCGACCCGACGTTGACGCCCGCCGAGCGTCAGGAAAGCCTCGCCACGGTACGCCTGCGCCTGGTCGACCTAGAGCGCATGGTGGTGCGCGACGAAAGCCTGCGCGGGCGCAACACGCCAGTCGTGCGCCGCGCCTTCGCCGATTACGAGTTGACCTTCCTCGCGCACACCTCGGCTGAGGCCAACACTACCCTGCTAGACATTTGGCTCGCGCGCCTCGGTATCGGTAGCGAGGCGCTGGCCGTGGCGCGGCGCGGCTGGCGCTAGACGATGCTCGCCTTGCTCGACAGTGGCTCGCGCTCGCTGAGCGTGGTGCTGGGTCTGGGCATCCTGGCGCTCGCCGCGGGGGCGGTCGCAACCTCGTTGTCGCCCGACGAGATTGCGGCGCGCACACTCCAGCTATTCGGCATCACCTTTCTCGTAATGCTCGCTGCGCTACTTCTGCTCACGGCCTTCGCCTGGGTGCGCATGAACCGTTGGCGAGCGCATGTAGGTGCACGGGAATACTGGCGCGATGTCGGGTTACACGCCGCCTCTGGCATAGCAACTCTGGCGCTAACCTTCACCTTGCTTGGCATAGCGCTAGGCGTTGGTACGCTCGCCGATCAGGCGCTGACGCCGGAGACCATCCAGGCGGTTATCCGCGACCTCACACGGCATTTCAGTTTGGCCCTGTTCAGCACCGTGGTCGGCCTGCCTTTGTCGGCGGTAAGCCGAGCCGCACTGCAGCTGTGTGAGGGCCGCATGGCCCTAGCCGAGCAAAGATATAGAGGAGATGACCCATGCGTTTCCTAATTTTCAATATTGCCGTCATCGCTGCGCTTGCGGTGCTGTTCGAGCGCGCCGGCGGCAGCATATCGCTGCCGGAAAGCGGCACGAGCGCGGCCTTCACAGTCGTCGAGGCGGGACGGGATTTGATTGGTGCTGGCGAGCGGTACGTTGACGCCGATGTTCCGGTCGCGCGGTATGAACCAGAGGAGCCTGTTGTGGCCGTCGCGCCGACAACGCCGACCGTGCCTGAGACACCGGATGTCATCGAACAGGCGGATGCCTTGCTGCCGGTCACCGACCCAGCCGTGATCCGACGCCGCGCCGAAGTGCTGGCGGGTATCAAGGGCTTCGGCGTGCCTGAGTGGCCACCGGCCCCACGGCCGCCGTCGGACGTTGAGCCGATCGCAGGGGCGGCTACCGAACCTGCCATATCTGCGCACGACCGGGCGCGCATGCTCGACGACCTCGCCCGGGACATGGAGCTTATGTATGCGAGCAAGGTCTCGCGATAGCGCTGGTGCGCGGATCGCGGGGCTGGCCTCGGTGGTCGCAAGTCTTTTGCTGCTGGCTGCCCTTGCGACCGATAGCGAGAGCCTGCAGCCCGATCCGCGGCGCGAGCCGAAACAAGGCATCGACGCCGGTCCGTCGCCGGTGCCCGCGGAGGCGGCGGTCCTCCTCCCGCCGCCGCCTCCGCAAGTCTTTCCACTCCCACCTGCTCAGGCGGTTAAGGCGCATGAGCCCGCCGCTACCACGCCGCCCACTGCGGTCGCTGTGACTGCTGTCGCCCCGCAGCCAATGGAGGTGCCACCGCCACGGATATCACCGCCATTGCCAAGGCCCGGACCTGTCGAGCCCGCCCCCCAGCCGGTGATCGACGCGACCTCGCCGCAAACCTTGTCGGAGGGCCGGGTCCTGTTGCATTTGCTAGAGCACGGCAAGGGGCCGAGTATCGAGATCGCCTGGCCACAGGGCGCGGCGGCACGCGATCGCCTGCATCGGCGCTTGCGGCGTTGCCACGGCATGGAGGTCGCGGTGCAGGATGCCGACGGTTTGCTGTATCAGCTGGACGCTCGGGCGGGTCGAACCTGGTCACCCGATTTTGCGCGCATGAGCGCCTATGTTCGACAGCCGCAGGGGCGTGGGGTTGCCGCCGAGACAACCGCTTTGCGAGTGGCGCGCTCGCGACACGGCCTCGATCCCGGTGCGCGCGTTGTGCGCCTGTTCCCGCGCCGGGTCGACGCAGTCCTTCTCGGTGGGCTACAATTGATCTCGGGGGATTTGCAGCAACCCGGACGTGTAGTCACGGCACGTTACGCCTTCGCAGGCGCCAAAGTGATCGTCGATGATATTCGACTGGCCGGCAGGCCCCTTTCTGGACAGATAGTGCTCCCCGCTATCGCCCGAGGTTGCGGATAGATCCCGAACGGAATCACCGTCTGTACTCGGCACCATTCCTAGTGAATAGAAACATGCGGGGCGTAAGAGAACCCGCCCGAGTTTAGTGTTAGTGAGTGACCAGCACGCTATCATCGGCGGCGGGAGTGAGGCTTACCTGATCCAGAGAACCGTCGGGCGGTGCCAAGATCCCCAAATAAGGTTCCGAGACCCCGCTAGCTATGTGGCGCGGGAAACCGGACGGGCGGCCCCTGCCAAACCACCCGCTGCGGGGAAGGGCGCAGTATAGGACGCATGGCGGCGCACGCGCCACGCACCATGGTCCACGGCCCATTGCCCATTGCCCAGGGGCCCGGGCGGTAGTTTCAGTAGCCGGGTTCGGCAGCGCCGTGAGCGGCGCGCTGTGACCGCCTGGGGCGGTTCCTCAGGCAGGGGCTTGGGCCGAGTTTCGCTCAAACGGCTTGTGCGCCAAGCGTCTCGGTTCGGCTATCACGGCACACGGGGGGACGGGAGAGGCTCAGAGCGTTTAGGGCGCGCGTTTAGGGGGGGTCCGGGGGGGCGTGGCCATGGCCAATCACGGCACAACTTTATGGGCAAGTACGCGCACAAACATTTCCGGCGCACCATCACTAGCAGTCTTGCTGGTAGTTGCCGTGATCGTGTAGGCGAAGGGGGTGGCCATATGACGCGGTAGATCGAAGGCCCATTCGCCCACACCGCGGAAGGCCCGCTCGACAGGCAGGGCCTCCGCCGCTCCCGGTAGCAGCGCGCCGCTCTCGACGGCCATGGTGACAAGCAGCTCGGACTGAGCGCCCGCCGCCTCGACGCGAAAGCGCAGGCCGCAGAGTCCGGGAAAGCGGGAATTAGGCAAGGTGTTGGCGGCTGCGGTGATCTCCGTCTCGATCGCCGCCGCGGTGGCAAAATGTACCCCGGCGCAGCCCTCGCCGGGGCCGGCCCGGCGCTCAAAGACGCGGATGGAGGGCGCGACAGGGGACACCTCCTCCGGTACGGGCTCTGCATGGAGCGCGTTGGCCACGGCCTCGACGGCTGGCGGGCTTTGGCTCGGCACCGGCGTGTCAGCGGTGTCGGCAAGCCATCGCTTGCCCAGGCCACTCAGCGACAAAACGGCTGCTGCAGTAAGCATGGCTAAAGCGGCCACGATCAACACTGGTCGGTACCGCGGGGTCGTGGCTTCTGGCTCGGCTTTCACGACCGATGGGTTTGCTGCGGCTAATAAGCCCAGCCTCTGCAATAGCTGATCCGCATGGCTGGTCCATACCATATCTGCGGCGGAAGGAAGCGCAGCTTCGTCCACCGAGCCTCGCAACACCGCCGGCAAGGTAAGAATGACGGGAAGACCCTGCTCGCACCAATTCGCAAACGCCTTTTGCGATGCCGCCAGCTTGTCTTCCACATGGCTAACCGTGAGCACATCGAGATTGCGACCGAGGTCACCTGTTACCCACAGCACCGCGTCGGCCTTGTCGATGGCACCGTCTTCTGGCGCGTCGCGGGCAAGCCGGCCATGCTGCGCTAGGCCGTGCGCGGCGAGCAGGCCAAGCCGCCAGCTGTCGCCGGAGTCGATGGCCTCGGATAGGCGCAGCTCGAAGGTCGCAGGGCCGTCGTCGTCGGACGAAAGGAACCACTTGGCCGCCGCGTGGCGCACGCTTGCCATGCCGTCGACAAAGGCATCATAGGCGCGAGTTAGGGGCAGGCCGTCCATCTCGTTGCGGCGACGCACCAGGCAGGCGTTGAGGCTGGCGTAGCGGCCCAGGTCCTCGATGCGCACCGGCCCACCGGGTGTTGGAATATAAACTGCGATCCTCTCGGCCACGATGCGCCCCGGAGGTGATCCGTCCTCAGTCGGATTCAAGGGTCAGCAGCGTATCGGCGCGGCGCAGAAGTGCAAAGAGCGGTGCACTCGTCGCCAGGCGCAGTTGAATGGCACCTTGGACGGGAGCGGGTAATGAGATCACGTCGCGCTCCCCGGTCTCACGATCGAGCACGCCGAGGCTCAGGCTTTGGCCAAAGCTGGCACGCGAGTCCAGCTCGAGAATGAGAAAGTGCCGGCCCTTGTCCTCGACCACGCGCAACCGGTGCTCCAGCTCGGGCACGGTGCTGTGGATCAGTCTTTCAGGGAACGCGTCACTGCTCGCCGCCATCGCCACCTCGGAGGCAGCCATCGCATTGCCCACGATCATGCGCGTATATGCGGCGCGCAGTTCCGCATTGAGGCGCAGCGCCCGCTCGATGGCGAGATCTGGGCGATGCAGACGTCCCGTGGCATAGGCATAAAGGCGGCTCGTCGGGACGACGGCCGGGGCGCCATCGCCTTGCGCGTATGCCGCTTCGAGAAGCTCGGCGGCGACGGTGTGGTCGGCGAACACTGCCTTGTGGTCGTCCGGACCGTCGGTCTGCGACGCAGTCATGATTGCTCTCCGTAAAGAATCGAGAACTGGTGGCTGAAGATGTCACGATCGGCCTCGAAGGAAACGTCGAGTCCGGGCTCCACGGCGATAGCGTCGGCGCGCCGGCAGGCCTCCTGCAGCTTGCCGGCGACAGCCAGCAAAGGCTCGACGGCGGCAAGGAAGGATTCGCGTTGGGTCTCATCAAAACCGGCGCGGCGCATATTGCGAAAGGCGGTCTCGAAATCGTCGCTGTCGGACAGGCCGACGGCGTGGGCGGCTGCCAGAGAGAGCCGGCGGACGTGTGCTGCAAGCCGCTCCAGAGTCCCGTGCAAATCTACATAGTTTTGCGCCTCATTGCAGGCAAGGCGATCGGATAACGCTCGATCGCCCCGGCCTGTGCGCAGGAACTGACTAATGCCGAGTTGCTCGGGACCGAAGGCTTCGAGCCTGAGATAGGCGCGAAACCAGCGGATGGCCGAGGGGCCATACTGCATCAACGTTGCCAGCGGCTCGCGCTCACTCTTGGCCTTGAAGAATTTGATACCCGTCAGGGGTTCTTCCTCAAAAGCGGCAAGGGGATCCTGCCAGTCTTCTTCGGTCTCGCCGACGCTTGCCACATCGATCTCCCATTCGCCCGCTGCTCGGTCGCCGCCGATCGGATTGGCCGAGCGCGCGGCCTTTTCCGCTGCAACAGCTTGCGCGGACTCTACCCAAGCATGCCACGAGCGGAACACAGTTCGATATTCGCGAAACGATCCATCGTCAGCGTGTTGGAGCCAAAAGGCCAGAATATCCTCGTCGTCGATCAGGCTCCAGTCCTGCCTCTTGTCGCGTTCGGCGAGGAAAGCGGCGATGGGCTGATAGCGCGCTTCCCGGCGCACATGGTCAAGGTGCGTGTTGCGATAGCCGCGCATCAGCGTCGCCAGGGTGCGCGTCGCCACATCGACGGCGGCTATGTTCGCCGGTGTCGCGCGCAAGGTCTCAAGTGCCTCGTTGATCTCATCGAAGCGGGCAGTACCCTCCATCGTGCAGATATACTCGTACACCCCAGCAAGAAACGGGATCTCGGAATAGTAAAGCGTGACCTCGCGCTCAGGATAGGCGATGACAATCCCCTTCTCTGCGAGCCTGACAGTATCGCCAGCGTCTTCCAGCAGCGCTTGGCGGAAGGTACGGGCCGCCGCCTGGCGAGGTCCCATGAGGAACGCCATCGGTTGCAATCTCATCGCGTCGAGCGCCGTCACCAGATGACATAGCCAATAGAGCGGCTCGTCGCGATTGCCGCCGAGGCGCGCGGCGACGAAGCGCGCCAGGCGGGCAAGCGTGTCCGGGCCATAGCGTTCGCTGTCGGCGATGGCCGCAAAGGTGGCATACGCGTCTTCCGTGAGCCCTATGTCACTAGCTGTTTGCCGCATCCCCTTCCCCCGCCTCGGGGCCCTCGCGCAAGGCGAGCCACGACCGCGAGCAATAATTCGTCTGCCGTTTGCGCACCCGGTTGACGTAGGGCCGGGTCGCCGGGATGATGCGCGCGCGCGCGCCGTCACCGACCGCCGAGCCGCCATTATACCAGGACAGGGCGAGATCGACGCGACCATCGTATTTCTCGATCAGGCGAGCGAGAAAATGCAGGCCGAGCCGGATGTTGACGCGCGGATTCCACAGCAGGTCGCGGTGGATGCCGTATTCGCCCTCGGCCGTAGCTGGCATGATCTGCATCACGCCGCGCGCGCCCTTGTCGCTGCGGGCCATGGGGTCGAAATTGGATTCGCTATCGGCGACCGCGAGCGCCAGGGCAATGGGAATGTCGAGCGCCAGGGCTTCCTGAACCACGAGGCGCTGAACCTCCCGCTTTTCGAGCGCCTGGGCGCCGCCGGAGATCAGCACGAGAAGGCTGGCAAGAACGACAAAGTCCCGACGATGGAGCACAGCTGCCTCCTAATAGATGCGGGTGACGTTACCGGCGAAGTCGTCGAGATTGCGCTTGGCCCAGGCAAGGCGATCGGCGAAGCCAGCATCGAGCGGCGGGCGGTGAATAATTCGCACTGGCTCGAACAGCTCGCGGATGACCATCCCCACGGGCTTAGGCGTTACGACCGGTGCCACGGCCGTGCGGGCCGGCTGCCAGCCGTCCGCGGACGCCAGCGTCGTGCCATCCCAGAGCGCGGCCTGCTCCTGATAGCGGTCGCGCCAGCGCAAGACGGTGTCAACGTAATCACGCGTGTAGACGTGAGGCTCGGCGACGGCGAGCGAGGTAACGCCGATGATGCCGCCATTGTAGTGCGAGAGCGCCAGGTCCCAGCGCCCGCCATACTGGCCGTGTAGCCGCTCCAGATAATCGATGCCGAGCTGGATATTGAGGCGCGCGTCCCACAGCTCGTCGGCATCCACGCCATAAAGGTCGCGGGCTGTCGCGGGCATGATCTGCATCACCCCCCGCGCGCCTTTCGGGCTTTCCACGCGCGCCTGAAAGTCGGATTCGACCTTGGCGACCGCGAGCGCCAGCGCCGGCGGCACGATACTATTGCGCGCCTCTTCGACGACCATGTGCTTAATCTCCGCCCGCCCGGCCGCGTGCACCACTTCGCCTGACACACCGACCATGAGCGCCAACAGCGCAAAACATGCAAATCTTGTCATTCGACTGTCTCCTTTAATTTTTCGAGCCAAGCTGCATCGAGGGTGATCACGCTGACCTCGCCCGCGGGCATCTGCGCCTTGAGGACTAGAGCCTCGGCGACGGACAGGTCCGGGGCGACGGAAAGCACCCGATCTCCCGGGCCAAGGCTGGCCAGCTCTAGAGGCATTAAGGCCCCGTCATAAAATCGGCCCTGGTAATGAACGACCATGTCATCCCGAGAGACGGGTTTTGCACCGGAGGCTTCTTCCGCCGCTGCCTCGTCGCTCGGCAGGGCACTGCGCAGCATGATCTGCTCGCCTACCGGCAAGGCACCGGGCGCCGCCTGCATCATGCCTGCGCTCATGAAAATCAGGGCGAGTACCATGATCGAGAAGAAGGCCATGACCAGCGCCAGCGCGATCTCGGTCATGGCGTTGTTGGATGCGCCGATTTGCATTCTGGTCACCTCACTGCTGACACCGTCGATCCGCGAACAACAGGACAATGCCCACGGCAGGAGCCGGTTTGGAGAGAGGCGATAACTGGTATTATTGCCAGTCCTCGCCGCTACCGGTTGCAGGGTGCGCGCGCGGGAACTAATGTTGTGAGGATGTCTGCCGCCCGTCTAGAATGAGGATCGGCATCATGTTGGCAGCTCAGAGGCAGCTTACGGCCATGGCAGCCAGCACTTTCCTGGCGCTGGCTGGAACAGTCGCGGCGGCCGAGCCGGAGGAGGAGAGACCCACAGTTGTGGCGCCGCCGGCCGAGGCGGAACCCGGGTCCGAAGTGCGCGACCTCAATGCCATCATCCGCGCACTGGGCCCCGTCGAGTATTTGTCCGAACACGGCGGCCGGCGCGGCGAGACGGCGTCGCCGTCTCCACCGAGCATCGATCTGACGGTCCCCTTCACCCTCGATTCAGCGCGGCTCGCACCCCAGGCCCTGCGACAGCTTGACGAGCTCGGCGCCGCCTTGCGTTCGCCGGAGCTTGCCGGCGGCCGTTTCGGTATTGCCGGTCACACCGACGCCTCCGGCCCGACAGACCACAATCAGGCGCTGTCTGAGCGCCGCGCCGAGGCGGTGCGCCGCTACCTCGTCGAGCGCCATGACATCGACCCTGCACACCTCGACGCCACGGGCCACGGCGAGGCCCGGCTCAAGGACCCTGCCAACCCCAATGCCGGCAGCAACCGCCGCGTAGAGATCACCCTTCTCGCCCCGCCCCCGCGACGTGCTGCCCCGGAAGAGGCGGACGCGGAGGAGGCCGGCGGCCGCGTCAAGATCGAATAGTGACCGCATCATGGCCACTGGTATTTAGAATGGGGGACGGCACCTCGATTTTTTGCTATAATGCCACGTGGCGGCTTGGAACGGAAAACGGGTCTAGCGGGAGCATAGCCTGAAGCGAGCAGGTGACTACACCCGCGCCTGAGGCCGTTGAATAGGGATACACCCCATGAAAGCCATTGCTTATGTCGCCGTTGCCGCCGTCGGACTCGGCGCCTGTACCTTCCAGCCTTCACCTGCTCTCTCTGGTGAGCAGCCCAATGTCATGGTTATGGGCGAGGATGCTGACCAGGACACGGTGCCGTGCTCGAACCGCATTTTCGTGCGCGCACTTCGAGCCCTGACCGAGGAGATGCATCTCAAGGGCTTCGATACCTATGACGAGACGGCGGTCACGCTCAACGATTTCGTGCAGGGCCGTTGCCGCCGCACCGACGCCGAGGTAATTGACATCTCGCGCTCTATCACCCGCCCGCCCATTGACGTGGTGACGCTGTTCTCGATATACGCCTCGGCCGAGGAGCTGAGTTACACCACCAAGATCGACGTGCGCGTCACGGGCCGCATGTTGCATGTGCCGAACGGCCGCCATCTCGGCACCTTCGAGGTCGAGCTGGCCGAGCCTGCCAACGCGCCCAAGGACTGCGACCGCGAATGCCTGCTCGAAGAGGTCGGAGACGAGACGCGCTATTTGGCGCGCGAGCTTGGCGCGGTGCTGGCCTTGAAGCTCGACGCCCTGTCACCCACCGCGGAAAATGTGGCCGGGACCTCGACTGTGCGTGTCGACGCCGGCGAGGCAGGTCTGGCGGCCGCCTATCCGCTGGTCTTCGAGGGTTTCACGCCGGAGGAGATCAACGACATCGAGGAATATTTCGTCGCCTTCCAAGGCTACGAACACCACCGCCCGATACGCTGTGGCGTGCGCATCTGCGAATACTGGTACGAGACCAGGAGCGACACCGCGCGGCTCAAGCGCAACCTCACGAAGATGCTCGACTATCTCGGCGTTACGGGCCGCATCGACTCGACCGCGAGCCGGTTCACAGTGCAGAAGATCGCCAGCCCGGAGAGCCGGTGAGACCCACGCGCGGGGCATAACCCGCCTCGCGCGCTGCGACCGCCGACCGGCAAGATTGCCGGCGGGATGCTGGGGAGAACATGACGTGACATGACTCGATGCGCGTCGAGGGGGTACGGAATACTGGCGGCCTGGATGGCGCTGGCCGTCGTCGTCGCGCCTGCCCTCGGCGCCGACAACGAGCATGGCATCGCCGTGATCGTCGGCAACAAGGCCTATGACGGCGAGACGCCAGCGGTAGATTTTGCCCACAACGACGCCGAGGCCATGAAGCGCTTCGTTATCAATGTGCTGGGCTATCGCGAAGGCAACGTCATCGATCTGCGCGATGCGACCAAGGGCAAGCTGGAGACGGTATTCGGCAATGCGCGTGACCACCGGGGTCAGCTCTTCAACTGGGTGAAGGCGGGCAAGTCGAACGTCGTGGTGTTCTATTCCGGCCACGGCGTGCCCGATACGGAGGGGCGCAGCTATCTGCTTCCCGTGGACGGCGATCCCGAGTTCGGCCATATCGGCGGCTACGCGTTGGACGTCCTCTACGAGAACCTTGCCAAGATCGATGCGCCCTCGATCACGGTTTATCTGGACACCTGCTTTTCGGGGCAAACACCCAGGGGCTATCTGCTCGAAGGCTCCGGCGTGGTACCGACGCCGCGTGAGATCGCCACGCCGGCCAAGCTCACCATTCTGACGGCGGCGCAGGCCGATCAGATGGCACGCTGGGACGAGGAAAGCGGGCACGGCCTGTTCACCGCGCACCTGCTGAAGGCGCTTGGCGGCGAGGCCGACCGTGCCGACTGGGGCGATGGGAACGGCGAGGTGACGCTCGCCGAGGCACGCGCCTACCTCGACGAGGAAATGAGCTATCAGGCCCGCCGCCGCTACGGTAAGCCGCAGGCCGTGATGGCGGTGGGGGATGAGACAAGCGTGTTGGCGGCGCTGACGACCGAGCCGGAGGAAGAGGAAGAGGAAAGCGAAGCGGAATGGGAAGAGGAAGAGGAAAGCGAAGCGGAATGGGAAGTGGAGCCGCTGGACGAGCAATTGGTGGCACTGAGGAACGCGAATGTGCGGTCGGTGCCGAGCACCGATGGCGACAAGCTGGAGACGCTACCCACCGGGACCGAGGTGACGGTGACGGGCAAGGTCTGGTTCCTTTCGTCCGACGAGGATGGTGACTGGTACCGCATAGCGCTGGCGGACGGAGCCGAGGCCTATGTCTGGGCGCCGCTGGTCGGCGAGGCACAGGGTTTAGTACCTGAGCCTGCCACTGAGCTCTCGCTTGCCGTGTGGGACAGGATCGTCGACAGCAACCGTGCGGCCGACTTTGAGAGCTTCCTGACACAATACCCCAACAGTCCAATGGCAAGCTTTGCAAGCAATCGGCTGGCTGAGCTACGCCGGGTTGCGGTGGTGTCGCCACCGCCTGCGCCGGAGGCGACAGCATCGACGCATCGTGTGGGCGAGAGCTTCCGCGAATGCACCGGATGTCCCGAGATGGTGGTGGTGCCCGGCGGCAGTTTTCAAATGGGCTCGCCGAGTGACGAAGAGGGCCGCTATGACGACGAAGAGCCGCTTCACCATGTGTCGGTGCCGCAAGCGTTAGCGGTTGGCAAGTACGAGGTAACGTTTTCCCAATGGGATGCCTGCGTTTCGGCGGGTGGTTGCGACCATGACGCTGAGGACGCTGGCTGGGGCCGCGGCAGCCAGCCTGTGATCGATGTTTCGTGGACCGACGCTCAAGAATATGTGCGCTGGCTGAGCCGTGAGACGGGGAGTGAGTACCGTCTTTTGAGCGAAGCGGAATGGGAATATGCGGCACGAGCGGGTACGCAGACGGCGCGGTACTGGGGTGGCTATATTGGCGATAATCAGGCGAATTGCGACGGTTGTGGCAGCCCCTGGGATGACATGCAAACGGCGCCTATCGGCAGTTTTGCACCCAACGCCTTTGGTCTGTACGACATGCTTGGCAATGTCCTTGAATGGACGCAGGATTGCTCCAATGGAGACTATTCCGGTGCTCCCACTCACTCTATAGCCTGGCAAGGCGACAGCGACTGTTCGCGGGTGCGTCGCGGCGGTTCCTGGTACAGCACTCCGAGGCTCGTTCGGTCCGCCGCCCGCCAGTGGAACGACAACGATACCCGCGAATACCGGTGCGGCTTTCGAGTGGCGAGGACCCTTTTTTAATCTTGCTTCTTCACCTCTTTACTTGTTGCGAGGTCTGGGGGACTTACTCCCAGAAACTTTTTTGTCTGAGAATACGATTGATGACTGAGCATTATGATGGTGGGCGGAACGATAGCGGTGCGCTGCGTAAGCACTGGCGCCGTTTTCGCGCTTTGGCGATGCTGTTGCCAAGTGCTCTCCTTCCTCCGAGCCTGGCCGGGGCGGCGGAGGATACCGGGCTTGTCGATGTTGTCGGTGAACAGGCGGCGGTGCTGCTAACGCTACTGGACGAGAGTCAAATCGAGCCTTCGCGACAGCATAGGGCGGAGGGATCGGAAAGGCTGCGGCTCGCCGTAGCGCCTTTTGACGGCAGGGAATTAGAGGTCGATGCCTCGGTGGCGGACCAGATTGCCGACACCATGCTCGCCCTCTTGATCCAGCGCGGCGGTGGGCGCTACGCCTTTAGCGCGCGGGACGAACTTGAAGCCATCATTGGCGACATGAGCGACACCGGGGAGGTGACCGGCGACCAGATTTCGGCGTTGTTGAGCAAGGCGAGCGATGTCGACGTTCTCGTTGTGGGCAAGATACGCCGTGGCGTTGGCCGGATCGAGCTTTCCTGGAAAGCGGTCACCATGGGGGGCCGAGTGCTTGCCGCTACCCTGGCGACGGAGATTGCTCTCGATGATGAGTGGACGACGCCGGACCGGGCCCGCTATACCCTGGGCCAGGCGATTGACCGGGCGGCCCGTCATTTTCGCAACCGCGCGGCGGGCATGGGTGAGCTTTGGCTGGGTGGCGTCTATTACGGGCACAGCGGCGAGCAGCCCTCATTTGGCCGCGACGTTGAAGGCAAGCTTTCGGCGGCCCTGCAGGACGCCTTCGCGGATATCGTCACTGAGCGGGCGCTTGTCGTCCATGCCAACGCGCCGGAGCAGGGCATGGGTGAGTTTGGCCAGGCGGCGGCGTGGCCTCCCGAGGGCGAGCCGCCCGAGGCTTGGCGCTTGTCGGGGCGCTATCAGGTAATCGAGCAGATGGTCGAACTGCGGCTGACGTTGCGGGCAGCGGACGGCCGCTCGCACGCCTGGGAGGGGCGCATTCGCCGCGACAGCGTGGGCGAGCGCGGTCTGCTCCCAAGGCTTGGGTTGGAGGCTCTGCGCGAGTATGACGGGCTCGGCCCTATCGATTTTCAACTGAGCAGCGATCGCGGGCACGACCCCGTCTATCACATCGGTGAGAAGATGAACTTGATCATACGCCTCGGCGAGACGGCATGGATCTACTGCTATCATGTCAATGCCGACCGGGCGGTTGTCCAGCTCATCCCCAACCCGTATTTCTGGGATAGAAACCTCAATCCGCACGTCGACGACGGCCCGCGCTTCGAGCGCGGCGTGCGCACGGTTCCGGGCAAAGAGACCTTCCTCCCCTTCGACCTCAGTGTCATGCCACCGGTAGGCAGCGAGCTGACCAAATGCTTCGCCACCAGCCGCAACGTGACCGAGGATTTGCCCGAGCCCATGCGTGGCCACAGCCTCGAGCCCTTGCCGGAGCGCACGGCGCGGCGAATGTCTGGCATCTTTCAGGGGTTGTCCGACGTGAAGGTCACGGAGCAGAGCCTGGTGATCACGGTGGGCGAATGAGGCGGCACCAGCAAAATTACCAGTCCTGCACGTTGAATAGAGACCCCCCCTAAACGCTCTGAGCCTCCTCCGTTACCCCACACAGGAATGCGCTCAGACGACGCTGCTGGTTTCCTGAGCGGCTGAGTCGCGCAAACTTGAGCAAACTGCTATTAATAAGGCTATAATAAGGTTATTCTGCCAAAACCTACCATTCAGTCGCGGTTGGCCCACAAAGCCGGGGTCAGGTCAATCTCCGCCACCCCCAACCTTCACCACATACTAAGCTCCGGAGCCGTCGCCTTTTCAATAGGTTTTCGACTCCCGCAAACGCTACATTCGCCCCGTTGTGTCAAAACTGCATAGATGCTTGGCTCAATATACGGGGATTCGGGCGCCGGGATCCGCGATCTCCACTTTCACGATCTTCGCCACGAAGCGATCTCGCGCCTGTTCGAGGTCGGTCTCAACGTGCCCGAGGTGGCCCTTATCAGCGGACACAAGACGCCCGCGCAACTCTTCCGCTACACCCAGATGCAGGTGCGCACGGTGCAACAGAAACTGGCCGCCCGGAAAACTGAGAAACCCTCTCAGCCCCTTCGTTTTGTGCAATCGTGAAGAAGCTCGGGCCAATGCCGCCACACCACCTCAATAATAAGGTTCCGAGACCCCGCTAGCTATGTGGCGCGAGAAACCGGACGGGCAGCCTCTGCCAGACCACCCGCTGCGGGGAAGGGCGCAGTACGGGACGCATGGCGGCTCACGCACCACGCACCACGCACCACGGCCCATTGCCCAGGGGCCCGGGCGGCCGTTTCAGCAGCCGGTTGCGGCAAGCACCGAGAGCGGCGCGCTGTGACCGCCTGGGGCGGTTCCTGAGGCCGGGGCTTGGGCCGGGTTTTGGTCAAATGGTTTGTTCGCCGAGCGTCTCGGTTCAGCTATCACGGCATACGGGGGCACGGTCCCGCCGCGCCTGCCTGAGTTAAGGAGCCCGCGCTTAGTGTTGGTGAGTGACCAGCACATGTAGGCGGTTCGTCAAAGTGCGAATTGGTTTGAGAGGGTGATGTCTGCCACCTGCATCGGGGGCTCAGTCCAAGGTTTGGAAGAAGACCTTCTTGGGCCGCATCTGATTTATCTGTGCCATCGTCATCCAGCATGACAGGTAATACGTAGAGTCGGATATTAACTTTCCTAACTGGGTGCTCGAGATCGCTTGTGTGTTCGGTTCGCTGAGTGGCACGTCGCTGCTCTCAAGAAGGGTTCTCACCACACTCGATTTGATGCCGAAGTTGGTATCCTCAGGTATCACACCAAAGTTTTCCAGCACCTTCTCGAGGTCCAGTTTGGCAACCGCAACACCAACCACATTACCCATTGTGCTGATGATCGGACCACCACTGTTGCCGGGTTGAAGTGCAGCATCGATTTGGATGTTGGAGAAGTTGTTTCCAATCCCCGTGAGAGAACTGACAATACCCTTGGTCACCTTCACAGAGGTGCTGATATCTCGTCCGAACGGATATCCCGCAACGTAGATTTCCTGCAGCAGTTCAGGGTTGGTTCTGCTGATGGGTAAATGAGTTTTAGGTGAGAAACTCCCTTGCAAGAGGGCAAGGTCGTTGTTGGGGTCAAAGGTGATCAGCCGTGCCGGGATGGATTGTCCCTTGTAATGGATTTTGACGTCTTCGCATCCGTCGATAACGTGGTTGTTGGTGATGACATGACCATCGGACGAGACGGCAAAGCCACTGCCAGAGGATGCAGAGATGATCTCATCGGAGTCGGCTACTGCGGGAGGAGCATCTCTACCTCTGGCGGGAGGAACACCGCCACCTCTGGACGCATAGACTTCTGGGGGAACATTCCCGGCTGTGTATTTGTTGCCACCAAGCCATGTGCCGTGGGGATTAGCCTCACTAAATCTCACACGACCTACCCAGACATCTCCGATTGCCCAATAGAGGGCTGCGTTTCCAT
>MPMF02140901.1_pt1 | contig 17471 bp, 10 predicted proteins | sample 1617271 | NCBI WGS metagenome assembly MPMF02 (sample SAMN05944812, study PRJNA350692) | marine metagenome | biome: marine; feature: ODZ; material: water; isolation source: 120 m water sample prefiltered with 30 um filter, filtered on to 0.2 um... | place: Pacific Ocean | collected 2012-04-09... | reverse complement strand
TGCATAAGTCGCCACAGGCACAGCCACCTCGGGCGCGGACAGGCAACCGAGTTCATTGCCATCCGGATCGGAGCGCGGAACCAACACTCGGTAGTCGCCGCGAGGGATCGGCGGTTGATTGTCCACGATCCGCTGCTCTTGCCAGCGCGAGCCGAAGTCGAGCAGCGACGGTTGTTGGATGACGTGCGGGTAGCGAATGCCGGGGATGTTTGGGAAACCTGTAGCATTCTGCGTCCAACCGACTAGAGTACCATCGCCGATTCTCGGATAAACACTCGGCGGTGGAGCGGTTCCATCTTTCGCCCAGCGATCGAGCGCTAGCAGCAGAGCCCGCACAAACGGCTTGTAATCCGCCGGATTGGGCGCCGTCTGCCCGTCCCCGGTGTTCGTCGTGAAGCCGCTGGGCCCGTGCTGTGTGCCACCGAAAAAGTAGATCCGCACGTTCTCCGGAATCTCCGCGTCGCGCGTCCCCAGCGGATCGGTGTGAACCAGCGACCCGCTACGGTTCCAATACTCCGACGATGACTGAGTATGCATCACCAGGGGAGCTGAGCCGCTATGCTGGGCCCGATCGAGAATGCCTTCGCTCAAGCCGGAGAGCGGATCGGTCTGTGTGCCGTAGGCGAACGGGAACCGATCGGGCGGGTAGTCGTGATGATCATGTTGGGCAGCGTGGCGCGTTGGTTGCGCGAACCGATGATTGAACGAGCCCAGTCCCGAACCGGAAACATGCGGGATGATCCCATCAAAGACTTTTCGTCCTTGCTCGTCGACGTTGAAGTCCCAATAGGTCAATTCACGCAAGAACCGTCCGCTTTGCGATACGCCGTAAGAATGGGCTCGCCTGATGGGCGACTTTCCGTCAACCAGCAACGGGTTGCTCTGGCCCGCGCCATGCATTAACGCCGAAACCAAATCACGCACCGACGTGAAACAAGTTCCCATGACGACGGGGTCCTGAGCCTCGTAGATCAATTCGTAGATGTGCATCTTGTTGAGTCCGGCTGGATACTCCAACTCGACCCGCGGCAATTGCGTCGGCGAGTCGCTTTCGATCTCCGTGACATGCAGCGTCCAGTCCTCGCGCGGGATTGGCACTCGCGGATGCCCGGCCAGCAACCGATGCGTGAGGGTCGCCGTTTTCATTCCCTCCGCGGTCGGCCTGTACGAACCGTGATTACCCCAGTTCACCAACGTGCGTTTCGTATCGCCGTTGGGCACGATTTCGCAACGGACTATGCCGGTGATGTTCTCGGTCACCTTGGGCGGCGAAAGACGCAATCGGCTGTTGCCCGGCAGCAGCTCGCCATCCCAGCCGCTCCACACCACCGTGAAACCGTGTCGCATCAGGAAGCCGTCGCCAGCATGTTTGTCGTCCGTCGGATTGTTGCTGCCGGAGGCGTAATTGAAATGCCGCAACAAGTTCAAGTTGCCCCGATTGTTGACGCCGTAAAGCAGAGCCCCGTTGCCGTTGCTCAGATCCTTCGGCGCCAGAATGAGCAGGTCCGCAAACAGCTCGACTCGTCCACGAGCGTTCCGCGGCGCCAATTCCAGATCGATCACGTTCCGGTTCTGCAAGACGTTTGGATCGAGTTCAAAATAGACCCGTCCGACAATTCGCTCGTAAGCCCCAACAGATCCGAAGGCTTTGCCACCGGCGAACGGTTCGCGCTCCGTTATCTCGAATCGAGTAACCTCCGCTAAAAGCGGCGAAGAGACGGCCGCAAGAACGGAGAGGAACAGAAGATGAGCCGATAACTTGTGCATGGGTTCATTTCGTGAAGGTGCTGATGAAAACGTGTACGAGAAGTTCATTCGTTGGCTTCCCAACTTGGTTCAGCGAATCCGTTGACCGAAACCGTGACAACCAAGGTTAGAATCGAGAATTTCAGATTCCGCTCCATCACGGTGTGGCGAACGGCTTGGTGCGACCACTCTCCCGTTTGGACGATTGCCGCCGCGCCGCCGCGCTGACAGGCTGGTGCCACAGTGAACGCCAGTATGCCTGGTCCGTCTCGTACGGATCGATCGTGTCTTTGGCCGGGTCGAAGCTCTCGGGAAGAACTCCGAATTGCTTCATCCAATTGACATAATGCTTGTTGGGGCGAAAGCCCGGCATGTCGAACCGCCCGGCCTTCTTCTGGCGTGTCTTGGCCGCCTGGATTGCTTGTAGAATGGCCTGATAATCCGGGTCTTGCTTGTCGCGGAAGACGACGGACTGTCCGTACCCGTCCTTGCACCATCCGTAACCGCCGGCTTTTTCGGCCAGTGGCGCCAGGAGGATCATCGACTTCTGCGGATGCGAGAGGTTGTAGAGGTTCCAACAGTGCTTGGGCGTGTTCATCCGCCCCTTGCGGACACGTCGCCCGATCGATGCAGCCGAGTCGTGGCACCACAGGCAACGATTATAGATGATCCCATCAAGGGGCTTTCCTATTTCAACTCTGGCGTTGTTGGCCAGCGCCCCGGCGACTGCGTTTTCACTGTGGTTGTAGACCGCATAGGTCCCCGCGAAGTAGGCGCTCGCCTCGATCCACAGACGCACGGTGTCGTGTTCCTGCTTCGTCAGTTTCACACCGTAATGGGTGCCGTCGATCTTGTTCATTAACGGGCTGGCTCCAGTTCCGAAACCGTAGGGCGGATGATTCCTGAACTCGGTGTTATAGCGCCCGAACATGTCGCGGATCTGGTCGTAAGCGAACAACGCGTAATAGCTCTGGGTAAACCACTCGTTGTAATCGCCAGTCAACACCACGCGCCCCGACGGCTTCTCCGCGCTGTGGCAGTTGACGCAGTGCTTGTCCCAGATCGGCTGGATATCGCGTGGGTAATCGAACACGTCAGGCACGCCGTGGGCAGGTTCGATCCTGCTTGGTGGGCGCTGGAGCGCCATCAGAGTGCCGCCACCTACGAAACCGGGCGGCTGGGTGCGGGGTTCGTGGCAGCCAACGCACCCCTGGGTTTCGCCGGGCATCACCATCGTATAGCTCTGCATCCGCTTGACCGCCAGCCCTTGTTCGTCGAGCGCCGCAAAATAGAGGGCTCTCAAAGCTGGCACTTCAAACGAGGCCGACCCGTCGGGTTCCACGGGAACCGTGCCCAGCACCCGGCGGAGCGTATGTGTGCCGTCCATGCTGATGATCCCCGGCAGGGAGTAATAGCTGACCGGCTTGGGCAAGTCTTCAAGCACCAGGAGCTTCTTGATCTGGCCGCGTTTGACTCCCTGCATGTTACGTCCGCGGTAGACGTCGGACAGGACCATGCGTCCAGTGGACTTGTTCAAATCCAACACCGGTGGGATGACTCGCTCTCGTGGCCGTGAGCGGATCACCCTCGGATCGTGAACCATCCTATCCGCCCGATGGAACTCCTGGATCAATCCCTTCTCATTCAGGACCATCAGGCTCTTGTCCTCCGCGACCAGAAAGCAGTCCTCGGACAACGGGTACGGGTCCCGAAAGGCGGTCCGCCCGCCGCCAAACCACGGGATCCCCGACGGCCAGAAGTAATGATATCTCAGGTTTCTGTCGGGGCTGATCTGTTTGGCCGCGGAGGCTTCGTCTGGCCCGGCCTTGAGGTCGACAACCATCACGTTCCCCGCATTCTCACGCGTTCCGACCGGCGGCGAGTAGACTGACACAATCTTGCCGTCAGTGCCCGGGATCGGCAGGGCGTCGCACTTTGAGTAGACCAGTTCTGGCGGCTGTACCGTCCCGCCGACCAGGATCATCTGCCCCGTGCCGTCGGGGTTCATGACCCACAGGTCGCGAAACGAACCGATCGCGCTGTCCACGTACTCCCACCGCGTGTAGATCACGCGGCCATCCGGCAACACTCCAGGCCGGTCGTCGCGGACGTTGTTCGCGGAAAGGCACAGCATGTTGCCGCCATCGGAGTCCATCCGGTAGAGCATCGCCGCCCGTACGTGATTGCAGGGGATGAATCGGCGGCCCCGACTGGATACGAAGATGATGCCGCCGTCCGGCAGGTAGGCAGGATCGGTGTCGTCCCACTCTCCAAAGGTCAGTTGCCTGAGTCCGCTCGCATCGGTGTTGATCTCATAGAGGTTGTAGTGCCGCGTGCCCCCTTTGCGATATGCGAACAGGATTTTGCGGCCCTCGTAATGCACGCGCGGGTCGCGAATATTGCCCTTGGGGTCGTCCAACAACACCGTTAAGTGTTTGGTCCGGAGGTTGAGCTTGCACAGCCGCGATCCGTCTGGGGGATACAAGAACTTGTTCGGATCGTCCGACCATCCGCCGAAGTTGGCGTAGAAATGGCCGTCCGAGTAGAGCGCTCGCTCGGCAAACGCAATTTCCTCGGCGCCGCCCATCAACTCCAGCGCCTTCTCGACCAGATCGGGTTCGGGAGCCGGTGCGGGCCGGGGCTTGAGGAACAAGTTGTCAACCAGATAGTCGGCGGAGGATCCTGCCGAGTAGAAACCGATCTGCTTCACCGCCGAGTTTGTGCCGACGTAGCAAAGGCGGCGAGTGTAGGTTCCCGACTTCTGTCCGTCGGTCAGCGAGATCGTCACGGTCTGGCTTGCCGTACCATATCCCGTGCCGACGATCTTCAGGTGATTGACGACCGGAGTCTCGCCGTCATCAAAGTGGAGGTCGCTGCGGATGTCGGGAGTTGCCTTGACCAAAAGTCCGGTGTTTTGAAATCCACCGTTGCCGTAAACCTGAATCTCGTGCCTGTTGGCAGCCGTCGTATAGACACGAACGCTGTCGACATTGTCGGATCCACTGTGAGAGACACCCGTCGTCGAATACGTGACAACACCAAACGATCTGACGCCTGTTTCAGCGGTGTCCAGAACGGCAAAATCGACTTCTAATTCGAAATGACGACTGCCATTGCTACCGACCGTCTGCAACAACATACCGCCACGGGCCAGCAGCCGCGCACTGTGGCTTCCGTCAATCACAGTCGGGGCCGCCGATGCAGGCGCGACCGCCGAACGAGAAGTGGCCGTCCACGAGTCAAATGCTCCCTCCGTGACCGCTTCAAAATCGCCGTTTGCAATCAGCTCAGCTCTTACATCGGTCAGTCCCAACGAACCGAAACCGAACGCAACCGCCACCGGAATCCATCTCAGCCCTGTGGCTAGGCCCGCGAAATGACAAAGCGACCTGAAATGTCGTCTCATCGAGCAGTCCCTCCCGCTATTTGTCGCTGTTGGCTGATCGCCTTCAGAATCGCGTTGGCGATGGCCTGCATTCCTTTGTCGCCAGGATGTGCAGCAACCCCCTTGTGCGTGAACTCGCGTTCCGACCGGGCGTAGTTGGATTCATCTTCTCCGAGCTTTCCAATATCCACGAAGATCCCACCCATTTCCTGACACACCCGTTCGAGGATCTGATCTTTGGCCTGGTTGGCCCAGAAGCAACTGCGTACGACGATGGTAGCGCGGTTGTCCGCCTTCAGCCCGCTCAACAATTCCCTGAGGCTGTCTGCGAACTGGGCCTTCGATTCTTCCGAGTTTAGTTGCGGCACGTTCTCTCCAATAGCCACGATGATCAGATCGGCACCGAACTGAAAGGCCTCCTTCAGATTGCCATCCACATCATAACTGGCGTATTGCCGTTCAAATCCGGCGATGTTCCTAATCATGATTTCGGGTGCTGTTCCCACAGTTTTGGAAAGAGACTTCGTCACAAGATGCACGAAGTCCTTTTCCTGGGCGCTTGCCGCCATCCCCCAGTCGCCCGCCCAGCCGATGGCCTTCGACGGTCCATGCTGAGTGATACTATTCCCCAGGAACAGAATCTTGCGGACAGAGCGGGCTTCGGTCGGCGAAGGTAGAGGGGGTAGTTTCGCCTGGTAGAAGACACAACGATGACGGTTGTCATCGAAGGCGAAATTCAGAAACTTGCCATCTTCGCTGACGAAACCGTCGGGATAGTTGATCCGGCCGCCTTTGTCGCACGACTCTGGCACCAGGACTCGACGGTAAGGCCAGGTCTTCAGCCCATCGAAGCTGATCCACAGCGCCAACGGGCTGCGGTGACGGGGATCGGGATTGTGCAGGATGGCCACCGTGTCGCCGCCGAGGCTGTAGAGCGTGGCCTTGGAGCCGGGGTTCGGAATCGTGGTCTTCTTTGCGAACTCAGGCCAGGTGTGACCTCCGTCCTTTGACTCGGCATAGTAGAGCACACCTCCCAAACGGTCAGCACGAATAATCATGGCGATCGTGCCGTCGCTCAGCTCCACAATGTTCGGCTCAGCCCAGCCGTGGTAGTTGTCGTCTGCAGAGAGACGAATGTCGCCGTGCAGGTCCCATGTGCGGCCTGCATCGCGGCTTTCGATCACTCCGGTGCGTGGATCGCGAGGCGTATGAAAGATACGGCCTTTCGAGATCTTGTGCCCCGTTTCGTCGCAGCGGTTGTAGTGTTGATACGGCATGAGAATCCGTCCATCGCGCGTCTTGATGGCGTTACGGATCATGGTTCGATCAGCCAGTTTGCCCGGTGCCGGCTCCAACTCCGACCAAGTGTGGCATGAGTCGTCGCTATGGACCAAATACGTCTTCCACTCGCCGAAGCCTCCGTTGTGAACCTGCAAGACCATGGTGACTCGTTGACCGTTGAGCATAAGCTCCGAGAGCGTGATCGCGCGACTGGGGTCCTTTGACTTGATGCCCAGATCAACCGGACGCATGGACGTCCAGGTTTTTCCCTGATCTCGGCTGCGGGAGATGGATACGCGGTTGGTCGGCAACGGTTCGGTATGCCCGCCGCCCAGCATCACGGTCACCCACGAGCCGTCAGGCATGGGACGAACGGTCGTGTCGCAGGCCAACTGATCGGGCTCTTGGCCATCGAAGACGATCGTCGTGAAATCCTGCTTGGCGTCTTCTTCTGATTGCCGGTTCCAGTCGAGCGAATCGGCCGAAAGGGCGTTCGCAGCCATGCCTATGATGAGGGCTGAAGCGAGTCCTGCGGGACAGACCTTCATGGCGATCTCCTCTGATACCTTCTTCGCTGGTCGGCGGTCACGATCCAGTCGTTATCCACTGCTTAACTCGTCGGGTATCCGCATGCTTCCAGCAGGCATTTCTGAACGAGCAGCTCGTGCTCGAGGGGATAGGGATTCTCCCTTTCGCCGCGGATGATCTGAGCCAATTCAATCAGTTGCTCGTCATATCGTCCGGGAACTTGCGGGAAGCTGACTTCCTGAACACCCTTCGTGAAAGAATCGCGAGCCTGGGACAGGGCGAGTTGGAGCTTTTGGGGTTGCGGCGGGCGGATGTAGACTGTCTCCAGTGGCTGAATGTCGATCGTTCCCTGGTCGCCGCAGACGACCAATTGCCGCCGCGGATAGGCCTCCACCTCCAGCGACGCCGTGCGGATTGTGACGGTCGTCCGTGGATACTCGAACACGATCAGTCCGTTGTCGCACATCTCCACGTCGTCCCGCGTTTGCCGCTCGAAGGAAACGATTCGATCGGGCTCTCCCAACAGGCTTACCACAAGATCGATAAGGTGGCACGCGAAGATGAAGATCGTTCCGCCGCGAAACTGCGACAAGTATTTTCGATAACTGGCCGAGTGCATTCTGCTCATGACGCAGTGAACCTCGAAGACCTGCCCGAGCCAACCCTCGCGAACCGCGCGAAGACAGAACTGCACTGCCGGATTGTTCCGGTACATGTAACCAAGCTGTACGGTCAGATCGCGCCGCCCGGCCTCGTCCAGCACCTTCTTGAAAGCGCTGAACGATTCTCCACCCGGCTTGTCCAAGTGGACGTGCATCCCGGCGTCGATGCAGTTCGCGGTGATGGGAATCAGGCGGTCATCGCCGGAATTAACTTCCACGGCCACGGCCTGCAAGCCCTTGGTGTCCAGCAGTTGCTCTTCGGTCATCCACGTCAGGCCCCGATAGGCCGAGTTGTTTTCGTACTTCTTGCGCAACTCGGGGTCCGACTCGGCGATGCCGACGACTTCGTAGTGGTCGCTCAGTTTTCGAAAGGTGGCCATTTTTGCCGAGGCATGCTCATGCCCGGTGCCGATCTGGCCAATCTTGATCCGTTGCTTGGGAGGATCGGCTGCGGCTGCGGTCGGTTCGAGCCACTGACCAGCGGCGACGGTCGCGCCCGCGCCAACGGCGGTTGTTAGAAGATCACGACGATCAAGGGTGTTCATGGGATACTCCATCGTGCCCGCTTCAGCCAGGGAAACAACTGGATTTCATTCTACGCTCCTATTCACCGTCAGCACCACTTTGCCGATGTTCTCCCGACGCTGGAGGATCGCATGAGCTTCGTCGGCCTGGGTGATTGGCAGCGTCTTGTAGACCACCGGCTTAATTGCTCCGGAGGAAAACGACTGCCAAAGAGTCCTTTCAAGATGGGCGAGAATCTCGGCTTTCATCTCGGACGAACGACTTCGGAGCGTGCTGCCGATCAGCTTGATGCCGCGTCTGAAGAACGTGTTCATATTGATTTCGCTCATTGCCCCGCCAAGCGTCGCGATCACAATCCATCGTCCACCGATCGCCATCTTGTCGATGCACTGCCCGAGTTCAGGGCCGCCAACACAATCCAAGGCAACATCGACCAGGTGTTCATTCATGGCAGCGGCAAGGTCGTCGACCGTCCGGTTGATGACGATGTCCGCACCAAGACTGCGGACGAACTCGGCCTTGGCATCTGTGCTAACGGTCGTCATCACCTTGCCGCCAAGGGCCTTCGCCAACTGGACCGCCGCCATACCGAGACCGCTCGCTCCGGCCTGGATGAGAACGGTATCTTCCGCCTTCATGCCACCTTCAACGCAGAGGTTCAGATAAGAGGTGGCAAACGCTTCCGGGATTGCTGCGGCTTGGACCATTGAAAGGCCTTCCGGAACCGGCACGGCCATATCTACCGGAACAGCAACCTGTTCTGCATATCCGCCGCCGCCAAGGAGTGCACAAACCTTGTCACCGGCTCTCCAGCGGCTATCGGTCGGAGCCTCGACGACAACGCCCGCCATCTCCAGCCCCATCCACTCCGGCCAGCCCGGTGGTGGCGGATAGTTCCCCGCGCGCTGTAGCAGGTCAGCACGATTGAGCGCGGCTGCATAGACATCAACAAGAAGCTCGCCAGCCTTCGGAACGGGATCGGGCACTTCGCTCCAGACAAGCGCTCGTTCTTCGTCTACCAAGACTGCGTGCACATTCATCTCCATCTAAGCATTGTGAACAACGGGCCGGACACGTTGCAGGAGTTCTCCGGATTCTGGTTTGTTTCTTCATGACCAATCGTCGGCATGGCCCTCATCGAGAACGCGTTTTCGGCGCGATCTTCAAGATCTTAGAGTCTCTTGCGGGGCCAGAACACCCTTGAAACGCCGCGGATTTGTGCTTACGGTCACGTTTGTCCGTTTCGGAAAGCCGACTGGCGATCTTGTGACGGCGAGTCTGCATTCATTGAAGATCCTTCTACTTCCATCGAAAGGACCTGCTCTCATGTCCGAAATCAACCGGCGCCGGTTCCTTGACCGTACACGAAAGACCACACTTGGCCTTGCGGCCGGAGCAACGATTCTCACCGACCCTCGATCTGTCCGGGCGACTCCGGCCAATGACCGGCTGGTGCTGGCAATGGTCGGCGTCGGCGGAGGGCGGGGCCACTCGCTGGCCATGGGATTTCTGGATCGCGATGATTGCGAGATCGGCTACGTCTGCGACGTGAACCGCCAACTGCATGAACCGCGAGCGGAGACGTATGCAGCACGCCAAGGGGGCAAACGGCCCAAGTCCGTACAGGACTTCCGCGAGATGCTCGAAGACGACTCGGTCGACGCCGCGGTGATCGCGACCCCGCCGCATTGGCACGCGCTGGCGACGATTCTGTGCTGCCAGGCTGGCAAGGATGTCTATTGCGAGAAGCCGCAGAGCCACAATTGCTGGGAAGGCCGTCAAGCCGTCCAGGCCGCTCGAAAGTACGACCGAATCGTCCAGATCGGCACGCAGAACCGCAGCGCCCCATACAATCTGGCCGCCAAGCGTTATCTCGAAGAGGGCAAGCTGGGCCGCGTGCACATGTGCCGCGTGTTCAATCAAAAACTCGTGGCCGACTTCAAATGGGGTAACAACTCCGACCCGCCCGATACGCTGGACTGGGAGATGTGGAATGGCCCAGCCCCGGCTCGCAAATACAACAGGGCGCTCCATCTCCAGTGGCGCCAACTCTGGGACTACTCTGGCGGCGACATGGCCTACGATGCGATCCACCAGATCGATCTGGCCCGGTGGCTCTGCGGCGTCGACTATCCAAGCACCGCCTATTGCACGGGCGGGCGATTCAGTACCCAAGGGGCCGCCGAAACGCCCGACACGCAGATGGCCGTCTTCGAGTTTCCCCAGATGTTGATGACTTTCGAGCAGACGCTCTACACGCCTTACATGCTCAAGACCGACGGTGGAATCCGCGACGGCAACATGTTCCCCCATTGGCCCCAAAACACCACGCGGATCGAGCTCTACGGCGACCAGGGTGTCATGTACGTGGGTCGGATGGGCGGCGGCTGGCAGGTCTACGTCCGGCCGAAGAGCCGCGAGGCCGTGGTCAAGGACCAGATGTACGGTCGCTTCCCGGACCCTGACCACAAGGAGGATTTCGTCCGCTCGGTCAAGAGCCGCACGCGGCCCAACGCCGACATCGAAGAAGGTCACCGCAGCATGCTGCTGGTCCACTACGCCAACATCAGCTACCGGCTCGGCGGCCGGAAACTGCAGATCGATCCGAAGACCGAGCGAATCCTCGACGACCCCGAGGCCATGGGTCTCTTCAAGCGGGCGTACCGCAAGCCGTGGGTGGTCGAGGACGAAGTCTGAGTTTGTGGGTGGCGGGGGTCGAACCACTTGTTCCCCCTTGGTTCGATCCCAGCTACTCAACTGCCAATTTCGAGTGTCATAACTCCCCAGGAGGCAACCTATGTTTCCGCACCATCGTCGCGAGTTTCTGAAACGCACCATCGCCAGCAGCGTACTTGCGCCGTTCGTTGTCTCTGGCACGAAAGCCTCAGGCCGAGTGCTCGGAGCCAACGATCGCGTCCGCATCGCCGTCGCGGGAATCAACGGGCGAGGACAGAGCCACCTGAAGGGGTTCAGCCAGATGAAGGATGTCGAGATCGCCTACCTCGTCGATCCCGATAGCCGGCTGTTTGACTCGCGAAGCAACATCGTGAAGGAGCGGGCAGGCACCACGCCCGCGTGCGTACAGGATATTCGCCGAGCGCTGGATGACAAGAATCTCGATGCCGTTTCCATTGTAACGCCCAACCATTGGCACGCGCTGATGGCGATCTGGGCGTGTCGCGCAGGCAAGGACGTGTATGTCGAGAAGCCCTGCAGCCACAACATCTTCGAAGGCCGCAAACTGGTCGAGGCCGCGAGGAAATACGACCGCATCGTCCAGCATGGCACGCAACGGCGGTCCGATCCGCAATGGATCCAGTTGACAGGCGACATTCGCAACGGGAAATACGGCAAGCTGCTGGTCGCCTACGCTTTTGACAGACGGGAAAGGCGCAGCATCGGTATCACGGATCCGCAGGAGCGGCCCGGCGAGCTGGACTTCGATCTCTGGCTTGGCCCCGCGCCCGTGCAACCGTTTCGCACGAATCTCGTGCACTACAATTGGCACTGGTCGTGGGACTTCGGCAACGGCGAGATTGGGAATCTTGGGTCGCACGAGCTCGACGTCTGCCGCTGGAGTATGCCCGCCGGAGCGGCCCCGAAGAGCGTCGTCAGCCTCGGCGGTCGTTTTGGATACAAGGACCAAGGGCAGACTCCCAACACTCAGTTGACGATGATCGACTTCGGCGAGGTCAAACTGTTGCACGAGGCTCGCGGCCTGGTCGGGAAACACCAATGGAAGATCACTAACGAGTTCTACACCGACGAAGGCGTGATCCGGGACGGCAAGTTCTTTGCCAAAGGCGAGACGGGCGGCGTGCCGATCGAGAATGTCCCACCTCCCGGAGCTCCCGAGCAGGGGCCGCGCCATATGCAGAACTTCATGGATTGCGTGCGCAGCCGGAAGCGTGAAGACCTTCATGCCGAGATCATCGAAGGACATCGGTCCACGCTGTTGGCCCACTTGGGTAACATTTCGTATCGTCTTGGCAAGGACGTGCCGTTCGACAGGCTGACGAACACCTTCGGCGGTGACAAGATGTTCCGCGAGTCGTTCGAGGACATGAAACGCCACCTGGCCAACGCTGGCCAGCTGGAGTTGGCCAACTCGACGTATCGTCTCGGGCGCACGTTGTCATACGACGCCCAGACCGAAAAGTTCGTTGGAGCCCCAGACGCAAACCAGTTGCTCAGCCGACCCTACCGCGGCCCCTTTGTGGTCCCGGAACGGGTGTAGAAAGAGAGACATTACATTCCCTCTCACTCATCAAACGAGGTACGTCATGTTCACGAAGAGACACATCACGAGGCGACGGATGCTCACAGTCGCGATGGGCGGGGCATCGGGCGTCATCGCGGGAACGATCCTGCAGGGACAAGAACGCGGTACTGGCTTGCTCGCCGACACGGTCACTGCGGACCCGAAGATCCAAGGACCGTTTTTGATTCTGTCGACACCTTTCACGGCATCCGGTTCGGTCGACTTCGACGCTCTGGCCAAACAGGCTCGCTACGTCGACTGGTGCGGATGTCCGGGCATGATTTGGCCGCAGTCAGGCGATAGTGTCGATCTGTTGACCACCGACGAAAAACTCCAAGGCATGGAGGTACTGGCCAAGGCGTCTCGCGATCTACGCTCGACGGCGCTGTGCTTGGGCGTGCAGGGCAAGGACACGACCGAGATGCTCGTCTTTGCGAAGCATGCTGAGAAGCTGGCACCGGCGGCGATGATCTCACGGCCGCCCGACTCAGGAAAGACACAAGACGACATGCGTCAATACTGGCATGAATTGGCCGCCGTCACAAAGCGGCCCGTGATTCTCCAGACCACTGGCGGCGTTGCGTATCGGGGGCCAGTGCCCTCAACAGAACTTCTGATCGAGTTGGGCGAGGATTTCTCGAACTTTGGCTACGTCAAGGAGGAAGCGGGCTCCGTCATCGCCCGTATGCGAGCCCTTGTTGGGGCGAAGCCGCCAATCCGACGCGTATTCGGCGCCCGTGGAGGTTACGGCTGGCTTTACGAGTTGCGGCTCGGATCGGAAGGCCTGATTACCGAGCGTGCCATCTACGCCGACGTCCTCACTCGCGTCTGGGAACTGCACAAGAGCGGCTCGGATCCTGACGCTCTGCGAGACGCGTACAGCAAGTTTCTCCTCATGATCAACCTCAGCAAGACCCATCCCGGCGATTTACGAGGCTACCAGTTGTACCTCTGGAAGAAACGCGGCGTGTTCCAGACGATGGTCTCGCGGCACTACGGGGCCAACAGAAGTATCCCCGCGTCGCCGATCTACTCGGAACTGAAACTGAGCAAAGAAGAAGTCGCTGAGATTGAATTCCGATTCGAAGCTTTGAAGCCGTACCAGAAACAAGGATCACCCGACTTTGCCAGTTAGAATAGGGCTCACCGCTGGCCTTGTCTGCAATACAACAAGGGAGGAACTGCTATGAGAATCGAGTCGACCTCCAGTCGAACGTGTGAAAAACTCCAAGGAGGATGGATTATGCGACGCTGCTTTGTCTTGTGGGCTATCAATTTGCTCTTGGGCACCTTGTGTCCGTCTCCACTTTCGGCCGCCGAGCTCTTCGTTGGCACTGCGAAGACAAGTATCACGCCAGACGGACCCGTTGCGTTGACGGGCCAAGCCCACGCGCGCGTATCGCGAGAAGTTGAAACGCCGTGCATGGCGTCGGTGCTCGTCATCGAAGCGCGGCAAGGCGAGAAGAGGGTGGACGAACTGATTCTTGTCTCGGCTGATCTCGTCATGTTCCGCTATGACTTGCAGGACCGATTTCGCGAATACCTGACGAAGCGGGGAGTCGACTTCGATGTCAACAAAGTCATTCTCACGGCCACCCACACGCACACAGCACCAGCCATGCTGGACGATCGCTATACGCTGCCGGACGACTGCATGAAGCCGTCGAAGTACGTGGAGTTCCTGAAGGAGCGTCTGGCGGAAGCGATTGACAAGGCCTGGAAGTCTCGTAAGAGAGGCGGCGTGAGTTGGGGGCTCGGGCACGCGGTTGTCGCGTACAACCGGAGGATTTCCTATATGGACGGTTCGGCGCGGATGTACGGGCCAACGAACACAGCCAACTTCAGCCACGTCGAAGGTTTCGAAGACCACGGCGTGCATGTTCTATTCGTGCACGACGAGCAACAACCTGCAGTCCCGATGGGCGTCGCGATCGACGTCGCGTGTCCCGCCCAGGAAGTTGGATCGGGAAAGAAGCTGAACGCCGATTATTGGCACTATGTCCGCGAAACGCTCTTCGAGCAGTTCTCGCCGGAGACGACCGTACTCGGCCTCTGCGGCGCCAGCGGCGATCAATCGCCCCGCATCCAATGGCGCAAGGCTGCCGAGGAGCGGATGCGGCGAGCCCGAGGGCTCAATCGTCTGCAGGAAATCGCCAGGAGAATCAACCGAGCGGTCGACGATGCGTGGGCCGTAGCGAAGAACGACATTCAATTCGATGTGCCCTTCACACATTCCGTGCTGAATCTCGACCTCGCCATGCGTCCTGTTCCGGAGGCGGACTACCAAGCTGCCAAGCAGGAAGTCGCCAGGCTGACCGCGCAGAAGGTCCGTGGGTTGGCGTTACACTGGAACCAGGGGATCGTCACTCGCTATGAAATGCAGCAGGTCGGCGAGAGCGTGCATCCAACGGAAGTGCATGTCATACGCATCGGTGACATCGCGATCTGCACGAATCCTTACGAGTTGTTCACCGACTTCGGCGTCCGCATCCAGGCTCGCAGCCCGGCCGTGCAGACATTCGTTGTGCAGCTCGCTGGCCAATACGGCAAGGGCGTCATCGGTGGATACGTCCCCACGAAACGCGCCGAAGAAGGCGGCAGCTATGGAGCGACGATCAAGAGCAATCGCATTGGCCACGTCGGCGGCCAGGAAATGGTCGATGCAACGGTCGCGGAGTTGAAACGGTCGTGGGCCAAGCCATAGGACGGCCTGGCCGCTAACCAAATGAGAATAGTCGCGCACGCGAGCTTTCCAACAAGACGTGCGATTGTCGGGTTGCGCGTGCTTCAACGTTGCTTGTCCGCGGTGACTTTTTTCGTAAAGGCCGGAGGGACGAGCGCTTTGACCCCGTGAATGATCTTGTCCTCGGCTTCCGGCGCCAACCGGCTCGGCTGACCGTAGGAAACCATCGACGAATCGACCTCGTAGCCGCCCTCACTGAGCATTCGCTTTGAGCAGACGTAACAGGGCATCGCGTTGGCGTAGGCCGTTACCCAGAGTCGCGAGCCATCCAATTCCCGCTTCAGCCGCAGGGCGTAGTCGACGGTCACCTCGCCAGGCAAGAAGACCATGGCCAGATCGTCGCCAAAGCTCCAAGTGGTGATCGGATAATCGAACGATTTGCGCAATGCCCCGTCGCGGTCCAGAATGCCGAGGAAATGGCGAGCGACGTCGCGCGCGCCCAAGCGAAGACGGCTGTTCTCGACACGCGACTGAAGCTCTTCTCGGGTAGGCAACGTGCCCAAGGGCACCTCGATGGTTTTGCGCCGCACGGTCACTTTGGGATCGACCGGCTTGAAGTCGTTTTGAAGTAGCCAATTCACTTCTTGGGCAAGCTGGCGGCCGTACTGTTGGGCTACATCGACCGATCCGCTCGGATACGGGCCGACATCGCCGCCGCAACCGATCGTGGTCATGGCTACCGCGGCGGGGTGATCGGCCTGGATTGCCGTCTGTGCATAGCCAGCCCAGTCGCCATGAATTGCGTTATGACTGCCGCTCGTTGTCGTGCAGTGGCAGGCGTAGTTGGCCACCACGCCAACGAGCTTGCCCTTGAGGTCGTTTACTCGCAGCACTGGCAGATCGTGGTCGACCGGCCCCGGCGCATCGCCGTCGTCGCGATGGACGAACCCAACCCACCTGCCATTTTCCAGCCGGCGCCGGTTGCAGCCGAACCTGACGACGCCCTGGCTCCAGGCCAGATGGCCGGGCTTGCGCGCGGCCAACGCATCGAGGGCTACTTTTTCGAGCCGCTCGGTCAGTTCGCCATAATACCGCTTCATATTTGTCAGATGTTCCGGAGGCATTTGCTTCGTATAGTGCCAAGGCGCGAACGTCGGAAGCAGTGGGGCCGAATGGGTATGAGTCGACACCACGACGCATCGGTCGGGGCTGACGCCAGCCTTCTCCTTCAGTCGCGCGGACACGTCGCGCGTCAGTTTCGCCGTCGCGCTGCAATTGTCTAACATGATCAAGACCGCCGGTCCGTCACCATCGTCTTCACCGATGGCCAAGGCTTTGCCTGACAGCCGCCCAACCACTTCGCTGGCCTCGTCCATTCGGCCCGCGTAACCCGCCAGGCGGACCGGGAAATCAGGCGTAATGTCGATCTCGGCCATGCCCACCAGCACGGCGTTTTCGGGCAGCGTTCCCCCATCCGCGCTTGAGTTCGGCCCAGACGCTCTGGCAATACTCAAGGACGGTATGGCCACCAATAGAACAACCAGCCATGCAGGCGAGTGTCGGCGAGTCATCACAATCTCCCTTTTGGGTCGTTTGAGTGATCTTTATGGGTTCGAGCCAAGAAGGTCGGCGCGGGGAAAATTGCTGTCGGCGATGTGGTAAAGGCCTTCCTCTTGGCGGGAGTAGGTTCGTCGCGTCCGGCGACAATCACGTTCTTGTCCACAACCTTGTGCACGTAACCCCAGCCTTCGAGCATGGTGACGTCCCCGCTTTTAATCATCCCCGAGGCACATCGGCACGGGGACGTTGCGTACCAGTTGCGAAATCAAGTCGTGTTTTGCGATCTAGCACGTCCCAAGCTCACCCACCAACGCCCGAAAACGGCACACTTGCATCCCTTGAATTAGCGATTGTTCCACATAGAGTGAGTTCTAGTGCTGAAATCAAAATTACTATCAGTTATCAGTTAACTCTACGGGGTAGGGAGGAACTAGGTATGTATGTTTTCAGACAGAGCCCTGGGCAATGCCTAGAGATGCGTGCCGACGGCCGTCTGACGAGATGGAATTTCAGCATAGCGACTTGTATCCTAGTTCTTCTTGGGCTCCTTCAATCGCCCTGCTTCGTCGCTGCGGAGCCGCAAGGCATTCCGTACGATCACTCTTCGGCAAAGTGGTTGTTTGACGCAGGGGGGCTGGTGTCGCGCAACGATGTACTTTACGCGTCGCCCGCAGTGGAGCCGTGGGAGGCGATGCCAGTTGGGGGCGGCGACTTGTCGGCGATGGTTCGTTGCGACGGCGAGAATCTTCACCTTCATCTGACCAAGTCTGACGCGTGGGGATTTCAGGCGCCCGCGGAAGCGCCGTTGGGTACGCGATTTTTCAATAACGTCAGCCCGGG
>MPMF02161455.1_pt1 | contig 17472 bp, 14 predicted proteins | sample 1617271 | NCBI WGS metagenome assembly MPMF02 (sample SAMN05944812, study PRJNA350692) | marine metagenome | biome: marine; feature: ODZ; material: water; isolation source: 120 m water sample prefiltered with 30 um filter, filtered on to 0.2 um... | place: Pacific Ocean | collected 2012-04-09... | reverse complement strand
GTGGGATCGTATGCTACGCGGATCCCACCCCCGGTCGTGGCCTCCAGGAAATCCATTTCGAGCAGCAGATCGATCTGATTCCCGACCTCAACTTCCGACACTTCCGCTGTGAGCGTGATCTCGTTCAGCGCCTGTGCGTTTCCTGCAAGTCCAACGATGGAGCCAACCACGGCTGTGATTAGTGCTCGGGTCCAGTCTGACATGGAACTCTCCTGGTGTGAACCGCAAGGCACGATCACGGTTTCCTGGCAAGCAGTCACAAGCGACACGTTGCTCCTTATCGGATGATACAGGGTGCCCCTTAAGGGAAAATGAAGCACGTCGGCCGGCTGTGTTGAGTACACAGTCGATTTCCGTCGAGCCTCCCTTCACAAGTAGGTACGTGGCACACGCAAACCGGTGGATTGATTCGATTCTTGCACTTGTTGAGACAGCACGGGTGCATATTTGTTCATTTTGTCTTCACTAGTGCCTCTCAGGATGCTGCGTCATGGGGAAGAGATGGTTTGATGGGGGTGGCGAGTTGACTTGTGCTCGCATCTCTACACACCAACACGGACAAGGACGCGCTCTTGTGCCCCGGCGCAGAGAAGGAAACACTATTATGTTGCATTGGGTTCGGGGTATAGCCGCCGTTGCAGTGTGGTTCATCATTATTGGACCGGCAGGAAGTGCGCAAGCATTGAACTTGGTCACCCTCACACCGGAAGTGTCGGAAGTTGAGGTCGGGAATCAGATCGATCTGCTGCTCGAAATGGATTTCCTGGAGGCCACGACCGGGGGTGGGATCCGCGTAGCATACGATCCCAATGCGCTCGAGTTCGTTTCGTTCACGTTCGATCCGCAGTTGCACGATCCGCACCAAGCGTTCCACGCAACGGGACCGGACGACAATTCGGCGGCGATTCCAGACCCCCAGATCGGCCCGCACCAGGAGGTCGCGTTCGGCTGGATGGTCTTCGACGCTCCCTATGGAGCGGATGGCTCCAGATCCATCGGCACATTCACGTTCAACGCGCTGCAAGAGGGTCAAACGGCGCTGGCAATTTGGGAATCGGAGGCGACGAGCTGGGGGCCCTTCTCTTCTATCAGTGGAACGCTGGACGTTCAATACGCCGAAACGGACGTGATCGTCGGCCCCGCCAACGTTGTTCCGGAGCCGGGTACTGGCGTGCTACTGGCCTTCGGCATCGTCGGCCTCGCCGTGGCGGGTGGAACGCGCCGGGACTCGAGAAGGAATCGCTAACGGGCCGCTGCGCTCGTCACGGATGCCAGGGTTGTTGTAACTCGTAGCGTCTGGCACCACCAAACACCTCCGGCTCTCCTCACTTTTCTCTGTAAGCGATTCGGGCTGCGAACGATACCGCCAGCAGCGGCGACCTCGTACTCGTGGAGGCACCCCTGGCCGATCCCTCGAGAACGTCGTTCTCTGGAAGGGCCTGAAGCGCCAGGCTATGGCGCGGGCAGTTCGCTGATCAACGCCGCGAACATCGGGCTGCTCCGCACCGCTGTCGAGTTGCGGGCCGGGCCAGACTGCCGTGACTCCCGCCGAGGGGCCCCGGGAGCTCCTGTCTGCCCCCTTGGGGGAGAAGTGCTTTGGGGTGGCCTCTCCGGAGTGCTCGGTAGAGTGTGGTTTTCCCCGCGCATTGCTATAGTGTGGTTTTCCCTACGCGCCGCTCAAGTGTGGCCTGGTGGATGTCGAAGACTGGCGAAAAACCGGGCAGGAACCGCTTCATGAGAATCCCAGTCCCTCGGCATGGTGGCTCAATGAACTGCGGAAGCCGGGTCTGAGCCTGCCCATCCTTGGAGTGTGGAGATCCCGAGGCTATGGACAATTCTGACCGACTTGGTGGGGATCGAGTGGTGAAACCGCACAACGGTGCGACCCGGTCGAATGGCGCCTCTCTAGCGGGACACACGGTACTCCTCGGGGCTCTCGAGTCGGAAGTAGCGAGTCTACTGATTCAGGCTCTAGGACGGAGCAGCATTGAGGCTAGCCTCGAAGCCAACATCTTCGACGTGCTCTATGGCGAGGCTGATACTTACTACGACTGTCTGATTCTCGGCGGAAATCTGGAGGATATTCAGGAACTTCGGGGACTCGGGCAACAAGTTCCAATCCTGAGCATTGTCCTAGATCCGGCTCCGCAACAGCGGATCACGGCACTCAAAATGGGAGCGGACGATTGTCTCAGCGTTCCGTTCGCAGTGGGGGAACTAGTGGCGCGAGTTCAGGCTCTCTGTCGCCGGAGCGGTGCCCTGAACGACCAGGATGCGATTACGGTGGGCACGCTCACGCTCTGCTCCGAAAACCACACCGTGGAAAGAGATGGCAGAACGGTTCGTCTCAGCCCGACGGAGGGCGCGATTCTGCGTCTCCTCATGGAGAGGCCTGGGCATGTGGTATCAGCTGATCGAATCAGCACCGCAATATTGGGCGAATGTGAGGGGATGTCGTCAAATCTAGTCAGTGTGCACATTGCGAATCTGCGTCGGAAACTCGGATCCTGCTCACAGCGGTCAGAGGTCCAAACAGTCCGAGGTAAGGGATACCTGGTGCGAGTGCCGTAGTCTCTCGAGTGTCTGCGATCACCCCAAGAACGGCCAAGATGAGACGTTCTTCTCCATGTGAAATTACAGATCCAGTCGGACACACCTGCCCACTTTCGTGCAATCGCGGGCCTCGGCGGGACGAAAGATCGATGCTGACTCCTGTAGCTCGACTACGCCGGCGCTCTTTCGCTTGGATCTGGACTCGGAGTACGGCAGCGGGCTCGGCGGGCGGCTATGGCTCTTCAGGGAGTTCGGGAAGCGCGAAGGGCGTCGATCTCGACAGAGCGGACTGGAAGATGAAGCCGCCCTGGCTGCGGCCGATCCCGGCTTCGTGGTAGATGAACTCGAAGAGACCGTCCGCCTCCTCAGCACGCACGATGATGCTCAGGATGTCCACTTCGACCGAATGGCCGTAGCAGACCGACTTGACCAGACCGCTGCCGCGGCCGCCGGTGAAATCGCACGAGATCATGTTCTTCCGCTGATGCACGCGCTCCGCCACCGCCAGCGCCTTTTCCTTGGGCAGGAAGCAGGTGATGAGCTTGCCGTCCTCACCCTGGGGCACGCTGCTGGTGCCGTCCGCCCACACGGTCATTCCTGCGATCCCCCCCCCGACCCCGTGGCGCTCGCCTCGCCGTGCGTCAACTTCTCCATCACGCCGTGCGGGATGTAGGTGGCGGCCTTCTCGAGGGGTGTGATGAACATGATGCCCATGCCGGGAGTGTCGAGCTTACCCGCGAGGTACATCTTCTCGAAGACGTGATCGGCCTGGTCGGTGGAGACCAGGATCTGAATGACTTCCTTCTCGACCTCGACCGCCAGGCCCAGCACGCCGAGTCTCTCCCGCACGCCTACGCCTCTGGCGAAATGAACGGTGGCGCCCTGTGCCCCGGCCTCGCTTGCCGCCTTGGTGATTTTGTCGGCGAGGCCGCGTTGAACGATGCAGGTGATCAGGGCCACGTCGGTGAGAATCGTGATCTCTCGCTCGCTCATGCCGCCGCCACCGCCTCTTCGCTCTCGACTTCCTCGCGCCGCGCCCGACGGCGCGCCGCCACCTGTACCCAGAGACCGGTTGCGAGCACCGAGACGATCGGCCCGATGGAGGCCATCGAGAGGATACCGAAGCCATCCACTGCGCCCACGGCGTTGCCGAACCCGAGGCCCATGGCGAGAACGAGCGGCACCGTGATGGGGCCGGTGGTCACTCCGGCGCTATCCCAGGCAACGTTCACGAACTCCTCCGAAGACAGCGCCGTCAACACGGCCGCCACGCCATAGCCCGGCAGGATCAGATAGGCGGTGGGAATCTCGAAGATGATCTTGAGGACCCCGAGAGCCATGCCCACGCCGACCCCGGCTGCGACGGTGTACAGGAGCGTCCTCTTCTTGAAGGCGCCGTTGGTCAGGTTCTCAACGGTGAAGCCCAGCGCGTTCAAGGCCGGCTCCGCCAGCGTGGCGCCGAAGCCGAGTACGAGCGCGAAGACGAGCGCGACCGTGATTCCCAGCGAGTAGACATAGAGGGGGGAGTTATTGACCGCCGCCACGCGCGAAAAGGCGGCTGGGACCAGCCCGCCCGCTTGTGCCCCCAACTCAGCCAGCCCGTAGCTCAGGCCGAGGTTGAAGACGATGAGGCCGAGGACGGTGAGCACGAGACCATAGGCCACGATCCTGGCATCCTGGAGCTTTTCGCGCAGGATGAAGATCAGGATCAGGAAGAGGAAGGCGACCAGCGGCACGATGGCGCGCAGGCCGTCGATGATCTCGGCCACCGGGGTGCGCGTGTACCAGGTGGCCCCGACCAGCGCCGCTTCCGCCGAGCGGGCGCCGGTAATGATCTCCTCGGGTGTCGAGGACTGGGAGATGAGGATCCCGAGGAGCAGGACCGCGATGATCGGGAAGAGCGACGCGAGCGCCACGATGCCGAAGCCGGAGAGCGACGAGGCCCCCTTCGAGGCCGAGGAAGCGATGCCGATACCGAGCGAAAGCACCAGCGGCACCGTGACGGGCCCGGTGGTCACGGCGCCGCTGTCCCAGGCGAGGCCCAGGATCTGGCTCATCTGGGGATCGAGCATGACGAAGACCGTGAGCCCCAGCGTCGGGACCAGCGTCAGATAGATCATGGGCTTCAAGCTCCACCCCTCGAGGAAGCGGAGCGTCCCCATCACGGCCGCCAGGCCGACGCCCATTCCGATGACGAGCACCAGCACCCCCGACCAATCGTTGAGCATGGCGTAGAGGTAGGGGGCCTTCTCGACATCCACGCTCGCGCCCACGACCCGGAGGGCGCCGATGGCCGGCTCGGCGAAGGTGACTCCGATGCCGAGCAGGAAGGCGATCGCAAGCACGAAGGGCAGTGTCAGCTTCTTGGGCAGGCTGTGGCCGATCACCTCGCTAAAGGGCATGAGGCCGAGCTTGAGCCCCTCCATGAAAAGCATCAGGCCGAGGATGACGGCGACAAAGCCCGCCGTGATGAGGGTGGCCTCGGACACCGCTTGATGCAGAAGCAAGAGCTGGAAGAGGGCTAGGTAGAGCGCGAGCGGTACGACAGTCCTGGCCTGGTCGATGAATCGCACGCCGACATAGGGGGCGAGCAGGCGGAAGAGGTCGATCGACCGCACGTGAATGCGCTCGGGCCGGTGGGGAATCTCACGTCCGTCGACATCGACGACCCGCTTGGGCGTGAGCTCGTTGTAACTCACCGCCTGATGCTCGAGGCTGCCCTCGCGCGTCAGTTCGCCAAACCGGATCTCTTGCGCCATAGCCCGACAACTCTCCTGATCAAGACCCGCGAGTTTCTCCTGATACGATACCCGGGCCGGAGAGAGAACAGGAGACTCGCTACGGGCAGCATGGAGAACCCGGGCCAGCCCGCCGGTCGGGCAGCATGGAGAACCCGGGCCAGCCCGCCGGGTCTGGGGAACGCGCGGTTCACGGTGCTCACCACCGCCAGCAGCGAAGCGCGGACGATGCTGGCGTGGACTCCCACCCCGTAGGCCCGCCCGCCGCCGACCACGTCGCGTTCGACCTGGGCCACCGCCCGGGCACCCGCTCCCCCACCCGCCGAGTGCTCCGCGTACTCGTGCATCTGCGGCCGCAGAGCGCATTCCCGGTCCAGGGCATCCAGGAAGGCATCTATGGGCCATCTGCGCACGAAGGGCTCGGTCCCGAGCCTGGATCCCGAATATGCGACCGGAGCTGTGATTTCAGATCTGCAACGAGTGTTACCTGATGGCCCTTGGAAGGCACTCACTCCTGAACGCGCTGATGGCTGGCTCGGGCGGTGTGGTTGTGACGAGCGAGGAGCGGTTCTCCTGATCTGGGGAGTAACCCTGCCAGTTGCGTCTCGATGCTGAGCGCAGCTCCACCTTGGATTCCCAGGAGACTCCATGGCCTCAAACACTCGAACTTCTCTCGAGGCAGTCGGTAGCCAGGAGGATCAGGTTGCCGAAGACTCAGCCGGAAATGAGGAGATCCAGGATCTGAAACCGGACGAGGCGAAGAGGCTCGAGCGTATGCCTGTCCGGAAAGTGCAGACCCCGGGTAAGGCGAAAATGCAGACCCCGGGTAAGGCGAAAATGCAGACCCCGGGTAAGGCGAAAATGCAGACCCCGGGTAAGGCGAGAAACGGCAAGGCCGCATCCAGCTCTTCGGTAGCCCATCACTCCAGAGCAACTCGTCAGACGACGACAGACCCCGTTCGTGTCTATCTCCGCGAGATGGGCCAGATCTCTCTCCTGACCCGTGAGGCTGAGGTCGAACTCGCCAAGAGGATCGAGGCCGGCATGCTTCTTCAGAGACTCGCGATTCTGGGGAGCAACTCGGGTCTCTCGGCCGTGACCGAGTTGGGCCGGAAGCTAGAGGCTGGCGAGATCGAACTTGCAGATGCCGTAGATCTGCCCGAGGGTGAAGACGTTTCGTCCGCTGCAGACATTCGCGCCGCCTTCCTGGCCGCCGTGGCGCGTGTGCGTGAGTTGCAGCCGGGGATCCACCGCCGGCGCCGCTCCATCGCCAATTCCCAGACCGGCGAAAAGACGCGTGATCGTCTTCGGGGAGAGATCATGGAGTTGGCGAAGGAGTGCGTCGTGGGTCTGTCCGACGCCCGTATGGCCAAACAGCGGATCGACGAAGTTAAGAACTATTTGGAGCAGGCGCACGAGTCTTTCGTGATCATCGCAGAGCACGTCGAGACAATTTCTCACAGATTTGGTGTGCCCCGCGAAGAGTTCGTCGAACTGGCTGCTCGGGCCGGCAAGTGCAGCGCCCAGGGGAAGAAGGCGCTCGAACGGCTCGGTGGCCATCTCGATACCATCGAAGCCGCTCGTGCCGAAGTGGCCGAGATCGAGAAGTTGTCCGCCGCAATTTCGAAGGACCTGAAGATGAAGGCGGAAGACGTCGACGCCGCCCTGGAGGCCTGTCGTGAGGCCGAGTTTCGCACCCAGAAGGCCAGGAGTGAGATGATCGAGGCGAATCTGCGGCTGGTTGTTTCGATCGCGAAGAAGTACACGAATCGTGGGCTTCAGTTCCTGGACTTGATCCAGGAGGGCAATATCGGCCTGATGAAGGCCGTGGACAGGTTCGAATACAAGCTGGGTTACAGGTTTTCCACCTATGCGACCTGGTGGATTCGACAGGCGATCACGCGTGCTTTGGCCGAACAATCTCGCACGATCCGAATTCCCGTCCACATGGTCGAAACCATCAACAAACTGATTCGGACGAGCCGTTCTCTCGTTCAGGCACTCGGCCGGGAACCCAACGCTGAGGAACTCTCCGAGAAGCTCAAACTTTCGGTCGAGACGGTGAGGACGGTGCTGAGAATCACTCGCCAGCCCATCAGCCTGGATAGTCCCGTGGGCGAGGAGGACAATAGTTCGCTCCGCGACTTCATCGAAGATCCCAATGCCGTGAGCCCCCAGGATGCCGTGATCCACTCGAACCTTGCTGCGCGGCTCAAGCAGATCCTCGCCACGCTGGCGCCCAGCGAGGCCCGTGTGCTGGAACTTCGTTTCGGATTTGCCGGCGACTCGAACCACACTCTCGAAGAGGTGGGTCAGGGGTTTGAGCTGACGCGCGAGAGGATCCGCCAGATCGAAGCCAAGGCCCTGAGAAAGCTCCGGCATCCCTCACGCAGCCGTGTTCTGAAGAGCTTCGTGGATCGCTAAATCGTCGCCCCACGGGTGATGGCGGGTCGAGCAGGTCAAGACCCGGGTGGCGAGAACCGATCAGCAGGGAGCATAGGAAGTTCAAGCTGTGTTTTCGCCGGGTCCGATCAGGAGACATTCTGTCCAACAGGCGGGGTGCGGGCACAGGTTGGCCTTCGCAGAACCGTCCCGGCAGGATCTGTTCCCCGGTAGCTCAGTTGGCAGAGCAAGCGGCTGTTAACCGCTGGGTCGTAGGTTCAAGTCCTACCCGGGGAGCCAATTCCGGCAGGTTTCACAGGCGTGATGGCACATCAGCGCGCCGTCACCTGCACCTCGACCAAGCGCGACTCCGGCGCCCGGCGCCCGGCGGCGGTCTCCAGCACGATTCGGTAGCGATAGAGGTTGCCCGGCGTCACGCCGGTGTGGACGAAGAGCGCGCCGCTGGTGGTGCCGAGATCGGTCGGTCCGAGAGCGCGGATCAGCAGGATGCGCGCGTGCACCCAGCCCTCGTTGCTGCGGTCGCGCCAGCGCAGCACGACGCCCTCGGGTCCCACTTCACTCTCGATCTCGTAGTCGACGCTTGTCACTTCGAGCGGTCCGCTCGTGTCGCTCTCGAGCCCGTCGCTGTCGAGTGCGCGCAGCGTGTAGTGGACGCTCTCGCCGGCACCGACCTCGCGGTCCACCACCCGCGTCACGCTCTCAGACAGCGAACCGACCGGCTCCTGTGTGTCGCTGGCTGCACGCTGGCGAAACAACTGGTAGCCGATGAGATCGTTTTCGACGTTCGCATCCCAGGTGAGCTCGTTGGCTCCCAGGCCCTGCGCCACCACGCGCAGCCCCACCGGCGGCAGCGGCTCCCCCTTGGTTACCGCCCGCTCGGGGTCCGACGGCTCGCCGCGGCCACCGGCGCGGTTTACCGAGCGCACGCGGTAGTGGAACACGCGCAGATCGCCGAGGTCGAGATCCACGTACACCGTCTCGAAGCGGCCCTCGAGCTCCTGGATGCTCTCGAACGGCCCCTGCGATGTGGGGCTGCGTTCGATGACATAGCTGTCGACGTTCGGATCGGCCGAAGCGCGCCACGACAGCGGAACGCTGCGCGGCTGGTGGCTGTAGGCGCATAGCTCTTCCGGTGGATCCGGCAGCACGGCGGTCGTTCCGGTAACGACAGCGGAAGCTTCCTCGCCGAGCACGTCCTGCAGCGTGCGCGGGCGCACCCGGTAGAAGTAGGTCTCGCCGTCGCCGAGAGTCGCCGGCTCCCCGGTAGTCGCGGCCGCGACGAGTCCGGCGCCGCGATCGACCCAGGCCGTATTCGCTCGCCCGTCGAGATCGGCCACCTGGCGGTACGGCCCGGCGCGCTGCTGGGAGCGCTCCATCACGTAGCCGGCCACGCCACTGATCAGCAGCGGGTCCCAGTGGAGCGGGATCGCGCGGAGTTCACCGCTGATGGTGGAGAGGCCCTCGGGCGGTGGAAGCGCCGCGGTGGGCACCTGCTCGGACGGCGGTGCGGAGGCGGGCTCGGGCTTCGGGGTGAGCGGCCACGGCAGCGAGTCGAGTGTGAGCGGCGTCTGGCAGGCGCATAGCGACACGGCCAGCACGAAGACACCGATGCGCCGCTTCACGTGCCGCCCCGAGGCACGGAGTCCGCACGAAGCCGCTCGAGGTTCTGGAGCTGCTGCTCGGCGCGCCCGATGTACGCGATCACGCGTTCGTTCTCGGGGTCGATCAGCAGGGCATGTCGCCAGTGGTCGAGGGCGGATTGGAGGTCCTCGTCGCGAAATGCGGTGCGGCCTGCCTCGATCAGTGTCGGCACCCGCGAGCGCATACGGCGACGCAGGTCCGTCAGGTGACGGCGCGCTGCAGCGTGCTCGCCGTTGGCCTCGAGCGCGTTCTGGTCGTGGCGGATCGCGGTGTACAGGTTGCCCGTGCGCTCGGACGCCAGCGCGTTCTGGTAGGAGCCCTCGGCACGGACCTCCGCGACGCTCGCGAGAGGTGTCGTCGCCATGAATTTCATCCCGTCGGGACTTTTGGAGTCGTGGGTGAGCGTCGCGATGTACGAGAGGTAGCCGCGGGCCGACTCGTTGTCCGGGTCGAGTTCCAGCACTTCCTCGAAGGCGCCCCGCGCGGCACCGATGTTGCCCGATGCGAACCCACGCTTGCCCGTCTCCATCTGGGTTCGGATCGCATCGACGAGCGCCGTGCGTAGCCGACGCGCGTCTGGCTCGAGTTCCGGGTCGAATGGGTCGAGGCTGCGCAGCGTCGAGAGCTCCCGCCGCGCGGTAGGCAGATCGTTGGCGTCGAGTGCGGCGGCGTGTGCCGTCTGGTGCTCGGCCTTGCGTGAGGCGAGAACCCGGGCGAGCGATTGGACGTGCTCGAGGGTCTCGCGGTCGCTCGGCTGTAGCTTGAGCGCCAGGCGGTAGTTGAGGATCGATTCCGCCAGGCGCTGCTTCGCCTGGTAGTAGCGGCCCCGCTGCTTGTACTGCACCACCAGTCGCTCGAACTCCGCCTCGACGACCTCGATGCGCGCCCCAACCTGTTCCGCGCCCGGGTCGTCGTCGGCGACCTCCCGCCACACCTCCAGGGCGGCGAGGCGGTCTCCCTCCCGATACAGGCGCTCGCCTTGTTGGAGAGGCGTCGTGCAGGCCGATACTGCGCAGGCGAGTGCCGCGGTGCGAGCCAGTCTCATGCCGCGGGCGGCCGCGGCGATTCGTCTTCTGGGCGCGCGAGCTCCACTGCGTAGACGTGGACGGGCTCCTCGCGTCCCGAGAGCTGGCGCTCACCCTCGAAGCGCAGCTGGCGCTCCGTGCGCACGGAGCGCTGCACGGCCTCCGACACCAGGATTTTCCCGGGGTGAGCGAGCTTTTCCAACCGGTGGGCCACGTTCACGGCGTCTCCGACGGCAGTGTAGTCCGTCCGGCGATCCGAGCCGATGTTGCCGACGACGACGTTGCCGGTGTGGATACCGATGCCAACCTCGACGCGGTGGTTTTCGGGCCCAGCGCCCGGGCCGATCGCGCGGTTGCGTTCTTCGAGCGCCGCCAGGATGTCCACCGCCGCGTTCACCGCGCGGCTCGCGTGGTCGCTTTGCTGCACCGGAGCTCCGAAGTAGGCCATGATCGAATCGCCGATGAACTTGTCGATGGTTCCGCCATTCTCGAGGATGCGGTCCGATGCGAGCTGGAAGATCTCGTGGAGCAGCGCCACCACGTCGCGCGCGTTCATGCCCTCGGAGAGGTGCGTGAAGCCGCGGATGTCGCAGAAGAGGACCGAGACTTCGCGCTCTATCCCCGCCAGCGCTTCGTCCTCCGGTCCCTCGAGTAGCTGGTTCAGCACGTAGTCGTTCACGTAGCGCCCGAACGCGTTCTGTACGCGTTGCTTCTGCTGGAGCGAATCGCCCATCTCGTTGAAGGCTCGTGTCAGCTCGCCGACCTCGTCGCGGGATGTCGGCGGCACCCGTACCGAGAAGTCGCCATCGCGCAGGTGCTCGACGCCGCGCTGCAGGCGCCGCAACGGGCCGACCAGCAGCGCCACGAAGATCACACCCGCAACGATGCCGAAGAGCACCAGGCTCACGGCGATGAAGGAGAGCTGGCGGGTGGCGCGAGCGACGACCGGCTGGACCAGCGCGTGGAGATCGAGTTCGACCTGCGCCTCACCGATGCGTACCCCGCTGTAGAGCACCGGTGCGGCCACCAACAACTGACCTCCCTCGCGCACCGTGCGCGTGGTGAACTCGGCCTCATCGGCGGTGAGGACGCTGGGCGGCGCCGTCTCACCGGCGCGCAGCGCGGCGAGTCGCACGCCGTCAAGCCCGATCAGCCGCGCACCCACCACGCCGTGGCCCGCGCCGGCCTCCTCGATGAGCCGGTCGAGGGTGAGTTCGTCGTCGAAGGCACCCTCACGGATCGCGAGCAGCGGCTCCTTTGCAGCGCCGGCCAGCGCGGTTGCGAGTGCGGCTCCGCGTTTCTCGACCTCGGATTCGAGCGCGCCGCGTTCGTGCTCGGTCGCCACCAGGGCGAAGCTCACGCAGGCCAGCACGATCAGGCTGACCAGGAGGGTGCTGAATTTGACCTGCAGAGATCGCAAGTTTGGACCTGCTTTTCAGTGATCGGAACGACGGGGCAGATGCCGCCGGGTGGTGTTGCGACGGGTAGCTAGAGGCTACGCCCGTCGGGTGGGGCGCTGCAAGCGGCTCCAATTGCTTCGGATCTCCAGCACCTCGAACTCCCGGGTCGGCCGGTCCGGAGCGGATCTGGTTGGTGGCTCGCCCCCGAGGGGTCGATCCCTTCTGCTTGCACCAGCCGATTCTCCAGTTGGCGGATTCCCGACTCGATGGGGCCCTGCTCGTCCTTGGCGGCGTGGTACTCGGCATTTTCCTCGAGGTCTTTGACCTGTGCCCCCCTGCGATCGATCCATTCCCTATGTGAGTCCATGGGGCCAGGGTTGAGGAAAAGGAGACGAGATGGGCAGGACGCGTCACACGGCAGAGCAAATTATCGGGAAGTTTCGCGAGGCGGAAGGCGCATTGGTCAGGGGCCGTTCGCGAAGGGTGAGATCTGGAGTACGACCCCGCGCGGGACCGCTGGCGGGCCTCGCCGTGCCGGTTCCGGCGCGGGGCTGCCGGGTCTTGCCGGGGTGGTGTTCCGACGCCGTGGGACGGGCTATCCGCGCGGGGCGGGCCCCGCGCCGGAGCCTGAGCGCCGATGCCACGCCAAGGCCGTGAGACCCATGGCGACGAGCAGTCCCGTCCCCGGTTCGGGAACGATGGATACCTCCGTCTCGATCGAGTAGCTCGCGACGATGGTCAGGTGCTTGCCCGCTTCTCCGAACGGGGTGCCCTCGATGCTGTGCATCGTGACAGAGTCGATCCTCAGCCCGGGACTCGCATCGATGATTCCGGTGATCGTCGGCACCGGAAAGGTAATCGGCTGGCCGCTGGTGCCCGCGTTGATGCCCGTCGAGTCGGTGGCCCCCCAGCTGCCCGTCACCAGGAGGGGCCCCGCTCCCACGCTAAAAAGGCCCGGGGTGCCGGTGTCTTGGGACCAAAGGTTGGCAAAGGTGATGTCCCCCTCGATGATCGCGCTCTCGACGCTGATCTCGTCGAAGCCCCCGAAGTGTGTGCTCAGGGAAATCAGGGTGGGCGCGATCTCGATCCGGAGCGCATTGAGGGTCAGCGCTGCGGTGTCCATCATGATGCTGTCGCCCGTCAGGGCCACGCCCGCCGAAGTGCCGATGACCACGCCGTCGAGTTTCACGTCGATGTCGACGGACCCACCGGTGATGCTGTACCCGATGGGAGCCGCATCGGCCCGTCCTGCCAAGAGCAGCAGGCACACGACCTCCGCAGGCGCTTACAGCACAGCCCGCACCCACAGCGCAGCCACCCGCGACGCTTCGCAGTTCAGCACAAAACCTTCCCAGAAGAACCCGAGGATTCTCGGGCGCAAAGTAGTCTTCCCAGAGACTATTCGGTACGCGAAGCAAGTTCCATACTTTAATGGGTTGATTTTACAAAGCATTTCAATACCGGGTACTTGCGTGCACGGGATCTGCTGGACGATGGGCCGTCTAGGAAAGTTTCTTCCACGACTGCGGAAGGTATTTTCCCATCTGTTGGTGTTCGCCCACCCACCGACCCCTTCCAGACGGAGCATCTGCGTCTCGTTAAAATGGCAAAGCGGCGTTTGATTTTGATGACTTCGACGCCGCTTCCCAGAATCCAACTGGGGATCTGGAAACCCGCTCATTTCTTCTATTTGCCGGTCGACTTGATTTTTGTTCGGCCGTTGGGAGAGAATCGCGATGCCTCAGTTTTGGGTGGTTTTCCCCGTAGCCGAGTGGCCCCTATTCACGCTGTTCACCGCTCTAGGCCAATCGGAAGGTGCCCACCTCATGCGACCCAACTTCCCCCGCTCGCTGATACTCCTCGCAGCTCTGCTGCCTCTCTTCACCAACCCCCTGCGCGCATACGCGACTGACACAGATGTCATCGCAAAATGGGTGCAGTACACGGTCGACGGCGTCGAAGCCCGGGCCGTTGTAAAGGATCGCTGCCCGGCGATCCGGATCGATGGCCGAAGTGTTGGCATGGTCGAGCGCGCTGCCCCGACCGAGGAACACCTGAACACGGTCTGCACCGCCAAGCTGCCGCGTGGCGTGCGCTCGGTTCGCCTGAACGGAGAGCACCTGCCGGTGCCAGTCGAGCAGCCAAAGCGGATCGTGGTCATGGGCGATACCGGCTGCCGGCTCTCGAAGAAACACGGCCTCTACCAGAGTTGCGACAACGACAGCCTCTGGCCGTTCGCGCAGGTCGCCAGGAGCGTGGAGGCGGCCGCGCCCGACCTGATCCTGTACACGGGCGACTACATCTACCGCGAGAGCCCCTGCCTGGACGGCGACGTTGGCTGCAAAGAGAGTCCCTACATCATCTACGATCCCAAAGACGGGGAAGACGTCCCGGCGAGGTCCCACACCTGGGAGGCCGATTGGTTGCTTCCCGGCCAGCCGGTCCATCGCGCGGCACCGCTTCTGCTGATTCGAGGCAACCACGAGGTCTGCAAGCGCGCGGGGAAGGGTTGGTTCCGCTACCTCGACGCCCGCCCGTATTCAGGGGACGGCGATTGCGAAGACGCAACAGATCCCTGGGTCGTCACGTTCAGATCGATGCAGATCGCCGTGATGGACGTCACCAGCACCAAAGACGAGCACGGCAATTCACGCGCGCCTCAGTTTGCAGCGCAACTCCGGCAGCTCGACAGCGAGCTGTACAAGCCCGCGTGGATCGCATCGCCCATTCTTCGCGTTCGGGGCCGACGACGAGCCCAACAAAGACGGTAAGCCAGTTCGAAAGATCCACACCAGCGAGTTGCACGATGTGGTCCGCGAAGCGGGTGTGCCGCGCGCGACGCGCCTCTTCGTCGGCGCGCACATCCACCTGGCCGAGGTGCTGGGCTTCGGCCAAGGGCGGCCGCCTCAGCTCGTCGTCGCCAACGGCGGGACGCAACTGGTTCCGAGCGTGCCTGTGCCGCCCGAAATCGATGGAGTCGCCATCCAATTGCACAAGGTGATCTACCAGTACGGCTTCGTCACCATGTCTTCGAAGCACAGAAATCGCTGGTCGATGAGCTTCAACGATGTGGAAGGCCGAGGGCTGGAGCGCTGCCTGCTCTCCGGCAAGCGAGTGCGCTGCGCAGACCGGCGGTCTGGCCATCATTAGCCCACGAATACATACGAGACCGGGTCCGCCAGAGCTCCTTTGTCGGCAACGACATCTGCGACGACAATGCCCGGTGCATGGGCAAGGCTCCGGCCCAGGGCGATCCGATTAGGCCGCGTGTGTTCGACCGCCTGCTGTTCCAGGCCAGTCTCGGCTAAAGCGCGCGGGGCCTGCTCCTCGTGGAGAGGCCCGAGTTGGAGCGCCAGGTCTGGGCCGCCACGCTCGGCAAGCTGAGCGAGATCGAGCAGTTGCTGGGAGGTCTGTGGCTCGGCGCCACGGGGCGGCTGGGCGCGCTGCCCCGTCCCACCTGCGGCTCCTGGATCTCACTGCGCGCGCTGCTGTTGGCCCGGCGGGAGATCGGGTCGCTCGTCTCGTTCGTCGGCACGGGGATCGGCGTGATGGGATCGATGGGCTATACGCTTCCTGAGCTCGAGCGGGTCGTGGATCTGACGGCGACCGGCAAGCTCGACCTGTCGGGCTCGATCATCGCCCGCTATCCACTCGGTCGCGTCATGGATACGCTTGACGACCTGGCGAGCCACCGAAACGACCCCGTGCGTCTGGCGCTCCTTTCCGCGTCGTCGACATGAGCAGCGCCGCGAAAGCGCATCGCGACTGCGCGGGCTCTGCGCCGGAGACGAGGAGGAAGCAGCGTGAGTGAGTCCCTCACGATCCTGGACGTGGCGGAAGGCGCCGCCGTGCTGACGCTGAATCGGCCGGCAAAACGCAATGCGCTGTCGCGCGTGCTGCGCGACGAGATCGTGGAGCGCCTCGACGAGCTGACGAAGAACAGCGATGTGCGAGCGGTGGTTCTCACCGGGGCGGGCCCCGTCTTCTGTGCGGGCTTCGACCGCTCGGAGTTCGCCGGGGGCAGCATGGCGGAGGTCTTCGCGGACGCGATCGAGTACCACCGCCGAGTCTTCACGTTTCCCAAGCCCCTGATCGCGGCGGTGAACGGTCCCGCGCTCGGCGGCGGCTGCGACCTGGCCGCGATGTGCGACTTCCGCCTCGCCGCCGCGTCAGCGGCCTTCGGTCAGCCACAGGTGCGCTTCGGGGCGGCCGCCGCCTACGAGCTGATGCGGGTGGTCGTAGGGACCGGGATGGCGCGCGAGATGTGTCTCACGGGCCGGCCGGTCGACGCCGAGGAGGCGTTGCGAATTGGGCTCGTGAATCGGGTGCTCGGGCAGGACGAGCTGCTCGAGTCGGCGACGGCCCTGGCGCGCGATCTCGCGTCGCTGCCGGAAGACATACCCGAAAGTGCAAAGCGCGTCTTTGTGGCCCACCAGCCCCGCCTGTTCGAGTCCTGAGCGGTGGACGTTCGAGACCTCACGGGAGCCACTGCGCTGGTGACGGGTGCCGGGAGCGGCATCGGTCGCGAGCTTGCGCGGGCCCTCGCCAAGCGGCGCGCGCGGGTCGCGATCGGCGAGCTCGACGAGGCGAGGCTTCGGGAGGCCGAGGCCGACCTTCGCGAGCTCGGTTGTGAGGTGCTCGCGCGCCGGGTGGACGTGGGTTCGCGCTCCCAGATGGAGGCATTCGCGGCCGACGTCCATCGCGAGTGGGGACCCGTCGATCTGCTCGTGAACAATGCCGGAGTCGGACTCGGGGGCGCTTTTCTCGACACGACGATCGAGGACTGGGAGTGGATCACCCGGACCAATCTGTTCGGGGTCGTTCACGGCTGCCACTTCTTCATCCCGGAGATGGCGAAGCGAGGGCGCCCGGGGCACGTGGTGAACGTGGCGTCCGCCGCCGCCTATGCGCCGCTTCCCGCGCAGAGTGCCTACGCGGCCACCAAATTCGCCATCCTCGGGCTCTCCGTGACCATGCAGGCAGAACTCCGAAACAAGGGAATCGGTGTCACCGCCGTGTGTCCAGGCTTCATCGACACGCCGATCGTCGAGCGCGCGCGGCTTCGCGGCGCCACGGCCGAGCCGGCGACGCGCCAGCGCACGGCCGACTTCTATCGCCGTCGCAACTACGGGCCTGAGCGCGTCGCTCGAAACACGCTGCGCGCGGTGCAACGCAATCGAGTCGTCGCACCGATCTCGCTCGAGGCCTGGGGTCTCTACTACGCCTCGCGCTTCGTTCCGGGCCTCCTGCGCTGGGTGAACGGCCAGCTCGCTCGCCAACTCGCTACAGAGAAATGACCCGTATCGGGGTCTCATCCCTTCACCCGCCTGTATTGGACAGAATGCCTACTACTCGGACGCTGCGAAAACGCAGCTTGAACTTCCTATCTGCAAGCTGCGTTTTCTTTGGGTGTAAAATAGTAGGCATTCTGTCAAATAGACGCGGGTGAAGGGGTCATGCCCGAGTATGGGGTGGGCTCAGCGGTGAGGGTGCCGGGGGGCCCGAAGACCGGAGTTCTTCAATTCCCATGGGCAGGGCTGTAAAATCGCCTTGCTCGGGGTGGACTTTCAGGTGCTAAGCGCTCGACTACCATCCTTGCCTTCATGCAATCGCCGGAATTCCGGCACAGGGGAAGTTCAAATGGGGCGACTCGACGGCAAAGTGGCGATCGTAACGGGAGCGGCACGAGGAACTGGCGCAGAGACCGCAAAG
>MPMF02299912.1_pt1 | contig 17496 bp, 18 predicted proteins | sample 1617271 | NCBI WGS metagenome assembly MPMF02 (sample SAMN05944812, study PRJNA350692) | marine metagenome | biome: marine; feature: ODZ; material: water; isolation source: 120 m water sample prefiltered with 30 um filter, filtered on to 0.2 um... | place: Pacific Ocean | collected 2012-04-09... | reverse complement strand
TGGATTGCCGAACGGATGCGGAGTGGCGGGGCACGAACGACCGCGGCAACCGGCGGAAGGGTCATGTCCCGGGCGCTCGCCACCTCGAGTGGATTCGGTTTGTTGCGCGCGACGACTCCAGGAAATTCCTGCCCGCCGACAAGATCGTCGCACTGCTCGATGAGTCGGGCTTGGACCTTGCGCGCCCCACGATTACCTACTGCCAGGGTGGGATCAGGGCCGCGCACGCCGCCTTCGTTTTCGAGCTGCTTGGGCACAGCGACGTTCGCGTTTATGACGGTTCGATGAGGGACTGGGCGAACAGGGACGATACACCACTCGAAGCTTAAAGCGACCGCGGACGCTCATTGGGGGTGGTGGGCCGAGAAGAGCCGAACAACAACAAGTCTGGCCATTGGCCGGGCTTCGGAGTTCAATGTCTGGAGCGAGGCGTTCGTAGCCTTCCGTAGTTGTTCGCGACGAATCTGCCTTATACCAGAGGCGGTCGCCATCCATTGCGAATGTTCGCAAGCTTGGCTACGTTTCTGGCTATGTTCCGATAGGCTTTCAGTACTGCTCTGGAGGAAGCCTTGACAGCGGAGGACACGTTGACTGACGACTATGGGCCAGAGACTCGGCGGTGAAGATCGGTTGCGTCTATACGGTTGAGGCCTACGCCTCTGTCGAGAAGCCAATGCAAGCGCCTAATGAGATTCCCTTTGGCATCGGATTCATTATTTCCGTTCTTCAGGAGGCTGGCCACGACGTAGAACTGTTCGTGATCACGCCAGATACACCACTTGACGCGCTTCTCGGGCGATACATCAGAAGAGAGCGGCCAGGCATGTTCTGTTTCACAGCCGTGTCCACGCAGTATTGGCAGGCACGCAAAACCGCCCGATTCGTAGCGAGAACTGACCCGGGAATTTTTCGGATCCTGGGAGGGCACCATGCGTCACTCAATCCGGAGGCCGTCATCGAGGACGGCGATTTCGACGCTATTTGCGTAGGCGAGGGAGAGCGAGCCGTCACCGAACTCGCCGAGAGCTTGGGGGCCAACGACGGCAACCCGCGCGACATCATGAACCTGTGGTTCAGGGATCGTGAGACGGATGAAGTTCATCGCAACCCGTCGGCGGAGTTCCGCGGCGACCTGGATGCGCTGCCTGACCTCAATCGACGGATATGGGACCCGTGGATGGAGCAGCCGGATGAATATCCTTCGCTGTTGCTAGGACGGGGATGTCCTTTCAAGTGCAGGTATTGCTCAAATCACGCGATGGCCAAACTCTCCGAAGGTAGATATGTTCGATTTCGGTCACCTGAGAACATCGTCGGAGAATTGGTCAACATCAGGAGGGATTACCCCGGAGTCGAGAGGGTTTACCTTGAAGTCGAGACGTTCGGCGCCAACCGCAAGGCTTCTTACGCGATTTTCGATGCTCTGGCCGCATTCAATAAGTCGCAAGATAGACCGATTAGCTTCGGCGCAAATCTGGCTCTTACTTCGAGCTTCATGAGCGACGCGGAACGCTTGAACGAGCTGATGAGCAAGGCGAAAGCGGCGAACGTGGTGACGATCAATGTGGGACTAGAGAGCGGATCGGACCGGGTACGAAACGAGGTGCTCCTCAGGCCAAAGTACAAGAACGATGAGTTGGTACAGTTTTGCCAAGAGGCGCGAGACCACGACATCAAGATTGTGTTCTACGTTCTGATGGGCCTCCCGGGAGAAACCGTTGCAGACTACATGGAGACGGTGCGCGTCGCCCGCGCGGCGCAGCCGTATACCTGCCTGGTCTCGATCTTCTTCCCATATCTAGGAACAGACCTGGCGACCGAATCGATCCACATGGGGCTGATCGATTCTGAGTCTTTGTCGCCAAAGGGCGAGCGAAGCTCGGCTCAGCTGGATCTGCCAGGGTTCTCCCGCCGTCGCATCCGGTTCGAGTACATCGTGTTCTGGTGGCGCGTGTACCGAGGCCATTGGCGTCTGCCTAAGGTCTTGGCAAACATGGCCGCTGCTTACTTGCGGGCACACCCGAAAGTCTACTCCCTCTATCTCTTTGTTCGGAACAAGAGCGGCATCGTTATGCGCTTGGCCAACCGTTACGGCACGGGAGAGCACAAGCTCGGAAAGGCTCCACGGAAAGTTGGGACAAGGGTGGACGTGTCGCGAGACTAAGATTTGCCTCCACCCAAGAGCGTGATGCCAAGTGGTGCATCGCGGCGGATCGAACTCCGTCCTCCTTTCTGCCGTGCAGACGCCCTGGGAGAATCAGATTATCAACTCGTTTCACGCGCAATCATGACTTGCCACACATTGTGTCTACGGCCGCCCGGAACCGATGGTGCCTGTTGAGATAGCGGAGACCGCGAGCAGGTGTAGCAAACTGCAGCATGCCGAGGTCGGCCTTTGGGCTTCCTTCTTATTCCCAGATCCAGCGCCCTCACCTATGCTGTCGGCTTCGCTGCTAGTTGCGAATCGGCTTGTTTTAATCTGGTGCCGGGGGAGGGAGTCGAACCCTCATGCCTTTCGACGATGGATCTTAGGGTCGGGACCTTCTATGTCGAGGAGGACTCGCCTGCTGGAGTGGGCTCCGACTTGCTCGGTGGGCTGAACTTCAACAGGGCCTCGAGAGTGAACCCGAGGTCAGCTCGCTCGCAAAGCGAGCTGCAGTAAGTCATCTTCATCGAGCTTGGAGACTTCCTCCAGTCATAGCGCAGCCCACACCGCGCACAATCGCGTATGTTGCTGAAGGTCTGCTCGGACGTCCCTATTGGCCTGTCCATCACTTTTCTCCGGTAATGCCTCGCCCTTCGAATTCACCTTAGCACAGCTCCTGTTAACTGTGAGGTCACCCGATCTCGTGGTCGGTGGGGTGGTCGCTTGCAGCGGCAAGGACGAAGGTCGAAATCGTATTTCTCAAGGGTAAAGAGGGTGGAAGACCAGCCCGGTGCCGAGCTTGGGGAAGAAAAAGGTCGACTTCTGCGGCATTCGTTCACCGCGGTCGGCGAGAGCTATCACGTCGTGCACTGACACGGGATTAATCATGACCGCAACCGATGCTCCAGGGCTCTTTGACAGGGCGCTGTAGGCCTCGTGCTCGTCGTGAACGTACTCGACGACTGCCCCGGCACGAAGATCATCGTCTGAGATGCCCCAGAGAGGCTCCAAGAGGGCATACCTGACGACGTTCGGGAGGATATTCGCCCAGAGCTCGCTGTGCTCTGGTGGTGTGAGCCGGGCAATCGTCGAAGGGTCGAGTGGAACGAGAACGGTAAAGGCTGCGCGCTCGAGGCCAGCGACGACGAGAGCGTCCGGGTTATCGACCAGAAGAGTTGCGGCTGTACCGGGGGGATCCTCACCTTCGGGTATCGTCGAGATCGCGAAGTTTTCCCCGAGAGTCCTGTGCCAGTCGGCTGGTGCTGCCATCGATACGACGCGATGGATCGGCCGTACGACGAGTCCGGGATCGTCCGCGGCAACAACTGCCGCGAGTGTGAAACGCGTCGGGTGGTCCTGCTCCAGATGGCCCCTCTTGCGGAGCTCGGCGAGCTTGAAAGCGACCGCAGTCTCGTATCGGTGATGCCCATCTGCAATGTAGAAGGACTCCGCGAGCAGAGGAGCAAGTTGTCGCATTTCGAATCGGCCGGCCGGAACGGCCCAGAGCCGGTGGCGTCCCTCCGATGTGCGACCTTCCTGTGTAGGTTTGCTGGCTGTGGCTCCTGCAAGGAAGTCGCGGAGCTGCCCGGCCCGGTCGCGGGCGATCATGAAGACCGGGCTGAACTGGACGCCCGTTGCTTCGAGCAGCCTCATCCTGTCTTCCTTGGGTCCCGACATCGTGTATTCGTGTGGGAGGACGGCGCCCTCTTCCCACGGCTGGGCCTCCACTCCGGCGATTAGTGCCCTTCGTCTATGAACTTTGCCGAGCGCCTCGAACTCCTGCTCATAGGCGTAGAGCATAGGCTCGGCGTCTCTCTCGACGATTCCTTCGCGGAGCCAGCTCGCCAGGGTTTCCGCCGTTGCTTCGTAGCGATCAACATCGCCGGCTGCAAACTCGAGGTGGATCGAGTTATAAGGATGGCCCTCCAGGAGAGCCCGTTGCTCTTCCGGTGTTATGACATCGTATGGAGGCGCCAGGATCTGGCTCAGCGTGCCTGCGGCCTGGGTGTAGCGGATGCCGCGGATCGGAGTGAACTGAGCCATCGAAGTACCGTAGGGTTTGTTTGAGCACCGGACTAAACCCTAAGATCAGCGGGCTTTATGCGCTCACATTGTGTCTTCTGCAACATCGTCGCCGGCACGGAGCCCGGCAACATCGTTTACGAGGACGATGAGATAGTGGTGATCGAGAACAGGTTGCGATGGGCACCCGTAATGCTGCTCGCGATGACTAAAGAGCACACAAGCCAAACTGAGCTCTGGGACAATCACATTGCGAAGATCGGTAAGGTCTCGGCGGAAATTGGGAGGAAGAGATGCCCGGGCGGCTTCCGCTTGCTTTCGAACTTCGGCTACGACGCCATGCAGAGCCAGGACCATGGGCATCTGCACATCATCGGCGGGCAGTTTCTGGGGCACTATGTCGGATAACGCAGCCACCCCCCGGGGCGGTTACTTCAGTGCTTCACGTTGCCTTTCGAACAGTTCCAGGATGCCCGCTCTGGCCAGGTCGATGAGTTCGTCCATTGCCGATCGCGAAAACGGTTTCCCTTCCGCGGTGCCTTGCACCTCGACGAGTTCGTCCTCGCCTGTCATCACCACGTTGAAGTCCACTTCGGCTGTGGAATCTTCTTCGTAACAGAGGTCAAGCATCGGAGCGCTCTGGACGATGCCCGCAGAGACGGCCCCAACTTGCGACCGGATTACCGAATCGGAAATCTTCCCTGCATCCGAGAGGCCCTTCACCGCGATCGCAAGAGCCACGTAGGCGCCCGTGATTGATGCGGTTCTGGTGCCGCCGTCGGCCTGCAAAGCGTCGCAGTCTATCGTGATCGTTCGTGGCCCCAAGAGTTCGAGGTCGATGACACCACGCAGCGACCGCCCGATCAGCCGCTGAATCTCCTGGGTTCGCCCCCCCGGGCGGCCGCGTTCCACTTCCCGCTGAGTTCGAGTGTGGGTCGACCGAGGAAGCATGCTGTACTCGGCTGTCACCCATCCGCTCTGGGTGTTCCTCAGCCAGCCCGGCTGTCTCTCTTCAACACTCGCGGCGCAGAGGACGTGGGTTTTGCCGAATTCAACGAGGCAGCTTCCTTCTGCGAACTCGAGAAATCCCGGCGTGAGTTTCACCGGCCTTAACTGTTCCGGCGTGCGCCCGTCGATCCGTTCGACCATCGGTGACCTCCATGAGGGTCACCACCGTAACCGGCGCCATTCACGCGGGCAAAAGAGCGGCTGCCGTTCGACCATCGGTGACCCTCATGGAGCGCGCTGGCGTACCATTTACCGCGGCGATGGCAATCATTGATTGTCGACGCCGGTGCAAACTGCGACTGAGTCCTGCAGTTCACGCTCGGGCGATTCCCGACCGTTGAGGCCCAAGCGCTTGAACTACATGTAGGTGGAGTTCCTGTTCAGGGGGGAGTCTTATCCGGCGCCCCTGGGTGGTGATGAGTTATAAACGCTCGGGGGCTCTGTCATTCCTGAGAGGTCATTCGTGAGAGCGGAAACAAAACACTTACTGCTAATTCCCAACGCCCGTCTGGTCCCGCCGGAGCTACAAGTTGAATTCGGACCAGTCCCATCTGGGATGCTTCCACTCGACGGTCGCCCGGCTCTATCTCACATCATTGAGAGATATGCCCCGTTCGCGTTCGATACTCTTATCGCGTCCCACGAGGGAATTGACGCTGTGTACGCGTACGCGCGTGGTATGGATGGGACCGAAGGTCGGATCTGTGATGTTGGAACGACCGAATCATTAGGCGAAACAATTCTGCTGGCTCTCCAGGACATTGGGGAGAGCGTAGAAACCCTTGCGGTGAACTTTGCTGACACGCTCTTGGCTGATGACTTCGGCACTCTCGCGGCTGGAGGAGATGTCGTTTGGTACGGCGAGGAGGCTGATTCGGAACGTTGGACAACTTTCACAATCGGTCCCGAAGATAATATTGAGCAAATCATTGACCGACGCTCCGAAAAGCCGACCGATGTTGCGCAAGTCTTCGTTGGCGTGTTCTGGATAGCCTCCGCTGGCGCGTTTAAGAAGGAGCTCCAACGCGAGGTAGGGATCAAAGACCAGTCGGTAGATCCTTTCTATCGTGCACTTCGGGCTTACTTCAACGGACGCTCTCGTGAGTCGCGACAGTTACTGAAAGCCGAAGGCTGGCACGACCTAGGGCACCTCGATACGTATTACGAAACAAGGCGCAATTACTTTATTGCCAGTCGATTCTTCAACCAGGTTAGTGTTGATCCGCACCGGGGGATCCTGCGCAAGACAAGCAGTGACCGGGAAACGTTGGCTGCCGAGGTCTCATGGTATCGCAACCTTCCGGCCGATCTCCGTTACCTCGGCCCACGGGTGTTTGGAGCAAGCTCGACCGGTCCCGAGCCATATCTGGAGATCGAGTATTACGGCTACCCAGTGTTGAATGATGCCTATCTCTTCGGAGCATGGGAACTGGGCACGTGGGCGCGTGTCTTGAGGGTGCTAGATTTGCTGCTAACGGATATGGCGGCGCATTCTGCCCCCGTCTCCACGACTGCGACCGAGCTGGCGATGCGGGAGATGTATCTGGAAAAGACGCTTCGCCGCGCGGTGCCACTGTTGTCGGATTCGACGTTCATGGATTTGACTGGTCGCCGGGTGAATCTCAACGGTCATCAGATTTCGGGCCTCGCAACGGTTCTTGACTTGTTGCCAGGTGTTCTCGAGCGTCACGAGATCGTTCAGCCCCGACCCTTCAGCGTCATCCACGGCGATCTCACGTTGAACAACATTTTGTTTGATCGCCGCTCGAATGTGATCCGGCTAGTCGACCCAAGGGGCGACTTCGGGGGATTTACTACCTTCGGGGATCCGGATTATGATCTCGCAAAGCTTGCTCACTCTTTGCACGGTGACTACGACCCAATTCTCGCAGGTGCTGCGGCTCTCAAGACAGACGCTGGCAACATAACACTCGCCATTGAACTTAGCCCGCGTCAGCGGGCGGTGAAGCGTCTCTTCGCCGCATGGCTTGCCGCACGGACTGAAACGGGCCTGGCACGTATCCGACTCCTCGAGAGCCTCCTATTCATCTCGATGGTCCCTCTTCACGCGGACCGCGTGGCGGTACAGCGAGTGTTCCTTGCCCGCGGTATCCAGCTGTTCGACCAAGCGCTTGCATTGCTGGAAGGGCGCGAAGCGCCGGGGACTAACATTTGAAGTTGACGGTCGTGATCACAATGGCAGGCCGGGGTCTTCGGTTCCGGGAAGCAGGCTTCAACACACCGAAGTTTGCGATTAGGGTCCGCGGGCGATCACTTCTTGAATGGTCGCTCACTAGCCTTCATGGTTTTATCGCAGATGGTGCGGAGTTGGTGTTTCTTGCACAACGACTTGACGACGCGAGGGAGGCAGTGGCCCATGCCGTCAGCGAATCAGGCGCCGTTGCCTCTGCCTTCCGGCTCGTTGAGCTGGATTCGATCACAGACGGGCAGGCTACCACCGCCTTGCACGCGGCTGCCGAGATTGGTGATCTCGATGCTCCACTCCTGATATACAACACCGACACGTTCGTCGAGCCGCGATACCTTCGGCCGCTGGACGTCCGCGGCGATGGCTGGATTCCCTGCTTCGACGCGCCTGGCGAACACTGGAGCTTTGTAAGGGCCGGCGAGGATGGGCGGGTGTTTGAGGTGCGCGAGAAGCGTCGCATATCAGCCCACGCTTCCGTCGGCCTCTATTACTTCGCTTCTTTCACCGTCTACCGTGAAGCATATGACCGGTGCTACGGCAGCGGTGATAAAGGCGAGGCGGGAGAGCGCTATATTGCACCTTTATACAACGAGCTCGTGTCTCAGGGCCGACCCGTATTCTTACACACCATTCCGCCCGATCGTGTCCACCCACTGGGAACGCCGGAGGAAGTGGCCCGATTCGAAGGCGCGAGGCAACCGTGACTCGTAAGCTTGCCGTACTAGTGCCCGTTTTCAACGGCGGCGATCGTTTGAAGGAGACGGTGGAGTCCTGTGCGAACGCCGGCCTATCCGGTCGGGATTACGCGATCTTCGTTCTGGATAACGGCAGTAGCGACGGGGCGCCCCAGCGTTTACCCGGAAGTGACCGAGCCGGTGCTCCAATTGAAGTAGTCCGCAATGCGGAGAATCTCGGACGGATCGGAAATTGGAATCGCGCCGTAGAAATCGCAACCGAACAGGGGTTTCCGTATGCATGCTTCCTATTCGTCGGAGAACTCTGGCTCCGAGGGACGATTCTGCCCCGGATCCTGAACGAGATGCACCGTCTTGGCGCAGTCCTCGCGCATACGCCGCTGATGCTGATGCGCGAGGACGGAAAGCACTTGCGCATATCCCGATCGTTAACCCTCGGCACTGCCCAGGCAGTCGTATCTTCACGATCGTTAATCGAGGAGTCGGTCTCACGCGGGAGCTTTCCTCTGGTCCCGCTTCAATCGTCCGTGTTCCAGACCGGCGAAGGTCCCCGGCTTTCCTTCGACTCATCCAATCCTAGCAACACAGATAACGCCGGTGTGCTGCGTTATCTCACTGCGCGAGGGGGGTCGGTTCTGGTCGTTGGGCAGCCCTTCTTCGCATGGAGACAGTCACCAACGCGCTTCCATTCTCAGATGGACCCAGTCGAGGAGTTTGAGCGCACATTGGATATGGCTTTTGAACTCTCCGCTGAGTTCAGTATTTGTCTGCGACATGGCGATCTGGTGGCGGCGGCATTCGCGCGCTATGTGCGCGTTTGGGCCCGCGATTTGCGTGTGCTGACGAAGATGATTCGGGTGGCCCGGCAACGCGGCATGCGCCCCGGTGGTTTGCGCCTACTGACCCTCTTGACCAGGCGCGTCATTCAAGGCCGAGCTCTTGCTGATGTCCGAGATCTACCTTAGCTACCATGAGCAATTCTATTATCACGCGCCGCGGCCTCAATGACCGCAACAACTTGGCGGTCCGTTTCGTAACCCAGTCGGCTCTTTAGCGGTCGCGACGCACCTGATAGCCAAATCACTGAGGTTTAATAGATTGCCTCTCATCCGGCGATGAAATGGAGCCTGCTCAGCGCGCGCCTGTCCTGTTGCGAATCTGTTTCCGGTCTCGAAGTAGTGGACTTTGCTTGGCAGGCGCTGTTGGCTTTTCTGTGTGCTTCTCCGCTATAGCAAATCCGGCGGCGGCAGCCATGAGTGGCCCGATGATACGTTCGCCGAATGCCCCCCCCACGATCCCGATTATCAGAAATGCCACCAGCGAGGCTGCTAACGCGGCTTCCTCCCAGTGCTGTGACGCCAATCGGCGAACTGCAGGCCCATAAATGAAAGCTAGTCCCACAAACCCCGCCACCCCGTACTTCAACAACACCCCAATGTATTGGTTGTGCAACACGGACTCCTCTACGGTCAGTCGGTTCTCTGGGTCGTACCAATTGGCATATGCGCCAAGTCCGACGCCACTGACGAAGTCCGTACCTCCAAGCTGACTAAGTGCGGATCTGGTCTCGGACACCCGAGCCGTAATCCCGGGGTCACCACCGATGTCCCAGCTCTCACTGATCCGCGCGGCCAATACAGCGCCGGCGGAAGGGAGGACCATCCAGCCGATGGCTGTCACGGCTACCAGGGCGGATGCAGTCATGGTGCGGGTCCGGCCGGCAAGAAGGCCGGGCTTGAGCCACGTCAGCACCAAGATGATGAGGAGACCCCCCCACACCGACCGTTGAAGCGACATCACGGCTGCGGCGAAGCAGATGGTGATGGTAGGCAGCGCCCACTTCGGAGACGGCTTCGCGCCCATGGCCGCGATACCGATTGCCAGGCCGAAAAGGACGCGGCTAGGACGCAGAAAGTTGTCGCGGAATGCATGTGTCAAAGAAAGATCGGCCAGGGAGATCTCGACGGACTTTTGGCCAAGCCCTGTCAGTGCCCCCAATGATATGTGGAACGTAAACGCTCCGATCGAAGATGCGATCTGCGAAGTCGCTGTCACAACGGATCCGGCCACAAACGCTCCAATAAGAAGCTTCCGATGCTCGTGCTGGGAGGCCACGCTGCCAGCCGCGACAAAGAAGATGATTGAATAACTCACCACCGAAAGGTCCTTCGCGCCCAGATAGACGCTGTTTCCGTGGCTCAACCCGATCATGAGTGCCGTGATGGACGCAATCATCATCGGTATCGCTAGGCGAAACAGCCGAGCCTGTTTCGCCCTCACGGCGGCGGCCGCGGCCGCAAGCAGCATGGTCAGAGCGATCGCATCAAGGATCGAGAGCGGGTAATCGTCGATTGTTACGCGAAGGCTAAGAGCCAAACCTTCGTATATCCCCGCAAAAACGAAGATTCCGAGGGCCACCACATACTGGGGTTTGGCAATGGCGGCGGCCGCTGCCAGCGCTCCTACTGGTAGAACAAAGACCCATGGGCCCAGTACCGCGAGGGTGCCGATGAGCGGTGCCAGGAGAAGGAGAAGGAGAACGACTAACCCGATAGCAGTTGACGGTCGCGCTCGAGAGTCGTACCTGAAGGGGGTCGCTATCACGTTTTACTCTACCCGTTCGATCCGGTTGCCGCCGTTGCTTGTGAATATTATTAGGCCCCCGAACACTGCAACCATCAATGTCACAGTTCCGACGCCGACCGTTGTCGTAATGTCACCGCGGTCCGAAAGGACTGCCTTGGCTCCTAGTGCCGCGAGACATTCCATCACTCCAATCACAAGTACAGGACCAAGAATGCGGCCCGCGTAGTGCCTTACGCCCCAGCCAAAGGTGCGGGCCGAGATCATTAGTGGATACCAATACGATGTCCCAAGCTGGGCCGCAAAAGTTGCCAGCGCAACTCCTTCCAGTCCGAACGGACCGATCAACACGGTCGCAAGAGCTATCTTGAACCCTGCCGCCATCAGCGCGAGTGCCCAAAACGCCATGTGGCCGGTTGCCATAACAGCTTGGCTATGAGGAGTTTGGTGTGCCTCTAAAGCCCAGCTTAGTGCCAGGAGCGCGATTACCGCCCCGCCGGGTGAATGCGCGGCGCCCAGCCAGATTGAGACGATCTCAGGCCCGACGACGGCGAAAGGAATCGCAAACGTGAGCATCAATCCGGCCGAGATCTGACTATTTGTGAGAACTCGACGGCCAAGAGCCCGACGGTCGCCCGCTCCGTGCGAACGAGACAGGAATGGGAGCGAGGCAAGGACGACCGTTCCTGAGAGGGAGGCGAGGGCGCGGAACGCCATCGATACTGCCACATATCCGGTCACGGATGCAGTGCCAAGCGCGATTGCTATGATGACGGCGTCCGCCTGGTAGATGAGCATTCCGCCGACCCCAGTTAGCCACCACTTGAGGCTCGGCATGATCGACTGACGGATGTGCCGACGATCCGGCTGTGACGACGGGACCTGGTCCCTTAGACGCTGCAATCTGAACGAACCGATCACCCAAGCGATCGCCCATTGGGCACTCCACGCCGCCGCCAGCCCGGGAAGCCCTAACCCCAAATGCAACGCCAATACACTCAGCGGGACCACGGTTATCCCGACGGCGACGATGCGCACGCTACGCTCCGTGGCAACTTTGCCGAGCCCTGTCAGGGCTGCAAGCCTGGCATTGGCCAGCGGGCTGATCCCAACGCCGACCGAGAAGATGCCCCAAGCTACGACCACCGATTGAAGTTCAGTCCTCGGCGCCGCGCCGAGGATGATTAAGGACCCTGCGCTCATGGCAATAAGGAGTAGCGCAACGCTGACCGCGACCGACAGCGCCCGCGCCGAGGCGACCAAAGCCCCGACCTCTTGGGCTCGTGCCCCTGCGTCAGTTTCCCGGCCTATCGACAGCGCAATCTCACGCGCGAGCGTGGGCCCGACGCCTAGGTCGAGGAAGACAACCCAACCGCCGACGGCGAGCATGAGGAACCAGAGCCCTGCCAAATCTGCATCCAGATATTGCAGGACCAGTGGAGCCTGAACCATGGCGCCACCCGCGAGTACCATCGTGTAGACGACTGCAGCAGAGGCACCTCGAGCCACCGCACTCTGGTGTTGGAGTGAGGCGTCGGCGGTTGCCATGTGAGGCATTATCGCCGCACACTTGCGCTCGCGCCCATGCTCTAGGCTCTTCCGCGAGAACCGTCTCCGGCGCATTAGAGAGCGGAGTCATCCAAATAACGGACCGGTCTTGACGAGGTATTGGTAGTATATCGCCGAGCCGGCGGCATGGCCGAGGAGTTTGAAAACGTAGCCTGTCGCCCGTGATGTTGTCATCGCCATCGGCCTCGCCGACGCGCTTGATCTCACCGATGTGTTGTTCAACCGGGAACTCGGGCCCGCTGCTAGACCTGGCATGGGCGCGGTCGCCAGACGCCCAAAGGTAGGCGCAAGCCCATCCGAGCGGCGTGTTCCCTTACAAAACCGGACGTCTGGGCGCTATCAAGGTCTTGTGTCTTCGTTGCCCTGGATTTCTCGGCTTTGAGGGAGGTTCGACCCGTCGGCCGCTATCTCGCTCCAAGACTCAAACCGTAAAGCATTGTCGTCGATATATATATCGGCATGCGGTTTGCCAAAATGTAATTCGTCATACGGGATTTCGTTTTGGTCAAGCCACTCGAGCGTAGTTTTTCCTTGACGAGCCAAGACGAGGCCGACGTTACCGCCGGTCGTCTTCATGTGGCGAGCGGTAAACAGGATGATGTAGTGCCCTGCGTCCTTTAGGCTCCGGAGTTTTTCCACAGCACCCGGAACTGCCTTAAGCTCTGCGTAACTCTTCGCCGGGCCCTTTAGTTCGCATATGACGCCGTCGAGATCGACGCAAATCCTCACTCGCGAGGGCCTCCTATAGGGCAGCCTTACTGGCTAAGCTAACAGTTTTGAAGCATCAACCAAGTTGGCTCACCGGCTACCCAGGTCCGTGATAGGTCCTCAAGTAGCTCCTGCTCGAAGGTGCTAGGGAGAAGCGTATTAACCGGGATTTCGATCGCTGGTGTCCTGAGGCTGTCAACCATGGCCGCGAGGACAAAGAGCGTCGCCTTGGAGTCCTGCGGCCCGGTGGGGAGGGGGACGAACCAGCGGAGCGGGCGGCTGCCCCGGTCGAACAGGCGGGGACGGCCGACCACCACCACGGAGCGGAGAATGTTCCGACCGTGACGAACCCGACGATCCACGCCCCACCGCGAGCGGCGAAGAACATTGATTCTCTGGTACGCGATGGGCGCCAGAGTTCCAACTGGGATGGTACCGGGGCGCAGCCTTGGGGTGGGGGCGTGGCGCGCTAGCGGGCGCTACGCTGGATGGTGTTCAAAGGAGGGCGTGCCGTGGATCTAGAATTGAATGGTAAGCGGGCGCTGGTGACAGGCGGGAGCCGAGGAATCGGATTCGCAACGGCCTGTCGGCTAGCCCAGGAAGGGGCCGAGGTTGCCATTGTGGCCCGCCGGGCCGGAGTTTTGGATGTGGCTGTGTCCGAGATGTCCGGACGCACACCGGGCGCTTTTCCACTCTTCCCGGTGAAGGCCGATGTTTCCACCGCCAAGGGAGCCCAGGACGCGGTGTCGCGGGCGATCGACCGTCTGGGTGGACTCGACATCCTCGTCAACAACGCGGGCCGAAGTGCCGGCGGCAGTGCGCTCGAACAGTCTGACAGGGACTGGCAGCGAGACCTGGACCTCAAGCTCTACGGGGCGCTGCGTATGACAAGGCTCGCTGTCGCGGAGCTGCGAAAATCTGGATCTGGAAGAGTCGTCAATGTGACGGCGATTGCGGGGAAGCACCCCGGTTCGGGCTCCGCTCCAAGTTCGGTCTCCCGCGCGGCCGGCATAGCTCTCACGAAGGTACTCAGCAAGGAGCTCGCGCCGGACGGGATCCTCGTCAACACCGTTTGCATTGGCCTGATCCAGAGCGAGCAGATTGAGCGGGGTGCGCAGGTGCGGTTCCCGGACTCCGAACTGTCTGATGCGCTGACCAAGATGGGGTCGGGAGTTCCGCTTGGGCGAATCGGTCGGGCGGAGGAAGCCGGAGACGTCATCGCCTTTCTCTGCAGCCAGCGAGCGTCCTATGTCACTGGGGTCGCGATCAACATTGACGGTGGTGCCAGCGCAAACGTCTAGTCGCCTGCCAAATCAGGCGACGTACCTGTAGCCCTTGCCGCGGATTGTTTGAATCAGCCTGTCGGTGCCGGCGACACTTCTCAGCTTTCGGCGCAGGTTACTGATGTGCGCCCGAACGAGGGTGCTGGCGCCGGCCGAGTCATGGTACTGCCAGACGTCCACGAGCAGTTCCTTGGGATGAAGAACCTCCCCCTCGTGCTCCATCAAGTAGGCAAGCAGCGTCGCTTCGATATTGGTCAGATGCTCTTGGCCGACGATGCTGTGTAGGACATTAGTGCCTGAGTCGAGGCTAAGTTGAGGTCGTGCCTCGCTCTTGCGAGCCGGGTCGAGGTGACTCCTGAGCGCTTCGCCGAGAGCTTCGATCGGGAACGGCTTCTTTATTACCTGCCCCTCTATGCGGAAGACTGGTCTGCGGGCTCCCTTGTGCAGCAGGTAGATGCACTCGACATGGCGGCTCTTAAACTCGGATCCGAGCCATTGGTTGAACTGGATGAAGGTTGCCCCCTGCTCGCCGCGGCGCAGGCCTTGAACGTCGATGATCAACAGGTCAAAGGCCTCGGTCCGGAGTGCTTCCATGGCGGTGTCGTAGTCCGTCGCGAGGGTTGCCCGGTGCCCACGATCACGGAGGTAATCGCATATCTTGTTGCAGGTACGTGGTTCACGACTAACGACAAAAACGGAAGCCATCAAGCGTTCTTTCGAGGCGGCAGCGTCGGGGCTTTGAGCATCTTGGCCGTGAGGCAAAAGCAGTGTCAAGGAGTTTTGGCAGGTCTTTGCGGAAGCCGGCAAGTTTATACCCTACAAATCGGAAACTCGTACGCTTCCGGCAGTCCAAGTTTTTCACTCGCCGTCCGCAAGTTCACCGACAGCCATCAACGGACGAGCTCCAGTAGGTCTCTTTCTGCCCTGGCCCGAATGACCCTGCGCGCTCCTGACTTTTCTACCCAGTAGGTGTTGGTGTTGCTGGCGGTCTTCAGCTCCACGCGCCAGGTCTCGAAGCTGCCCGCGGGCACCTTTATTGTTTCCTCGCCGGTGACGCGAAGAGTAGCGATTATGATCCGCCCAGTTCTCGTGTTGATGTCGAGGAAGGCTTCCTCGACATCTTCTCCGAGCGAAGCTCCCCGGATCAGCCAGAAGATCGAAGTGTCGTCGTAGTACCCCGGATCGGGGCCATCCTCCGGTGGCTCGGGAATGGTCAGGGTGATCTCGCTGTGGTCGTTGTCCGACTCGGCAAGTCGTGAGATTCGAAGGCCATCGTAATTGGTTGAGACGAGGGTCTGTGAGCCGTCCTCGAGGTCCGAGACTGTGACCGTGCTTTCGAACGGCTGGAGGATTTCGGAATCCACCTCGACGAGAGCATCGTCACGCCTCGTTTCGTCAGGGTTGCTGCAACGGAACTCGAGGACGGACCGACCATCGGAAGACCCGGTCCGCACGCTGAGAAGGCAGGCGCCCAGGATCTCGTCTCGCTCCCGGACCTGGTACTCGAGTTGCTCCTCGGCGGGCCACGGAGCCGATTCAAAGACTCGACTGGGCTCAGGCCCGTCGTCTCCGCAGGAGACGGCTAGCAGGTAGACAAGGACGACCGCAGGGGCAAGAGGTCGCCGGAAGCCAATCAAGAGGGGCCGGCCTCAACGGCTCGCTGAACGCGGTTGAGCGTCTCTTTAATGTCGTCGGCGGAGATGTTGATATGTGTCACAAATCGAATGCGGTGCGGCCCAAATGCGGTGCACAGGACGCCCGCAGCTGAAAGGGCTCGCCCCCAGGCCTCGCTGTTCCCACCCCGCAGGCCCGCGGCAACAATGTTGGTCTGGGGAGATTCCGGTACGAAAACTTCATGCTCGGCCAGTCCTTCAGCGAGCCTCGAAGCATTCTCATGGTCGTGTTTGAGACGATCGATGTTGTTGCGAAGCGCGTAGACTCCCGCCGCTGCAATGATGCCGGCCTGGCGCATGCCGCCGCCGAGAATCCGTCTGTTCACGCGAGCTTCGGCAATAAAGTCCCGCGAGCCGCAAACCAGCGACCCCACGGGACAGCCGAGGCCCTTTGACAGGCAGAAGGTGGCGGAATCGGCACCACTTAAGATGTCAGCCGCAGGCACATCGAAGAATGCTTCGGCGTTGAAAATTCTCGCGCCGTCAACATGGACCTTTAGGTTGTGATCATGCGCGGTACTGACGAGCTCACCCATCTTGCCGGGCGAAAGTGCCCGGCCGCCGCATCGGTTGTGGGTGTTCTCAAGGCAAAGCAGCGAGGTGCTAGGGATGTGAATCGCTGGCGATCTCACTGCGGCTACGACGTCGGAAACACTGATGCTCCCGTCCTCAAAGCTATTTTCGAGAGGGTGAGTTTGGACGCCGGCGAGCCGGGCCGCGCCCGCCACCTCGTAGTTGAAGATGTGTGATTCGCTCCCGAGCAGTATTTCCTGTCCAGGATGGGTGTGAGTCATCACCGAAACAAGGTTCGCCATGGTACCGCTGGGGACAAACAATGTTGCTTCGAAGTCGAGCCTTTCAGCGGCCAACGCTTCGAGAAGATTAACAGTGGGGTCGTCTCCGTAGACGTCGTCCCCGACCTCAGCTTCGGCCATCGCCCGTCGCATCTCCTCGTCCGGCACACTGACAGTGTCCGAACGGAGATCGATTGGGTTCACGCGGTAGTCCGCTCCCAGAGTGTCTGATAGTTCTCAGCTCCTCTGATAGCTCGGGCAATTTCTGCCCGTTCCTCAGCGAGGAGCTGCTCCATGGCCTGGCCGCAGGCCTCGACCGACCCATCTCCACCGAGCGCTCCCACCCGGTCGACGATCCGCTGCCATACGCCGCTGGAAAGCAACACGGGAGCCGAACGTGGCCAGTGAAACGACATAACCTTTTCGGGAAATGGAAATTGAGGTCGTAGTTTTCGGATCGAACGAAACCGGTCCTCGACCGATTCCGCCCTCGGCACCAGCGCAAGGAACGGGCCGGCCTCCTCCTTTGCCCGGAAGTCGATGAGCAGTCGTAGCTGGATTAGCTGAAATCGAACGACGAGCACTTCTGCCGCACCGATCACCTTGAAGACCTCGTCGAGGTCGACCCCGAAATCATCGGACATTGAACTCCGCCAGGGGAGCCCTGTCTCCCCCGGGAATGGTAGGACAGAGATGAGGGCGGGGCAAAGTACCGATGGTCTCGCGGCTCGCGTTCAATCGGGGGGGAGGGCGGCAATACTGGTCGGTTTGGGGGCGTGGCCGCGGAGCGTAGTTCTGCGTACGGG
>MPMF02207611.1_pt1 | contig 17531 bp, 19 predicted proteins | sample 1617271 | NCBI WGS metagenome assembly MPMF02 (sample SAMN05944812, study PRJNA350692) | marine metagenome | biome: marine; feature: ODZ; material: water; isolation source: 120 m water sample prefiltered with 30 um filter, filtered on to 0.2 um... | place: Pacific Ocean | collected 2012-04-09... | reverse complement strand
TGTTGCGCAGAGTTTTAAGCGCACGCATCGAATTAGGGGTATTCCCTGCTACGTACAACTTGAGGATGTAGGTTTTTTTTGGACTCATAACTGCATCTCAGAAGCATCTTCTAAATCGGAACTGATCTGATATCGACGAAAGGGGTACTTCTGCAGAAAGCGCGCGTTGAAGCATAACACAAAGGAGATTTAACAGCTCGAGCAAGGCAAGCAGATCGCCCTGCAAGGAGTCGCTTTAATGCAGCTCAAGTCTGAACTGCTGCCAGCAAGCGTCAATGAGATCCATATGGATCTCCACAACCTAGGTGATCGATAAATCAGCAAACAATGCCGATCAGCTAGCGATCTAGAGCCGGGTGAACAGCGACAGAATCACGGAAGACACTCATGCATAGATCTCTGCAGCAACGAAAGCCTTTGCTGAAGACAACTAAGGCTGAAACAAGCTCATCAAAGCCTCTCTAGATCTGCGACCACAAGATCCATAGGTAGAGCAGGGCTGGCAAAACACCAATGACAGCAAACATCTAAGAATGCTGTTGTGCTGAGCCGCAAGACAAGGCAATGATCAGAGTCGGCTTGGCTCCGATGTTTTGACGCTCAGGGATCAGCGTTCAATCTTGACTAAAGGCGCCTAAACACGGGAAGATCTTTGTTTGTCTCTCGATTGCGAGTCAGGCCAAATCGGTCAAAGTGGTGCGGCGCTTAACAGCCCAGCTCTGCAGATTCCGAGCCTGAACGCGTCTTAACCACCCATGGCCGAGAAACCCGCTGCAAAGCCAAAAGCCGCTGCAGCCAAAGCTGAAGCTAAAGACCAAAGTGATTCATACGCCATCGTTGAGACATCTGGCCAGCAGTTTTGGTTGCAACCCAACCGTTACTACGACCTAGACCGTCTGCAGGCGGCTGTTGATGACACCGTCACCCTTGAGAACGTTCTGCTGATCAAGGACGGTAAGAATGACACCACAGTTGGCCAGCCTTACGTGAAGGGCGCCAGCGTGGAACTCAAGGTGATGGACCACCGCCGTGGGCCCAAGATAATCGTCTATAAAATGCGCCCCAAGAAGAAGACAAGACGCAAAAATGGACACCGCCAAGAACTCACACGAGTGATGGTTCAATCCATTTCAGTAGACGGCAAAGCGCTCAGCTAACCACCCCCTCCATACACTGCCCTTAATACCCCAGACATCCCATGGCTCATAAGAAAGGCACAGGCTCCACACGTAACGGCCGCGATTCAAATTCCAAGCGTCTTGGCGTGAAGGCCTATGGCGGCGAAACTGTCACAGCAGGGTCGATCCTGATTCGCCAACGCGGCACCTCAGTGTTGCCAGGGGTGAACGTTGGCCAGGGCAAAGATGACACCCTCTTCGCTCTAACCGATGGTGTGGTGACCTTTCAAAGCATTCGCCGCAGCCTGCGCAACCGCAAACGCATCAGTGTGGTTGCCTCCAGCTGAGCAATTCCAGCCTTTGCAGACAAAATGCGGGCAGCAGCAGCAGCAGTCACAAACTGAGCGCTGCTGATCAGGTGACTGTGCCCTTCGGCTTTGTGGTGATCGACAAGCCTGCTGGGCTTACCTCCCACGACTGCGTCAGTCGTATGCGGCGCGTGTTTGGCATCAAGCGCGTGGGCCACGGAGGCACGCTTGATCCTGCCGTAACAGGAGTCTTGCCCATCGCCCTAGGGCATGCCACCAGGCTGTTGCCCTATCTACCCGGCGCCAAGAGCTATCGCGGCAGCATCCAACTGGGCCAACGCACCAGTAGCGACGATCAACAAGGGGATCTAATCTCCAAGCAAGCCTGGCCCGAATTGAACACAGCAGAGATCGAGGCCTATCTCGAGCCGTTTCGCGGCAGGATTCAGCAACGGCCACCACGAGTTTCAGCCGTGCATGTGCAAGGGGAACGCGCCCATGCACGTGCACGCAGGGGAGAAACGATGGAGATTCCAGCGCGAACGATCACGATTGATCGCTTGCAGCTACTCAGTTGGAACCAACAACTGGGCCAAATCGACTTCAACGTGCATTGCTCATCAGGCACATACATTCGCTCTCTCGCACGAGATCTAGGCGAATTAATTGGCTGCGGCGCTTGCCTGGGGTGGTTAAAGCGAACCCAGGCACTAGGGTTTCACGAGCAACAATCCGTACCACTACCCGATCGAGACAATCCAGCCCTAACGACTCCGCCTGCTGTGTTAGCGCCACTCACGGCCCTTGCACACCTGCCAAGACTGCAACTCAACGAAGAGGAACAGGAGAGCTGGAGCTGCGGGCGCCGAATTACCGCCCATCAAGATCAATGCCAACCAGCACCCAAACCTCTGGCCTCTGATCAGCAAGAATCTGATCCAAACCAAACTGATCCAAGCGAAACCAAGCCCATGCTCGTGGTGATCGACTGCAGAGGCGAAGTCGCCGGAATGGCCTACTGGGAAGACAACACAACAGTGAAGCCAAAAGTTGTGTTCAACGCACGGGGATGATCGCCCCACTGTCGTTCAACCCGAACGCCCCTAGCGTTGATGGTCAAGCAACAACCTAATCAGCCTCTGCCATGGCCGGCCATGGCAAATGGTCTCAGATCAAACGCAGCAAAGCTGTGGTGGATGCCAAGCGAGGTGCTGTCTTCACCCGTCTGGCACGAGAAATTTCTGTAGCAGCGAGATCCGGCGGCGACCCCAACGGCAATTTTCAACTGCGTACCGCAATCAACAAAGCCAAAGCCGCAAGAATGCCTGCGGCCAATATTGAGCGCGCGATTGCAAAAGGCTCCGGCCACGACCAAAACGGCGCATGCCAACTGGAAGCCATCCGTTATGAAGGCTATGGCCCTGGAGGCGTTGCGGTACTGATCGAAGCGCTCACCGACAACCGCAATCGCACAGCTGCAGACCTACGCCTCACCTTCAGTAAACACGGCGGCAAGCTCGGCGAAAGCGGCTGCGTGGCCTACTTGTTTGAGCAACGCAGCGAAGTGTATTTGAGTGCGCAGTCTGCGCAAGGCGGGGGCAACGTTTCAGAAGATGCACTGCTGGAAAATCTGCTGGAGCTTGAAGCTGATGGCTATCAATTGATCGACGATGGCGCTGTGGTGTATGGCCCTTTTAAAGCTCTAGAAGGCCTGCAGGCTGGGCTCAGAGATCAAGGCTGGATTGTTGAGGAATGGGAACACTGCTGGCGACCACTCACCACGATCAGCCAAGCAGATCAGAAAAGTGGCGAGCAATGCCTTCAATTGCTGGATGCACTTGATGAGCTCGACGACGTGCATCACATCAGCTCCAACCTGGAGAGCTACCAAGACACAATGGCGACATGACTGAGGTATCAGCCGCGCTATGAAGACTGTGATGGCAAGCCAAGAGGATAGAGCAGCTAAAAACTAAAACTCAAATCAACCTTTAACTGAAATTCGCTTCAGCAACAATCTCCCCATTAAGAGCTGCTTGGTCTAGCCAAAGTGCAACCCGAGGATGATTGCGCAACCAACTTGCCGGTAACTGATCCGTGCATGGCGAATCAAACAACGCCTTAACAATCTCTGCTTTGGCTGAACCAGTCACGATCAGATGAATCTCATCAGCCGCGAGTATTTCTTTTAATCCAAGCGTGAGTGCCTGAGAAGGCACCTGGCTGGGATCACCACCAAAAGCAGCAGCATTCTGTTGCCGGGTGGACTGCGATAACGACACCACACGGCAAGACGCCTCTGGGCCACAAGGCGGCTCATTGAAGCCCACATGGCCATTGCTGCCTAAGCCCAGCAACTGCACGCCAACACCACCAAAACTCTGCAACTGAGCGGCATAACTGCCAGCCTGCTGCTCTGGATCAGTCGCCTCGCCATCGGGAAGATGCAACTGCTGCGGGCTCAATTGCAAAGGATTGCCTAAATGACGCGCCATATAGGCCGCAAAGCTGCGCCTATTAGCTGCCCCAAAACCCACATACTCATCGAGATTGAAGCTGCACCAACTGCGCCGCAGATGCTCCAGCTCATCAGCTGGCCAACGCTGCACACGCGCCACCAGTGCGGCATAGATCGGCACCATCGTGCGGCCAGTGGCCAAGCCAAGCGGTTTCGGCCTCTGCTCCTCAAGCCGCTGCCTTAGATGCCCCTCCAGTGCATCAACAACCGCTTCCACAAGGCTGGGCAGGTTCTCTCGCACCGTGATCGTGCTCGCGAACCCTTGCTCAGAGGCCACAGAAGGCCGCAAGAGGTTCAATTAGGCGTCTCCCATTCTCTCAACCCCTCCAGGCTGGCGAGAGCGCCACAGGAAGGCCAAGGAGGAATTCTGTAGCTGCCGATAGGGAACAATCTCTGCGCCTCGGTAGTAGTGATTGAGGATTTGGCGGAAATCTGCACCCCGTTGCGCCAGGCCATGGGCACCCCACTGACTCATCCCCACGCCATGGCCAAAACCTTGCCCCATCGCAAGCAACATCAGCGGCTGATGGCGCGAGCGGCGTGTTGAACGAACCGGCAGAGGTGGCAAAGGCGGTGGCGGGGTCAGGCCCATAAAACTTGCATTGGCATCAAAGCTGGCTGTTGCGCCATCACGCCAAGACCCCATCAACACCGTTCCAGCGCCTGAAGAGTTGCGTTCTCCAAAGCTGTGCTCAAAGCGCTTAAGGCCAACGCCTGCGCCAGGCTTTGCAGACTTCGAGGCAAGCATTTCAAAGCGCACCAAGGTGCTCTTCAAGCCCAAACGCTGGCGCAGCTGCTTGCCGCTCAGCAGCAAATCACCACGAGGCCCCTGCACACGAGCCTGGCGAATTCTGCCCGTGCCCGTAGTGCCCAGCACATCAATGCTGTTCACACCACCGGTTTCGCGGAAGGCTAATCGCAACTGATGCGGCTCAAACCACACGTCCCACTGATGCACAGGGCTGTGTTGATCGTGATCCGGCACGCTGACCAAATAAGGCAGCTGCTTGGTCCATACCGCCCCGCTGGCTTCTGTTGCTCCGCCAGAGCTGCTGTGAAAGACAGCATCGATCAACTTGCCGCCATGCACTAAAACCAGCGAATGGGTGCTCTCAACCGCCTTCAAGGTGTTGGCGGTTTCAGATTCCACACCGCGATACACCTGACTAGCAACGGTGGCCTTGAGATCAAAACCACCTGCTTTGCCGTGTTGAGCAAGGGCATAGGTGCGAGCAGCTACCGCCTGGGCCTGCAGTGCAGCCAACGGCCAGGATTCCGGCATCTCACTGCCCACCACACTGGCCAGATAGTCCTCAACGCGCAGGTGGTTAACCACCTGCAACCCTGCACCGACAGATCGAACCCTCAACTCACCGCGATAGCGCCGCTTGCCCAGCCATATCCCGCGTGGGTCTGCACTGCGAACCCTGAGCTCACGCTTCAAAGCAAGCGACACCGATCGCCGCGATCGCCCCTCAAGTGTCAGCTGCAGTTGACCGCGCTGCTTGCGAAGCGAAAGCGCCCTCAGCCTCTGCTCGCTCGAACCCAGGCCTGCCACAAGCAAAGGCTGCTCAGCATCAGCCCGCAGACGCAGAGCTGCTGCTTCCAGCACCAGCACCCGCATCACTGGCTCCTGCACAGCAATCACCTGGGCAGCGGGGCTTACGGCCGTGAGTGTTACCCCGCCGACCAACCCCATAGCCCATAGCGGCGAGGGCAAAGCCAAACAACCTGCTCAACAAGGACATTCAGTGTGCCCCGCTTGCAGCAACCGGGCCAGGCCCCAAGCCATGGCAGCATGGTCTTAGGGGTTTACAAGGCCTTGCAGGTCACCTTTCTCGGCACCAGCTCGGGCGTACCGACACGAGCCCGCAATGTTACTGCCGTAGCTCTACGACTGCCCCAACGGGCTGAGTTGTGGCTGTTTGATTGCGGAGAAGGCACTCAGCATCAGTTCCTGCGCAGCGACCTGCGTCTTTCTCAACTCAGACGAGTGTTCGTTAGCCACATGCATGGCGACCATGTGTTTGGCCTGCCGGGTCTGTTGGCCAGCCTCGGCCTATCCGGCAACAGCAACGGAGTGGATCTCTACGGCCCCGATCCACTGGAAAGCTATCTGCAAGGCGTGCTGCGCAATAGCTCCACCAGGATCGGATACCCCCTCAAGGTTCATCGCGTGCGAGACGCAGCGGAGCAGAACCTGATTGTGTTTGAAGACAAAGACATCCTGGTGCGCTGCACACCGCTCACCCATCGAGTGCCGGCCTACGCCTATCGGGTGGAGCAAAAACCCAAGCCAGGCCATTTCAACCTTGAACGAGCCCAAAGCCTCGGGATCCCGCCAGGCCCCGTCTATGCCGCCTTAAAGCGTGGTGAACAGGTCAGCCTGGATGATGGTCGTGTGGTGGATGGCCGCGACTTCTGCGGACCAGATCGCCCAGGCGCCAGCATCGTGTTCTGCACCGATACGGTGTTTTCAGAAGCTGCTGTGTCCCTAGCCAAAGGTGCGGACCTGCTGATCCACGAAGCAACCTTCGCCCATAGCGAAGCAGAAATGGCTTATCAGAAGCAGCACTCCACCAGCACCATGGCGGCCCAAACAGCCGCCGAAGCCGGCGTCGGGAAACTCGTATTGACCCACCTCAGTCCCCGCTATGCGCCAGGCAATCCTGTAACCCCAAATGACCTGCTACGAGAGGCGCAAGCCATCTTTTCGAACACGATCCTCGCCAAGGATTTCCTCAGTTTTGAAGTGGCTCCGCGCTGCAACAGTTCTTGATTACGGCCCTTAGAGCTCCCGCCCCGTGATACAAGGTGTTGTCGCTTCTGTCAGTAACTGGCGTATTCCATGGCCTCTCTCTTTGCATCCCTGGGACGGTCCCTGATCAAACTATTGATCGTTTTGCCCGTAATAATTGGCTTGAGCATTAGCTCTACAGCCATGGCTGCCCAATGGGATGCCGAGACCCTCACCGTTCCCGCAGGCTCAGGCGGACAGCAGGTGACCTTCAGCGAGTCAGAAATTAAGAGCGCTAGCAAGCTCTTCAAAAGCAACTGCGCCACCTGCCATAACCAAGGCGTCACCAAGACCAATCAAAACGTTGGTCTCGACCTTGAAGCTCTCTCACTTGCATCACCTCCTCGTGACAACGTGGACGGCCTGGTCGACTTCCTGAAAAATCCCATGTCATATGACGGGGAATACAGCATTGCCGACACCCACCCAGGCATCAGCAGCAGCGATGTCTACGTTCAGATGCGCTCGCTCAACGATGACGACCTGCGCCTAATCGCCGGTTACATCCTCACGGCTGAGAAAGTACAGGGCGACCAATGGGGTGGTGGCAAGATCTACTTCTGATCGCTCAAGAAGCAAAAAACAATCAGGGGATCTCAGCCAAAGCTGGGGTCCTTTTTTTTGCCTAAAAAATTGGCAGTGATCTCGCTCACAAGATTCTGATCTTCAATAGCGATCGAAAACTCCAGTGTTTGTTGCTGTCGTGATCGCTGAGTGAACAAGCTGATTGGGAGATATCTCTTCTACGAGAAAAGGCTTGCAGGTTGCGCACTCTCAACCTCCCAGGGGAACTAGCAACTAGCCCTAGATCAAATGAGAAGGTCGCAGGAGAGGATCTGAGTCAAGACTGATGCCGCCTGCACTATCGCTCTCGAGCTGGGTGGAATGATTGGCTTGAAGGCATGGACTTGATGCATTACGCCGATCTTCAGAAGGATGACCTCTGAGACGCTTCGCCTGCGCTCTAAGCAAAGATCTGCTGCTCATATCCAAGGGTTGCAGCAAAAAACAAGCGTTACAGCAACCAAGCTTTCACAACAGCTTGCTCAAGAACACCTTACTTAAGCATTTGGATTGCAGAACTGAAAGCAAAGATGAGCCATTCAAAATGGTTCTCTTTAACCTCTAATTGAAGCTCGTAATCAGCTTGCAAGCTTCACTTCTAGCAGAAGCGTAGCCTGCAATTCTCAAACAACATTCTTGGACATCTGCAACCAGGCAGAACGAAGGAGAGCCATCAATTTCAAAGGCCAAAGTAGCTAGCCTTCAATGAAACAAATTGCCTTTTCATTAGCTCCACCATCAAGAGCTGAGCAAATCAATCAGTAACACCGGAAAATCTTTTACTGCTTAGCAAGACATCAATCGCAAGGTGAAGCATTGCCTGGCAATACATCCATCCGACAACGGATTTTGCATTAATGGCAGATCTAGCTTGGATATTACTGGCTTTACTTACAGCGGCTGCGTTGAGATATGGAGACAAATAAACATCATCCCACTCCCAACCAAGCCAAGTCATGAGACAAGTGATCTAATTTCTTCTTGTATTGAACAGACAAGCTTGTCATAAGCCAAACTGCAAATTTCAGGAGAGAATCGAAGCTTGTCTTCACTCATGACCTGATCATGGCTCAACAAGACTTTTGCACAATTAGCCAAAGACGATGAATGGCAATTTCCATACGCAAAGTTTTCTGGATACGCTTCTACTCATAAAATTATCTGCTGCTTCTATACACACAGCTTCGTTCAAAGGAAGCTGCTTCAGCTTCTTGTCGATGCAATCCAAAGATGGCAAATGCTCTATTAACAACTTCAATCAGCTGTCTAAGTGAATCGCACTAACGACAGGTTGTCCGTTGATCTAAATGCCAAGTAAGTAGCCAATCAGCTCTTTGCTAATCAACACGATGGGGCCTCTTCCGTTGCAAGCAGCATCGAAGCTGGCAGCAGATTTGCTGGGTCCTTTGAAAGCTGCCCACGGCTATACCACCACTCCTGCAAACCCGGCGTCAAACGCTGAGAAAACAACGTGAGCACTGTGACTGTGGGCTTTGAGCCAGGCTGCAGTAGCTCTACGACATAAGACGGACAACGACGAGCTGCTACATCAGCTACAAAGCGCCGGCCCACACGTCGCCAACTTGGCTCCTTGCTCCGCCAGGCAAGGCGACAGCAAGGCCAGGGCAGTTCCTCGCGATCAAACAGCCGGCAACAAGAACCGATGACACGAAAACTGTATTGCCCACCAGGACTGGTGTGAATGCTGCCATGCTCCAACACAACATCGACATCCGCTCTGGCAGGGGCAACAGAAGTCACATCTAAAACAGAGCCATCAAAACCACCATGAAGCAAAAAGCCACCCGCTGAGGGTGGCTGATGGGATCCCGATTCGCAAGCACTGATCGGGAACAGGGTCAACTCGCGCGGAGCTCAATAAAGCTCTTCCTCTGCATGGGTCTTGATGGTGCAATCAGAGGTTGGATAAGCGACGCAGGTCAACACGAAACCAGCCTCAAGCTGATCGTCGTCTAGGAAACTCTGATCAGACTGGTCCACAGAACCACCTGTGAGCTTGCCTGCACATGTGGAGCAGGCACCTGCACGACAGGAGTAGGGCAGATCGATGCCCTGCTCTTCAGCAGCATCAAGAATGTACTGATCATCGGGAACCTCAATGGTCTTGTTCAGACCCTCGCTCTCGCTGATCAGGGTGACTTTGTAGGAAGCCATGGAATGGATGGAAACGCATAGAAATCCAGAAGTAAAACCCCCCTGGATCGCTTCTTCTAACACCCTGACAGCAAAAATACAGTCTGATCGTGCAATCTGCCCGGCTAAGTCCAATCAAAGAACGACTACTGATAACCCTGGCTTATATAAAAATAAGCACAGAATTACCGCCTAGAAATATCTAAAAGCCCCCAGCAGCCCTGCTCATTCAGGCAATTCACCCGCCATCCCAGCGCCTCCAAAACCATCTGAAGCCTTGGCGCTTGATCAACCAGCAAACCACTGAGCAGACCTCGACCATTGGCACTCAACAACTGATCAAAACTTGGTGCCAAAGCCTCAATCACAGGAGCAAGGATGTTGCAGAGCAGTAGGTCGACGGCCTCTCCCTGCAGCTGCGCTGACAAAGCATCCACAGAACCATGCACAACCCTTAAACGATCTGAATCGAGCTCATTGAGCTCTGCATTGGCTCTAGAGGCGCAGACAGCCTGGGAATCGGTATCAGCGGCCAGGACCTGCCTGGCCCCAAAACCCAGTGCAGCGAAACCCAGCACCCCACTGCCACAGCCAAGATCTGCCACCCTCAAGCCCAGCGGTGGGTGCCTCTCCAGCGCCTCCAGGCAAAGGCGAGTGCTTGGGTGACTGCCAGTACCAAAAGCACTGCCAGGGTCCATTCGCACAACAAGCCGATCCGCATACTCCTGCGGCAGATCCAACCAAGCAGGCAAGATCAACAGACGCTGCCCCACCGGATCGGGTTGCCAATGTTGCTTCCAGTTCAAACTCCAGTCTTGATCGGCTACCTCGCACCAAGTGGGGTTGGCTAATGTCAGGCCAAAGGGGTCTGCCAGAGGACGCAGGTCGGCGATCAGCTGATTTCTGTCCAACTCGGACCACTCAGGCGATGGCAACCATGCCAACAGGGTGCGCTCAGCCTTCTCAGGTGCATGTTGAACAGCGATGCGACAGATTCCCAGATCTGTCAGCTTCCAGATGAGCGACTCTTCCAGCTCATCTGCAATGGGCAAGGCAAGACGCCACCAGCAAAAAGCAGAAGCAGAAGCAGAGTTCATCTCATCAGCCTTGTTCAGAGGGTGACCGGATGGGCTTCCTTAATGCCATTGATCGCATGGATGGTGACCAGCAAGCTGGGCGGAATTGGATCATCAATACTCAGCACCATCACCGCATCACCGCGAACAATGCGACGCCCCACCTGCATCGATGCGATGTTGACGTTGTGTTCACCAAGCACGGAGCCCAACTGGCCGATGATCCCAGGCATATCCCGGTGCCGGGTCAACAGCATGTGTCGACTAGGCGAGACGTTGACCGGGAATTCATCAATGGTGGTGATGCGCAGATCGCCATTGGCAAACACCGCACCAGTCACGCTGTGACCGCCCTGGTCACCACGAGTCGTCAATTGCAAGGATCCCCCGGCAAAATCCTTACTTGTATCGTCCTTGACCTCCAATACACGAATGCCACGGCCCTTGGCTTCTAAGGAAGCATTCACGTAATTGATCCGATCGCCAAGGGCACTTGTTAGCAAGCCCTTGAGAGCAGCAATAACCAGAGGCTGAGAGGGATGCTGAGCGAACTCCCCCTGAAGACGTACTTCAAGCTCCTGCAACTGCCCTCCGGAAAGCTGGCTCACCAACAGCCCCAAGGTCTCGGCTAATTGCAAATGCGGCTTGAGCCGCTCCATGATCTCTGCACTGAGGCCAGGGATGTTCACGGCACTACGGGCAGGCAGACCAAGAAGGACGTCGCGAATCTGTTCCGCCACATCAACAGCCACGTTCTCCTGCGCCTCTGTCGTCGAAGCTCCAAGGTGGGGCGTAAGGATCAAGCGCTCTTGCACAGAGCGCAGCGGCGAATCTGCAGCCAATGGCTCCTGGGCATAAACATCTAACGCCGCCCCGCCAATCACTCCAGCCTTCAAGGCATCAGCCAGAGCTGACTCATCGATGATGCCTCCGCGAGCACAATTCACGAGCCTTGCTGTGGACTTCATCTTGCCCAGCAATGCCGCATTGACCAAATTCTCGGTATCGGGAGTACGAGGGAGATGCAAGGTGATGTAGTCGGCCTGCTCAAAAAGATCCTCCAGGCTCGAGAGTCGCACCTGCATCTGTTGAGCACGGTCAGCAGAGATGAAGGGGTCGTAAGCGATCACCTCCATACCCATGGCATTGGCGACCCGAGCCACATGGGAGCCGATCTTGCCAAGCCCAACCACGCCGAGAACTTTCTTATAGAGCTCGTTGCCTACATATTTCTTGCGATCCCAACCCCCAGCCATCGTGCTGGCATGGGCCTGAGGCACATGCCGAGAAAGCGAAAGCATTAAAGCCAATGCCTGTTCGGCAGCAGCAATGGTGTTGCCCTCCGGCGAGTTCACCACCAGAACACCCTGTTGGGTAGCCGTCGGCACATCAACATTATCGACGCCAACACCAGCCCGACCAATGATGCGCAAACGTTCTCCGGCCTCGATCACAGCCGCCGTGACCTGCGTGCCAGATCGGATCATCAGAGCGTCGTAGTCGCCGATCATCGCCTTAAGGTCATCCTCTGACAGCCCCGCACGCTGATCCACCTGTGCCACCTGAGCGAGGATGTCAATTCCCGCTTGGTCGATAGGGTCTGAAACCAGAACTTTCGTCATCAACCAGCGCAAGACTGCCGCAGGGCACTGTAGAGATCTACATGCTCCAAGCCCTGTAGACCGCAAACCAGGGTTCAGAATTCAAACGATTGAGGTGTGTTGTATGGCTGTTTGCGTTCTTGTTCTCGCTGAAAGAGACCCCGCAGATCAATTGAATGAACAACTCAGGGCAACAAAGACCCCTCTAATCCGCTGTGAGCTGGTGCCGCCTGTAACCACAAGCACAACAAAGCCTGAGATAGCAGCCTCCGAGACCAAGGGGAATGGCGAGACACTCGAAAGCATGGACATCGATTCGGTCGAGATGCTTAGCCCCAAACTGGCCCGCCAGCGACGTCAAAAAGTGATGTCCTTCTGGTTGCTGCCGTTTGGCTTCATCGCCGGTATCACCATGACGTTGATGACGGATATGGACACCTTTGCCAGCTTCGGCCCCTTGGTTGCATCAATCATCGGTGGCCTGCTGGGCCTGGGCTCAGGTTGGATGGGTAGTTATGCATCAGCGATGAGCGTCAAAATGGAAAACGCCGAAGACGTTCGCATCCTGCGCAATCGCCATGAGCAAGGTCGCTGGCTGCTGCTGCTGGAGACACCAATGGACATCGATTTGCCCTGGAAAGTGCTACGAGAAGCAAATCCCCTTGAAATAACAAGACTGAGCAAGCTGTGATCTTGCCGCGGCAAGAGCTGCTCAAAGGTTGCCTGGATCCACGAGGCATGGAAGCCCTGCTGGACCAGGCAGACACGGTGCTACGGACCTGGCAGCCCTGCTGGAGTGCGTTTGTTTCTGCCCCCTTGCGGGAGCAAGCCCTGTATAGGTTTGCCAGCCTCACTGATCTGCACTGGCACGCCGACGGTGGTCACCCTGGCGCTGAACGCCAGCGGCTTTGCTGCAGCCGCTGCGAAGATAACCATCACCCCACTTCCTCAGAAGCAGCCCCGATTCATGGTCTGCTGCTGCATGGCAACTTTTTATTTGATTCCCCTAGCCCAACAGATCTCCGCCAAGCCTTAGAGGCGATCGACGCTCGACCAGAACAACTTGGAGATCTTTGGATTCGCGGTGATCGCGGCGCACAAGCCCTTTGCACTCCTGATTTAGCCATCAATCTCGACGGCCGCAGCAGCAGAGTGCGAGAGGTAGAGATCAACTGTGAAGCCGTTGCAGTGGCTCAACTGCAGCCGCCAGCCCACCGCCTGACCCGCCGATTGAACAGTGTTGAGGCCTCTTGCAGGATCGATGCCATCGCCTCGGCCGGCTTTGGTCTATCGCGAGCCAAGGTGGTCAACCAAATCAAGCAAGGTCACCTGCGCCTGAACTGGAAACCAGTTCGACAAACAAGTCGAGAACTTGTAGTGGGCGATCGCCTGCAACTTCAGGGTCGAGGCACGCTGAAGGTGCTGGCGCTGGAAATGACCAAGCGTCAGCGTTGGCGGGTGGAAATGCTGCGGCACTGAAGATTCGTATCGCCAGGCTGCTAGCTTCGCTGCTTGAAAAGCCCCGGTCACCACTCACTCTGATCGAAGGGCCTCGCGGGCGATTAGCTCAGAGGTAGAGCACTACCTTGACACGGTAGGAGTCACTGGTTCGATTCCAGTATCGCCCACTCCCCTTACAAAGACAGGACTCATTGATGGCACGCACTGTGGTCGTGGGGCTTGGACGCTCCGGCATCGGTGCGGCACGACTTCTACAAGCAGAGGGACATCAGGTCACAGTGCTTGAGCGCAGCATCGAGTCCAATCTCCAACTTTTGGCAGCTGATCTACGTCTGCAGGGAATTGCTGTAGAGCTAGGCAAGCCTCTAGAGCTGACCAGCTTCATCCCTTGGCTGGATCAACTAGATGCCGTGGTTATTAGCCCTGGCATCGCCTGGGACCATCCAACACTGTCTGCGCTGCGTCAACGCGGCATTGACATCGCTGGAGAGATGGCAGTGGCCTGGCGAAGCCTGAGCCATCTGCCATGGATCGCCATTACCGGCACGAATGGCAAAACAACAGTCACCCATCTGCTCAATCATGTGCTTGAAAGCAATGGCCTCAGAGCACCAATGGGCGGCAATGTTGGCCATGCCGCGGCCGAAATCGCATTGAACTGGCGGCAAACAAAAGAACAGCGCCCCGACTGGTTGGTCATGGAGCTCAGCAGTTACCAGATCGAAGCAGCTCCTGAGATTGCCCCACGCATTGGCATTTGGACCAACCTCACCCCCGACCACCTCGAACGCCACGGCAGCCTTGATGCTTACAGAAAGATCAAGCGTGGTCTATTGGAGCGCTCCGAGATCCGCATCTTCAATGGCGATGATCCAGATCTTCGCAGCCAAAGATCCAGCTGGGATAAGGGGCTGTGGGTGAGCAGCGAAGGCCCTGGTACTGCAAACCATCCCGTCGATTTTTGGATTGACGCCGAGGGGATGGTTAGGGAACCGCAAGGAAGGCTCTTTGCCGCTTCGGCTCTGGCCATGCCTGGACAGCACAATCTTCAAAACCTGCTGATGGTGACAGCAGCAGCCCGAAAAGCAGGCCTGACTGCACAAGCCATCGAAGCTAGCCTGCGCTCGTTCCCAGGTGTGCCTCACCGTCTTGAACCACTAGGGCAGGTGCAGGGAATGAGCGTGTACAACGACAGCAAGGCCACGAACTATGACGCCGCCAGCGTGGGTCTGAAGGCCGTTCCTGCTCCTGCCGTTGTACTAGCTGGCGGACAAACCAAGCAGGGTGATGCCTCTGCATGGCTGAAGCAACTGAAGCAAAGCGCATCCAGCGTGGTGTTGTTTGGCAGCGGCGCTGCTGAACTACAAGTATTGATCGAAACGTGTGGCTTCAAGGGAGACCTGATCTGCTGCGATGACCTCAATCAAGCCGTCAACCTGGCGATTCCTCTTGGCATCAAGCAACAAGCGGCCAGCTTGTTGCTCTCTCCAGCCTGCGCAAGTTTTGATCAATACCAAGACTTCGAAGCCCGCGGCAATCATTTCCGCGGGCTAATCAAACCACATTTAACGACCTAATTTACGGCCAACTGATCAGTAGCTTTGGCTTTATAGCACATTCCTTTGTTCAATAACCAAGCAATTAGTGCTCTCTTTTTAACAGCAATCCTACTTGCAAATCGATTGCTAATAGCCAATGCAATATTCAACTTGAACGGGCTGCTTGATTGATTTAACCCTTGAGCCAAAGCGCAAGGCCGCCCCCACGGCCTCTAGCCGCAAGCCACTCTCCGTTCGGGCCCATTGAGATCAGAGCAAAGAAAGGCCTTTCTTTCTCTTCAGGCTCACCTAACGGGCGGCTCCATAAGACCCTTGAAGCAAAACTAAGGGCGATTCGTTCAAAAAAGAAAGGCAGTAGAGGCTGCGATCCCTTGAGCTCTCCTCGACCTATGAATTCAAGCTTTAGCAAGCCAATCGCAACAGAATTAACGATAACTAAAGGCATGGATTCATGACTGCCTTTGTCTTGCCTTAGATCTAGGCTCGCAGAAATAAATCGAAGCATGAAAGAAGAGAACAAGTCTTCTTTGTCTTTACCTTGCTTCCAAACAGATGCAAACTTCCAAAGTCCATTGACTGAATCAAGCCCAATCCCACTGCCTTGCTTTCTGGCCAAGGCTTCAAGTTTTAAAAGCTCCTGCGAAGCAGGAAGACTTTTCATGCTGCTTTCATGCTTGGCTTCGCGTCTAGACAAAGAACAATCACCCTCTTATTATTTACTCTAATCACAAAACCGCCCAAAGCAAAAGTCAAATCAATACCTTTTAACGAATGCAATCCTCCATTTGATAACAGGTTTTGGCTTAGATTTGCCTAGCAAAAGTTTAGTTTTCAACCAATCCCTAATCAATAATTCCGCACATATACAGTCTGAATCAGCCAAAGAAAAACTCAATCTCTTTTGCCTTCAAGCCTTCCCATCCAGCACCGATAAGACGTTGATTGAGGCTCTCCTGATCGAAATGCTTGGCTCCTGAACGGACAATTCGATTACGCATTGACTTCTTGACGCCACTCCTCTTTCTCGCACCTTCTTGATCCATCACCTCCTTGTAGAGTTTCAGCATCTCTAAAGGGATGGGGCTTCCATCAAGATCTATACCTGCCTCAATCGCTTTATCAATTGCATCCGGACCAGAGAAATCCATCGGTAAAATTTGAAGACTGCTTGAGCTCATTATAGTGCGTTTACAGCTTGCAAGAGCTAAGAAGGCAGCAAGTAGAAGTCCAGAGAGAGGCCTCCTCCACGATCTACTCAAATACTGCAATTGCTGAGATCAATTGATTGATTGAAGAGCCAAATACCAAATAGGGACTGTGAACAAGGAAATTAAAGTGCTCCAAGCCACTAAAGAAACAGCAACTTGTTGCTCCTGACCACTTGCTTCAGCTAACAACAACACAGAAATGGCTGTAGGTGTAGCTGCCTGCAAGACAAGAGCTTTGCACATCAAAGCTGACAAGCCAAAAGCCTTGGCAAGAGCCAACATTAAGGCAGGAAGAAACATCAGCTTTATGAGCAAGCTGGGCCCAACTAATGAGAACAAGTTTCTAATCGTTGGATTATTAACAGACCCAAAAGAACCCAAACGTATGCCAACAATCATTAGAGCTAGAACAATCACAATTCTGGATGGGATCCAAAGAGCAGAGGTGATTTGATCATTCCATGGAGTCAACTGAACAAAAAATGCCCCAACCAATCCCTTAGTAGCAGGACTACTAGTCAGAACACGTAAAAGATTTGTCCAAGCAGCTCTTCCCTTCAATTCGGATGAGGAGTTTGCTAAAAGTATGGGTCCTAAGCTCCATACAAGTAACGTGGCGCCAAGGTCATAACCAATACTAAAGCTGAGTGCCTGACTTGGCAGAAGAGCCAATGAAACAGGTATCCCAAAATGGCCAGAATTCCCAAAGACACTACCCAACAGCAAACTTCGACTGCCAATAAGATTTCTAATCCTTGGGAAAGTCCTAATTGCAACTATCAGCAATCCAATGGCTAGTAAGGACATCGCAAGGGCCTCAAAAAGACGCCAATCCATCCCACTCTTGAGGAGAAGACCCATCAGGCTGACTGGTATCCCAAAGTTGATAAGTGGTGGGGCTATTTGAGATGAAAGTCTTGTGTTAAAGCGACCAATCAAATAGCCGAATGCCAGCAAGGGCAACAATTCACTAAAGAGTCGCAGAATCAACATTTAACGAACTCGGTGTAAAAAAACCTTATGAATCTTGATCTGAGAATTTGCTTTTTAACCAAAGTTTCAAGAGGCTGCCAAACGAGAGAGATAGGAGTCTCTACTGCCTGCATTAATCCAGCCTGTAGAAATCGTTTTAGTGCTTTTATTATTGACTCGGCCGCGATGAATATG
>MPMF02003876.1_pt1 | contig 17531 bp, 16 predicted proteins | sample 1617271 | NCBI WGS metagenome assembly MPMF02 (sample SAMN05944812, study PRJNA350692) | marine metagenome | biome: marine; feature: ODZ; material: water; isolation source: 120 m water sample prefiltered with 30 um filter, filtered on to 0.2 um... | place: Pacific Ocean | collected 2012-04-09... | reverse complement strand
TTAAGTTTGATGATTTTTTTCGTGATGAGGCGGATGTGCAGAAGCATCCGAATGGCCATGCATTTTGGGATGACCCTCAGAGCATAAAGTGGGACCGGCTCGCGCAAGCTCTTGCTGATTTGAGCGCGGGGAGGTCTACAGAGATTCCTGACTACTCTCGTAAGGAGAATAAGATGGTGGGTACTAAGATTGTCCATCCGGCTCCTGTGATACTCGTGGACGGCTATCAGATACTTTGTGATGAGCGCGCGCGTGAACACCTGGACATGTCGCTTTTCTTTGAGATCAACGAGTCTCTGCAGGTGTCTAGACGTATCCAGCGCCAACCGGATGTCGACAGGGATTATCTGTACCAAGTGATGTTGCCCGCATACGAGGCCTTCCTGGCTCCAACTAAGCGATTCGCACATCATGTAATAGACTCGGCCCAAACTCCCGCTGCCGTCCAAGCCCAGGCTTACGAGGCGCTTGACCCAGAGTTTGAACGTCTTGGTTTATTGCCTAATAAAGGATAAGATACGGAAACAAATCCATAATCTGAAATATGCTCCCGATTTTTTCGAGAATGACAACTGTTGAGCCGACTAAGATAGAAAAGAGAGATGCGGTAATGCGTTTGATTGATGATAGCTCACCAACAGGAGGATTTTATTTGATGTTGCTGTGTGCGACGGTGATCGTGTCTGTTGGGTTGATGATAGGGAACGCTACGATCGTGATCGGAGGAATGCTCGTATCTCCTTTGCTCGCGCCGTTTTTGAGTCTTGGACTTGGTATGGCGATGGGGGACAAGCGTGTGATTGTAAGATCGTTGTGGATCGTGGGGCTGACCTCGGCATTCGTGTTCTTGGTGACATTGTTCATTTCCGTGTTCGTGCCGTTTAATAGCGTGAACATAGAGATCCTGAGTCGTATCAAGCCATCCCTCGCATATCTGGTCATTGCCTTGTTTGCCGGTATCGCAGCAACGTTTTCATATATTAAGCCAAAGTTGAGCGTGATACTGCCTGGAGTTGCAATTGCTATTGCGGTTTTGCCACCGTTGTCTGTGAGCGCGTTGGGTGTGAAGATGTTGGATAGCGATATCGTGTTCGGTGCACTGTCGTTGTATGTGGTGAACATGCTCGGCATTGTGTTGGCGAGTGTAGTGGTATTCGCACTGTTTGGGTTCTATCCTTTGCGAGGGAGAGCTGAGGGTGAGGTGAAGAGGGAAGAGATGGTTAGCTCGTAATTGAGTCTAAGGAAAATTTTATAAAAAAAACGTCCCCCGAAACCACAGCTGCGGTTCCGGGGGCGTCGTCGTTTCGGCTGAGACGGGCTCAGCTGCCTACGACCCCGCGGACGGGTCGTAGGTGGGGGTGTCGACCCGCTCGCAGGTCAATGGCGTCCGGCCGTTTCGGGTGCAGTAGGTATGCATGCCGTTGGGCCGCAGGCACTGCACGAGCCGGTTGTGCCTCGCGTGCGGCGCGAAGCTCTCGAACACGCAGTGGTCGGGGTCGACGTCGACGTAGAACGAATCGTCCTCCGCCGAGTCGTCGTCGTCCGCCGCGGCGATGACGGGACCCGGGTTCGACGGGATCAGCATGCTGATGGCCCAGAGGCCACCGAGCAGGAGGAACAGCGCCAGCAGGAGCACGGGCAGGACCCGGTTCCTCTTGCCGTCCTCGTCCGGGTCCGTGTCGTCGGTGTTGCCACCGCCGTCGCCGTCGTCGCCGTCGTCGTCGTCGATCTCGTCGTCGTCGATCTTGTCGGTGTTGCCGCTGCCGTTGCCGGCGTTGGCTTCGTCCAGGATCGTGGCCGCGTCCTCGTCCACGTTCTCCGGGTTCACCGGAGGCGCGTCGGGGTCCGTGGTCTCGATCGGGTCGTCGGTTTCTTCGCTCATGTATTCTCCTCGTTGAGCCATGTGGCTTGGGTGGTCGTGGGGCACCGAAATGCTAGGATTCAGCTATATCGGATCATCGCTTTATACCAAAAATTTAGGGATTTGTCAAGTCTTAGGCCAGTTTTAGCCAAATTATACAAAAATACCGGTGGAACGAGTGTTCCACCGGCAAAGTCTCATTCGCCTCTCAGTCTGCCTGCGAGCCGCGCTTGGCGCTGCCGAACCAGCCGCTGAGCGTAGCTGCCGTAGACGACCTCTACGCCCTGCTGCACCGATCCGTCTGCTTCGTCGACCTGGGTGGTCGGTGTCGGCAATGGGGCGGGCAGTGGCTCTGACGCACTGCTAGCGACACGTGTCGAGCCAGCTCGAGCGTCTTCCACAGCTTTGCGAGCCACCACGAGCTCAGCGTTCATGGCCTCGAGCTCGCTCTTGGCGACCTCGAGCTCGCTCTTGGCGGCCTCGAGCTCGCTCTTGGCGGCCTCGAGCTCCGCTTCGGCAGTGTCCACCTTTCCGTCGAGATGACTGATGATCGTCCCGTCGAAGGTGTGCGCTCCCCTGAGCCGAGCTTCTTGCTCTTCCAGCTCGGAGCTGCGCGCGTTCAAGCGTGCCGTGTCCGTGCCCTGGTACTCGGCATTGAGCTCCGCGTGCGCGGATTCCAACTCCGCGTACTCGTCCTCCAGCGTGCCCACCATGCTGAAGTGGATCACGGTGATGAGGATCATGCTCACGATCGCCGCAGCCACAACGATCCATCCCGGACCGCTGTCGCCCTCGTTGATCGCGCTCGGCTCCTCGGCGAAGTCGTCGTAATCGCGCACCACTTCGTTGTGCAACGTGGCGTCGAGGTCTTCGCCTCGCTCGTAGTCCTCACCGCGTGCGAGGAACTCGCTGAGCATGTCGTCCGTGTCGCGCATGGGCGGCTCGGCCCCTTCTTCCTCGACCTGGGCAGCTGCCGGCGAGTCATCGACGACCTCTGTCTCTACGACAAACTCTGGTCCATCGTCGCTACTCTCTTCGCCCAGGACGCCTGCGGGTCGCCGCCATGGCCCGAGTCCGTGACCCAGCGTCGTGACCGGGAACCTGTCTGGAAAATGTTCACCCTTGTTGGGGCCGTCATCTGCCATCTTGATCTGTCCGGCCTCGGGCGGGTCGAGCTCTTTTTCTTGCTCTTCGGTCATGTCTCCTCCTCGTGCAATTTCCGCACGCACCACAAAACGCGGTACGACATAAGTATATAACATTAATATTCGATTTGATCAACCCCCAAATCAAAAACGAGCCAAAATGGCTCGTTTTGATTATTTTACAGTTTCAACGACCTTTTTGAATACTTCAGGCTTGTGCTCTGCAAGGAAGGCGAGGGACTTTCGGTCCAACTCAACGTTCTTGCCCTTGAGCGCATTGATGAGGCGGCTGTAGCTCATTCCCAATGGGCGAACTGCGGCGTTAATCTTCAATGTCCAAAGTCTTCGGAAATCGCGCTTTTTGGCACGACGGTCTCGGTAAGCGTACTGACCAGCCTTCAAAGATGCGGGTCGTGCAAGACGGATCTTGCTCTTTCGTCCCCATTTAAACCCTTTAGTCTTTGAAAGTAGGTTTTTTCGACGCTTAACATGCTGTTTTCCTCGTGTAACTCTTGGCATATTATAGTCCTTGGTATGGCAATCCGGCCTTCAAAGCGCTTTTATGCGCTGAAGAGAGCTTCAAATCACGTCGTTTTCGGCGAGTCTGATTTCCGGTTGCTCTTGCGTTAAAGTGGCCCTGTCCCTCTCGTCGTTTCATCACCTTTTTATTGCGGGTGATCTTGAAACGCTTGGCAATGGCCTTTGTTGTCTTCAATTTCATAATGGCCCAATCCTACTTCATTCCTATCACCATTGTCAAGCGTGCACCCTGTCTTGTGAAGGCCTGCTCGATATTTACCTCGATTTCATGGACTTCCTTTAAAATCTTGATAAATTCCTCCATAACCTCTCGTCCTCGCTCAGCATGAGCTTTTTCACGCCCTCGAAGCACAATTTCTAGCTTAACCTTGTCCCCTCGCTTAAAAAACTCGAGCGCTCGCTTCATACGAACATCTCTATCATGCTCTCCAATACGGGCAGAAAGCCGGATTGACTTGGTCTCAGTTTGCTTGCTCTGAGCTTTTTGCTTTCGAGCCTGCTTTTCCTTCTGATACTTAAACTGTCCAAAGTCCATCAGCTTCACAACCGGAGGCTTGGCTTTCGGTGAAACCATCACAAGGTCAACCTCTCTTTCGTTTGCAAGCTTGAGGGCTGCATCTCTCTTCATTTCACCGATTCGCTCACCGGTATCTGTAATAACATAAACATCCTCAGATGTGATCTGTTCGTTCGCCTGAAATACAGGACCTTGTGCTTTAGCTTGTTGTCCGCGTCGGCGGCGTCTATGAATTCGCATTGCTGAATGATTCTGATTAGTACTTAAATCAGGTTTCATGTTTTAGGATACGGATGTTCAGCTGAGAGCTAAACCTCAGTAACCTAAAACCTAAAACCTTTTGGTGGAGACGGTGGGAGTCGAACCCACGTCCGATATGGGAGTCAATGAAGCGTGTACAAGCATAGTCTGACTTAATTACACTCATCGATAAAGGCCAGACATAAATACGATAAGCGGTTCACCCGTCAAACACGACGTCCTGCCACGGGTGCAGACAGAGGTCGTCCCTTATGATTTTACACCAAGATGATCGTATAAGGAGTCAGATCATTTGATGAGCGGTCGCGCTTAGGCGAGTGCTAATGCAGGTGTAGGAATGCTGAAAGCATTCTTAACCTTTGTGAAAATGTTTGCAGTTGTTCACTGCATCGAAGTGTTTACGAGGTTACGATGCATCCTCGGCTTGCGCAGGCAAAGAATCGTCATACGTCGATACCTGGCGTCCCCTTGTTCTAGCAAAATCGCTGGGAGTATTTTCAATTTTGCAATTCAGCAATTTTCAAATGTTTGAAGTTTGTTGATAGAAAAAATCTACCAAAAATTGAAAATTGCCCAATTGCAAAATTGAAAATTTACCTCGAGACGTACTTGATTGTACGCGCTTCTCGATCCAACTCTCGTTTCTTGATCGTATCGCGCTTTTCGAACTCGCGCTTACCACGACCAAGACCAATTTCGAGTTTTATTTTACCGGCCTTAGTATAGAGCGAAATTGGCACAATTGTCAAGCGTTCTCCCTCCATTTTCTTACGCCACTTGATTATCTCTCGCTTGTGCAGAAGTAGCTTACGATCACCCGTAGGATCGTAGCTATCGTCCGGTCCCGCGTGCTTGTATCTTGAAATGTGAGCATTCTTGAGCCAGGCCTCGTTACCTCGGATCAGGATAAAGGCGCCTTGTAGCTTTGCCTGTCCAGTTTTGACGGCCTTCACCTCTTGCCCGGATAACGCAATACCAGCCTCAAGGGTATCCAGGATTTCGTAGTCAAATTTTGCTCTTTTGTTGGTTGCTAGCTTTGGCATATTCGAACGTAGTATATGTTATAATGACGATACATAAAAGGAGGTATGCCAAAACGACTTATCAAGCCGACTAATATTACGATTTCTACAGGGACAGTTATCAGGATCCTGGCTGTTTTAATTGGAGTAACTTTCTTGTGGTTCATTCGTGACATCATGGCTATATTCTTTGTAGCTTTGTTGCTCGCTGCGTTGATCGAGCCATTCGCGTCTTGGTTTGAGAAGAAGCATATTCCAAGAGGGCTCGGCGTTATTATTGTGTACATACTATTGCTTTCCGTGATGTCGTTGGGATTGATAGTCATCTTGCCGCCACTCATTGGTCAGATTATAGAGTTGAGCAAAGGTCTGCCAGTTACATATGTAGAGGCGAGAGAGGTGTTGGAACAGATCGTTGCGATGTCTCAAGAGTACGGTTTCTCTGAGAACCTTGCATCGAGTCTGGGCGGACTGCAAGACGGACTCACATCTACAATTGAAGGCCTCTTTGTCACAGTGAAGGGGATCTTTGGAGGACTCGCAACTTTGATGTTTGTCATGGTCGTAGCGTTTTACATGATTATTGAGGAGGATCTTGCAAAGAAAGTGTTCAGGCATTTCGCTCCCAAGAAATACCAGCCATACTTGTCGGGATTGGCGAGCCGAATTCAAACTAAGCTCGGAGCCTGGTTGCGTGGACAGATCATACTGATGTTCATAATTGGTTTGCTGACTTATGTTGGTTTATTGATCATAGGAGTTGACTACGCGTTAGCTCTTGGAATCTTTGCAGGAATAGCAGAGATCGTTCCATACGCTGGTCCAATTATTGCAATGGTTCCCGCTGTTATCATCGCGTTTACTATCTCGCCATTGAAGGCAATCATTGTCGCGGCAATGTACTTTGGTATTCAGCAACTTGAGAACAGTGTGCTTACTCCAAAGATTATGGAGAAGTCGGTTGGTCTAAATCCAATCGTGAGTTTGTTGTCGCTGCTTGTAGGATTCAGGCTTGGTGGAGTGTTGTTTGAGAGCCTTCAGTTATTTGGAAACATTATAGGAGCCTTGCTCGCGATACCGGTGGCAACAATGATAGCCGTGGTGATGCGAGACTTTATTGGAGAGTTTGATAAGAGACGCTCCGAGTAATATGCGTAAACATCTCGTTTGGTTCCCATTTTTATTAGTAGCGCTCACTGTCATACTTGCTCTGACAATCGTTTTTGTTGATAAAGATAGGGGTGAGCTTGCGGAAACGTTAAACACTTACCAGCAGGCCGAGGATAGCTTGCAGCCTATTGGGCTCGATCCATCTTTGTATCGTGAGTCTGTTGGTGAGGCGCTGTTACCAGTGTGGGGAGCTGTCGACACTGGTGTCGGTGACTCTAACGTGGTAAAAGGTGTGCGTGATAGCGTTTTAGAATTGAGGGTCTCTCAGGAGGACAGGGGTACTCATATTCTCCTTGTTGCCGCGTTGAATACGCTTATAACAGGAATTAACGGTGACGAGACAGCGCTGGCGGATGCGCAGATTCGTTTTGAAGAATTAACTCAAACAACTCTATGGCTGAGGACAGAAAATTAGGTGCATCCGGTGTTGCATTGGGTGCTTGCGGAGGATGCGCGTTGATAGTGATCATCGGCATTATTTTTTTATACATAGCGGCGACTAAGACCGGATTGGTAGGGAAGTCGGAATCAGTTCCGGAGCCTTCGCGAACCGTTGAGGTGAACGACTCTACGATGGATAGCGTGAAGACCGACCTCGTTGCTTCCGTACTGCGATCTCTGAAAAACGGGGAGGCACAGGTTGTAATATCGGAAGAGATGTTGACGTCGATATTGCGTGACGACCTTGCAGACGTTGCAGCACAAGAAGGACTCGACTTCACGCGGGCGCAAGTAGCTATCACAAACGAGCAACTTGAGTTTTACTTACCGATCGAACAGGATGGGAAGAAGACGGCTCTTACGATGCTAATCACACCGATATTAACGGACGGTGATATTCATCTAGACCTAACCGAGGCGCGTCTTGGAACACTTAAGGCTCCTGGGTTCGTTACACAGGTTCCAGAGAATCTGATCAATGACGCAATTAATAAGCAACTTGAAACCATTGAGGATTCATTTGAGCTCACATCTTTGACTTTCGAAGAGGGGTCCATGACATTGTCTGGCAAGGTTTCTATTAAGGGGATACCAGGATTTTAAGCATGTTGTTAGTAGTACGCACAATTCCTTTTCTCTTAGGAGTAGTGACGGCCGGTTTGCTGTTGCTGATTTCTGTTTGGCCCAGCCTTGTCTTGCTACTATCGATACTGACTGTGGTCGGAGTGATTTACGGGATAGGCCACCTTACTGGATTCGGAAAAGACCTTGAGGGTTGGTGGCACGTTGCAGTGACCCCGGTTCTGTTCGTGATCTCTACGATCGCGTTTATGCTGTTCGTTGAGTCGCAGATACTGATACTAGTTTTACCGATCGCGGCTGGTGCGTTTACATTTTTCTTCGCAGAACATCTATTCCGGTTCGTGCATCTACCAAGCCTTTACCAGCCATACGCGCTTGAGCACACCTCACTCGTGTTGCACGTTGCGTCCATGTTCTTTCTGTCGACCGCCTTTTACGGATTGCAAACGTTTTTGCAGATTCCAGTGTGGTTGCTCGCAATATTCTTTTTCGCCTTCTCCGCTATGATGGTGTACGAGACATTGTGGGTGAGTAAGATTAAGGACACTAAGGCTGTACGCGTTGCGGTGATCGGCGGCTTGATGTTCACCGAGCTCTTTGTAGTGTTCTCATTCTTGCCAACCAGTTTCTTTGTGAACGCGGCGGCATCGACATTGGTGTTCTATGTGTTCCTGGGAATCATGAGAGCATCGTTCTTGCAGCGCTTGTCTAAAGTGGTCCTTAAGCGATATGCAATGTTGGGCATATTCATGCTCATTCTTTTATTTGTTACAGCACGTTGGGTATAATATGAAACTGTTTTCAAGACGAAATACTATTTTAGGCGTCGTGATCGTTGTCGTATCGTTGCTATCTGCGACTATCGGCGCTCTTGTTGTTGGATCTTCTTTGGATCAGTACATTGCTTCACTAGACAGTATTGGTAGAAATGTTGTGGCGATAAACTCTGTCAAGCCACATGCTTTCCCCGGATCAGCGCAAGAAGCACTCGCTGGAGCAAAGGAAAAGGCGGAGTATTCATCCCTTCCTATCGTAAACATCAAAGATCGTGTTCATCGAGATGGAGTTGTGGTTTCTCGGTCCATTGGTACCGCGACAGCATTGACTACTGACGGTTGGGTGTTGATGCCGGATAGCGTGATGAGTGTTTACGGTAAAAATGCGAAGATTGTTTTAGGCGGAGAGGTTCACGATATTAGCGAGTTTGTTCAAGATCCCGCATCTGAATATGGTTTTGCAAAGACGACGATCTCCGATGCCCGCGTTGGTACTTTTGGATCTAGCGTGTCTGCGGCTCAGGGAGATTACGTTTTCGTGATTTCTGGCGAGGTTGTATACCCGCGTACGATCTCGAACGAGAATAATTATGATAACGAGCTCAGCGTCGCATCCGGAGATGTCTTGTCGCGATCCTTCCTGCTGGATCAGGCCGTTGATGTTCCGGTCGGCGCTATGGTTACAAACGCAGTGGGGGAGTTGATAGGATTAATGATTGATGGCGATACTGTACGACCTTTGCACCACATGACACCGGCGCTAGAGACCGTGCTACTTGATGGTGAGGTTAATCGTGCAAAGATCGGCATGCAGGTTCGTGATGTTATGCGCATTGTTGATGTCGACGAAGAGTTCCGCGAAGGTTGGAGAGTTGTGAGTTTGGATCGCAGGGGTGCGGCAGAGAAGAGCGGCCTTTTAATTGACGACGTTATCATGAGGATTCAGGGACAGAATGTTGGAGCTATGCCTCTCGCCGAATATGTTGCCACGGGAAAAGTTGATGGACAGATTCAGTTACATGTTCAAAGAGAAGAGACGGAGATCGAAATATTTGTTACACTGGAATAACTTAAGGAGGAAATATCATGACTACAGCCAGAGCAGCACGAGTTCTATCTAGATACTGGACCACCATCATGTGGTTTACGGTTTTTGGTGTCGTGCTTGGTGTCGCTTTGAGCTTTGTGCGGCCGCTTGAGTATCGCGCATCGTCTCGGCTGTTGATCACACAGGAGTCAGTGAGTGCCGACGCGTACACTGCGAGCAGGAGTGCGGAGAGAGTTGCAGATGATCTTGCGACGATCGTATTCACGACAGCGTTTTTTGACCAGGCGCTTAGTGCGCAGTTCAATATCGACGAGTCACAGTTCCCGTCAGAAGAGAACAAAGAAGCAAAGCGACGCAAAGTGTGGCGTAAGATGCTCGGTACTTCCGTCGAGCGTGGTACCGGTTTGTTGAGCGTGGACACTTACAATAAAGATCCGGAGCAAGCAAAGCAGATATCACAGGCGATCGCCTTCGTACTCACACAACAAGGTTGGCGGTATACATCAGGCGGAAACATATCAGTTAGGTTGGTAGACGACCCGCTTGTGTCCAAATATCCGGTTAGACCCAATATTCCAACAAATGCCTTTATTGGCCTGATATTGGGTGCGTTGGTAGGAGGAGCCTATGTGCTGATCCGATCAGAAGCGGTGATAAGGCGCAAAAAATTCATGCATTCATAAAAAGCACCTGAAAGGGTGTTTTTTGGCCGAAAAGCGCTAATATTGGCTAATCTTAGGTGCTTGACAGGAATTATAGCCTTTGTTAAGGTTCTCTCAGTTGGAGGAGAAATACTGTTTAGTTGGCGAAATGTTAGTAGCACCTCCTCCTTGCTGCAAGCGTTTCGCCAACCGAGCAGTTTTTTAATATCAGTAGCTATACTTGACAGAATCACTTATTTCTGTTATGGTGCGACGTCATACAAGGAGTCAGTTTTCGACTTTTTTGTGGCTTGGTACGTATTGATCCACCCTCCTGGATTCAATACTGTCATGCCGCAAAAGGGTCTAAAAGAAGGACTCCTGAGATTAATTGTTCGAGAACCTGCTCGTCATGGTGACGAGCGAATGGAGGCAGAGATGCAGAAGTATTGGGCATTCGCCCTTATCGGGATGCTGGTGGCTTCGGTCGTCAGTATCGGAACCATCAACGTCGCGGAAGCGGCACCGACAACGTGGACGGACAGCGACGGCGACGGAGTCCCGGACTTGCACGACGCGTGCAAGGACGTGGGCGTCCAGCCCGGTGCGCCGGTGAAGCTCGACGGCTGCGTGGCCGACTACGCCAGGTGCTACCTCCTGCAGTTGCAGGTTGGTGACAGCCCCGACGCGTGCGGTATCCGACCCGTCAAGGGTGCGGATGGCAAGCCGTTCACGTTCCACCAGCAGTACCTCGCTGGTGACCTGGAGAACACGTACCACCGGATCGACGCGCAGGGCCGAGAGGTTCGCGTGGGTCGGTTCAACGGTATCTGGGACCCGGCCAAGAACCGGTTCGTGCAGGCTGAGGCCGGCATGTACGGGTACGAGGGCTCCGGCGCGTTCAAGGACCACAAGCGCATCGGCGTGACGGTCATGCGGAGCGATAGCCCCGTGTTCTGGAGCTACACGAAGCGCGTCGTTCGCGGCGTGGTTCACCCGATCACCAAGGCGGAGGTCGAGAAGCTGCAGCGGGACGTCGCGGGCGCCGAGGCCGACATGAATACGGCTCAGCGGGCGTACGACGAGATGGTGCGTCTGCACGGTGCGGACGTGCGTGAGCTGCAGGCCGCGGAAGCGACCCTGCGGATCGCCATCACCGAGTACAACACGGCGGCCGGCAAGATCGCCGGGTTCGAAGTCGAGCTCGGTGTCGTCCAGGCGGACGTTATTGCGCTCACCGGTCGGGTCGAGACGGTCGAGGCGGACGTCGAGGAGCTGAAGACGGCGCGGGATCGAAACCGCATCTACGTCGAAGGCGGATACGACTTCTACTACGAGCGCTGGATGGGCAACCTCCCCGGCGGCCTGATCTTGTCGGTGCAGCCGGCTCACCGGTTGCACCTCGGCGTTGCCCACGAGTACCGCACCGACCGGCTGACGCTGCGAGGTGTGGCGCTCGCCGGGATCAACGTCCAGTTCGACGGCAAGGCGGTGGGTGCGACGGTCGGAGGGCGCTTCGATGCGTTCTACGGCCTCATCCCGTACGTCCCGCAGGTTCGCTTCGGCGGATCGGTGGGACTGAACGTCGACTGGTACCACCTGGGCACCGGCCGCACGAGCGAGGGGGTGTACTCCACCTCGCTCAGCCTGCGGTTTGCCGCCCGCTTTGGCGTGGTCATCGAGCTCCCGAAGATGGGCTCGAAGGACTTGACCGGTCCGCTCACCTTGACCGTGACGGTTGGACCCGTCACCGGCCCCACCTGGGTCGGTATCCACGGCATCAACACCCCGGTCAGTCGGGGTGGTGTCGTAGGAGGTCTGCGCTTGGGTGGCCGGTTCGGCAAGCCCCCCAAGTAGGAACAACTCGTCTCCCTGTGTCGCATCTGCGGCACAGGGGGCTGTTTTTTTACCAAGATTAGCCAAATATGATCAATATTCACGAAAGGGGGTTGACAAAATCCAACTTTCGTGTTATATTGCGAAGTCCCATTGAGAAATGCGGTGGGCATTGAATCGAGACAGATGACCCCAGCGTGGGTCCCGAAGAACACAGCGGACTTAGAACCCCGCGACCCTGGAGATCGAAGCATGAAGAGTTTCCGACAGATCCTGATCCTGGCCCTGGCGGCCGTCATGATGACCCTCACCGGCTGCGACGAGCAGCTTCCCGGTGGGGAGCTGACCGGCGCGACCCCGGACGAGGTCATGTGCGACGGCGTCGGCGTCGACCGCGTCATCACCTACGTCGACGACGCCAACGGCAACGGCTGCATCGACGAGGTCGAGGTCGACGTCTGGCGCGACTACGGCGTCTGCAACGACGGTTCGTGGTCGTGGTACGACGACGACACCGACAGCTGGTTCGAGACGGCGCCGACGAGCTTCTGGCTGGTCGACATCGACGAGAACCTGTGCAGCGACGAGCCGGCCGGCGACGACGACGACGCGACGGGCGACGACGACGATGCCTCGGGTGACGACGACGACGCGACGGGCGACGACGACGATGCCTCCGGCGACGACGACGACGCGACGGGCGACGACGACGACGCGACGAGCGAGCCGCCGCTGACCGGCCCCGTGGCCTGTCCCGGTGGGTGGGCCGTCTACTGGACCGAGTTCCACCTGGACTCCGACGAGAACGGTTGCCTGACGGTGGCCGAGGCTCTGGTCTGGATCGACGTGGCCGCGTGCAACGCCGGCTCCGACGTGGACAACTCCTACTGGGCCTTCCAGCAGGAGATCTGGATCCACGAGATCCCGGAGGCCCCGTTCATGGCAGCCGTCGCCGCCAACTTCTGCCCCTAGCGGCAGATTGGACTTACTCGGGGACTAGTCCCCCTCACTCACGAGAACGCCCCGGACCTGGTCTGGGGCGTCTTCTTATCCAAATTTTTTTTGACCGAAACTCTTTGCGAATGAACTTCCATAAATTGAAAATTGCCGAATTGCCAAATTGAAAATATCGTCTCTCTGTTTATTGACAAAATCGATTTTACCCTGTAAGTTCACATGTTATGATGCCCAATAGGGGGAGGATCATAAAGCTCCTTGACAATAGAGAAGAACAACGGAAAAGAGAGGGAGAACACCATGAGGTACTGGATCTTGCTGTGCATGCTTCTGGTGGGCACTGGTTGCCCAGCGGAAGACGGACCGAACCCAATTGGCTGGGGAATCAACGGTCCTGTGGATGACGACGACATCGTCGCTCGAGATGACGACGATGACGACGATGATGATGACGATGATGACACGACCCTTCCGGACGATCTGGACGGCGACGGTCACGGCGTCGACACCGACTGCAACGACTCGAACGCGGACGTCTACCCAGGCGCTCCCGAGTTGTGCGACGGCATCCTCAACGACTGCGACGGCGAACTGTCCAAGGACGAGGCTGACGCCGACTCCGATGGCCAGCGAGTCTGCGCGGGCGACTGCGACGACATGGATGCTCTGAGCTACCTGGAAGCGGAAGAAATCTGCGATGGTGCAGACAACGACTGTGACGGGGTGGTTCCGGGTGACGAGGTCGATGGTGACTTCGACGGACAGCGGCTCTGCGACGGCGACTGCAACGACTCGAACCCGGACGTCTACCCAGGCGCGGACGAGTTGTGCGACGGCATTGTCAACGACTGTGGTGCTGAGCTGCCCGAGGACGAGTCCGATGGGGACTTCGACTTCCAGATGGGTTGCGAAGGCGACTGCAACGACGCAGATGTCACGATCTTCGACGGAGCTCCCGAGCTCTGCGATGGTCTGGACAATGACTGCGACAATGCGGTCCCGGCGGATGAGGCTGACGTGGATCTGGATTCGTCCCGACTCTGCGATGGCGACTGTGATGACTCGGATGCGAGCTCCTACCCAGGGGCCACCGAGCTCTGCGACGCGGTCGACAACGACTGCGACGGCACGGTTCCGGCAGATGAGGTCGATGGTGACCTTGATGGACAGATGGTGTGTGCCGGTGATTGCGACGATGCAGTTGCCACGACCTTCAGCGGAGCCACGGAGCTTTGCGATGGCGTGGACAACGGCTGCAGCGGTGCGGTCCCGGTGAACGAGCTCGACGGCGACCTCGACGGCCAAGCGCCGTGCGCGGGCGACTGCAACGATGCGGCCGTCACGATCTTCGACGGAGCCCCCGAGCTCTGCGATGGTGAGGACAATGACTGCGATGGCGTAGTCCCAGCAGGTGAAGTCGATGGAGATCTGGACCTGGTCCTGCTCTGCGACGGAGACTGTGACGACTCGGATGCGAGCGTCTACCCCGGAGCTCTCGAGCTCTGTGATGGTCTGGACAACGACTGCGACAGCGTGGTGCCGGTGCTCGAAGTCGACAACGATGTTGACGGACAGATGGTGTGTGCGGGTGACTGCAACGACACGGAACCCACGATCTTCGACAGTGCCCCCGAGCTCTGCGACGGTCTGGACAACGACTGCGACGGGGTGACCCCCGTGAACGAGGCGGATGCCGACCTGGACGGTCAGCGAATCTGCGCAGGCGATTGTGACGATGGGGATGTGACGACCTACCTGGGAGCTCCTGAGCTCTGCGACGGCGTGGACAATGACTGCAACGCCGCCGTTCCCGCGAATGAGGCCGACGTAGATGGGGATTCGTCCCGACTCTGCGATGGCGACTGCGATGACTCGAATGCGACGGTTTTTCCCGGAGCGACTGAGTTGTGCGACATGGTCGACAACGACTGTGACAACGTGGTTCCCGCGAACGAGGTCGATGGTGACCTCGACGGGCAGATGATCTGTGACGGAGACTGCGATGACTCAGAGGCGACGACCTTCGCAGGCGCTCCCGATACGTGTGACGGAGTCGATAGCGACTGCCTGAACGACCTGGCGGCTAGTGGCGAAGTCGATGGCGACATCGACGGTCAGATGGTGTGTGATGGCGATTGCGACGATGCGGTTGCGACGACCTTCGACGGGGCCCCCGAGCTCTGCGATGGCGTCGATAACGACTGCGACGGCGCGGTCCCGGCGAACGAGGTCGATGGCGACCTGGATGGTCAGCGAATCTGCGCAGGAGACTGTGACGATGCAGATGCGACCAGCTACTTGGGTGCCGCCGAGGTTTGTGACGGCGTCGACAATGACTGCGATTTCGTGGTCCCGGCGAACGAAGCGAACGTGGATGGGGACCTGTTCCTTGTCTGCGACGGCGACTGCAACGACTTGGATTCGAGCGTCTACCCAGGCGCTCCCGAGCTTTGCGACGGCGTGGATAGCGACTGCCTGAACGATCTGGCGACCACAGAGGTCGACGACGACCTGGACGGTCAGGAGATCTGCAACGGCGACTGCGACGACACGGACCCGAGCATCTACCTGGGTGCGCCTGATGTTTGCGACGGAATCGACAGCGATTGCGCGAACGACCTGGTGAGTACCGGAGAGGTCGATGGTGATCTCGACGGTGAGTACGTGTGCGACGGCGACTGCGACGACGCGGATCCGACCAGCTACCTGGGAGCTCCCGAGCTCTGCGACGGTGTCGACAACGACTGTGACACCGTGGTTCCGCTCAATGAGGCGGACGACGATGCGGACTTGTACCGCATCTGTGAGGGTGACTGTGACGACACGGCGGCATACGCCAACCCGGATCCGCTCACGGTGGATGATCCGTGGACGGTCGACTTCCAGGAAGACTGCGACTACACGGGGTCGCAGAGCTACACGAACAGTGACGGTCAGACGGCGGTAGTGTGTGACGGCGAGCCGAGTCTGATCGGAGACGGGGACTACAACGGTAGCCTGCCTACGGGGCTGACGGTCATGGCGAACCAGGTCGAGAGTTACGACCTGGTTGAAGGCTACGACCCCGGGACTGGCCTTTGGCAGCCCGGTGAGCAGTCACTGAACTCTCCGGGACCTGGGTACAACTCGCCTGTGAGCACGCAGTGTCGTGTTATCGCGTTGAGTGGCTTGGTGCCTGGAGCGGACTACGCTGTCTCGCAGGTGATCGTGAACGATATGGCCATGACGTTGAGCCTGTCGTTCTACCTGGACGCAAACGAGATCGCGAATCGCTTTGTGCTGCTGACACCGTTGCCGGGTTCCATCGGGCAGTACATGGGAGTGTTCACAGCGACGGGCGCTGTGCATTCTGTCTACGTGTGTTCCGGTGGTGGCTACGCAAGCGAGTCCAACGGTGATGTGCGTGAAGACAAGGTCGCCGCGATGCGGGTGAACAGGAGCTCTTGTCCCTCTGGGCCTTGAGACGAGAAAACGACGAGAGGGGTTGTGGTACGCACAGCCCCTCTTTTTTTGTTATAATGAAAAAGAAGACATTCCAAAAATTGAAAATTGCCGAATTGCAAAATTGAAAATGCCGTAATAGATGAGCTTCTTACCGCACAACCCACATACGGAGCAGGAGGACACGTGGGCTCTTGCTGGTATTGTGTTATTCGGAATCGCGATCCTTGTTGCAGCAATTTTCACCACACCTTGGCTTCTTGTTGGCGGTGTGTTTTTTCTATTAGCAGTTTTGCTTACGTGGAAGGAGCCGATGTGGATGGTTACATTCCTTGTTGCGTGGTGGCCATTGGAACCCTTTATCTTGAAATGGATCGGTGACGACTTATATCTTTACGCGCGTTTTTTCTCGGAAGTGATGATATACGTACTGGTTGGCGTAGTGATACTCGGAATAGTAAGAGGGAAGTATAAGCGAAGAGCGACGCCCATTGACCTGCCTCTCGTATTGTTCTTTGTAATGATCGTAGTCTCGATACTGTTGAATACGTTGCCGATCGGTGAAGCTGTACTTGGTTTGCGGCAGATCATACGTTTCATGCTGTTGTTCTATGTAATCGTGATGTTGTACCCAAGAAGGTTCTGGGTGAAACGCATTGCTATCGTAATCTTTGCTATGGCTTTATTGCAGTCTTTGATCGGAATATCACAAGCTGTAGTCGGAGGTGATCTAGACAATTTCTTGCTTCCGTCGGAGCGACGCACGTATGGTGAGTTACAGTTGACCGAGGGGACTGTTCAGTTTTGGGATCCAGGACAACGAGTGTTTGGAACAATGGGGCGATATGATCGACTCGGAACGTTCCTAGCTTTAGCATTGTTGTTATCGGTAGGATTCGTTTACGAGGGTAATAGAAAGCATAAATGGCTGAACCTCGGATTGCTTGCGATACTGGCAGTGCCGACACTGATACTTACATACAGTAGATCTGCGTGGTTCGGCTTAGTATTCGGAGGGCTCGCGATCGCAGCTTTAAGAAAAGATAAACGAGTTTTTGTGGCGACCGGGATAGCTGTTGCAATGTTGGCAGGTTTCTTTGCGGTTTCGAGTTTGTCCGGAACGTTGGCTGATACTCCTCGTCAAACAGTGACGGAACGATTCTTTGAAGCCTTCTCGTATAACAGGTTCCGTGGAGAATATCTTGGATTAGGACGAGTTTATTGGATAGTTCAGACACCTACCAAGATCGTTCCTCATGGTGTCGTGAGTGCGTTGTTTGGATGGGGGCCAGG
>MPMF02113978.1_pt1 | contig 17557 bp, 12 predicted proteins | sample 1617271 | NCBI WGS metagenome assembly MPMF02 (sample SAMN05944812, study PRJNA350692) | marine metagenome | biome: marine; feature: ODZ; material: water; isolation source: 120 m water sample prefiltered with 30 um filter, filtered on to 0.2 um... | place: Pacific Ocean | collected 2012-04-09... | reverse complement strand
TGGTACGTTGCGGGTCAGTGGTGGGGCCGCGCTCGTGCTGGAAGGTGATTTTCAAAATTATGGTGGAGTTGAACTCGCCTCAGGCGGTTTGCTTAATGCGACATCGCTTGGCGCAAGCGGTCTGGAACTGCTCTCGGGCAGTTCGCTGCTGGGCGAGGGTACGATTTTAGGCAATCTCACCAACACCGATGGAGCCGTTGCACCAGGATCATCGCCCGGCATGCTCGTACTCAATGGTGATTACACGCAGGGGTCCGCCGGGGAACTTTTGATCGGGATCGGGGGGCTGGTGCAAGGGTTGGAGTATGACTTCGTCGACATCTCCGGCACCGCCTTGCTCGCCGGCTCGCTGCGGCTGGAGTTGGAGGACGGCTTCGTGCCTTTGTTGGTCGACACGTTTGTCATCCTCGAGGCGGCTGGAGGTCTGTCGGGCACGTTTGACGAGTTGATCGGGCTCGGCGGCAGTCAGTGGAATGTGAGCTATCTGCCCACTCAGGTCGTCGTTGCCTTTGAGGGGATCTCGGTCCCGGAACCCGGTTCGCTCGGCATGGGGGTGATCGCCATCTTGTTTTTCTTTGGATACTGCAGGGCAAAACGATCGGCGTAGCCAGCTCGGGGGGAGCAGTTTTGTCGGAATGGATCAGTATTCGTCCTAAAATACTTGCAGTGGTGGTTTTCGCTTCTAATGGGGGCACGATGTCTGTGGCAGAACCTGCCGGATGGTAGGCTTGCGGCTAATGATGAGGGCTTTTGTTCGCAAAACCTTTGCGTAATCGTGTGCCCCCTCTTCGCCTCCGCGACCCGGTTCGCTGCGCTGCTTTACTCGGAGAACTGGGAGTCGGGCAGTATCGATGCGGCCCCTCAGGTGAGCAGCGTGAATTCTCGGATTTCGCGGTCCAGATCCTGCAGGAAGCTCGCCGCGCCCGCGCCGTTAGCCACGCGGTGGTCGAACGTGAGCGTAAAGGTGGCTGTCGGCGTAAAGCGGTACGCGTCACCATCCGGGACGGCCCGCTGAAAGATCTTGCCCAAGGTAATGGTGCCCATCGCAGGCGGCACGACGGCGGCCACACCGGCCCGCAGACCGAGTGAGCCGATGTTCGAGACGCTTACCGTGGTGGCGGCGTTGGCCTGATCCTCTCCACTGCGGGCCAGTTCCACTTGCCGGGCGACCGCAGCAGGAAAGTCGCTCCAGGAAAGGGTGTCGGCATCGCTTATCACGGCGGTGAGCAGGACATCGTCCGGCAAGGCTACAGCAATGCCCAGGTTCACGTGCTCGAAGGTGCGTCGCGTGCGGCCCTCATCGACGAGTGTGCTGCGAAACGCCGTATGCCGCTCGATCGCCCGGGTAATGCACCAGAGGACCATCACCAGACTGCTCGGGGCGTCATCGCCCAGGCTGGCCTTTAATTCCGCCCGGGCACGTTCAATGGCCGTAAAGTCGGCATCGAGCGAAGCGACGACCGGCACGCAGAGTTGGATCCCCCGCACGAGACGAAAATTGAGTCGCATCTGTTCCTTCGAGAGTGGCGCATCGCTATGGGAACCGACATCGTCCCCCGCCGCTGCGCCACCTGTCTCGGAGGCGGCAAGAAAGGCATCGACATCTTCGGGCGTAAGTTTGCCGCCAGCCGCCGGAATCTGGTCGGCGACATCCTGCAGGCCCTTTTCTCGCAGATACCGCCGCGTCCGCGGTGGGATCGCGCGGTTGCGACCACCGCCAGTGGGGCCAGTCGGGCCAGTCGGGCCAGTGGGGCCAGTCGGGCTCGCCTTTTTGGCAGGTTTGGCGGGTTCCGCCTCGGGTGGGCCATGTCCGGCGGCCATCTCCTCCACCCCCTCGGCCACTTCCATCCGACAGACCGCCGCGCCGATTTTCTGGACCGTTCCCTCCTCCACCACCCACTCGCAGAGCCGCCCGTCGTAGGGTGACTCGACATCCATCGTTCCTTTGTCGGTCTCCATGGCGTAGAGCGGCTCGTCCCGCTTAACGTGATCGCCCGCTGCCTTAAAAAACTCGATCACGAGCGATTCCTGCAGGCCTTCACCAAGTTGGGGGATGCGGACGGAGATGATCGGCATGGGAGGTGTCAGGATGGGTTAATGAGTGTGGCGGTTACGCCCGAGGGCTGCACTATAGCTTCACTCGGTGAAAGATGGCAAGGTCGCGGCGGGGTTGGCTGCCGCACAGAGCGAGCAGCGATGTGTCGAGACTCGGGGGCAGTTCTTTTATTCTTGCATCGTCAGCCGTAGGCTCTCGACAACTTCAGCAGTCGAAGGGAGCGCTGCATATTCGTAGATGGGATTGAATCCGATATGGACATCGCCGCGGGAGACGAGTTGAGGCGGGCTCATAAAGGTGTCCCAGGTGTCGGGGTTGCTGACCATGTCGGTGATGATTTTCTGGCCAAAACTACAACTCTCGGCATCCTCCTGGAGGACGACCAGGCGACCGGTCTTCGCCAGGGACTGGCGAACCAATTCTTTATCCCACGGAACGAGCGACCGCAGGTCGATAATTTCCACCGTCATTTCCTCGCGGAGTTGTTCGGCTGCCTCCTCGGCCAACTCGATACAGTTGCCCCAGGTGACGAGCGTTACATCGTCACCCTCCTGGCGGATGATCCCCTTGCCGAAGGGGACCGGCTCGATGGTGGGCTCGGGGACCTCGAATTGTTTGCGGAAGCGGTGTTTGGGGATCAGGAAAATAGTCGGATCATCCGCGTGCAGGGCGGTCCACATCAGCGCGGCGGCGTCCTGGGGTGTCGTCGGCACCACGACCCGCAGGCCCGGTATATGTGCAAAGAGCGATTCATTCGACTGACTGTGCCAGATAGAGCCACCCGGCAGGTAAGCGCCGTACGGCATATAAAAAACGGCGGGGCATTTCCAGTCGCCGACGGTTCGCCAGCGGATGGTCGATACATTCTGGCTGAGTTGATTCCAGCCCGGACCGATAAAGTCCACAAACTGGATTTCAAAGACCGGTCGCATCCCATAGCTCGCCATCCCGCATGCCGCACCGACAATGGTTGCCTCGGCCAAGGGAGCGTTGAAGACCCGGTCGGGATGTGCCGTGGAGAGTCCTTTGGTCAGGCCGAAGACGCCCCCCTTGGGATCTTCAATATCCTGCCCGAAGAAAACATAGCGATCGTCCTTTTCCAGGGCATGTCGAAAGACGGCGTTGATCGCATCGATGATCCGCCAGTTACGGCCGCCGGCAATCGGAACCGGTCCACTATCGGGTACCGGGCCGAAAAGATGTTCGTTGAGTTGCTCCGCTTGAGGATCTTCGTCTTTTTGGGCGAGAAGATAATCGCGGTCGACCTCGGCGGCGATCTCCGCCTTCATCGCCTTAAAGCCATCGGCCGTCAGTTCCCCGGATTCGATCAGTTCCGCCGAAACCACCTCGAGCGGGTCGCGCTGGTGCATCTCGGCAATCTCCTCGGCACTGCGGTAGACGCGCTGGTCGTCGCTGGAGGTGTGATCGCAGATACGATCCACTTCGCACATCAGTACGGTAGGTCCTTCTCCGCGCCGAGCAGTGTCGATGGCCGGGGCGACTGCATCGTACACCCGGTCCGGATGCCGGGCATCGACACGGACGACGTTGATCCCGTCGCCGATCATGTTCATGCGAAGCGGATTCATGTTTTCGGTGCAGGTGCTGATGCCATAGCGGTTGTCTTCCACCATGAACACAATTGGCAGCTGGAGTTGGGCAGCAAAACAGAGGGCTTCGAAAAACTCGCCCTCGCGGCAGGCGGCATCCCCGATCGTGCCGATGGTGATCGTGTTTTTACCGAGCAACTGCATCGCCCAGGCCGCGCCGCATGCGGGCAACAGGACCGATCCGGTGGGCGTCGGGACGCTCCAGATATTCAGGCCCCGGTTGGAATGGTGGCCCGGCATCTGGCGACCGCCGCTGCTGCTGCTGTTTTTGGCAAAATAGGCTTGGGCCAGTTTCCGGTTGGAGATGCCCCGTGCCAGGACCAAAGGCCGCTCGCGGTAATAGCCAAAGAGATAATCGTCCGGGCGAATCAGCTCACCGATGACCGCCAGCGATTCGTGTCCCTGTGCCCCTACATGGAACCAGCCTTTGCTCTGACGGAGCAAAACCCCTTCGCGACGATCCCCTTCGCGGCTGAGCACCATCCGCCGCAAAAGGTCGAGCTTGTTGTAGGTCGATTGCACATGGCCACTGTTCAACGTCCAATTCCTCCTTGAAAATTGTAGCCGATTGCGAGGTTCCGGGCCTCACAGTACCCCCATGATAGTGTTAAATCCCGCTGCGACCAACACCGACAAACCTTTTATCAATGCCGACTTATGGGTTGTTTTCCCCTCCGCCCCCAACGTGCCCGTAGACGCACCTTCGCAGTGTAAACCAGAGGGGGGGGCGGTACGCAATCGAGAAATGAAAATTCAGTAAAATTGGGAAAAGAACCAGCCAAAAATGAGGCGATTTTGTTATCCACCGTTGCCTTGCGCTGCAGATGCCCCCCGAGCGTTACGCTCCTTTTTGCTAAAGAGTGCAAACGTTCTTTTGCAGACCTGAACGTTCATCTCCAACAATCGGCGTATCCATTTGGTGGGCCGGTGATCTTTTTTTCAAATCGTTGCGTCCGATTCTTCTGCACAGCCCTTTCCCGTTGGATGTGCCCGGCCAAATGCGAAGAACGAGAATCGTTTGCCCTCTTCTGGCGGGCGATTTGTCAATCCGGTCTTTTTGCACGCGAGAAAAAACAGCAAATGGCCAACTGCACGCAAAGATGGAGCTTGGTATATTTGTAGCGGAGAGATCGCTGCCTTTTCCCCCGGGGTGGGTAATCTATGGACGCGGAAAAAAACAGGCTCGAAGAGAACCGTCTCGGCAAAAAGGACTGGTATCGCTGGGGTCCTTATCTGAGCGAACGACAGTGGGGCACCGTCCGCGAGGATTATAGCGAAGATGGTACGGCCTGGGATTCTTTTACGCACGACATGGCCCGTTCGCGGGCATACCGGTGGGGCGAAGACGGGATTGGGGGCCTTTGCGATTCGCAGCAGCGGCTCTGTCTCTCCGTCGCGCTCTGGAACGGTCAGGATCCCATTCTCAAGGAGCGGCTCTTCGGGCTCACCAATCGCCAGGGAAATCATGGCGAAGATGTGAAGGAGTGCTACTACTACCTCGATGCGACGCCAACGCACTCCTATTTGAAAATGCTTTACAAATATCCGCAGGCCGCCTATCCCTATCGGCAACTCGTCGAAGAGAACGCACAGCGACAAATCGATCAGATGGAATTCGAACTGATCGACACAGGGGTCTTCGACCAGAACCGCTACTTCGACATCTTTGTGGAGTACGCCAAAGGGACCTGCGATGACATGTTGATGCGCATCACGGTCCATAACCGCGGCGATGAAGATGCCACACTCCATTTGCTGCCCGGGGTGCTTTTTCGCAACACATGGTCGTGGGACGATTCGGCCAAACCGAGGATCGAGTACGTGTCTCCCGGATGCATGCAGCTCTCCCACATCGAACTGGGAACCTACCGCCTCTACGTCGAGGGAGAGGCGGAACTGTTGTTCTGCGAAAATGAGTCGAACGGTCCGCGGCTCTGGGAGACGGACGGAAAGGGATATTTTAAGGACGGCCTACACGACTATGTCATTTCGGGCGAAAAGTCCGCGGTCAATCCCGAACGCTTCGGTACCAAGGCAGCGGCGCACTATGAGCTTGCCCTTGCCGCCGGTGGCACCGAGCAAGTCCGCCTGCGGCTCACCTCGAAGAAGCTCGTTGCGCCGTTTCGCAGCTTCAGCCGCATCTTCCAAGCCCGCAAGCAGGAGGCGGATGCATTTTACGGCGAGCTGCAGGCAGACATTGCAGATGAGCAGTTGCGCCTGATCCAGCGGCAGGCATTTGCGGGTATGATCTGGTGCAAACAGTATTACCGTTACGATGTCGAGACCTGGCTCAGTGGCGACCCGGCCGGCCCGCCACCGCCAAAGGGGCGGGAGCAGGGCCGAAACAGCAATTGGCGGCATGTCTACTGCGACGATGTACTCTCAATGCCCGACAGCTGGGAGTATCCCTGGTTTGCAGCCTGGGATCTTGGGTTCCACTGCATCACGCTGGCATTGGTCGATTCGGAGTTTGCCAAGCGCCAACTCATTATTCTCACCCGCGACCGGTACATCCATCCCGCGGGACAGCTTCCGGCCTACGAGTGGGCATTTGGGGATGTCAACCCTCCGGTCCATGCCTGGGCCGCCTGGCGGGTTTTTCAGATCGACCGCGCCCACAGCGGGGACCGAGTGGGCGATCTGGAATTTCTCAAGCAGGTTTTCAACAAACTTGTCCTCAATTTCACCTGGTGGGTGAACTGCAAGGATGACGGTGGTCGCAACGTGTTCCAGGGCGGCTTTCTCGGATTGGACAATATCGGCGTCTTCGATCGTAGCGCACCTTTGCCTACGGGCGGTTCTATCACTCAGGCCGATGGTACGGCGTGGATGGCGATGTACTGCTTGAACTTAATGCGGATCGCGCTGGAGCTTGCGGAGCATGAACCGCTGTATGAAGACATGGCCACCAAGTTCTTCGAGCACTTTCTTTACATCGCCGAAGCGATGACCAGTGTCGGAGGCGTGGAACTTTGGGATCCCGAGGAGGAATTCTTTTACGATGTGCTCGACTTGCCCGATGGCCAGCAGATCCCGCTAAAAATCCCCTCGATCGTCGGGCTGATCCCACTCTTTGCGGTCGAAACGCTCGAGCCGGAGAGGCTCGAGAAGCTGCCGAAGTTCCGGGCCAGGATGGAATGGTTTCTCGAGCATCGTCCTGAGCTTGCGGGCCTCGTCTCGCGCTGGGAAGAGCCGGGGGTCGGAAAGCGGAATCTGCTCGCCCTGCTCCGCGGCCACCGGATGAAATGCGTGATCCGCAAAATGGTCGATGAGTCGATGTTCTTCTCGGACTATGGGGTGCGGTCTCTCTCGCAGTCGCTGCGGGACAGACCATATGTGGTCGAATTTTCCGGACAGCAACTCACCGTCGACTATGAGCCGGGCGAGTCGACGAGCACCCTCTTTGGCGGCAATTCCAACTGGCGGGGCCCTATCTGGATGCCTATTAATTTTCTCCTGATTGAGGCGCTCCAGAAATTCCACCACTATTACGGCGATGAGTTTAAGATTGAGTGTCCCACCGGTTCGGGGAAAATGCTGACCATTTACGAAATTTCCGAAGAGATCGCCCGCCGGCTCAAATCTATTTTTCTAACCGATGCAAACGGTCGGCGGCCTCTGTTTGGCAATCATGAAAAGATGCAGACAGATCCTCATTTTCGGGACTATCTCTGGTTTTACGAATTTTTTCACGGGGATAGCGGGCGGGGTGTGGGGGCCTCGCACCAGACCGGTTGGTCCGGCCTGATCGCCAAGCTGATCCAGCCTCGAAAACGGCCGAGCGGCCCCAAGACGAAGCACAGGGCCAAAAAGACGAAGCGCAGGCGAGGCGGATAGGATTGCTCCGGACCGGTCGCCGGCCGGTCTGCTCGAAAACCGTGCATCGTTGAGGTGGCGGGGAGTTGTTTTTTAATGGCATTGAAGAATCCAACGCACCTGGAGTGGTTGGAGTCGGACGGACTCGGTGGTTTTGCCTCGGGCACCGCCTCCCTTCGGCGGACCCGTCGCTACCATGCGATCCTGCTCACTGCCACCGAGCCGCCGGTCGGTCGGATGGTGTTGGTCAACGGGTTCGATGCGTCTCTCCAAACCTCACGCGGCGGATATTGGCTCTCGTCGCAGTTGTACGCGCCCGACGTTGCCGCACCAGACGGCGCGGAGGCTTTAGAATCGTTCGCGTCCGATCCCTGGCCGAGGTGGAAATACCGTTTTTCCGACGGGACGCTTCTGGAGCAGGAGCTGTTTGTTCCCCGCGGCAGCAGCGTGGTGGCACTTCGGTGGCGGTTGCTTCAAGCGCCCGAGGGGGAGGTTCGACTGCATGTGCGGCCCTTTCTCTCCGGTCGCGGATACCACATGCTGCATCGGGAAAACCCCGACTTTCTCAGCGATGCGGAAGAGCAGGGCGATGAGGTCACGTGGCGACCGTACGGCGGCGTGCCGAGCATCACGGCAAAGAGCAATGGGTCCTACGCGCATCAGCCGGCCTGGTATCGCCATTTTCTCTACGAGCGGGAGCGGGACCGGGGCCTCGATGACACCGAGGATCTGATGGCACCCGGGATCTTTGGCTGGAACCTCGAGAAGCGCGAGGCGATCCTGTTTTTTGCTGCTGAAGGGTATGAGCAGCACCTCCGCAGTTGGGGAGCGGATGCATCTGCGGCATTTGACGCCATTTGCGATCGCGAGCAGCGGCGCCGCGGCGGGTTTGCTTCCGCGCTTTATCGCGCGGCCGATTCCTACATCGTCGCGGGCCGGGGAGGCAAGACGATTCTGGCCGGTTTCCCCTGGTTTACCGATTGGGGCCGGGACACGTTTATCGCGCTGCGGGGTCTTTGTCTCGCTACGGGGCGTCTGGCCGATGCCCGGGAGATCCTGCTCGCCTGGTCCGACTTGGTCGACCGCGGCATGATGCCCAATCGGTTTCCGGACCGGGGTACTTCGGCGACATTCAACTCGGTCGATGCCTCGCTCTGGTACATCATTGCCTGCCACGATTTTTTTGCGGCTATGGCGCGTACGGGGCGCAAACTCTCGCAAACCGATCGAGATGCCCTGCACCGCGCGATCGAGGCGATCCTCGCAGGCTACGTTGCAGGCACCCGCTACCAGATCGGTCTCGATGCGGAGGATGGACTTCTCGCCGCCGGCGAGTCGGGTGTGCAACTGACCTGGATGGATGCCAAGGTCGGCGATTGGGTGGTGACGCCACGGATCGGCAAACCGGTGGAAATCCAGGCTCTCTGGCTCAATGCCCTAACGATTGGCGCCAAGAGGAATGCAGAACTCAAACCGATCCTCCAGAAGGGGCTCGCTTCGTTTGCCGCGCGGTTCTGGAATGACGAATCTGCAAGCCTCTTCGATGTGGTCGATGTGGATCATGTGGCAGGTACTGTTGATGCGGCGTTTCGGCCGAACCAGATCTTTGCGGTGGGGGGGTTGCCGGAGCAACTCATCGAAGGCAAAAAGGCGCGACAAATTGTCGATGCGGTCGAAGCGCGGCTCTGGACCCGTTTGGGGCTCCGCAGCCTCGCTCCCGATTCTCCCGACTACGCGCCGCACTATCAGGGCGGAGTGCACCAGCGCGACGGGAGTTACCACCAGGGAACGGTCTGGCCGTGGCTCTGCGGTGCGTTTATCGAGGCGTGGGTTCGCGTCCGGGGCAACACGGCCGATGCGCGGCGCATCGCCCGCGAGCGCTTCCTGCCCGGTTTTGAGAAGCATCTGGAGGTGGCCGGGCTCGGCCACATTTCTGAAATTGCCGATGGCGATGCGCCCCACACTCCCCGCGGCTGTCCCGCCCAGGCGTGGTCGCTCGGAGAGCTTTTGCACCTCCGCGAGGAGGTCCTCCTCGAATCGCGCGGCGCGATCCGCGGGAGTGTCGAATAGTGGATCTGCAGGTGGAAAATTTGTTGCCCTAGCGGAAGCGGAAACGGCAGCAATCCACCTATTTTAACGCCTCCGGTTGCACCTCAGATCGCCTTCAGGTGGTTATCGGATGCCGCGGCATCGGGTAAAACGGTGTCTGCGGACGGATAAGGCAATCGACCTTGGCGAGCTTCTTCGCTCCGTGATCCTGGCAAGGGGGAGTTTTTTACAAACGCATCGGCCCGACGGAATGTCCTTTGCGGGATATCGCGGCCCGCTCGTCATGGGCCTATTGCTCGTGGGGCCGATCCCGGAAGCATCGACCGGCGAAAAATTAGAGATGCATTTCGGGATGAAACAAAAAACGTTATCCGCCGGTCTGTTTGGGAGTCACAATTTATGAGCGGCAGCGAACATCCACTCGAGACAACGGCGATCGATACCATTCGCACCCTTGCGATCGATGCGGTCGAGGCGGCCAATTCGGGGCACCCGGGGACCCCGATGGGTATGGCCCCGGTGGCGTATTGTCTCTGGCAGCGTTTCCTCCGGTACGCACCTGAAAACCCGATTTGGCTCAATCGCGATCGGTTTGTCCTTTCCTCAGGGCACGCCTCGACGCTTCTCTACGCAATGTTGCACTTATCCCGAGTACGTGCGGTCGATGAACATTATGAAATACTCGATACACCGGCTGTCTCACTCGATGCGATCCGGAATTTCCGGCAATTAGACAGCCGTTGTCCGGGCCATCCGGAATATCGCTGGACCAGTGGTGTCGAAACAACCACAGGCCCGCTCGGACAGGGACTGGCGACGAGCGTGGGGATGGCGATCGCCGGGGAGTTTCTGGCCACCCGCTACAACCAAAAAGATTTTGAAGATCTAGTCGATTTTGATGTCTATTCCCTGTGTGGTGACGGCTGCATGATGGAGGGGATTTCGAGTGAGGCCGCCAGCCTGGCGGGCCACCTGCGGCTTTCCAAACTCTGTTGGATCTATGACAGCAACCGCATCACGATCGAGGGCCATACCTCGCTCGCCTTCAGTGAAGATGTAGCCGCCCGCTTCGAAGCGTATGGCTGGAACGTGATGCACGTTGCCGATGCGAACGATCAGGCAGCACTCTCGCAGGCATTTGAGGTTTTCAGGCGGACTTCCGATCGCCCAACATTGATTATCGTCAGCAGTCATATCGGCTGGGGATCGCCCCACAAACAGGACACCAACAGCGCCCATGGAGAGCCGCTCGGCGATGAGGAGGTTCGTCTGACTAAGGAAAATTATTCCTGGCCGACCGAGCCCTCCTTTCTTGTTCCCGACGGGGTCTACGACTGTTTTGCCGACCGGATCGGCAAGCGTGGAGCGGAGCTCTGCGCCGCCTGGTCGGCAACGTTCGAAAAATACGCTGCGGCCTATCCGGAATTGGCGGAGGAACTTCGCCTGATGCAGATGCGCGAGCTTCCGGACCGCTGGGATTCGGAAATTCCGGTTTTTGAACCGGATGAAAAGGGTTTGGCATCGCGACAGAGTTCCGGTGTGGTGCTCAATAGCGTTGCAAAAAATATTCCCTGGCTCATTGGTGGTGCGGCCGATCTGGCCCCCTCCACCAAGACGACGCTGACGTGGGAAGGGGCGGGGAGTTTTTCAGCGGAGGATTATGGTGGCCGCAACTTCCACTTCGGCATCCGGGAGCATGCGATGGCAGCGATCCTCAACGGGATGAGCCTGGTAAAGGTCCGGCCCTATGGCTCCGGTTTTCTTATTTTCAGCGATTATCTGCGGGGCGCACTCCGGCTCAGCGCCCTGATGGAGTTGCCCGTAATCTACATCTTCACGCACGACTCCATTGGCGTCGGCGAGGATGGGCCGACCCATCAGCCGATCGAGCAAATCGCATCGTTGCGTGCGATGCCCGGCCTTTATCTGTTCCGGCCGGCGGATGCCAATGAAGTGGCGGAGAGTTGGCGGACCCTTTTGACGCACGGGCATGCTCCCTCGGTCCTGGCGCTCTCGAGACAGGCATTGCCGACGGTCGATCGCAGCCGGTTTGCCTCTGCCAGCGGTGTGGCGCGGGGCGGGTACGTTCTGGCCGACGCGCCGAGTGGCAATCCGGAAGTGATCCTCATCGGCACCGGCAGCGAGGTCTCCCTCTGCATCGAGGCGCGAGAGACGCTTCTGGAGGAGGGGATTGAGGCCCGCGTGGTGAGTCTTCCCTGCTGGGAGCTCTTTGACGAGCAGGACAAACAGTATCGCGAGAGTGTATTGCCGCCGGGTGTGACCGCTCGGGTTTCGGTAGAGCAGGCGTGTCCGATGGGCTGGGCAAAATATGTCGGTCTCACCGGCGAAGTAATCGCCATGGAGAGCTACGGTGCGTCCGCTCCGGCAAAGTTGTTGCTTCAAAAATTCGGCTTTACGGTGGAGCATGTCGTCGCCGCCGCCCGCGCACAGATCAAACAGGTGGTCGTTTAATTGTCGGGGGGTAAACATCCATGAAAGTGGGGATTGCGGCAGATCACGGCGGGTTCGAGATGAAGCAACTGCTCGTCGAAAAGCTGCAGGCAAAGAATCACGAAGTTAAGGATTTTGGCGCCTACGAATTAAGCGCTGATGATGACTACCCTGATTTTATCATTCCGCTCTCAAAGGCTGTGGCCCGTGGGGCGCTCGATCGCGGGATTGTGATCTGTGGCAGTGGCGTCGGTGCGTCGGTGGCGGCCAACAAGATTCCTGGTGTCCGTTGTGGATTGTGTCACGACCACTTTTCATCCCGCCAGGGCGTCGAGGATGACGACATGAATGTTCTCTGCCTCGGGGGGCGGGTGATGGGTCCGGCCGTGGCCTGGGATCATGTGGAGGCCTTTCTCTGCGCCACCTTTAGCGGTGCCGAGCGGCATCTGCGGCGCCTGGAAAAAGTTGCCGCATTGGAAAATGACGGATTGCCACAGCGGAAAATTAAAAAACAGTGATGTGAATGGTTATTTGGCGCGGCGCGCTTTGCGCTGCTGCGAGCGAACAGGCACGACACACCAGAGAGGAACGGTTATGGATTCTCCGGCACTTTGGGATCGCTTTCAAAAACACCTCTGTTCGATCCCTTCACTCGATCTGACGCTCGATGTGAGTCGGATGAATTTCGCCGACGACTATTTTGCGGCCATGGCACCGCGGATCGATGCGGCCTACCGGGAAATGGCCGACCTCGAAAAGGGGGCGGTCGCCAACGCGGATGAGAATCGGATGGTGGGCCATTACTGGCTGCGCAATCCGCAGCTGGCGCCGAGCCCCGAAATCACCGACGAGATCGAGGCCAGCGTCGCGCAGATCGAAGCGTTTGCCGCCGACGTACATGCGGGCAAGATAAAGCCCCCGGCAGCGGAGCGATTTTCGCAGGTCCTTTCGATTGGAATCGGCGGCTCGGCCCTCGGCCCGATGTTCGCCGCGGACGCCCTCACGCGGGTGGGTGAGGACAAGATGCAGATTTCTTTCGTCGACAACACCGATCCGGATGGTATTGCCCGCACGCTGGCGAAACTGGAAGGTCGCCTCGATGAGACACTCTGTATCGTGATCACCAAGAGCGGCGGCACGCCCGATACCCGCAACGGCATGATGGTTGTCCGCCGGGCCTTTGAGGCAGCCGGCCTCGACTTTTCAAAGCATGTTGTGGCGGTCACGATGGCCGGTTCGCATATGGATCAGCTTGCCATCGAGGAAGGTTGGCTCGACCGGTTTCCAATGTTCGACTGGGTCGGAGGCCGGACGAGTGAGCTCTCGGCGGTGGGGCTGCTGCCGGCGGCACTACAGGGCGTCGATATCGAGAGCATGCTCTCCGGTGCGGCCGCCTGTGACGAGGTGACGCGAAGCACGCAAACGGCAGAGAATCCGAGTGCCCTCCTGGCACTGATGTGGTACCACGCGACCGGTGGCAAAGGATTGAAGGATATGGTGGTGCTGCCTTATAAGGACCGGTTGCTGCTGCTCAGCCGCTACCTGCAGCAGTTGGTCATGGAGTCGCTCGGCAAGCGACTCGATCGTGACGGCCACCGGGTCGACCAGGGGATTGCGGTCTATGGCAATAAAGGTTCCACCGACCAGCACGCCTACGTGCAGCAGTTGCGGGATGGGGTGAACAACTTTTTTGTCACGTTCATCCACGTCCTTGTTGCGGGGCACGACAGCGTCGAGGTGGAGCCGGGCGTGACGGCCGGTGATTATCTCAATGGGTTTCAGATCGGTACTCGGGCGGCACTCTTTGGAAACGATCGGGAGTCGATGACCGTCACAGTCCGCACCGTTGATGCGCGTACCATCGGTGTGCTCATTGCGCTCTTTGAGCGGGCGGTCGGTTTGTATGGGACGCTTGTGAACATCAACGCCTACAACCAGCCGGGTGTCGAGGCGGGCAAGAAGGCGGCGGCGGACGTCTTGGAGTTGCAAAACGGTCTCTGCCGAGCGCTCACCGATGCGCCCCAGTCCGCCCGTGCGTTGGCAACCGCCATCGATGCGGCCGATCAGGTCGAGACGGCCTACCTTCTCCTAGAACATCTCGCTGCCAACGATCGCATCGCGCAGCTAATCGGGGATACACCATCGGAAACAACCTACTCTCTCAAATAAATTGCAAACAACGCAAAAAACAATTTTTCAAGGATACGAACGCATGCCCAATCTTGCTGAAGCACTAAAACAATATACGACGATTGTTGAGGACACAGGCGATGTCGCCGCCATTGCCAAATTCGAGCCTCAGGACGCGACCACCAACCCGAGCCTGATCTACAAAGCGGCCCAGATGCCCGCGTATGAGAAATATCTCGACGATGCGATCGCGTTTGGAAAGCAGGCGGGTGGGGATGCCGCAGAGCAGGCCGCCGCATTCCTCGACAAACTCTTTGTCGATTTTGGCGCGGAAATTCTGCAGCACATTCCAGGCCGGGTTTCGACCGAAGTCGATGCCCACCTCAGCTTTGATACTGAGGGGACGATTGCGAAGGCCCGCCGTCTGATCGGCCTCTATGCAGATAAGTCGATCGGACCGGAGCGGGTACTGATTAAGATTGCCAGTACCTGGGAGGGTATTCGTGCGGCCGAGCAGTTGGAAACGGAGGGGATCCACTGCAACCTCACGCTTCTGTTCAGCTTTGCCCAGGCGGTCGCCTGTGCCGAGGCGAATGTTACGCTGATCTCGCCGTTTGTGGGTCGGATTTACGACTGGTACAAGAAAGATCAGGGCGTTGACGATATTCCGATCGAAGAAGATCCGGGAGTGGCGAGCGTTACCAAAATCTACAACTACTTCAAGCACTTCGACTACAAAACCCAGATCATGGGGGCAAGTTTCCGCAAGGTCGATCAGATCGTCCATCTTGCCGGTTGTGATCTGCTCACGATCAGCCCAAGCCTGCTCCATGAAATGGAGGCCACCGAGGGCGATATCGAGGCGCAGCTTACGGTCGACGAGGCGAAGCGCCAGAAGCTCGAGAAAATACATCTCGACGAGCGGGCATTTCGATGGCTGCATAATTCCGATCCCATGGCGGTCGACAAACTGGCCGAGGGGATTCGTACGTTTGCAGCCGACACGGTAAAGCTCAAGGCGTTTGCCCAGGAAAAAGTTGCACAGAGCGTCTCGTGACGCTGCGGACCTGAAACCAGAAGGAATAGAACATGCAATTGGGAATGATCGGCCTCGGCCGTATGGGCGCGAACATGGTGCGCCGGCTAATGAAAGACGGACATGAGTGTGTTGTTTTTGATATGAGTGCCGATGCCCGCGACGCGATGGCAGCGGAGGGTGCCGATCCGGCGGCGAGTCTCGAAGAATTTGTCGCAAAGCTCAGCATGCCGCGAGCGATCTGGATGATGGTGCCGGCCGGCGTGGTCGATTCGACCGTCGAGAACCTTTCGCCGCTGGTCTCGAAAGGCGATATCCTGATCGATGGAGGCAACTCCTACTACAAGGACGACATGGCGCGGGCAGCAGAGCTTAAGAAAGCCGGAATCCACTATCTCGATGTCGGTACCAGTGGTGGTGTCTGGGGTCTCGAGCGGGGCTACTGCATGATGATCGGCGGAGAAAAGCCGATCGTCGAGCACCTCGATCCGGTTTTTCAGTCCCTTGCCCCGAGTATCGATTCGGCACCACGAACCGAGGGCCGCGAGGCGAAGGGGGGGACCGCAGAGCATGGTTATTTGCACTGCGGACCAAATGGCGCTGGCCACTTTGTGAAGATGGTCCACAACGGGATCGAATATGGCATCATGGCCAGCTACGCCGAAGGGCTCAATATTTTACATCATGCGAACGTTGGCGAGACAGGGCGGAAGGTCGATGCCGAGACGGCACCGCTGCGAAATCCGGAAGATTATCAGTTCAAGCTCGATCTGGCGGATATTACAGAGGTCTGGCGACGGGGAAGCGTGATCGCGTCGTGGCTTCTGGATCTTACCGCGCATGCCTTCCTGCAGGATCCGCATCTCGATACCTTCAAGGGTCGGGTTTCTGACTCGGGCGAAGGTCGCTGGACAATCACTGCCGCGATCGATGAGTCGGTACCGGCCCCGGTCCTCTCCAGCGCCCTCTACGAGCGGTTTTCATCGCGCGCCGAGGCGGAGTTTGCAGACAAGGTCTGCAGCGCGATGCGTAAAGAGTTCGGAGGCCACGCAGAGCGGGCCTCCGGGGGCTAGGAGAAGTGCTTAGAGCGTTTTGTGAGAAGTAGGTCAGGTCTATGACAAAAGCAGATGTCGCTGGTGGAACACTTACCGGGCCCCTGCCTGGCCATGATCTTCCGCGCGACCGGCGATTGGACCAAACGGAAGCTGCTCGGCGCGCTCTTCAGGCTCACCCCCGACGAGTTGCTTTCGCCCGATGAGCGGCATTGGGACGACAATGAATAAAATAGCAAGACGCAGACGCAGAGCTCGGTTTTGCCGTTTTCTCCGGCTAACTGGGACGGGAGCATTCGGGGAAGGAATCATGCGATGAACAGCGCACATTCGATCAATCGCGCATTCGATGCCGAAGCGATCTGTGAGCTGGCCGCCAAAGAGTTTTTGCGGCTTGCTGCCGAGGCAATCGCGGAGCGCGGCCGATTCACGGTTGCTCTTTCGGGCGGTTCCACGCCTCGGACGCTCTACCAGTTGCTTTCCGGTCGACCCTACCGGATGCGGATCGACTGGTCGCGGGTGGAATTCTTCTGGGGAGATGAACGTAGCGTCCCGCCCGACGACGCGGAATCGAATTTCCGTATGGCGAGCGAAGCGATGCTTGGAAAATTACCGATTCCCGAAGCGAACATCCATCGGATGGCCGCCGAGCGGGAAGACCTCGATGCGGCGGCAACCGATTATCAGGCCCTGATCGGGCGCGTCCTTCAGGTGCCTGCCGACGGGCCCCCGCCTCCGCTCGATTTGGTCCTCCTGGGCATCGGCCCGGACGGCCACACCGCCTCACTGTTTCCCCATACCGCGGCTCTTGAGGAGAGGCACCGCTGGGTGGTCGCCAATGAGGTTCCGCAGTTGGAGACGAACCGAATGACTATGACGGTACCGATGATCAACGCCGCGCGGAGCGTCATATTCCTTGTCGCGGGCGCTTCTAAAGCCGATCCGCTCGCCGAAGTACTCTATGGTGCCAGTGCGCCAAGAGAGTATCCTTCGCAATTGATCGCGCCTGCCAATGGCACGCTGAGCTGGTTGGTCGATGATGCCGCTGCTGCTAAATTACCTGCACCCGAGAACACGTGAGCAACACATCGATGGCCGAGCACCCGACAATCAAAATTGCACCTTCGATCCTCGCAGCAGATTTTTCGCACCTTGCCGCCCAAATCGAGGAAGCGCAAGCGGCGGGTGCCGACCGGATCCACGTCGATGTGATGGATGGCCATTTCGTACCCAACATCAGCATCGGTGTGCCGGTGGTCCGGTCCTTGCGGCCGATCACCGATCTGCCTCTCGAAACGCACCTGATGATATCCGAGCCGGATCGTTTTCTGGACGATTTTGCCGAGGCGGGGAGCGA
>MPMF02057467.1_pt1 | contig 17573 bp, 17 predicted proteins | sample 1617271 | NCBI WGS metagenome assembly MPMF02 (sample SAMN05944812, study PRJNA350692) | marine metagenome | biome: marine; feature: ODZ; material: water; isolation source: 120 m water sample prefiltered with 30 um filter, filtered on to 0.2 um... | place: Pacific Ocean | collected 2012-04-09... | reverse complement strand
CTGCATAAGCCGCTGTAGAAAAAAAGCTCAACAGCGGAACTAAAAAAACAAAAGCTAAACAGCGGGGCTAAAAAAGGTAAAAAACAAACTGCGACGAAACAGCAACTAAAATTGGATATCCACAATTGATTGTAGATTCAAGTTCCTTAAAGCACAATACAAATTATTAATGCAACTAAGCTTGACTCATTTTCTGTTGTTTTTTGCCACGAAGTACATCACGAAGAAGAAAATTTGGGGTTGTAGTCCCCTCTAAGAAGAGGGGTGCCTCTTTAGAGGCGGGGTGTGTAATCCTTATCCCTGATTGCTGACCGCTGATAGCTCTATCTGCCTCCCACGCCACTGGGTTAGTTCCAGCGGACAGAGTCGGGAGTAACATTACGAATTTTGGAGAGGCGGACCAGGTCTATTTTCGTTTTCAGAAAAGAGTGGAGAAATTCCGCGCGACGGAGCACATCCTGTTCCTCGAGAAAGGCTTGCCTCTGTTTAAGGGAAAGTTCCAGCCGGTAGGCTAACCGATCCACAAACTGGCTGAGTTTGTGGACCGGATCCCAGTCGAGTTCCTTTTTCAAAGAATTATTATCGGGAATCAGGCTGATAAACTCCCTGTACCGGTCAATCAAACTGTCACGGGTCGCATTGGATCCTTCACTAATTTCCTGTTCATTCTGTTCTTCGAGTAGATCAATTTCCGCAAGGCGGTAGGGTTTTCCATCCACTTCCCTTAAGATGCGAAACCGGCTAAGTCCAACCAGTGTAAAATCATATTTCCCATCGGGATAGTGGATTTCCTTTTCAATGGATCCCACGCAACCAATGGAAAATATTTCAGGCCGGTCAAAATAGCTATCTTCCCAATCCGGCTTCAGAAGGACCATACCTATTTTTCGCTTGCTTTCCAGGGCATCGGAGGTCATTTTCCGGTACCGGGGCTCAAAAATATGTAGTGGCAAAGGCGTACCGGGATAAAACACTGTTGATGGCAGGGGGAAGAGGGAAATAATTTCTTTCTGTTGTGAACCTTTTTCCATGCGTTCCTCTAAAGGAGTCTAAAAGGATCAAACCTTTCTTTGGTTACAAAAGAAATAATGTAAAAAAGATTTAGCGTTGCATAAGGCACTGTAAAAAAGCTGCGACTAAGCCTTGATATTTACTATTGATTGTAGATTGAAGGTCGTTAAAGTACAATACAAATTATTAATGGAGCTTAAAGTAGACTTAGCCCTTTAACATTCCTCCTTAACAATCCCGCTAAAGAACACTCACCTTTATCTCGTAGAGTGTGATGTTCTGACAATTGATTTGCTTTCCTACATGAAATAAACTATATTTCGCAAATTCGACTGAAGTTTTACTTTTTACCATGAGGTTGTTTATGGATCTTTTCCAACAAGCGGCAAGAAAGAATATCAACCCCGCTCCGCTGGCCGACCGTATGCGTCCGAAACGCTTGCGTGATTTTGTAGGACAGGAACACCTGGTAGGTGAGGGTAAAGTTATCCGGCGTGAAATTGAGAGTGACGAATTGGTATCGATGATTTTTTGGGGACCTCCGGGTGTTGGAAAAACCACCCTTGCCAGAATTATCGCCGGGGAGACAAAATCGGATTTTCACTCCATGAGCGCCGTGACCGCGGGAGTGGTGGATATTCGCAAAGTTCTGGAAAAGGCCAGGATGAATCGTTCGCTGGCCAGGCGCACTATTTTGTTCATTGATGAAATTCACCGCTTCAACAAAGCCCAGCAGGATGCGTTGCTGCACAGCGTGGAAGATGGCACTATTCTCCTGATCGGCGCCACGACGGAGAACCCGTCGTTTGAGGTCATTTCCGCGCTCTTGTCTCGCTGCCGGGTATACCATCTACAGGCCTTGAGCGTTGCGCAACTTCAGCTCGTTGTAAAAAATGCCATTGAAAAGGACGAATTCTTGCAGAAGGGTTCTATCCAATTTAAAGGTAATGCCGAGCAAGTTTTGCTGAACATGTCCGCGGGCGATGCCCGAAACGTGTTGAACGCGCTTGAACTCACATTGAAAATTGCCCGGAAGTCTGAAGGTGGCATCACAGTTATTGATACAAAATCCATACAGGAAGCATTACAGTCAAAAACAGCGCTTTACGACAAACAGGGTGAATTTCATTACGACATCATTTCCGCATTCATCAAAAGCGTGCGTGGCTCCGACCCTAATGCAGCACTCTATTGGCTGGCACGCATGATCGAAGCGGGAGAGGATCCGAAGTTTATAGCGCGCAGGCTCATCGTGCTGGCCTCCGAAGATATCGGCAATGCGGATCCGCAAGCGCTGGTGGTTGCGACCTCCGCGTTTACGGCGGTGAGCTACATCGGTATGCCCGAAGGCCGTATTGTTCTGTCCCAGGCGACGACCTATCTCGCCTCAACCCCGAAAAGCAATGCGTCATACAAAGCTATAGACGAAGCTCAAAGGGATATCAGGGAACAGGCACTGTCAGCAGTGCCGATGCATTTGCGCAACGCGCCAACCAAACTGATGCAGGAGGAAGGTTATTCCAAAGGATATCTTTACCCGCATGATTATGATGAGAATTTTGTGGAGCAGGACTATCTCCCGCCAAACCTGTCAGATAGAATTTATTACAAACCGACAGCGAATGGCTTTGAAAAAAGGTTTCTGGAGAGGTTACAAGGGATTTGGAAAAAATACCGGAAATGAATAACTTGAAAGTAGGGGCGCCGAATGAAAAAGAGCCCCTCCACTCCTGGCTGCAGGGTAGGCGCAGGGTTCAGGGATCAGCCCTTCGGCTTCGCTCAGGACAAGAGGTCAGAGATCAGGGGACAGGGGGCAGATTATCAAACACCCCATCTCTAAAGAGACACCCCTCCTTCGATATACTCAGGACATGTCTTTTTAGAAGGGAATTTTTTCATGTGCTTTGTGTTCTTCGTGGTTAATTTTTTGTCAAAATAAGGGTTGAGACAATTTACTATACAGTGAGTGGCAGGGAAGGTAGAATAGCCAAATCAATACTATAACTGTATAAACGTGTGACGCTTAAAGAACTAAAGATTTTAATTCGTGAGTTTGAAAAGAACGGCAAACATTGCATGGGAGTGAACCTGCCTGAAAATATTGCAATTGAACTACGGAGAGAACTTCATCAGCTTTATGGTAGCGACCCGGGAGAAAACCTTCCAACCCTTTTTGGCGTAGAAGTATTGTCTACCAACGCTCTAACTTTGAGTTTCGAAGAGTAGATGCACATATAAATAAACTTTCATAAGGATAGAATAATGAAAATAATTAAATTTAAAGATGTAGTAAGTTTTTCAGAACCATTTGCTCCGCGTATTTTAAGAGCAAAACCAAACCACAAGGTACCTCTCATATGCATGAATCCAGGACAGGAAATAGCTCCTCATTCAGGTGGTACCGGAATATTTTACATAGTAAAAGGCAAAGCAGTTATGACTTTAGAGGGAAAAAACGAAGATGTGGCGGAGGGGGATATGATATTTGTTGAGGATGGTGAATCAAGAGGAATAAAGGCTATTGAAACCCTCGTTGCCTTTGCTGTTCATATAAGTTCATGATGATATTTTGTAAGTTTTTGTTGGGATGATGAATCTGTACTGCAGTTAAATCCGTTTGACAATAAATACTCCCGGGTTATCTTCAAGAAGTATTTTACGGTTTTTACCTTGCCAGTATAGATAAAATTTCTCCCGCTCCTCAGCCGTGGCGGTGCCATGAATGACATTCGGCATATATGAGGAATAGCTTTGCTCTTCATTGGAGAGGGGAACCATTGACGGGTTTGCTTGTACCATAACCTTTTCACCCGTATCAATACGTTTGAATTCCACCGTAAGACCTGTGCCGCCATCTAAGTTTTCATCGTATTTAAACAGGTTAGCTCGGGAGTATTTTCCACCAAGCCCATGGAAACCTGTTTCTATCGCTGCTCCTGTGAGGAACTGTATGACCTGCCCTATAGGTCCATTGGCGCCTGTTTCACGGTCACCGGCAAATCGAATTTCAAAGTTCCCGCGGACTGGAGTTTCCTCGCCGTAAAGTTCTTTTAACGCGAGTTTGGTCAGTTGGAATGCTGTGGATACGGAAGGGCAAGCGTGACCGGCCAGCTTTATGCAATCCTGATAGCTGTATGATATAGGCTCATCGTCATTTACGGCGCCAAGTACTGAACTCAACGGATCAAGCATCGATATCGGCTCGACCCTGGCGTAGAAATCCTGTTTCCACTTTGTATGAAACATATCAGGAGTCTTTCTTGACTTCTTTGTTGAGCGCTTCCATCAGTTCAGGAATGTTCACGTTACTAACTGCCGCCGTTGTAGCAATACTCTCGGCGCCTCCGCAGCAGGAATCAACTTTAAAATCGTTAAATACTTTCAGCGTTTCGGGATGCTTTGTAACAACATCGTTTATGGTCATATCTTCTGTTATTGTCATCATGTTCTATCCAAAAAGTTAGTTTTTCATTAGAAGAATAGCTAAGTTTGGAGCGTATAAATTCACCCTATTAGCCCGCATTATTTTCCTAATATACTTTAAAGCAAAATTTAAATCAATGATGTTTTAAAATGCAAATTTTGGATTCACATCTCTATGTCCAGGAATACCTTTTTTTGAAACGAACGGTTATTTTGTTACAATGGCATTTGTTCTTAAAATATGCTTGGTACCATTTAAGGGAGAATGGTTATGACAGACTTAAAAAAGAGACTAACAAAGATAGAGAAGACTTGGAAAAAACAAAATTTTGAGGAGGCCGTTAAACTTGCCGACCTGGCAGTAGATGATTTCGTCACTCAGTCTAATGATGACAAATCGACGTTAAAGGATTTTATCGGAATGTTTCAGGCCATTTATAATTATTCGAAAAATCATCAGAGGGCCGCTCAGTTTATTATTATTGGGTATCCTCATCTTAAACAGGGGGTCCAGGAAGAAACGATCCCGACTGGGACACTATACGGAGCTATGAGGGAACTGACCGAACATATTCACGCTATAGGAAGGGACCATCCCAACAGTGAAGAATATATCTCTTTTTTTGAAAAAGAGTTTAAACTCCTTATGAATAGAGTCTATCAATTTGAGGATATAAACGATTGTATTGCAGACGCCTGTTTTGCCGGAGATAACGGTTATCTTGAAAAAGCCCTCCATATTATTGATGTGGGATTAGAGAAGGTTGAAAAAGGAAAGGGTCAGGACGTCCTGATCGAAATCCGAAGTGAAATAAAGAAAATCATGAAAAGTCCCGGACCGACAGTTCATTGATTCTTCTCTCCGGAATTAGATATGAAAAAAAATTACAAAAAAGAAATTGAATCTCGAAAAACTTTTGCCATCATCAGTCATCCTGATGCCGGGAAAACAACAATTACAGAAAAACTACTTCTTTTTGGCGGGGCTATCCAGATGGCTGGAGCGGTTAAGGCAAAAAGATCCTCACAACATGCCAGGTCGGACTGGATGGCCATCGAAAAAGAGAGGGGAATCTCTGTTTCTACTTCAGTAATGAAGTTTTTTTATGATAACTCGGAGATAACCCTTCTTGATACACCGGGACATGAAGATTTTAGTGAAGATACTTATAGAGTTTTGACCGCTGTAGATTCCGCTCTTATGGTTATCGACTCCGCGAAAGGAGTTGAAACGCGGACAAGAAAACTCTTTGAAATTTGCCGCCTTAGAGACATTCCAATCATCACCTTTATTAACAAACTGGACCGTGAGGGACTCCCTCCTCTCGAGCTTTTAGAAATTATTGAAAAGGACCTTGCTTTAGAATGTTGCCCTTTTACCTGGCCTATTGGAATGGGAAAACTATTTAAGGGGGTTTATCATCTAAAAAAAAACCAGCTCCATCTTTTTTCTTCAACCCATCATGGGAAGATCAAAGAAGGAGTCATGATCAACGGCCTCGATGATCCTCTTTTAGACCAAAACCTTGATAAACAGGCAGATGACCTGAGGGAAGATATAGAACTTATAAACGAAGCTTCTCATCTGTTTAATCTTGATCACTTCCGGAGAGGTTTACAAACACCTGTCTTTTTTGGAAGCGCTATTAATAATTTTGGAGTAAAAGAACTCCTGGACAGTTTTATTCATTTAGCTCCTACCCCTCAACCGAGAGACTGTAAAGAAAGAAAAATCGATCCCTATGAAAAAAACTTTTCCGGATTTACGTTCAAAATACAGGCCAATATGGACCCCGCGCATAGAGATAGAATTGCCTTTCTGCGCATTTGCTCAGGAAAATATACAAGAGGGATGAAACTCTCTCACCTCAGGTCCAACAAAAAAATAGCAACAAGAAACGCAATTACATTCCTGGCCAGGGAAAGAGCTGTTACTGAGGAGGCTTTTGCGGGAGACATTATTGGAATACCCAACCATGGAACTATTAAAATAGGAGATACATTTACAGAGGGAGAGAAACTCAATTTTCTCGGAATTCCGAACTTTGCTCCGGAACATTTCTGGCGCGTAAAGCTTCTCGATCCTATAAAGTCTAAATCACTTCAAGTAGGACTCAAGCAGTTAGCCGAAGAGGGTACCCTACAACTATTTCAGAGGTTAAATACTTCGGATTATATCATTGGAGTAGTAGGAATCCTTCAGTTCGAAGTTGTTATTGCGCGTCTGAAGGCAGAATATAGGGTAGAAGGAAGTGCTGAGCCTACAATATTTAAAGCAGCACGTTGGATAGAAGCAGATGACCCTAAAAAATTGGAACAATTCAAATTCCAGAACGCGCATAATCTCGCCTTAGACGCGGAAAACCATCTAACCTACCTGGCAGAAAGTGATTGGCATATAGAAAAAAGGCAAAAAGACTGGCCTAATATTCGTTTTTTAAAATATGTCGAACATTCGTGAATAAAAAAAATTTACTTTCTCACATGGAAAATAAATTGGTATGATGTCCCCTGATCAAATCCCGTTACTCATCCAAGCCTTGATAGGTCCGGTCAAACTTCAACTTCCCATTTTCATTATAATACTTTCTTCTGATTCTAAGTCCATTCTTGTAAGAATCAACATACTCAACATTACCGTTTTTATAATAGCCTTTAGTAATTCCTTCCAGTTTTCCATTAATAAAATTTAATTCTGACAGGAGCTTTTTTCCTTCATAATACATTTTAGAAACGCCCTCTTTTTTACCATTTTTATAATTAATTTTTCCTGCTATATTTCCACTTTCATAGTATCGCTTATCAACACCTTCCAGTTTGTCATTTGTGAAATTCGTTTCCGATTTTAATTTTCCACTTTCATAGTATCGTTTAGCAACACCTTCCTGTTTGCCATTTGAAAAACTTCCTTCTGATTCTAATTTCCCATCTGGATAGTAAACTTTAACAACGCCATCCCATTTGCCATTTTTGAAATTTCTTTCTATTCTTATTCTTCCACTTTCATAATAGTCTTTTCCAGTGCCTTCCTGTTTCCCATTTATAATATTTACTTCTGATCTTAATTTTCCACTTGGATAGTATTCCTTCTTTACTTCAGCAGAAACAGAGATAATATCTATAAATAGACAGACCAAAATGATAACAAATGATATTGGACTTCTCATTTTCGTTCCTTGATAGGATTTAAAAAAAAATGCATCGTCATTCCAAAATAAAAAGGAGTATTCTTTTACCATACTCCTGGTTTGTAATTCTATAAAGATTAATTCTTAATGATATCATTTTTAAGGTTAATGGGGAAAAATAGAAATAATGCCAAAAAGATGTACCATTTGAAAGTTTGCAGATAAATTCCTCTTTGCCAAGAGGGGGCTTGTCCTGAGCAAAGCCGAAGGGTGAAGCCCTCGGCAGCGGGGTGTGTGGTTGACAATATGTTTGTCCTTGCTTGCTCCCTAAATGAGCGCTATTTGGGGACAACCTTCCTTTTAATAGGTGCTCCCTGTTAAGAAAAATCAACCGCGTTTTAATGTGTTACTGTCCGTGTGGTCAAAAGTCTTACTGTATATCTCCAACACCGTGGTTTCGGAATAGGTAAGCTCATCTCCTTCTATCGAGATGTTATGCCTAAATTCAACTGTTTTAGCTTTTTCCTGCATAAAGGGAGATTGTATAATTCCCCAATCCTTATCACCTGAAACAGCCTTAACGTCAAGGACCGTAGCCGGTCCTCCGGCAGAATTTGCTTTCCCGCCTGCCAATACGCAGACGCCACGGGGTATTACCAGAGAATGCATAATGATATCCGTCTTTGGATCCCACATCCAATAGCCTGTTTCATCATGAAAAATTTGGTTATCCGACTTTTTGCTAACTACCTGATGGTAGCGCAGGACGGATAAAGTCTGGGATTCTGCGTTCGTTACATCGCCAATAGCTTCAAACGTAAGAGTTTCATAATAAGGGGTCTCTTGTTCACCATCCGGTTCCGGAGCCAGGTCTTTGCCCTTATCTCCCTCCCATCTACCTGCTAAAGACGCCAAAGGCCCATAATTCACGCCATCAATAAAGTTTGTTTCATTCATAATCTATTCTCCTGTTATTAAAGTTCATGACCAATAACATACGCTTATCTATTTCAAGCACAACAAATTATATCAAAAACTTAAGTTATTTAAAAGTTGCAGTGGAACTAAAAAACACAAAAATTAAAAACAGAAAAGATATCAGAAAACTCCGGGTAAAATTTTCTACTTTTATTTCTCCTCCAAATATCTGAAAATGATATTTCGGATCCGAAATAATAAGGTATTGGCAATGCAAAATTGTTTGTGATAACTTGTAAAGTTAACTCATATATTATTCGTTGGTCAAAATAAAACCCACGTAATAACAGTAAATATACTTTGGACTAACCAATTATGAAATTAGATGATTTTCGATTAAAACTTGGTGATAAAGAGTTTCTGCCAATTATTGTAGGCGGCATGGGTGTAAATATTTCCACATTGGAACTTGCTGTTGAAGCTGCAAGATTAGGAGGTATTGGGCACATTACAGATGCAGAATCACCTGCTGTTTCTGATCAATGTTCCGGTACCCAATTTGTTAAAAAGAAAAGGGAACGCTTTAAATCGAATATTAAAAACAGAGACAAATCAGGAGTTCACTTTGATCTGGATGAATTAGCTGAAGCACAGCGGCTATATGTCAGTAAAACCATGGAATCCAAGCAAGGAGAAGGGGCTATTTTCCTTAACTGTATGGAAAAACTGACAATGAATAACCCACGAGAAACATTAAAAACACGTTTAACTGCAGCTATGGATGCTGGAATCGATGGCATTAGCCTGAGCGCAGGGCTTCATTTGCAATCTTTAGCATTGGTCCAGCACCATGCCCGTTTTCGTGATGTTAAATTTGGAATTATTGTTTCTTCTGCCAGGGCTTTAAAACTTTTTCTTCGTCGTGCATCCAGATTAAAACGTCATCCCGATTATGTTATTGTTGAAGGTCCCTTAGCAGGCGGACATATTGGCTTTGATGCCGATAATTGGAAGCAGTATGATTTAAAAACTATTGTAAGAGAAGTTTTATTTTTTTTAGAAAAAGAAGATCTCAAGATTCCTGTCATTGCTGCGGGAGGGATCTTCACAGGCACAGACGGTGTTGAATTTATGCAGTTAGGAGCTTCAGCCATCCAGGTAGCAACACGGTTCACAGTAACTCATGAGTCAGGGCTTCCGGACTCTGTGAAACAGCAGTATTTTAAAGCGGAAGAAGAAAATGTTGTTGTTAATACCGTTTCTCCAACCGGCTATCCTATGCGCATGCTTTTACAATCTCCGGGACTAAGGGCCAAAACAAGACCAAACTGTGAAGCTCTAGGGTACTTATTGGATAGAAATGGAGACTGTGCTTACCTTAAAGCTTATTTTGATGGTTTGGATAGAAATAATGGAGAACGTTTTCTTGTTAAAGATAAAATTTGTCTATGCACACATATGCAGATTTATCAATGCTGGACATGTGGCCATACTGTACACCGGTTAAAAGACACTACCTGTAAGTTACCGGGTGGGACATATCAATTGCTTACTGCTGAACATGTATTTAAAGATTATCAGTTTAGCGAAGACCATCAGATTGAACTCCCGGAGGAAGTCGATGGGGTGGCAATAAAGAAAACGGAAATAGAAAAAAAACCACTTGCTGTTGAAAGTGATTAGCAACTTGATTTTCATGGCCTTTTTGTATTCTCTTCTTCTTTCAAAGAATAATAAAAGAAATCTTCAAGCCAGGGTTTGTAGGGTTAAATCTTGACAGGCTGTTGACCAAAACCGTTTTTCATAATAATCAGGTGAGAAATCTTCTGTAGAAGACAAGGAGTTCTGGGTAATCGTGATGTGTTAGAACAGAACGCGCATTTGACGAGACGTACTCCCTGTCCCCAATACCGTCTAATTTACGTAACTTCGTAAAAATGGTAAAGTGGAAATTACTATTTGTTTTGGAATATATTGTTTTTCAGATCGTTCAGCCCGGATTTGGATTTCACGCCCAGGAAAAATCCGTTTAAGCGTCGCATCCCAACCTTTTGATTTTGGTATGTGAAATACAAACTTTCTCCCATGAGCATGTTGTACCTGTAAATTTCTCTTTTTGTAATCAACTTTTAAAACTTTGACCTGGAAAAAGATGTCTGCTTTAGAATCAGCACTGACCCGGGGTTTACTTAAATCAGCATAATTAACCTTGTGACCATCTTTGACAATAATTGTACCAACCATTCCTTCTTTTTCGCCATAATTCGCCATGAAGTGCATTGGACATGTATAATCGTATTCACCTGCTTTTGTGAAAGTATGAGAAAACGTCTCTCCGGGGAGCATTACCGGAGAATGCCATATTTTGCCCGAGTCATTTGAATTTTTAGTTTTTCCAGACCGTGTGTGATGAGTGTTGTCGTCTACATCAACCCATGTGACCTTATCTCCCGACGAAATTGTAATTGTTCTTGGGATGAACTTGCCATTTTCCATTTTAATAAAAACTTCACAGGCCTCTGACTCTGTCCCGGTATTTGTTAAAAAAGTAACCACAACAACAAAAAATATATAAAAATAACGACAATATCTTACATTATTTTTTTTTCGCATAACTTCCATTCCTTAAAAAGATTTACACTCCCCTATCAATAATATAATCATAAATTCAACTAATTGCAAGATCTCCATCTTCGTGATGTCAAGGGAAATGTTTGTCCTGCCTGCCCCCCTGGCGAATGCTATTCGGGGACAACCTTCCTCTGATGGATGATTCTATACGCCTCTGAAGTGCAATGACCGTGTCATTGCGTATTAAGCCGAACCCTGACCGATGATAGCTGACAGATGTAGTAAACATGCAGTCAGGTATCAATGGACCAGTTGCCAGGGTTCGGGTATCATGAAAAAGATAAGCTTTATACTCACCCCAAATCTTAACAGGCGGTGCGGAGTAGCACATTCAAAATCAGAAGATTTATTATGTAACTTATGTTACAAAATAACGTAACATATAAGCTTTTATTACTTTATTTTATTAGGTATTATTACTTTTAAAAATATTGTTTTTTTAATAAAATACATTTGAAATGAAGTCTATAATAAACACTCTCACCGAGATACCGATCTTCTCATCATTAAAAGAAGAACATCTTAATGAACTTCTTCTTATTGCTAATAAAAAACAATACAGGAAGAACGAAATAATTTTTCACGAGGGTGACCCTGGGAATGTCCTCTTTATAATAATAAGCGGTTCAGTAAAAATCGCTTTAAACGATTCTGATGGTAAAGAATCAATCCTGAATATATTATGTGAAAATGATTATTTCGGAGAAATGTCGCTCGTAGACGGTGTGTTCAGATCTGCCACTGTGTCAGCTATTGAAGATACAATAGCATTCCTCATCCACCGGGAAAAATTCATTAATTTAATTAAAGAACATACGGATATTGTTCTTAACATGGTGGCTATTCTTTGTCGACGATTAAGAAAAACTAATGAAAAAGTAGCCAACCTTTCATTCTTCGACGCTTACGGAAAAGTCGCAAAAATTTTGCTGGATCTGATAGAAGTTAAAGGAGTAAAAGAAAATAATCAAATCATTCTGGATCTTCCTCTATCCCGCCAGGAAATGGCTTCCATGTCCGGTATCACGAGAATGACTTTAAGTCGTATTCTCAATGAATTTCAAATCAGGGGTTGTCTTAAAATAGAAGGAAAAAAAATTACCATTTTTGACGAAGCCATCTTGAAAAGAGAAGTTCTCTGATTCTCCAATAGTCTTTCCTGGGTTTTCGATGCCTCGCCTGAATTTAAATCCCCAATAAGAGAGAGCAGTTTCACCCCAATCGAAGCAGACAATGCAGATATAAACATCCTTTTTCAATTATCAACTCATAAGTAGTTGATAAAAGGATTGTTTTATGTAGCAGGAAGCTTCTCTCCTAAGAGTCGACATCCTGGATTCTTTCTAATTTAGGTTACGTTTTTTTGTAACATAGGTTACAAAAAAATGTAACATCCTTGCTTGCAAAATAAGCTCATTTTGTGTAATATCTCCAACCATAAAAGAGCATCTGTTGTGATACTTTATGTAACATATATGTATTACTGGCCAAGGTAAATGAAGTAACCAGGGGTTCTGTCAGTACAAAATAAACATTCTCAGTGGTAAAAATATTTGGTAGGACTAAGCTGTGCTTACTTAGCAAATGTTTTACAAAGTTTTAGATAAGAGAAGACGTGTGAAAATAATATGAAGAAATTCATTTTCGCTCAAACTATCTTTGCCCTTATTTTTGGGGCCTATTCATTTGCCATAGCAGAATCACGCAATAATAAAGCCCGCTCTGGTTCCACAACATTTCAGCACCCAATCCAAAACAGATCAGCTTCCAAACCCGGTTTGTTTTCTAAGCTATTTCGAAAAGCAACGTCGTTTGTGGGAATAACAGATTCAAGAACTATCCAATACAATGGTTTTTTACCATTAGAAGAGGTTTTAAAGGATATTTCTTCAGAAACAGGAATAACCTTCATTTTAGCAAACAGCGTGAGCGATGAAACAGTTTACTCTCCTTCAAAAACAAACAACTGGAAATCGGCAGTAAAACAACTTCTCAGCGACTACAACACAATGCAAATTTGGTCGGAGGACTTGGCGAAGAGCCGGATTTGAATTTTCGGGGAGGGACAATATAATGTAACTACCTCACAATCAACGGGAACAGTAAACACTTCGCTGTCTGACCGCACGAAAAAGGTAATGCAAACGTCAACAAGCCGAGCAGTTCAAACCTTATCCAAGTCCTTTTATAACCCGGGGATTAAGATAACTCAGAAACCAGTGAATAATTCCTTTTACAAGCTTCCACCACATATCCGGCATGACCCGGAAGTCCTGAGATTTTTGCATTCAAAGCACGTTGAACTGCCGGAGGAGATCAGGGAGAAGTACGGCGAAGAGATGGAATATCTGCCTCCAGAGAGACCGATGTTTCGGCATGTGCAAAACCATCCCATCTATAAGAGGTTCCTGGAAGCCAACGGCTTATAAAATATGACACGTAAGATTGAGAAATAATTTTGACAATTTCTAAATGAAAGGAGAAGAGCATGAATCGATTATCAGCAAAGTTATTAATAATTTTCAGTATTACCTTTGTATTCCTCTTTGCCGGCTGGGGAGGCATATCGCTCAACGACAACCCTGTGTTGTCTAGTATGGCATACGCTGCTGACGATGATGATAAAAAGAAGAGGAAAAAAAAGAAGAAGAAGGGCAAAGGTATTCCACAACAAATTGCTAAATTGAACCGAAAGATTGGAGATTTGCAGAGTCAGATCAATGAGATGGAGCCAACTCCCGGATCCGAAGGCCCGGAAGGACCACAAGGTCCACAGGGTGAAACCGGACCTCAGGGTCCAGAGGGCCCGAAGGGGGATACCGGAGAACAGGGGCCGCAAGGAATTGCTGGACCAACAGGCCCGACAGGGCCACAGGGTCCGGCAGGTCCACAGAGTTTAGCAGGTGCTGACGGTGCAGTAGGATCAGAGGGACCCAAAGGAGATAAAGGTGAACAGGGTATTCAAGGTGAACAAGGCCTTCAAGGTATAGCAGGTGCTGATGGTGCAACAGGTCCGAAGGGTGATACCGGAGAACAAGGATCTCAAGGTATTGCTGGACTACCGGGCGCTGATGGCGCACAAGGACCTCAAGGTGAACAAGGAATACAAGGCATCGCTGGTTTAGACGGTGCAGATGGCGCAACAGGACCTCAAGGTCCGCAAGGTGAGCAAGGTATAGAGGGACCAAAAGGAGATAAGGGTGATCAGGGTATTCAGGGTTTGGCAGGACCGGCAGGGGCCGATGGTGCAGCAGGTCCTCAAGGTGATCAGGGAGTTCAAGGTGTTGCAGGTCCGGCGGGATCAGCAGGAGCCGATGGCACTGATGGAGCACAAGGTCCGAAAGGAGATACCGGAGATCAAGGGCCGCAGGGTGTAGCTGGGTTAGCAGGCGCTGATGGTGCAATTGGTCCGGTAGGTCCGGCTGGATCAGCTGGGGCTGATGGAGCACAAGGGCCTCAAGGTTTGCAGGGAGATAAGGGTGATCAAGGTATTCAAGGTCTGGCAGGTACAGCAGGGGCTGACGGTGCAACAGGACCACAGGGTCTTCAAGGCGAACAGGGTCTACAAGGACCTCAAGGATTACCAGGAGAAAAAGGAGACAAGGGTGATCAGGGAATCCAGGGTGTTGCAGGTCCGGCAGGACCAACAGGCGCTGATGGTACAGATGGAGCAGTAGGACCACAAGGTCCACAGGGTATTGCTGGCCTGGATGGAGCTGACGGTGCAACAGGCCCGCAGGGTCTTCAAGGCGAACAAGGAATACAGGGTCTTGCAGGTCCGGCGGGACCGGCAGGAGCCGATGGCACTGATGGAGCACAAGGTCCGAAAGGAGATACCGGAGATCAAGGGCCGCAGGGTGTAGCTGGTTTAGACGGCGCTGACGGTGCACAAGGTCTGCAGGGTGAACAGGGAATTCAGGGTCTTCCAGGACCACAAGGGCCTCAAGGCATAGCCGGACTGAATGGCGCAGTAGGTCCTCAAGGGACAGCTGGCTTAGATGGCATAGATGGTGCTGATGGCGCGCAAGGTCCGCAAGGTATTGCAGGGGCTATGGGATTGCAGGGTCCGGCGGGACCGGCAGGTGCTGAAGGTCCTCAAGGACCACAGGGCGAACAGGGCCCGGCAGGTCCATTTGAATCGGATGGTTCGGACACATATTTTACTCAGGGAAACGTCGGCCTTGGCACAACGAGTCCTGAGGAAAAGCTGCACGTTGAAGGTAACGCAAAAATTACCGGTACGTTGCATGTGGGTGCGAATTCACTTGTTCTTACTGAAGATGAAATAATTTTCTCAGATGGCAGCATACAGTCAACTGCCGCTAAGAGTATAATAGACAGCGCGGATGGCGTTTATATTACAGGAGCAATGCAAACCACCTATAATGGTCAAGACGCTATTGAAATAAATGGCATAAATCTCCATCAGGGAGTTGACCCGGTGATCATGTTTGGCGGAACGTCTCTTACTGTTCTTTCCCTGGATTTCGTGGGAGATACTTACGATTCTGTATTAGGGACAATTCCAGGCGGCGATCCGATTGGTGAAGTAATCTTTGTCGAGCATCCAGATTCTACTCCAGGGTCTTTCCCTTTGTCTTTGTCGAATTCTCAAGGTGATTCTCATTTAGATATCACTGTTACTGCACCGGACAATCCTATTCTGGACAATCCAACGTCCTCTGTATGGGAATTAAATGGTTTGAAAACATATTATAATCAGGGCAATGTCGGCATCGGTACGTCAAATCCATTGTCTACTCTTACAGTTGTTGGCGATGGAAATGGATCACAACTTAGACTCGGTGCAGGTGATCAAGACAAAATTCTGGTTTTAGGCTATGAGGATGCTGGTGGAGGTTATGGGAAGATTGCTGCACATCTTCAAGGTGTAGGACCAAAACCGTTGTCTCTTCAAGCTTCTGGCGTCGGCATCGGCATATCGCTTCCAGCAGCCATGCTGGATGTAGCCGGAGATGTGGCAATTAATGGGACCACCGTTATCGACAGCAATGGACAATGGGTTGGCGATCCCACTGGACTGCAAGGTCCGGCGGGACCGGCAGGTGGTCCGGAAGGTCCAGCGGGACCGGCAGGCCCGCAGGGTCCGGAGGGTCCTCAAGGCCCGGTAGCCTACATCGGAACGGGTGATGAAATGGACAGTGCGGACGGCGTTTATATTACAGGAGCAATGGAAACCACCTATGAAGGCCAGGATGCTATTGAAATCATGGGTGTAAACCTCCATGATGGCAATGAACCGATCATCGTCTTTGGTGAGATACCTCTTACTGTTCTTTCCATGGATTTTGTGGGAGATACTTACGATTCTGTGCTGGGGACAATTCCAGGCGGCGATCCGATCGGTGAACAGGTCATTGTCGAGCTTCCTCCTACAATTCCAGGGTCTTTCCTTTTGTCATTGTCGAATTCTCAAGGTGAGTCCCAGCTCGATATGGCTGTCTCTGATTGGGATACTAATTTTGGTGTGCAACCGTATACATACCCTAACCCAGTTATACATACATTTGACGACGTCGCCATCGGCAGATCAGAATACTCTGGTCACACGTTATGGGTGGAGGGATCAGCATATGCTACCGGCGCTGCTGGCGCACTTTCTGATATTCGTCACAAGAAAAATGTGCGGTCTATTACTGACAGTGCGTTGAGTATAATGGCTAATCTTCGGCCCGTTACATACGAGTGGAAAAAACCGGTTGATAGTGGGATGGAAGGAACTCAAATTGGTTTTGTAGCCCAGGAAGTAGAGAAAGTCTTACCGGATGCTGTATTGACTCAAGATGATGAAGAGCAGACCAAAGGCCTGAAATACAACGAGTTCATTCCGCTAATGGTTAAAGCTATACAGGAACTTAAGACTGAGAATGAAAGCGCAAGGGCGGATAATGCCTCGCTTAAAGAAGAACTGGTAAAATTAGAGGTCCTCAAGACTGAAAACACCCAACTTAAGGAAGCCATTTCAGCAATAGTCGCTCGACAGGGCCTCTTGGAAGCAATGATCAATGACAATTCGTCGTCTCCAAAAGCCAATCTAGTGAAGCTTGATACGGAACAACCGTAAAGAGTCCGATAAGGGGGTTGCCCGCTTACAATTCCGTGCAATCCCTGCATCGGGCACATATGATATTACTCTACAAAAGCTTTTTTTTAGACGCTGTTAGTTCTTTCTTTTTTTAGTCGTTGTTTAGTTTTTGCCTTTTACAACGACTTATGCAGAGTACAGCGCCTTATGCAAAGCTAAACAAGTTTTTTTGTTAGCTCATCGGAGCTAAAGCTCCATTCGGTTGCGAAGCCTCTCCGCTTTATGCTTATAATTTAAACCGACAGTGTGATTATTCAAAAAGAAGGTTGTATAGGAAAAACTCCTCCCCAATAGCACACCCCGCTTCGGGAGGCAACACCCTTCGGCTTTGCGCAGGACAAGACCCCTCTTGATAG
>MPMF02035047.1_pt1 | contig 17628 bp, 12 predicted proteins | sample 1617271 | NCBI WGS metagenome assembly MPMF02 (sample SAMN05944812, study PRJNA350692) | marine metagenome | biome: marine; feature: ODZ; material: water; isolation source: 120 m water sample prefiltered with 30 um filter, filtered on to 0.2 um... | place: Pacific Ocean | collected 2012-04-09... | reverse complement strand
GACTGAGGCGGTGGCGATCGTCCCGGCGCGGGCGCTCGGGGGTCTCCCCGTCACCCGGGTGTTCGACCGGCTGGCGCACGAGCGCGGCCTGCCCCGTATCCTGCGAACCGATAATGGCCCCGAATTCTGTGGACGCGCCATCTTGACGTGGGCCCACGATCGCGGAGTCATGTTGCGGCTGATCGATCCAGGCAAGCCGATGCAGAACGCCTACATCGAATCGTTCAACGGGCGGTTCCGCGACGAGTGTCTCAACGAGCAGTGGTTCACGAGCTTGGCGCATGCCCAGGCCATCATCGAAGCGTGGCGCCGTGAGTACAACGAGGAACGACCGAAGAAAGAGCTGGGCGGGCTGACGCCTGCTGGTTATGCCAGGCGTCTCGTCGCAGAACGGAGTACAGTCACCGTCGGACTCTAAACCGAACCGCTACTGAAGGCGGGGGGACGTCGGGGGGACGTCGACACCGGCGCACGAGGACCTGGTCGCGTTCATCTGCGACCCGCGGGGGTGCGGAAACGATGGGTCCACCCGGTTCACGGGCCGTTGCCCGATCTGCCGATTTCCCACCGCGACGCTCGACCCGCATCCCGAGCGACTGACCGAGGCGGCCCGAACGGCGTTGAAAGCCGACCATTCATCGTGGGACCTCGACCAGGGGCTGTGCGCGCAGTGTGCCGACCTCTACGAGGCGCGGATGGCGATGCGACGAGAGGCGCGTGGCACGACCGGGCCGCCGATGCCCGCTCACGAGCACGGCAGCGAACGCCGGAGGTCGAGCGGCGAAGTGGGGTCCGGGAGACCCGCGGCAGCTTCGTGATGTCCGGTTCGTGACACCGGCGACAGGCTGCTAGCGGCGCTGCGCCTCAAACCGACGAGTGTAAGCGGTGCGGGCGCAGCGTCGCTAGCACAAGCTTCTCTCACAGCCCCGCTACGCGGGGACTAGACATCTTCGGCGAGCGTCGAAAAACTTGCTCCAAACGTGACGATCTCGCCCACAGGAGATGTCTAGAGCATGCCGAGGTGGAGCTTCGCGGCCTCGGACATCCGATCCATCGACCAGGGCGGATCCCAGACGATTTCGACGTGCACCTCGGTCACGCCGTCGATCACTCCCACGTAGGTCTTGACCTCGCTCGGGAGGGTCTGCGCGGCCGGACAGTTCGGCGCCGTCAGCGTCATCTCCACCTTGACGGCGTGATTGGCGTCGACGATGACGTCGTAGATCAAGCCGAGCTCATAGATACTCACCGGAATCTCCGGGTCGAAGATCTCCGAGAGCACCTCGATGACCCTCGGCTTGAGCTTGAGCGTCGCGACCGGGTCGCTCGTCAGTGTCACTCGCGTCGTCGGCGTCGGCGCGGGCGTCACGCCCGTGGGCGCCGGCGGCGCCGACGCGGCCGGACAGGTCGGCGTCCCCTGGTTCGCCGCGCCGCCAGGCGCGGTCGGCATGCGCCTAGCGGCGTCGTTGGGCTCCGTGTCGGGTGCGTTCGGTGTGGGCGGCACGTTCAGCTCGACACCGGGATTCCCGTCTTGGCTGCCCCGGATGGCCCCTTTATACACCTTAGGGCCGCCGAGCGCACGAACCTCTGTTCGTCGCACAATCGTCCAACTCCAGAGGCCGTCACCTCAGCCATGAATGCCCTTCTGCACAACGCCTCTTTTTCGCTTCATCTGGTCAAATTCTGTCTGCTCAATGTACTTGTGCGCAAGTGGAAAAACAATGCTGTTCTCTCTGAAGATGTGCAGTCGAAGTAATTCCACAAGCGCTCTACCCTGTTCAAGAGCTTTGTCCAAAACAATCATGCGTGACCGCTCATCAGGCAACCGCATGGCGAGCGCAAAGAGATTAAACGTGACACCAGCCAGCTGGATGGCCTTAAGGTGATCATCTTCCATGATATCGATGGCTGTTGTCGGCTCAGTACCCTGACTATGTTCTCCGTGTTTTATCAATTGGACGGACAACGGAGGGAATAAGACCTTCTCTTCCCTCTTGTCGTGTTCAACGAACTCCGTATCAAGAAATTCAAAGAATGAGCTGATCGCTTGATTGGCTTCTCTAGTTATTCCTTCCTTTTGAATAGTCACTAGAGCTTTCTCGAACTTGACAACGGACTCGGTTATACTGTCATGATCTTCATAAAACTCCCGCAGAATAGCATGCATTTGATCTCGAGGAACTTCCTCAATGGTTGCCGGAGGAGCATACGCATCTGGAGGATCCATAGGGGATGATCCTTCCGTGGAAGGAATCTCATCTTCTACCAGTCTCTTTACAGGATCTGTCTTTCTTATATCATCACACGACATGATCTTGTCCTTTTTCAAGTGTGCGTGTTTCTCATGAGGAAGTGCTACATGCCAGGAGCCGGGCTCACGAAGACTCAGCACTACAGCCTGGAGTTCACACGGACGGCCGCGCGGCTCAGTCAGTTACCGGACGTCGAGGTCGCAGCCGTCGCGGCAGTTGCTAGCAGGGCATCTCCGCATTCTTTCGGGCGTAGAACCACCAGTTCACAGCGAGACAAGTGACGTAGTAGACGGCAAAGCCCCACATCGCCGCCTCCGGGACACCAGCTGTGATGGTCACTCCAAAGATCGCAGGGATCAGGAACGCACCGTAGGCGGCGATGGCCGAGATCCAGCCCAGCACTGGCCCTGCTTGCTCACGCTCGAAGATGATGGGGACCATCCGGAATGTCGAGCCGTTACCGATGCCAGTCGTGGTGAAGAGAAGCAGGAACAGGATCAGAAACGGGGCGAAGTACTGCTCGGGAGTAGGCGAGCTGCGAGCAAAGATGATGAAGATGCTGACACCTATGGTGACGGCAATCATCGCCATGGTGTCCCAGTGGGTTACCCGGGCTCCGCCCCATTTGTCGGACATCCACCCACCCACTGGACGAATAAGTGAGCCGACCAGTGGGCCCAGCCAGGCGAAGGCGAACGCATTGATGGGATCGGGATTCGCGAACCAGGCTCCCTCCGCCAACGGCGCCCCGGCGGCGTCTGCTCGGACGGTGTTGAAGGTATTGATGATCAATAGCGGGAACGCCCCCGAGAAGCCGATGAACGAGCCGAAGGTCATGACGTAGAGCCAGGTCATTGCCCAGTTGTGCTTGCTCTTGAAGATCTGGAACTGCTCGAGCAGGTTCTCCTTGATCTCTTTCGGCGTGACGTAGCGCATCAAGGCCATCGCGGTCAGCACGGACACCGCAAGCACGAGAAAGATCTTCAGCAGGTTGGGGATCGGCTGTGCGAACCAATCTCCCCAGCCGAGGAGGAGCGCCGCGGTTCCTAGAGTTGCCCCGCCGAAGCCCATCATCTGGAGCCACAGGTAACGCCCCACTGCTGCCGCCGACGTTCCCGGCGCGTGGTGCGGCATGTTGTTCATCTTGAACCAGGCGGCGAGGATGAAGATGACCAGCACCGGGACCCACACCAGGCCGGCGTTCGTAATCCACACCCCTTCCACCGCATCCCCACTGATCAACGCGCCGAACAGCGAGAAGGTCATCACGACCGGCAGCAGCACCTGCATGATGCTGACACCGACATTCCCAAGGCCAGCGTTCAGCCCCAACGAGAGGCCCTGCACCCGCTTCGGGAAAAAAAAGCTGATGTTGGACATCGAGGAGGCGAATGCTCCGCCGCCCACCCCGGAGAGGACGGCAAAGATGACCAGCGCGGTGAAGCTTACGTTCGGGTCCCGCAGGGTGATACCCACGCCCAGGGTGGGCAGCAGCAGGAGCAGCGAGGTCATCGCGATCACGTTGCGGCCGCCGCTGATAGCGATCATGAAGGAGTTGGGAATGCGCAATGTCGCGCCCGACAAGCCAGCCACCGCCGGCAGCGTGAATAACAGCGCGCTATAGGCGTCGCCGGTCAGTCCGCCGAAGGCATAGGCGTTCGGGTTCGCGTCGTGGACCTCCTGGATCTGAGCCGCGATAATGGACCAGATGATCCAGATCGCGAACGCCAGCAGGAGGTTGGGGATGGATATCCACAGGTTGCGGTTGGCGATCTTCTTCCCGTAGGTCTCCCAGAACTCGTCGTTCTCGACGTCCCAGTGCCTCACGTGGACAGCAGTTCCCGGATCACTCATGGGTTAGCCCTTCCATCTGATCGTCAGTAACCGGCAAGGTTGTATTCGATACCGAGCGCGGCATCGCTTACGCCGGATCTCGGTGCAACACGGGGCTGCACCACGGGCTGCCAGGAGATGTCTAGCGCGCTGCCATTGAGCCATTCAAGTCCTCGATGTCCCGGATGAGGTGCGGCACCTTCCTCTTCATCATGCTTCGGATCACCACGTGCATCCAGATGAGGCAGATCGTGGAGAGCACGGCAAAAAACACCCACGTCATCGTCCACAACCCCGTCCACTCGAGCAGGTATCCAAAGACCACCGGGCAGATGAAGCCGCCGAGGCCTCCGAGCACACCCACGATGCCACCCACGACGCCGACGTCGCCTGGGAAGTACTCCGGGATGTGCTTATAGACCGCTGCCTTGCCGATTCCCATCGCGATGCCGACGACGAAGACGAGAGAGGTGAACACGACAATGTGGGCCTGAAAGTGGATTTGTGAGACGCCCCTGGCCACCAGCTCTCCCCGTGTCACCTCTTGATTCAGTGCAACGGCAGGCTCCTGCCATGACTCGACGACCGGTAAAATACGGGCCGCGTCTTCCACGGACCCGTCGGTCGAAGCCGCGTCCCGCCCATCGTACGGGTACTCCGTATCATTGTCGATGACGATGATGTGGGTTGTCTCGTTGATCTCCGTCACCGTGCCGTCCCGCAAGGCGGTGATGCCCTCCCCAGGGGAGGTCACGCTCATCACCGGAGGCCACAGGAGCATGGAAGCGACGAGGCAGATGCTGAGGACCCAGTACATCACCGCCCTGGCCCCCCACCTGTCCGACATCCACCCGCCCAGGACCCGGATGACACCGGAGGGGAGGCTGAAGATCGATGTGAGCAGGCCGGCCGTGGCGATGCTGACCGTGTAGACGTTCACATAGTAGGGGACCAACCATTGGGCCAGAGCCACAAAACCGCCGAACACGAGGAAGTAGTAGAGGCCGAACCGCCACACGCGGATGTCCGTCAGCGGTTCCAGCCGCTCTGCCATCGATTTGCCTTCACCGCCTGCCACCCTACGCTCGAAGGTGAGGAACCAGAACACGATCGTCATCCCCAGCAACAGCCCGGCGTAGACACGAGGGAGTGTCCGCCACCCCTCGAGATTCCCGTTCCTCGTGAAGGCCGTCAGCAGCACGGGCGCGAACAGTGTGGTCAGCGCCGCCCCGGCGTTGCCGGCCCCGAAGATGCCGAGGGCCAGCCCCTGGCGCTCCTTGCTGAACCAGACCGACGTGTAGGCGATGCCCACCGCAAACGACGCCCCGCACAACCCGAACCCGAGGCCGGCAAAGAAGAACGCCCAGAAACTATCTGCGAAGCTGAGCAGGAACATGGGGACGGCAGCGGTCACCATAACGGCGCTGAAGACGGTCCGACCCCCGTAGATGTCCGTCAGCACGCCCACCGGCAGCCGCAGCAGAGAGCCGGTCAGCACAGGGATGCCGATCAGCCAGCCCGCCGCCGACCTGTCGAACTCGTAGAGCCTGTTCTTGATGAAGAACGTGATCAGCACGCCATACAACATCCAGCAGGCGAAGTTGATCGTGAAGGCGATGGTGTTGAGTGTCAGAACCTGAATAGCCTTCCGACCGTCGCTCGGATCGCTGTTGCCCGATTCTTGGCGTCTCATCCGGCTATCCGAGTCCTTCCCGAACCGGTTGCATCGCACATCGATCCGCAACACCCCGCGTGGTCTTGGTGCGGGCCATCAAGGACCTGTGCGGCGAGTCGAAACGGACTCCGCCGGTAGGGGAGGGCCGGAGGAGCTTGGCTGGTGTACGTCGTGGACCCCGTGGCGGACAGCGCCCCCTATCCTCCTTTGCCGGCCCGCACACGCCGGTTCCAGATGACCACTTGATAGGGACGCCACAGGTAGCTGATGGGCACAGTAACCACGTGCACCAGGCGGGTAAAGGGAAAGAGGGTGACGATGACGAAAGCGTTCAGCATGTGCAGCTTGACAACCCAAGGCAGGGTTGTGACGTACTGAATCTGGGGATCCAGCGTCAACAAGGAGTTCAGCCACGGCACCGCGGTGTGCAGGTACCAATCTGCTCCCCAGCGGTAGAACAGGGCCACCCAGATCCCCAGCACGACCTGGGTCAGCAGGGCTGTCAGCATCACCCAATCCATCGCAGAGGTGACGATGAGGACGCGGGGATTGCGCAAGCGCCGGACGACAAGCAGTGTCAGGCCAACGATGGTCGCCGCCGCCAGCGCCAACCCGGTGACCTCCAGCACGTAGAGACGCACAGGTTCGGCGATGAAAGCCGCCCACAGGGTGGGGAAGAGAAAGGCCAGCAGATGTGCCAGCAGGATGATCAGGATGCCATAGTGCCAGGGCACCGATCCCCAGAAGAGCGTGCGGTTCTCAAGGAATTGGGACGAGAAGCTCGAATAAGAGAACCGATCGTTGAAAAAACGATAGATTCCGACCAAGACGGCCAGAACGACAGCGACATAAGGAAAAACGGCGAAGAGCGCATAGTCGTACATCGCAGAGCCTCTCTATTCCGTATGCTTCAACCCTCGGTGGCAGCGCCCACGTCTTCACCATCGGCCCGCGGCTCACTGTCACTGGCGGCGTGCTCGATTCGTGGCAGCATCAGCTGTAGCGCCTCCAGCACCTGCGTGTAAACCTTCCGACCAGCAGTCAGCTCGGGTTGCTTATCCTCTCCGGCCTCGGGATCGTCCTTCTCGCTTTTCCTGAGCATCTGCTGCAGCACAGGCAGCAGGCCCTCGTGGACGATGTCCCCGACCTCCGTCGTGTCGTCGCAGGAGGCCAGGAAGCGCAGGACAACTGCCAGGTGGTCGGGCAACTCGCTGCCGTTGATGGTGAAGCCGTGAGCCCTGTAGCGCTCCTTCAGCTCGACCATGAAGGCGCTGCGCTTGTAGCTCTCTCCGAAGAGGTGGAAACCGAGGTACGGATCACAGGCCGCGTTCAGGTCAAAGGTGCCCGTATAGACCTCTTGTAGATGGCCCAGGGGGGTTGCCGCCACGAAGTCGTGGAATTCGCCAAGGTGCGCCGCGGCCTCCGGGCTCGCGCGCGACAGCAACTCTCGGCATTCACTCACGTATTCGAGCGGGTCAGACTGGGGGTATTCCAAGATCCCAGCCATCAGGTCAAGAACGCGCCGTTCGCCGTGCACATCGACCATTGTTACCACCTCCGCTTGCCTTGCTTGCTGAAGCCAAAGCCGGCCTCGCGCTTGTGCGTGAAGGTTTCCTCAGTCTCCTCGATCGCCTCCTCACGCGCCTCCGGCGGCAGGACGAAGCGCTCTGCAAACGTCGGCATCGCGGTCAAGCGGAAGATGGCTTCCGCCTCTTCGGCGGTGGTGTTGCCCTGGGCCAGGGCGTCCTGCACGTCGGCTTCGGGCACATCCCCGACCTTTTCGGCGCGCTTGTACACGCGCACGGCGATGAGCTTCCGGTAAACAGCATTCACGACGTCCTCATTTCCCGCCGCCAGCAGGCTGGCCATGTAACGCACCGGCATCCGTGCCCGCTCCAACGAGCTGATCATCGGCGCCAACCCTGCCTCGGCCGTGCCGTCGATCTCGTAGAGTCCCTCTTTCACCGATGCCAGCAGAGGTAGCATCGGCGGCACGTAGAACAGCATCGGTAAGGTGCGAAACTCGGAGTGCAGCGGCAGAGCCAGCTTCCACTTCTTCACGAAGCGGTAGGTTGGCGAGTTCTGGGCCGCATTGATCATCGCGTCGGAGACGCCGTTGGCCTTGGCGGCGGAGACGACCTCAGGATCTGAGGGATCCTGGATGATGTCCCGCTGAAGATCCACCAGCTCCGCGTCGGACGCGGAGGCGGCTTCGTTAATGCGGTCGGCGTCGTAGAGCAGCACGCCCAGATAGCGAATGCGGCCGACGCAGGAATGGAAGCATGCCGGCGCGTGGCCACTCTCCAGGCGCGGGTAACAGAGGATGCATTTCTCGGACTTCCCCGTGGACCAGTTGTAGTAGGTCTTCTTGTAGGGACAGCCGGAGATACACATGCGCCAGGCGCGGCACTTGTCTTGTCTGAGAAGCACGATGCCGTCTTCACCGCGCTTGTAGACCGCGCTGGCGGGGCACGCCGCCACGCATCCGGGATTGAGGCAGTGGTTGCAGATGCGCGGCAGATAGAAGAAGACCATCCGCTCCAGCTGGGCGAGCTGGAGCCGCTCCGCCTCGGTGATCTTTCCCAGGTTGGGATCGTTCGCGGCATAGACCGGCGAGCCACCCAGATCATCATCCCAATTTGGCCCGGCCTCGATATCCATGTACTTGCCGGTGATCAAGGAGATGGGACGTGCCGTGGGCTGGTCATCTCCTTCGGGCGCATTGAACAGCTCGTCGTACTCGTAGGTCCACGGCTCATAATAATCATCCACCGTGGGCAGATAGGGGTTGAAGAAGATGTTGGCCAAGGTGCCCCCTCGGCCCTGCAGCTTCAGACGCAGATCTTCCCCCCGCTTCTCCCAGCCGCCTCTGTACTTCTCCTGGTCTTCCCACAGAGTGGGGTACCCGGTGCCCGGCTTGGTTTCTACGTTGTTCCACCACATGTACTCGGTGCCCTTGCGGTCGGACCAGATGTTCTTGCAGGCGATGCTGCAGGTGTGGCAGCCGATACACTTGTCGAGGTGAAAGACCATCGAAACCTGCGCGCGAATCTCCATTACGATTGCTCCCCTCTCAACACTGTGTCGTGCCCCACAGACGCCTGGAGATGAACGGCCAGCACGGTTCGATCGTCGCGTGTCGTCATCGCGTCCGTCACCACTCCAGCTTCTCGAGCTTGCGCACGACCGCGTAGGTGTCGCGGGTGAACACACCGATCGGCCCCCAGTAGTTGAAGCCGTAGGTGAACTGCGCATAGCCGCCGGCCAACTGCACCGGGTTGATACGGGTGCGGGTCAAGCTATTGTGCCCGCCGCCGCGTCGCCCGCCGCGCACCTGAGACTTGGGAATGGAGATCGTGCGCTCGGGCGAATGGTAGATCATGCAGGTTCCCGACTGCACGCGGTGGCTGACCGCGGCGCGGGTAACCATGACGCCGTTGTCGTTGTAGACCTCCACCCAGTCGTTGTCCTGCACACCGATCTTGTCGGCGTCCCTGTCGTTGATCCAACACGGCTCGATGCCTCGCGACAACGTAAGCATGCGGTGGTTGTCGTAGTAGGTGGAGTGGATGTGCCATTTGCCGTGAGGGGTGATGTAGTTGAGGACGATGCTGTTCTCGTCCTGAGGGCTGCGGACGACGTCGCCGGTCTTCACGGGGTCGAGCTTGGGTTTGAAGGTCGGCAGATGCTCGCCGAAGTCCAGATAGTATGGATGGTCAAGATAGAACTGCTGGCGGCCGGTCAGGGTGCGCCATGGGACCTGTCGCTCCACGTTCATGCACCAGGCGGAGTACGCGCGACCGTCGTTGACCATGCCCGTCCAGCACGGGCTGATGAGCGTGCGGCGGGGTTGGCTGGTGAGGTCGCCAAAGGTCATGCGCACGCCCCGCACGCCATCGGCCATATCGGTCAGGGGTACGCCTACCCGTTCCTGTTCGGCCTCGAAGCCGGCGTAGGCCACCTCGCCGTTTGTCTCGGGCGCCAGGTGAAGCAACACGTTGGCGGCGTCCAGCGCGTCCTCCAGGCAGGGATACTTCTCCCCGTTCCACTCCACGCAACGCCTGTTGCGTGGGCCGGGAGAGCCACCGACGGGGCTCTCCATCAGTTCGTCGTAGAACTTGGCGATGGGGATGTTGACACCGTGGCCACTGATGCCGTCCTCCCGCACCTTCCTGCCGAGCGAGATGAAGCGCTTGTGGAGGTTGACATAGTCCCGCTCCACCACCCGCAGGTGAGGCATGGTGACGCCGGGGACGGGCTCGCACTCACCCGTGGCCCAATCCAGGACCTCCGGCTGGGCGATCTCGTCGCGCGTGTCGTGCTGGAGCGGCGTAGCCACCAGGTCTTCGACCGGCTCCGGGAAGACCGACGGAGCCATGTCGCTCACCTTCTTGGCGATGGTCTTGAAGATGTCCCAATCGCTCTTGGTCTCCCACACCGGCGGGACAGCCTCCCCGAGCGGGTGGACAAAGGAATGCAGGTCGGTGGTGTTGAGGTCGTTCTTCTCGTACCACATCGCCGTCGGCAACACGATGTCGGAGTACAGCGCCGAGGTGTCCATGCGAAAGTTGATGTCCACCACCAGGTCCATCTTGCCCCGAGGCGCCGGCTCCCGGAACTTGACGGTCTTTACCTTCCCTTTGGCATGTTCTTCGGCGTCGGTGTTGTCATGCGTACCCAAGTAGTGGCGCAGGAAGAACTCGTGCCCCTTGGCGCTCGACATAATGGCGTTGCCGCGCCAGATGATCCACACGCGCGGCCAGTTCTCAGGCGCGTCGGGGTCGTCCACGGCAAGACTCAGCTTCCCGTCCTTGAGTTGCTCGACCACCCGGCCGGTGACTTCCTCGCTTGACTGGGCCCCCGCTGTCTTGGCTTCCTCGACCACGGTCAGCGGGTTCCGATTGAACTGGGGGTAGTGGGGCATCCAGCCGCTACGCACCGCCCGTGCTGCCAGATCGAGGGCATGGCCCTTGGCCCAGCGGGTCTTGGGTGGGATGGGAGCGTAGTCGGTGAAGTCTCCCTCGTAACGCCACTGGTCACTGTTGACATAGTGCCAGGTGGGTGACTGCTGCAGGCGAGGCGGTTTATTCCAGTCCATGGCCAAGGCCATGCTGGTCCAGGGCGCGACCAAGGTCAGCTTCTCCTGGCCAACGTAGTGGTTCATGCCCCCGCCGTTGCGTCCGCAGCAGCCGCACAGGATGAGGGCGGTGATGGGGGCACGGTACGACAGGTTGTTGTTGTACCAGTGGTTGATGCTGGCGCCGACGATGACCATCGAGCGCCCTTCGGTGACCTCGGCGTTGCGAGCGAACTCACGCGCCAAGCGGATCACCGTGTCCCGGCCGATGCCCGTGTACTGCTCTTGCCAGTCCGGTGTGTATGGCATGTCGTCGTCATAGCTGGTTGGATAATCACCCTCCAGGCCGCGCCCGACGCCGAACTGGGCCATCAACAAGTCGTACGCAGTGGCCACCGGCACCCGTCCGTCGCTGGTCTCCACGTACTTGATTGGCACGCCTCGCAGGGACGTCTTGGCTTGGGCAAACTCGTAGAAGTCCACCTGCAGGACGTCGTCATGTTCACCCAGGAAGGTCAGGACGGGGTCAAGCGGGGAGTCGTCCAGCCCGTCTTCCATCCTGATGTTCCACTTGCCTTTCTCCTGTTGCCAGCGGAAACCCACAGAGCCCTTGGGCATGCGCGGCTGGCCACTCTTCCGGTCGTAGACCAGTAGCTTCCAGTTACCGTTCTCGACGTCCCGGTAACGGGCCAACCGATCGGCACGAAGAAGTTGGCCGGCCTTGTGTCCTTCCTCAGCAGGGCTGAGCTGCACCAAGAAAGGTCCATCGGTGGTGCGTTTGAGATAGTCGACGAAGTAGGGGACTTGCCGGTCAGCGTGGAATTCCTTGAGAATCACATGATCGATCGCCATCCACAGGGCCGTATCCTGGCCGGCCTTGATCGGAATCCACCAATCAGAGTATTTGGCGACCTGATTGAAGTCCGGGGCTATGACCACGAACTTGGCTCCCTCGTGTCGCGCTTCCGAGATGAAGTGGACATCCGGCGTGCGGGTCATGTTGAGGTTGGCGCCCATGGAGATGATGAACTTGGAGTTGTACCAGTCGGCGCTCTCACAGACGTCGGTCTGGTCGCCCCAGATCTCGGGAAAGGCGTTGGGCAGGTCGGCGTACCAGTCGTAGAAGCTCATGTTCACGCCGCCGAAGAGCTGCAAGAAGCGGGAGCCACCGGCGTAGGACAGATAGGACATGGCGGGGATGGGAGAGAAGCCGAAGACGCGATCGGGCCCCCACTTCTTGGCGGTGTAGAGACAGGACGCGGTGATGATTTCCAGCACCTCGTCCCAGGTGGCGCGACGGAAGCCACCCTTGCCCCGGGCTCGTTGGTAGCGCGTGCGTTTCTTCTCATCCTCGACAATCGAGCCCCAGGCCTTGATCGGGTCCGCGTGCTCGGCCCTTGCCGCTCGCCAGAGATCGACGAGCGGCCCCCGGATGTACGGATACTTGACGCGGATGGGGCTGTAGACATACCAGGAGGCAGAGATCCCTCGCTGGCAACCGCGGGGCTCGTAGGGCGGCAGGTTCGACTCGAGCGCTGGGTAGTCGGTCTGCTGCATCTCCCAGGTGATGATGCCGTCCTTGACGAACACCGCCCACGAGCAGCCGCCGGTGCAATTGACCCCGTGGGTGCTACGGACGACGTTATCGTGCTGCCAGCGGTTGCGGTAGAACTCTTCCCATTGGCGGGCTTTCGGGTCCACCAGATCCTTAATCCAGCCCATGTTCATTACCTCCGCAATTCATGGGTTGCCACTTGCCGTTCCGGGGATTGGGAGTCACGTTCGCGCTCCCACCATCGAGCGGCGCACTTCGGTCAGGCGATGACGCCAGAGAAGCTGTGCCGCCACCAGGAGGACCCCTGCGCCAGCCAAGGCGAGCAGGGACAGCAGGCCGAGCTGATCGGGGGGCCGCGCAGGTAACGCCGCCTGCAGAAAGGCTCTCACGTGGACCTGTTCTTCCGGCGTCAGGGTCAGGGAGTTGTAGATGGGATTCATCGTCGGGAACGGAAATGTGGCCAGGATGTCAACGATCCTGTCGCCGCCGTATTTGTCGGTGGTAACGGTCAGATCGGGCCCCATGACACCACCGCCAAGTGCCCCGATGCCGCCGACACTGTGACACCCCATGCAAGGCGCGCTGCCGCTCTCGAAAGGAACACTGCCCGTGAACAGGTCCTTGCCGATGACCGGGTCACCTGAGGGCAAGGCGGGCGCGGCACCTCCCGAAAGGGAGAGAACGTAGTAGACGAGCGCCCACCGATCCTCTTCACTAGGTATCGCCTCAGCATAGGACGGCATGGGAGTCCCCCCGATTCCTACCATCAATGTTCGATATTGGTCCTCGGGCGTCGAGCCCGCCTTCATCCTGCCGGCGATGGTGAAGTCATAGGGGACGATGGGGGCGCCCCACGAGTCCTCGAGAGTGTCGGAGGAAGGGCCATCTCCTCGGCCCGATGGGCCGTGGCACTGGTCGCAACGAACTTCCGCGTACACTTCTTCCCCTCTGGTAAGAAGCTCTTCCACGTTCCCAGGAGGATCGGGGATCGGGACAGGCTCATCCGATCCGGCTGCAAACCTTTCGGAGAAGGTCTTCACATAGTCCACTAACGCCTGCCGCTCCGGTAGAGACAGATGGGCGAAGGAGGGCATGAGTGTTCCCGGCATGCCTTCGCCGATTGTCCGCAGCAGGTCGTCGTCGGTAGGGAGGAAGGGCGTGGAATGGACCTTGAAGATCCCTGTCGTAAAGTCACGTGGCGCTGGAAAGAGGAAGGGGGCAGCAGGCCCGTCACCCTGCCCCAGGTCGCCGTGGCATAGGGCACACCCGTCCTGCGCTTCGTACAGAGCCCTTCCAAGGGCGAGATCCGCCTCTTGGGCATGCGCCATCGAGGCGATGGCCAGGACGGACAAGCAGAAAGTCGCGCCGACGAGAAACCCGTCAACCAGATTGTCCTTCTTCATCGTCGCTCCCTCAGCTCCGAAATACGTACCTGTGCCTTGTGACACAAGCAGGAGACAAATCCCATGACAATGGTCATATATCAATGATTTTGTTAAGAATGAAATGACTCTCTCGCAAGATAACTGGAGACGATTTCTGGCTCCGGTCAACCAGATTGTCCTTCTTCATCGTCGCTCCCTCAGCTCCGAAATACGTACCTGTGCCTTGTGACACAAGCAGGAGACAAATCCCATGACAATTGTCATATATCAATGATTTTGTTAAGAATGAAATGACTCTCTCGCAAGATAACTGGAGACGATTTCTGGCTCCGGTAGGTCACCGAGCGTGTGGCACAGTGCCATTTCGAGGCATCGATAGGTCGGAAAGCCGTACGCCTTTCTGGTAGTTAGTTTGGATTTGTCGTTTGACCTAACATCCGTCGAACGCCTCCACCGAAATCTGTCCGCGGGCCTTGCATCGGTTCAACAACAAAGGTGCGGTGCGCGCACAGTGAGCGCGCAACCTGCCTTCCTCGTGTCAAGGCTTGGTCGCATCACCTGGGTGTACCACCGGTCCAAGAACAGGTCCGCCCAGTGGGCCGACCGATACCGCCAGAACGGCTCGGAGTCTTCGCGCAGCAGCATGCTGCGCACCGCTTGCAGATTGAGGCGGACGAGGGCCGGGAGGCGGCTCCGGTCCTGCGCCGTCCGGTGGTCGCGGCGCCGCAGCCACAGCCACCGCGTCTTGGTCAGCCACGTCGACCGCCCCCCGCTGCTTCAACGCGCGGACCTCCACCCGCCGCACGGTGTCGATCGCGTCATTCATGTTGAGCGCGATGTGAAGTCGGTCGAGCACGTGCCAGGCGTGGCCGGCCTTCTTGGCGACGACATTGAGGTACGGCTTCCACATGTCGCTACAGACGAACCACAGGGCCTGCGTCCGCACCGTGCCGAACCAGCGGAAGAATTTCAGTAACGTCTTTGAGCGGCGCGGCTGGCCGATCCAAAGGAGCCGTGTACGCCGCGGGTCGATCTGGCAGACGAGGGTGGGGTAGTGTGTCGTACTGAGGACTGGGGCGCCCGCAGCCGGCGCACCGGGGTCGGTTGAGCAGGTGAGGGTAAATCTCGACCTCGAGCCTGAGGCTGGCCCCCTGCGTTTTCGAGATGGTTCGTCGAGGAGAGCACCTCGTGCACTAAGACCTGGTCGCGTTCATCTGCGACCCGCGGGGGTGCGGAAACGACGGGTCCACCCGGTTCACGGGGCCTTGCCCGATCTGCAGATTTCCCACCGCGACGCTCGACCCGCATCCCGAGCGACTGACCGCAGCGGCCCGAACGGCGTTGCAAGCCGACCATCCATCGTGGGACCTCGACCAGGGGCTGTGCGCTCAGTGTGTCGACCTGTACAACGCACGGGTGGCGATGCGACAGGAAGCCCCTTCCGCGACCGGGCAGTCCGTATAAGGTTTCAACATTCGGGTGGAACCAGCGAGATTTGGCCTCCCTGAGGTCGTCGGTCACACTTTCAGTCCTCACCGAATCTCCAAGAGGTGACGCACCGAGAAACGGCACCACACCTGCGCCATGCCCATTTGGAGTATGACGGCCGTCATACGGAAGCGCATGCAACGCCACTAGGCTTATCCCGACCTTCCGGTCGAGGTGTTCGGTGGTCCGCGGAAGCGGCTGCCGTCGTCGTAGCCGGCGCGTTCACTCCAACAGGAGCGGGGAATAATGAGACTCCGGACCGGTGCTCAGCCGACTGTACGGCACAGGGCTCGTTCCGATCGCCACGCTACACGTCATCAAAGAGTACCGAATTGGCCGCGGCTGCCATCATCCCGCGTATATGCGGGCGGCCTTCACCGACAGATGTGTTCGTGGTTGTGAGAGTCGCAACGTGCATCGTGCAAATGGAGGCGGTGTGACAGTAACTGAGAGAACAGATGTCATGTCCGAAGTGCATCCCCGTATGGTGGCGAAGGACTTTGGTGTTCACCTTCGAACGGTATTTCGTTGGATAAGTCGAGGTTATCTGACCTCCATAGATGGTCGAGTGGTTAGAAATTATAGTGACGGACTCTTGGATGACTGGAGGCGCACCTGTTACCTGTGGGACGCAAGAAGGGAACTGAAGATTTCGGTTGGCACTTTGAGGAGCTGGAGAAAGAAAGGCCTGGTAAAGACCGTCAAGATCTTGGGCTTTGAGCGCGTGTCGTTGAGTTGGATCGAAGAGGTCAAGAAACGAAGAAAGATCGGCACTTTCTCTATACATCATCCTGATTACGGCGTGCCTCAGAAACTCCTGATCATTACAGGCGTCGGCCAAAAGAAACTGACAGAATGTCTGGACCAAGGACTCATTCCTTCAAGAATGATCGAAGGTCGAAGGATGATTCCTACGGTGGAATTGGACAAGATAGAAAATGAATGGAGGTCGTCCTGCAAGATTATCGAGGCGGCCAGACTGTTGGAGACGCCGAGAGCGACTGTCAGAACATGGTTGGATAATGGAAGATTAGAATGCGTCACTATCCTTGGGAAAAGAAGAGCTCTATTGTCATCGATTGCAAAGCTGCAAGGAGATGGGCGAGGTGTCAGTTCTCACCGTGCCGCTGAACGATCGAAATACAGAAAAAGAAAGAATGCTGGAAAGCTTGCGTACCACAGAAAGCAGGCGCACGCCGATTCCGATAACGGCAAAGTTAGAAGGGCTACTAGAAGTGCATCACATAGGCTCTTAACGCCGCACAGTAGACTACAGGAAGGCGTGCAGGCAGGGAATGAAAGTTTCTCTATTGAAGTGAAAGGCACTACAGCGAGGTCCCCCGCCGGAGAGGTCATCGGAAACCGGAATAGGACTAAGGGGACAATCCCGGTCCTGTCGTGCGAGGGGGCTTGTATCCGAGGAGAGATCGCCCGTCTCGCCGCCAATCGTGTAGCCAAAGAAGACGCCTATGGACGGGCCTGTCACGGGGAGTTGTTATCGGCGCCTGGTTCTGCGACTTCCGCTTGGGTTCAAGGAGCGGAAAGAGTTGTTGTGATAGATGGCTGCGTGCTTCACTGTAACGAGAGGATGCTGGAACATGTCGTGGGGAGAGAAAAGCTGGTCCACTTCGATGCTCAGTCGCATTACAAGAAGTACACGGATCTGTTTGACATCGACTCTGTTCCGGCGGCAGAAAGGAGTGAAGTGGGTCGCGACGTGGCGGAGTGGGTGCTTGCCAATCTGAGAGATTGACAACAGTGAGGGCACCGTCATGGTGCCGAGAAGTGGGCACTGCGTCGCTTCCGTCGGGAAGACTGCGCGAACAGTGGTCCTTGTATCGCTCGGGCCTCCACATTTCAGACACCAACGGTCCCCCCTCGTGGCATCAATCCACGTGCTTTCGAAGGAACCGTCGCATCAGTTGTGCGATGCGGTCGCCATCCTCCTCTAACGCGAAGTGCCCAGTGTCGAGCTGGACTTTCCAGGGTTCTTTAGACACCCTGCAAGCTCTGCGCGTAGTCGGCTTCGAACTGCTGGGGCGATACCCCGCCGACGTGACTGTGTCGCCGCTTGACGTTGTAGAACAACTCGATGAACGCGAAGATGTCGGCCCGCGCCTCGTCGCGTGTGGGATAGACGCGTCGCCGAATCCGTTGCTTCTTGAGGGTCGAGAAGAAGCTCTCGGCCACCGCATTGTCGAGGCAATTGCCCCGACGGCTCATGGACGGCACCAAACCGTGCGCAGCCGACGTCCCCCCACATTTGAGTAGCACGCGGATTTAGAGTTCGATCTCAGAAGGAAGGAGATCGGACGTGAAGAAGCGGTTCACGGAAACGCAGATCATTGGGTTCCTGCGCGAGG
>MPMF02102729.1_pt1 | contig 17635 bp, 10 predicted proteins | sample 1617271 | NCBI WGS metagenome assembly MPMF02 (sample SAMN05944812, study PRJNA350692) | marine metagenome | biome: marine; feature: ODZ; material: water; isolation source: 120 m water sample prefiltered with 30 um filter, filtered on to 0.2 um... | place: Pacific Ocean | collected 2012-04-09... | reverse complement strand
TCCTCGACATCGTGGCTCATGGGCTTCTCGACGTAGACATGCTTGCCCGCCTGAGCTCCCCAGATGGTCATGAGGGAGTGCCAGTGGTTGGGAGCGGCCACCGAGATGGCGTCCACCTCGGGGTCTTCAAGGGCTTCCCGAATGTCGGCCACGGCCTTGCAGTTCTTGTGTCCCTTGCCTTGAACATCCTTGAGTCGGCGGTCACGGACATTGGCATCAGGATCCGCTACGTAGGCAATTTCGACACCCTTGATGCCGCCGAAGCCCCCGATGTGCGAGCCTCCGCGACCGTTCAATCCGGCCACGGCGATCCGGAGCCGGTCGTTGGCTCCCTTGACTTGTGCGGAAGATTTCGTGCCGATGATCAGGGGGGCAGCCCCGGCGGCGGTTTGTGCCATAAAACGGCGTCTGTTTGATGAGCTCATATCGGGTTAAGGCTAGCGTAATAAAAACGAGGGGTGCAGCTCAAAAATATCGAGATTAATCCTTTGGTTGTCCGAATTAGAAGCGTTTTGTGATTGAGAGCGGGGTCGACGAGCGTAGGCGGAGGCGATGAGATTGCCCACTGCGCTTCTGATTTCCGCCGTTCTGTGCCTGAAGGTGCCCGCGGTTTCAGGGATCGAACTGCCTACCATGTTCGGCCGCCACGCGGTATTGCAGCGGGAGGAGGCAGTGCCTGTGTGGGGCTGGGGCAAGGCCGGGGAGGAGGTTAACGTGACCTTTGCGGGGCAGTCAAAGCGGACGACGGCGGACGACAAGGGAAACTGGCGGGTGGAACTCGATGCTCTCAAGGCCAGTGCCAGCGGCCAGGTCCTTGAGGTGACGGGAACGGAAAGCGGCCGCCTGAGAGTTCCTGATCTGCTGGTGGGGGAGGTGTGGATGGCCTCGGGGCAGTCCAACATGCAGTGGGCGCTTTCATCCACCGAGCGGGCCAAGCAGGATCTTCCCAGGGCGGACCATCCCGCCATCCGAATGTTCCTGACGGATCTGGTGACGGCGGCCAGTCCACAGCGGCGGGTGGGAGGGGAGTGGAACGTAACCACCCCGCAGAACGCCGGCAAGTTTTCGGCGGTGGGATACTACTTTGCCCTGAAGCTGCATGCTGAGGCAGGAGTTCCAGTAGGGATTATCCGCACGGCGTGGGGTGGCAAGCCATCGGAGGCTTTCACGAGCCGGGAAACGTTGATGAGCAAGCCGGAAGGGCGCGCCCTCCTCCAAAAGCTGGATGCCGAGACGAAGCGCTTTGATCTGGGTCGGGCCGAGGCGCAGTATGAAGAAAAACTGGAGGCCTGGGAGAAGGGCCGGAAGGCCAACCGGGCGGAAAAGGATCCCAAGAAGAGGAAGAAGCTCCCTCGCAAGCCCCAGAAGCCCAGTCCCCCGGCCCTGAGCCCGAACCGCTCGGGAGCCATTTACAACGGAATGATTCATCCCTGGGTGGGTTATGCCATGAAAGGAGCAATCTGGTACCAGGGGGAATCCAATGCAGCTCGCGCCAAGGAGTATGAAACGATCTTTCCCCTTCTCATTCAGGACTGGCGCAAGCAGTGGAAGGGGGAGCTGCCATTCTATTTCGTGCAACTGGCCAATTTCCGGATGCCGAGCGGCAAGCCCGGGCAGGCGAGTTCGTGGGCGGAGCTGCAGAATGCGCAGCGGCTCGCGTTGCGGTTGCCCAGAACCGGGATGGCCGTGATCAACGATATTGGAGCGGCCGGGGACATCCACCCCCGCAACAAGAAAGATGTCGGTGAACGCCTGGCGCGTTGGGCTCTTGCCAACGAGTATGGCCATACGGACGTGGTGGTCAGTGGGCCCCTATACCGGGATTTCAAGATCGACGGGAGCAAGGTTCGGATCTCCTTCGAGTATGCAGAAGGTCTGAAGACCTTTGATGGCGGGGAGCCGGGACGCTTCGAAATCGCGGGCAAGGACCAGGTGTGGCACTGGGGCAAGGCCGTGATTGAGGACGAGGCGGTGCTGGTCTCCAGCGAGGAGGTTCCTGAGCCGGTGGCGGTTCGTTACGCCTGGGCTTCGAACCCGAAGGGAGCCAACCTGGTCAATGCGGCGGGGCTGCCCGCCTCCCTCTTCCGCACCGACAGCTGGGCCCTTTCCACCGAGCGGTAGCGGCCTTCGAGGGGCCTTGCGCCAGTTCACCGGGATCAGGATCCGGGGGAGGCCGTTCCTGCGGAGAGGTGACGGGCAGATCCTGCTTGCCCCCGGATCCGGGGCCGCGCTAGCGTGCCAGTATGCAACTTGCTCGTTTCACCCTGCTTGCAACTGTGTTCGCCGGGCTGGGAGGGGTAGCCGAGGGAAAGAAATTAGTGGCCAACTATGACGAGGGCAAGGTGCCCGGTTTCAAGCTCCCGGATCCGCTCGCCCTGCCGGGGGGCGGCAGGATCAGGTCAGCCGGGGAGTGGGAAGAGGAGGGTCGTCCGGCCACCTTCAAACTCATCGAGGAGCAGATGTACGGGCGCATGCCGGTCGGCAAACCGGCGGGGTTCAAGGTGGTCCTCGACAAGGAAGTTCCCGATGCGGTCGGGGGGAAAGCCATTCGCCGCGAGTACCTGGTGAGTTTCGTCGAGAGCGGGGGACCGGTGGTGCGGATGCTTCTCTATCTGCCCAGGAATGCCAAGGGCCCGGTGCCCGGCTTCCTCGGGCTGAACTTTCGTGGCAACCAGTGCGTCGAAAAGGACCCGCGCATCACCCCGGAACTGGGTTATGTGATTGGGTCCCGGAAGGGGGAAGACCGCCGGGCGCAGGCAGAGGACTTGCGCGGGAGCGCGGCGGGCCGCTGGCCGGTTGGCATGATTCTGGATGCGGGCTTCGCGGTGGCCACCGCCTGTTGTGGCAATATCGATCCCGACTTTCACGATGGCTGGAAAAACGGGGTGCATCCGCTCTTCACCAAGGGAGAGCCCAAGCCTGATGAATGGGGAACAGTCTCGGCCTGGGCCTGGGGGTTGAGCCGTCTTCTGGATGCGCTGGAGGAGATTGAGGAGGTTGAGGCAAAACAGGTTGCGGTGATCGGGCACTCGCGACTGGGCAAGACCTCGCTCTGGGCGGGCGCGACGGACCAGCGCTTCAAGGTGGTGATTTCCAACAATTCCGGTTGCGGAGGGGCGGCCCTGAGCAAACGGGCCTATGGCGAGACAGTAGGCCGCATCAACCGGTCCTTCCCCCACTGGTTCAACGGCAACTTCAAGAAGTACAATGAAAATGAAAAGGCTCTGCCCTTTGACCAGCATCAGCTGATTGCCCTCATCGCTCCCCGGGCGGTGTATGTGGCCAGTGCCACCGAGGATCGCTGGGCCGATCCCAGGGGCGAATTTCTCAGCGTGCTTCACGCTCAGCCGGTTTACGATCTTTACCACCAGTCTTCCCTCGGAGTCACCAGTCACCCCGCTCCGGGCCGGAGCGTCGGAACGGTGACGGGGTATCACCTCCGGGCCGGCAAACACGACGTGACTCCCGGGGACTGGAAACATTACCTGGCCTTCGCAGGCCGGAACTTGAAGAAAGCCCCGGAGTAGGCGGTTTGCCTGTCATCGAACTCTCTGCCATAAAGCCCATGAAAGACCCTGCCACAAAACCCATGAAAGACCCTGCCATTCATCCGGCCCTCCTTCTCTCTGCAGCCCTCGTTCTCTGCGCCCCGCCCCTGTCGGCCCAGATCATCGAGGATGATTTCAACGACGGCAACGACGCCGGCTGGTCACGCTACCTGCCCTTGCAGGACTTTGGGGTCGCGGCGACCTTCTCCTTTCCGAACGGCAACAGCTACCGGATCCAGTCCGCGGCTTCACCCAGTCCCGAGCAGCTGGGTGCTGGCCGGGCGGGCTCCGAGCAGGCAGGTGCCGTTTACGAGGCCTTCCGGGTGGAGGTGGATCTTGTGGACTGGGACTCCGCCCTGGCCCAGGACATCGGATTGCTGGGGTCCCTGAACGTGGTTGGTTTGGGAACGACCAACGGCTATGCCTTCACCTACGACACTGGCGGGGAGGGCGCCTACCTTTCGGTCGTAAACGGGGAGCAGCCCACCACCCTGAGCTCCTCGCCCGTGACTCTCGTGCCAGGGCAAAGTTACCGCTTTGTGCTCCAGGGAGTTTTTGATGTGGAGAACTTCGACGGGCAGCTCTGCGGGGAGATTTTTGAGATGGACGACCTTGAGAACCCGCTCGTCAGGGTGCCGGGGTTCGACTTCTCTTTTCCCTCGGGATCCTGCGGGCTTGTCTGCATCTCCTCGACCGATTCGGGAGCAACGGATGCCACTTTCGACAACTACTTCTCGACCTCGGCTACCGACGTCGACAAGGACGGGATGAGCGACCAATGGGAGTTCGATTACTTCGGGGAGCTCTACTGGTTCGAGGATGAGGATTTCGACGAAGACGGACAGACCAACCTGGAGGAGTTCCTGGGAGGAAGCGATCCCACCGATCCCACTTCCCTGTCCGGGTCCACCGAAGTTGGAGCCCTGGAGGTCCGGGTGGCTGGCGGGGAACTGACGGTGGGCTTCGCCGCCCAGGACGGTTGGAGTTACGGGCTGGAAACCTCATCCGACCTCCAGAACTGGAGCCCCGCGCCCGGAGCCGTATTTTCCCGGGAGAACGGAGCGGGAACCCTCGCCCTGCCCGTGGCCGGGCAGGATGAACTCTATCTCAGGGTCATCGGCTCGGCGGAGTAAGGATCACTTCTTTTGCCGGGCCCGGGCCTTGCGCCACGAACCGAAGGGCACCACCCCGCGCTCGTTGGCCCACTGGTCATACTGGGCGGTCATCCGGGAGGCGATTTCGGGGTGGCTGGCGGCGAGGTTGTGCATCTCGGTGCGGTCCTTTTCCATGTCGTAGAGTTCCCAGGGCCCCTTCACGCCCTTGGCGACCAGTTTCCATTTGCCGTCCCGGACGGCGCGATTGCCCTCGTGCTCGAAGTAGATGGGCTTGCCGCGCTTGAGGGCGGTGTCCTCAAAGGCCGGGCGGAGGGAAATTCCCTCCATGGGGGTGATCTTCCTGCCGTCCTTCCGGGCGGGATACTTCGCCCGCCCGAGGTCGACGCAGGTGGCCATGAGATCGATCAGGTGGGCCGGGGTCTTGAACCACCGGTTCCGGCCCTTGATCCCCTCGGGCCAGTGCGCAATGAGCGGGGTGGAGATCCCGCCTTCGTGGACCCAGTGCTTGTATTCGCGGAAGGGGGTGTTGGAGACGTTGGCCCAGTTGCGGCCATAGCCCACTTCGGTCTCGGGAGGACCGGGGATGATCCCGTCCCCGCGCCGGAGAGGATATCCCCCGCGGCTCTTGGGCGGGACCATCTGGGTCTGCAGCTCGTCCTTGCCCATGGGCGGCAGAGTGGGCTTGGCGGGGCGCTTGACCGGCCCGACCACCTTGCCGCGGCCGAAGCCCTCTGCACAGCCGCCGTTGTCCTGGAAAAAGAGGATGAGGGTGTTGTCCAGTTGCCCGGCCCCCTTCAGGGCCTTCACGATGCGACCGATTCCCTGGTCCATGTTGTCGACCATGGCGGCGTAGACCTCCATGCAGGCCGATTCCCATTCCTTCAGTTTGACGGATTCCCAGTTGCCAATCTGGGGCACGACGTCCCAGTGGTCGGGGAGGAGGCCGAGGGCCTTGAGCTTGGCGACCCTTGCCTTCCGGGTGGGCTTGTAGCCTCCATCGTACTTGCCCTCATACTTGGCGATGTCCCCGGGAAGGGCGTGCATGGGCCAGTGGGCCGCGGTGTAGGCGACATACATGAAGAAGGGTTGTCCGTCCGCTTCCCGCTTATGGTCCCTGATGTAGCGAACCGCATTGTCGGAGATGGCGTCCGTGTAGTAGAAGGTCTCGGGCTGGTAGTCGGGATCATTGGCCGGGGTGATATAGCGGTTGTCGCGGGTCAGGGAGTTGGGATCAAAAAAGGATCCCGCTCCGTGAATGGTGCCGTAAAAGTGGTCGAACCCCCGCTGGAGCGGCCAGTTGGAGGTGTTGGGGTTGGCGACTTCCCCGGCCTTGTAGGGAGTGACGTGCCACTTGCCGGACATGTAGGTGCGGTAGCCGGCGGGCTTGAGGACTTCCGCGATGGTGAGGCAGTTGCGGTTGAGCTCGCCCTGGTATTGGGGGATGCCGTAGTTGCTCATCATGTGCCCGACCCCCGCCTGGTGGGCGTAGAGTCCGGAGAGGAGGGTGGCACGGGTCGGGCAGCAGCGGGCGGTATTGTAGAACTGGGTGAAGCGGACGCCGTTGGCCGCCAGGTGATCGAGGGTGGGGGTCTTGATTTCCCCGCCGTAACAGCCGATGTCCGAGTAGCCCATGTCATCGGACATGATCAGGATGATATTGGGACGATCGTCGGCGGCCTGGGCGGTAGTGGAGCAGGCCAGGAGCGCGAGGGAGAGAGCGAGAGCAGGCAGGACAGGAGTGTTCATGGCTGATGTTGGCGGTGGTTGCCGGGGGAGGGGAGGATGACGGGCAAAGCCGTCTCATGCGAGGACGAGATTAATTAAGATGTCTTACGGAAGGCCCTTGGGGGGGGATGGGTCTCGCTCCGGTTCCGCCCGGGGATGCGGCCCCTCCGGCAGACCCGGAGGAGAAAACGAATCTGGAGGTTCGGCCGGAAGAACGGCACCTTCAAACGCGAGTCATCTTCTCAGTAAAACAGGAAGACTGCCGCCATGCCGCAAGGCCGTGTTCACGGTTAGCGTCAGGAAAACGGGCTGAGATGGCGGAGTCCGCTTCCAGTCGGTTTCCGAAAGGGGCCGGAGGCCGCAGGCCTGCCTACGGGAGCAGTGGTCAGGGTTGGACGGACTCGGCGATTTCCACCTTCATGCGGGTAAAGAGAGCAGGAGCGCCGGGGAGATGGATCTGCACGATGCCGAAGCCTTGCTCGGCGTGCACCGCCTCAACTTCGCCCGGGCCCTTCCAGGGGCCGTTGGCGGTGCGGGTGGCCTGGGTGGTCCAGGTCTGCAGGTCCAGCGAGGACTGGATGTGAAAGATGACATCCTCCGGTGCAACCGCGGGGACATGGAAGATGGTGGTGGAGTCCTCCACCGGGTGAATGAACTGCTCGAAGAGGATGGGAACGGATTGCCGCTCAAGGGGGTCGAAGCCGAAGGCGTATTCAAAGAGATTGCTCAATAGATCACCGTCTTCATCACCCAGGCCGACCCCCAGGGTGCTGGCCCAGCTGTGGTAGGAGGAAGCGCCGTTGGGGAATCCGGGAGAGCCGTGAAGGGCGAAGGATGGTGCCCAGGCTGAGCGCTCGTTCCAGGTGTCGAGTTCCCGCTCGGCATCCCGGATCTCAAGGGAGTAGCCGGTGGAGTCGGTGCTGGGGTGCCAGGTGTGATCGTAGGTGAACTTCTGGATGTGGACGTCGAACGGTGCCGGCAGAGTGAGGGCCACACTCTCGCTGTCGTTGTGGAATTTACCGTCTTCGAATGATCCTGCAATGTTGATGCCCTGCCCGTGGATCAGCTCGAAGAACTGCCGGTCGGCAACCACTACGATGTGCGCCCGAGGTTCGAGGGCAAGGGATGGGAAGGTGAACTCGATGCCCTCCGTGAAACGCACTCCCGTGAGGTCGAGGGTGAGGTCGTGGCTCGTATTGTGGATCTCCACGAACTCGCCGTTATTCCCGTCGGGGGGGTTGTACATGATTTCGGTGATGCGGAGGTGATCGAGCAGAACTCGAAGGGCGACTTCGGTGGGATCCGGCGGGGCGGCAATTGATTCAGAGGCGTCGAGTTCACAATCAAAGACGATATCCGAGCTGTTGAGGCTGCCCTGATAGGTGACGGCGGCGAGGATGTTGGTGCCATTGATGAGGTGCTCGCTGGACACGGGGAAGGGGCCCTTGAGGGAGGCGTTGGTAATGACCTCTTCCGCCCAGGTGGATTCATCAAGGACTCCGTTGGGGACGTTATGCCGGAAGAGCTCGTGGCCGTTCAGGTAGAAGATCGCGCCATCGTCAATGTAGGTTGCGAGGGTAAGGGAGGTCTGCAGGGGATCTCCGTTGAACTCGAAGGTCTTGCGGAAGTAGTAGTTCTTCCGGCCCCGGCGGTAGTTGAAGGGCGGAATGCTCTCGCTGTGAGAGGCAAGGGGAACGATCAGGGCAGTGGTTTCCCGGCCGAGGGGGGCGGGCCCCATTTTCCAGCTGCGGTCATCGAAGTTGAAGGCCTTCCAGTCGCTGACCGGGTCGGCATCGTCGAGGAAGCGCCAGTCCGGGAGCTCAAAGGGGAGCAGGGTGGAAACCCTGTGAATACGGGGGGCCCGGTTGTTGGAGCGTCCGGGGGTTCCGAGGGGCAGGGTTTCCACGTTGGGAGATCCATCGGGATTGCGCCCTTCCACCGTATCGGCGTGCTGGGAGGTGACGCTGATCTGATCGATGGTGGTTCCGTCTTCGGCCGTGAGAACCAGCCACTGGTGGAATCCGTCGAGATGGAAGGGAAATTCGTCAGCTGCGGGTCTGTCGCTCGCGGTGGAGTGGAAAACGCGGAACCCGCGGGCCGGAATGTAGGAGTGGGCGGGAATCTGGTGCCTTCCGGGATGGTCCAGGCTGTTGGACAGCCAGTGCCCTCCCAGATCTGCGGGGGAATCACCCGGATTGAAGAGCTCGATGAATTCCCCCAGGTAGTGCAGTTCGGAGTCGGAGAGCCACTCGTTGATCTTCATTTGGCGCGCCGGGGCAAGGCCGGCGATCTGGTTGGGACCGCCCGGAGTAGGGTGGCAGAGCGTCCACTCGCCCGAAGGGCCGTGGCGTCCGATAGAGTAGCCGGCAATCTGCCGGCCCCAGTGGATGGAATCCACCAGGGTGTTGCCGTGGTAGAGAAGCACCTCCTCCCCGGAGGGGCTCAGGCCGGGGATTTCGTCGTCAGCCAGGGCGAGGTAGGCCCCGGGGGCGAGGCTGCCGGTCAGCGCTACTTTCTGTGGTTTGCTCGGGGTGTCGGTAAGGAACCAGCCGTCAAGCAGCATGGCCTGCGCTCCGGGGTTGTACAGTTCCACACGATCGACCCCTGGGCTGGTGTGCGCCTCCACCTCGTTGAGGATCAGTTCGCCCCGGGAGCGGAAATCTGGATCGATCCGCCACGGGCGGGAAGAAGTGGATTCACTCCCGCTTTGCCAGCTTCCGGCGGAATCGCGGGCCAGGAGCTCGAGGTGATAGGTTGCCGGGGGAAGGTCGACGAGTTGAATTTGCGCGTCCAGGGGAAGATCCCCGCTCCAGTCGCCGGGAAGGCCGTTGGTCACCAGCCGGAAGCGGTAGTCGGTCACCCCCGGGCCATCCACGCTCAGGGTGGCGTGGTCGAGCCGGGTGACGGGCGAAGGCAGGCCGGAGAGGGAAGCTCCCGGGGAAACCAGGGCTCCCCGATCGAGGCCGTTCTGTCCCGATCCCCGGGCTGGAGAGCCCGGCAGGAGCTCCCAGCTGCTCGGGGGCCAGGGCCCCGCCACGAGATTGGTGAGAAAGGGGTCGAGGTCGAGATTTCCGTCCCCGATCGCGTGATGGGCGACCGGGAGAATATTGCGATGCCCGGTGATTTCAACCGAGTCGGAATGGGCAAAGATCCTGTTGCAGTTCAGGAAGAGATTCGAGTCCATCGAGATGCGCTTCCCCGGAAGAGTGTCCGGGCGCAGCGGCTCATCGAGATTGATTGCGGCGATGGTGGCCTCTGCCACCGTGTTGTTTTCAAAGATGCACTCCGCGCCATTCTTGAGCAGGACGGCATGGTCGACATCGTAGAACATGTTTCGAACCACCGTGACGTTGGATTCGTTGTTGATCGCAATCGCATTGGAGGTGGTGTCGCGCGGCTCAAAGAGGTGCGCGTGCATGAAGATGTTCCCCTCCAGATGGGCATCGCAATTGTTGAGATCAAAACACTCGTCAGTAGCACCGGGGAAGACGTTGTCATAGGCGCTGAGGATCGGTCCGGGCCGGTGGGCTCCCGAAAAAAGGATGATGTCATTGTAGGCCGGGGACGGGGCGAAGAGATTGCGGCGCAGGATGAGATAATCATTGCCGCGCAGGGTGGATCCCTGGAGGGCCTTTGAGGTGGGGACGGGAGGAAAGGTGCAGTCACGGACCTCGAGTTGCGGGCTGTAGACCTCAAGCACGGTGTCACCGCTGTGCTCCCAGGTCACATGATCGAGGAGAAGCCTGGAGCGGCGCAATTCGATGGCCTCACCCTGGGCGTCTCCGTACTCCATGTCGGTATAGGAGATCACGTTATCGCTGATGGATTCCTGCCCCGAGGGAGCCTCGATGCGCACTCCCTGCCAGATGTCGGAGGAGCCGGGATGGTGGCTGAGGCGAATGCGCTGATAGGGGGTTCCCTCGCATCGCAGGGTGCCGCCCGGTTGGACCGTGATCCCCGCCGTGGGCCTGAAGAACAGGGAGGCGCCCGGTTCGATGGTGAGGGTGACCCCCGGAAGAACATTGAGGGGAGCCGTGATGATCCACGGTCCCCCCGCAGCGTTGAAGGTGGTATCAGCAGGGAGGTCGCCTCGCACGACGGTTCCGGTATTGCCGGCATGAAAGATGTCGAGGTGAGAACGCGCCACCACGTTCTGTCTGGCATCACGCTCCTCCATGATGAGACGATTGATGCCTGGATTGAGGGTGCTGATCGTGTGGGACCAGCTTCCGGTGGCATGGTCAATGGAGACGGCTACCCCATTAAGGAAAACGGCAGTGGCCCGGGTGGTGTTGAAGGTGCCGGAGAGCGTGGCCTTGCCGTCGAGGGATGTGGGGAGCTCAGCAGGGCTGTCCAGACTGGCGACGGCCTCAAGGGGACGCTCGATCAGACTCAGGATGTTGGTCCGACGGGCGGCCAGGAACTCCTTGGCCTTTTCGGCGGTGCTCCCCGGGGTCCAGATGAGAGCGTCGTCGATGAGGCGGTTGGCCCGGGTTGTTTCGAAGGGGCCGTGAAGAAGCTCGGAGAGAATCTGGTAGTAGCGTTGCAGGACCCTGGGCTTGCGAAAGAGTTGTTTGAGTTGAGTGAAGCATTCCCCCCGTTCCACGAAGTCGAGAATAGTGTGTGGCAGGTTGTCGATCCCGATCGGGGTCATGTCGCCCGTGCCCAGAATGGTGTCGAGATCGTGCGGGATGAGCTTGAAGCGTCCGTCGTGGCCACAGTAGAGGGCGTAGTCATCGTTGCGGCCGGTGAAGATGCTGTTCTCGGCGTTGGTCAGGATGGTGCTGACTGCCAGATTGCGCAACCAGGACTCCAGGTCCATGACAGTCTCGATCTGTTTGAGATAGTCCGGCCCGGAGGCGGTGGACATCACCCCGATGAAGTGATGAAGATCCGACCAGTCGTTGATCGCGTCGTTGTTTTCCTTGTCCCAGCCGCTGCCATGGTAATCCGCTTCCAGGCTGTTGCTGCCGGGGAAGTAGTCCCAGCCCGTCCCGGTCCCCGTCATGCGATAGAGATTGCCACCTGTTTCGAGGGGATAGTGCTCCCGGATATAGTGGTTGTTGACGGGTTCGTTCTGCACGTACATCCCGAAGTGGTGATTGAAGGGCTGGGCCATGGTCGCATTTTCGGGGGCGGCGTGATTGACCCCGTTGAGGCGGACGGCCACGGCTTTCGATTCGTAGACGGGAAGGCCGGCGGCGCGGTAGAAGAGGCTGCCCAGGAGCTGGTTATAGGAGAACTGGGTGTTCAGGTTCAGCTCATTGAGTCCCTGCCAGGAGTGGGTGGAGGGCAGCTCGATCTTCAGGTTGCGGGGATAACGGGAGCGGGTTCCCGATCCCCGCAGCCCCATGCCGCACCGGTAGTAGATCTGGAGTTCGCCTTCCAGATCGGCGATGAAGGTGGCATTGAAGCGGGCGTTGGTGTCCCGTTCCTCCGAGGCAAAGGAAATGTTGAGGAACTCATCGAGTTCCTTGGCGGTCAGGATGAGGCGGTAAAAGGGAGCCCGGCCGGCCGGGCGCTCGCTGTTGACCTGATAGAGGAGGTTGGCTTCCTGTGCCCCCGTGGGCGAGGTTGGGCCGGGCCAGGTCCGGCTCTGGGTGCGATCGGATGCCTCCACGCAAAACTCCACCACCGTGCCCTCAGGCCGGGCCGGAAGGACGGCGGTGTGAATGTTGTCCTGCGCGACCTCGTCACCACCCAGTCCGTCATCCCGCATGGGGGTGATGGCGAAGGGGCCGGAGGATCGGGCCGAGACCCGGTGGTAGACCACCCCATGGACCGCGGAGGAGAGATCATCACTCAGGCGGGCCCGGATCAGGACGAGGTCCCGTGGGGTGGGAACGGCCGGGTGATGGGAGACGCCCTCAATGAAGGGCGCGATATTGACTTCCCGGACCGAGTTCGGCGCACCCGGGGTGCCTCCCTCGGTGATGCTGTGGGCCCAGTTCTGGGCGAGGTCATTGCGGGAATGCTGATTTCTCAACTCGAGCGTCCTGCCGCCGCCGTCGGCTGGATTGGCCCAGATCCACCCGGTGTGTCCCTGGTCATCAAGGCCAGGTCGGCGCAGGGCCCAGTCGCCATCATCGGCATAGGTCACGCGATCAATTTCATTGCCGGTGTGATCGAGCAGCCGGAGGGTCTCACGGCGGTTGGAGAGCCCTTCCTGCCAGCCGCCGGTCACAGTTGTGACCTCGGGATAGCGGGCGCGGAAGACGGCCTCGTCGGCCGCCACCACGAGGTAGCCCTGGCCAGGGATGCTGACCTGGGGGAAGGTGAAGGTGGCTCCCTCCAATGACCAGCCTGTCAGGCTGATGGGCCCGAACCCCGGATTGTGGATCTCGATCCATTCGCCGCGTGGGTCCTCCCCTCCGTCAACGTGAGGAGGATGGAACATGATCTCACTGATCACCGGGGCCGCACCCACATGGGCGAGGCCCAGGAAGAGGGCAGGAGCGAGACTTCTGATCATGGCAGGTAGGCCTTCCTCCAGCAGGAAGGCCGACGTCCAGAGGAGCAGCGGTTTGATGCTCCCGTGTGGTAGGGCCGTTCGGGGTGGAAGGTGGGAACTGAGAGGAATAAACTTTTGTTTCTGGAGAGCGGATTCGCAAGCATTCTTACCCTCCCTGTGGGGCGGATGAAGGCTCTCGGAACCCCGGAATCAAGGGGTTTCCGGGATGATCGCGGTCGCGTTACCCCCGGGCTGGGGTAGTCGCTTTGGGTTAGAATTGGTGCGCCTGCGTCCGCAGTGGCTTTCCTGCGCCCAAAGCTCACCGGCATTCGGGCGGGACCGCCCGCGATCATTGCCTCGTCAAGCAAGCTCAGTTGTGGGGCCCGGGACTACTTATCTCTGCCCTCCTGGTCTGCCTGGTTCCCGTAGGCAACGGCGTCTAACAGCCCCGGGGGCCATTCCAGCACCACCGTCAGGTTCTCTCTGGCCCGGAACGGCCGGGTGGCTGCGATGGTGGCCCCGGTCCCGGTCAGCTCAGCCCGGAAGTCCTTGCCCTGCTCCCCGAGCGTCCCGGTGAAACCCCGGACCCTGGTGCCCTTGATCCCTTTCGGCAACACCACGGTGGCACTCACCTTGTCGATGGGAAATCCCCACGCCGTGCCATTGACGTTCCAGTGAAGGGCGTCCCGCTTTTTCTCGAGATAGAGCTGCCGCCCGGTCCGGTAGATGATCTCGTAGGTGTAGGACCCGGGGTCGAGGAACACGTCGGCGCGGCCGATGCGGATCCGGATTCCGCCTTGGCCGATTTTCTCCGTCCGGTGGTTCTCCTTCTTTCCGTCCCGCTTAACGGAGACGATTTTGAAGGGCTTCGTTATTGGCAGGCCGAGAGTCCTTCTGAGTGGCTTGAACCTGTCATCCAGCAGGAGTGGAATGTCGCGCAAAATGCCCCTCTTGATCTTATCCCCCTCGGCCCGGATCACAATGGTCTCGGTCACCCTCAGGTCCCCGCTCTTCTCCACCACGATCTCGCTGTGCCAGGACAGGATGCGCTCGTCCGCCCGGGCGGACACCGCCATTGCCGCCAGGCCAAGGAAAAGCAGCAGGGAAACTCTCCACATGCTACTACTTGTCCTCCCCTTCGGGAGCATCGTCCCCGGGCACAACCTTGGGGACGAACTTCAGCACCTCGCCATTGATGCAGTAGCGCTGGTCGGTGGGGGTATCGAAGCCCTCCCCGGTGAAGACGTGTCCGAGGTGTCCGTCGCAGACATTGCACCTCACCTCCACCCGGACGGTGCCGAAGGCGACGTCGCGCACGGTCTTGATGTTCTCGTGCTTGGAGGTGTCGAAAAAGGCGGGCCATCCGCAGCGGGCGTCGAATTTCTCCTTGGAGGAGAAGAGTTCCGCGTTGCACCCGGCGCAGCAATAGGTCCCCTCGCCCTGTTTCTTGAACTCATAGTAGGCCCTGCCCCAGGGGCGCTCGGTTTGGTGGTTGCGCAGGATCTCGAACTGCTCGGGGGTGAGGATCTTCTGCCACTCTTCGTCGGACTTGCTCACGGGTTTCGCTGGTTGGGCTGGCGCCTTCTTCTCGACCTTGGATTTCTCCTTGCCGTCGGCACTGGCATCGCCGCAGGAGAGCTGGGAAAAGGCCATTCCCGCAGCGAGGGCCACGGCGGTGATCTGGGAAGCACTCTTCATCTGATGGAATAGCGTATCCCGGCAGGAGGAACCTGTCAAAACACGGCTCGGGTCCGGTCAATTATTCTGATCGTTCGATTCGGCGGACCGGGACGGATTTTCCGCTCCCGGGGGGCAACCCTAGGTCATGGCCATGCCCACCGGGAAGATGAGCTGCATAAGCATGGTGAGCAGCAGGTTGAAGATCAGGATGGCGAGCGAGGAGAAGACCATCGCATCGGTGGTGCCGCGGCCCACTCCCACCGCCCCGTTCCGGGCGCGCAACCCCTGGTGGCAGGAGATGATCACGATGAGCAGGCCGAAGACGAAGCCCTTCATCATGGCAATGGCGATGTCGGTCCCGTCGGTGAAGCGTTCCACGTTGAAGTTCCAGTAGGTTCCCGGGACCTTGAAGAGGTGGACCCCGACCATGTAGGAGGCGATGATCCCGAAGGCAATCGACTGGGCGATCAGGAGCGGGATGGAGACACACATGGCAAGCAGGCGGGGGGTGACGAGGTAGTCGATGGGATGGACGCCCATGGAGCGGAGGGCGTCGATCTGCTCGGTCACTTTCATGGTGCCGATCTCGGCCGCCATGGAGGAGCCCACCCGGCCGGCCAGCATCAGTCCCGTGATGGTTGGGCCCAGTTCCCTCATCATCCCGATGCTTACGATCACTCCCCCCATCGTTTCCATGTCGACCAGGGCGAACTGGAAAAGAGCCTGGGCGGCCAGGACCGCGCCCGTGAATCCACCGGTGATGACCACCACGGCCTGGGACCGGTACCCGATCTCCACGATCTGCTCAAAGAACTGGCGCCACCGCTTCCGACCGCGCAGGAGCGATTCGCAGACCTGCCCGATAAGGCCAGCCAGCTCGCCGAGGTAGAGGAAGAACCTCAGGGCGAGTCGGCCGAGAAGGCGGAAATAGACCACGAGTGGGTTTTAATCCTATTTTCGCATTTCGAAATGCCAAAGTTGCGGTGCAGACTGGGCCCCTGCTTGGATGGAAACCGTTCTAATGTGCCTTGGCATTGCAGTGGTCGTATTCGTGGCCGCTGTCATCCTGATTTACAACAAGCTGGTGAAGGCCCGGAATCAGATGCGGGAAGGCTGGAGCGGGATCGAGGTGCAGCTCAAGCGGAGGCATGATCTCGTCCCTGCCCTGGTGGGATGTGTCAAGGGCTACCAGCCTCACGAGAAGGGGCTTCTGGAGGCGGTGATCCGGGAGAGAACGGAGGCCCAGGCCGCGAGGGGAGCAGGCGACGCGGGGGCAGCGGAAAAGGTCCTGGGCCGGGACCTGGGCAAGGTTGTGGCGCTGGCGGAGGCTTATCCGGAATTGAAGGCCGACGAGTTGTTCCAGGAATTGATGGGGGACCTGGTCGAAGTCGAGGATCAGATCCAGTATGCCCGGCGCTACTACAACGGCTCGGTGCGCGATCTCAATAACGCGATCGAGTCCTTTCCCTCCAACCTGGTGGCAGGCCGGTTTGGCTTTGAGGTCGGGGATTTTTTCGAGGTGGAAACCGCCAGTGAGCGCCTGCCCCCCGATCTTGCCACGGCCCTGAAGGGTGGATGAGAGCGTATCAGCGAGAAGCGATGTCCTGTTTACCGGTTGTCCCTGTTCTTTCCGCTTCGTCCGCTCACCCGGCGGAGAGCCTCATGGGGACAACTGCTTCTGCTCTTCTCGGGGGACTCGAGTTCCTCTGGGGAGAACACTCTCCCTTCGTCATGGGCGAGGTCATCCTCCTCGGCGCGATGGGGTTCTACCTTGTGGCCTGGCTGCTGGTGGGCAGGGATCGCCACAAGGCGGACGGGGGGCCGAAACATGAACCCCCGGCGGGATATTCCCCCGCCGCCCTGCGCTATCTCTGGAGTATCGAGGATTGCCCGATCGGGTATGACGATGGGTGTTTTACCACGGTCGTGGTGGGGTTGGCGGGAAAGGGGGTCGTGACCATCGAGCAGAATGGAAGCACCTTTCTGCTTCACGACCGGGGAGTGGGAACCATAGAGCTCCTGCCGGATGAAGAGATCGTCTACAACGCCCTGTTTCACGATGCGAGTCCGGGGTCCGATGCGCCGCGGGGGAGTCTCACCCTGGGGCAAAGTGGGCGGAGGCTCTACGGGCAAGTTTTCAGGGCGGCTGAAGCTGGCTTGCAGACGCAGCTGGACGAGCAGTTGAAACGAGGCGAGGGCTACCGGACGAACAACCGGTGGTGGGTCCGGACCGGGGTGTTGATGTCCCTCCTCGGAGCGGGGCTTGTCAACATGGAGCCCACGTTTCTTGAAAGTAGATTCGCCACCAACGTGGCGGAGAGCGCGGCGGAGATTTCATCCGGGTTGAATGTGGAGTTACTGGTAAGGGGAGCGTTTGGGGCGGGGCTTGCTCTCTTCTGGGCCCTGGTCATCTTCCTGCTCTACGGAAGCTTTATCCTGCTGCGAAGGCGGGACATGGAGCCCGGTCTTGGTCTTGGTTTTCTCGGGGTGGCCTTCGGGTTCATGCTCGTGAAAGTGACGCTCGAGCTGTATACCGGGGCAGGATTCTTGCGGGTCGCCGCGTGGATGCTGTTCGGCTACGTGCTGAATGCTCGTGGTGCAAATCTCCTGAAACGCTACTCGCGGAAGGGGCGCATGGTGCAGGACTACATCGAAGGTCTCCAGATGTATACGGGTGGGGAAGGGAAGTCGGATTCTAAGTTTCAAGTCTACGCCCCGGAGATGAGCGCGGAGCATCACGACCAGCTCCTTCCCTATGCGGTCGCCCTCGGGTGCGCCGGGAACTGGTCCCAGCGATTCGAGTCCGTGCTGGCGAACCGGCGGGAATCGGGCACTCCTTCCCCCGGGTTCGGGGGAGATCTCGAGGGGCCGGGAACCGGGTCGATCCTGGCGGTGAATGGACCCTTCCATGAGGCCTTGAATGCGTCGTATTGACGGTCCAATTGCGGCGGCCGGTAAAAGATTGATGTTTTGCGAGCGAGGTTGCGTAGGGTGAAAGGATGATCCGCCTTCCTGCTGTCCTGGTTTCCGTGGCCCTGGCCACGTCGTTTGCCTTCGCGGACGAGCGCATCCTGTCCTGGCACAGCGAGATCGTGGTGGAGAAGAGCGGGGACCTG
>MPMF02086055.1_pt1 | contig 17662 bp, 14 predicted proteins | sample 1617271 | NCBI WGS metagenome assembly MPMF02 (sample SAMN05944812, study PRJNA350692) | marine metagenome | biome: marine; feature: ODZ; material: water; isolation source: 120 m water sample prefiltered with 30 um filter, filtered on to 0.2 um... | place: Pacific Ocean | collected 2012-04-09... | reverse complement strand
GGTCTGGTAGGCAACTACCAGAGTGACGTCAGCCGCCGGTACACTTAAGTGAGGTCAGAAAGCCTTCAAAATGTTCACTACCGAACATTTTGAGGTGTGCCTCTCAAGTTAGTGCCACATCAGCTAGAGGGGTCGAAAAATGCCAAAAGGAACGCAGAAGAAGCTCGACGAGTTCGACACCGAGGCCAACGCTCTTCATGCCGCCAGGTGTCGGTTCCGGATGGTCAGGAGGGAACGGAACTATGTGATCCGGGTCCTCGACTACAAGCCCGTCTGGGATAAAGAGCGCAAAACGCCCATTGAGTTCGGCACCGAGTTCGTCCACAAGAACGACCTTGGGTGGATGACAAAGGCCGAGATTGCTCAGATCCAAGCATGTGCTGAACTATGCAAAAAGTCCCACGCTGAGGGTCGCTGGCTGGGGACAACCTATGACGAGCGACGTAACAATATCTCTCCAAACTTACCTACCGATGGTGCTATCAATTGGCCTGTATTTGCGTCTCGCATTGAGCGCTATATCAATCAAGGTTCGAGCAAGGTATCGACCAAGAAAAACTACCTTTCCTTCCTCAATGGCAAAAAAGGAATAAAGACTTGGACCGGAGCAGTGACATCAACCAAAATCGTTAAATGGCTCGAGAAAAGTGACAGGATCGGCTAGCGGACAGAACCTTCGAGGAGTTCAAGCTAGAAGAACCCAAGCAAGAAGAAAGGGGCGCTCTCGAAGAAGCGACCTCGCAGTTGGATGAAAAGAACTGGAATGAGTTCCAGAAGTTCGAGCCTTTTCAGGAGATGCAAGACGATTAGACGGCACTTATCAAAACCAACAACCTCGGTTCTTGCCTGCATCGACTGTCTTGGCTAGAGCAGAATCCTAGAAAATCTGACCAAAAATTATGCGTCGGGTTAAAGGGTTAGAGACATCCAAGCAGAGAAGAAAATCGATGGGTGCATTCTTATTCCTAATGCTAGCTGACCGTGAATTTTAATAATGTTCAAGCAATTAAGGCTATTTACATTCCTGGAAGTGAAGACTTCTTAGTAGGACAAATTCCATTGAGCAAGAAAAAACAGGACATGTTTGCTTATTTAGGTTGTTTTGACTTGGGATAGAAAATATTTACAACCCGCTTATTCGTTTTGTGTGAAAGTCAAGTTTCGGATGGACAATCAAAACGTAGATGGTTTGAATTAAAGTTACTTGTCGTTAAGCTCGTGCATTATTGAAACATCTATAAATCAGCATGTATAAGGAAAAGAATTTGCAAGAGACAAGCATTATTCCTCCTAGGAGAGAGAAGTTTGTGAACGGAGCGAATATAACGCTGAACGAAGGCCTCCGAGACGAGGTATAAAAGGCGTAACTCTTGTTACGGTTACACTATGACGATGAGAATAATGCTGAAGTCCTGGGATGAAAATACGTACAACAAATATTTCAGGATCAGAAACAGGGAAAGAATAATAGTAAAGGTCTGGCACTCCTATATTAGTAAGTCGTTGAGTTAAATCCTCTAATGCCGAATCTAATGATTCGAAATTATTTTTTACTGGAGAAAAATTCTCGATGATCGTTTCAGAAAGGTATTTTTCTGGTAAATCACGCTGCATATAATCATGTAAATTAGCGAATGAAATATCATCCCTTGCTCCTGCTATCATAACAGTACGTGATTGTACAGCCTCTGTAATTGCTCTGTTGACAGCTATTTCATCAAGATGATGACAACCATAACCTTCTGCTATGCGGGCAGTTTGATCATAAGGCGAATAGAGAACAGCACGATAGACTGGGATGTTCAAGCTAGATGAGCGATCATAAACAAAAAGCTTATAACCGGCCACTTGAAGAGTAGTAACTAAGGATTGAGTAGATGAAAATGGAATAGTAGATAAATCAATAAAGGCATCCTTCACCAATCCATGAATTAATAGATTTGACCAGCATATAATTGAATCTCGTTCGATATATTCGTATAAGGCAGATACGATTGCTTCTTTTAGTGAAAATCCAGACGCCAAACCATTTGATCCCCAAACAAAAGTCATTAGTGGGTCAATAACAGATGTTACATCTAAAGTAATAGTTGCTGCAGGAAGAAAAACATGTTGATTAGACAAAAGAGAGGAACACTTAATCCATGAGTAAGGAATATCTTTACGGAATATGGATGAGGATAAAACTGGGAGCAGTTGGACATCTAGCGATTCATCTCTAGGCAATTGTGTATATGAAGTATGAAAATAATTTTCAGCAGATAAGGATTCGGCAGTATCCGTCTCTATTGATTCCATAATTGCGGATACAATGCTATCTGATGTGGTGATACCTTTTCCACACGAAACTGATAAAGTTAAGGCTCTTGGACGAAAGGCGGTAAAGACTGGAATTCCAGTAAAGTCCAAACCAGTAATGTTGGCGACTCGGGTAATACCGAATCTATCAAGGCGCTCAAGAAGATAAGGGAGAGCTGTTTGAGAACTTCTAAGTCTCCAATTATTAGAAAAATCGGTCATTATCAACAACTATTATTTAAAAAATCGGTTATTTCATTTAAGAGACTGGAATCAGGACACAAAGATGAGATCAAAGATTGAAGATTTGAGGGATCAACTTGCGCGGAAGTAAAAACTTCTGAATATAAATCATGATCGACAAATAGTTGTTGATAAGATAGAAGGCCGTGGGAGTTTGAAAGAGCAGAGAAAAGTATCAATAATTTACATAGCAATACAGAATATCTAGTTAGAAAAATGGAATCGTTGAGTGGAAGAGAAGAAGAGCTTGTATCGTTTTCAATAAGAAAGTCACGAACAAGATCAATTTGGTCTTCAGAAGGGTCTATGTGAAGAAATTTGACCAAAGTAAGTGCACAGGAAAAATTATAGTAATTAAAAAGATCAGAAAGGTTTAGATCCTTGTGTTTGGTTGCATTAGAGTTGCTACCAGCAGAAAAGAAGGTAGATAAGTTCTCTAAATGGACCCAACGTGAGTGATTCGGTGTACTATCTAAAAAGTAATTAATGTAATTCGAACCATGGGCTGTCTCTTGGTCAAATACAGGAGAATGAGTGATTGATTTAGATGCAATATTTTCGAGGGCTGTTATTGCATCAATGTATTTCCAGTCTCGTAGATCAGAGAGCAGATTTGGTCGAGTCTTCATAACAGATGGCAAGGAGGAAATGTTTGAAGAAGTACGTTCAGTAAAATGAAGACTTGAACACTCATCTAGAATTTTAATTGCGGAGGATTCATTTATTACAGCAGAAGAAACAAGATCATCAAGAGTAAAGCGAATGTTGATGAGCGGTATAGTTAGTGCAGTAAAGGGAGACGTGGGAAGATGGGAGACAGCCACCTCATCATCTGAAGTTATTGAAGAAGTATTATAAAAATTAAATATACGCCCATAGCCAATCATACCATTCGCAGAGCATTCAGCAGCTCGCAATGCACCCATGCTTGAACTTCCACTGACAGGAATACCTTGTCGAAGCAAATGTAATATCTCCTTATGTCGTACTGAGAGTGTTGAGTAAAAAACACCATCTATGATATGTACATAAGATGGACGGGGTAAGCACTTGCCGCGTAAAAGAGATAGGAGGTCAGCGCCCCTAATGGGTGGCAATACAATTGAATGAGGCAGTATACTTTTAATACGATCAGAAGAAATAGTAGGACCCGAAAAAATATAAATCATATGTCTATCAAGGCATCGAATGTGAAATACTCTTCATGGGAGTTGTCAACAACAACTGTAGTTATTTGCTTATTTGATAGGTATGACAATATTGAAGACTTTGTTTCTAATGATAACGATGACATGCAATTGTCCATAAAGATTAGTTTAGGGTATCTAGCTAAGGAATTTGCTATTGATAACCGCTGTTTTTGGGCAACAGAAAAACTTTGAGCTCCGGGAGGTATTGGCGTGTCTAATCCCATTCGAAGTTTGCTTACTAGTTGATCAAGGTCTAAGGCTTTTAGGAAATCTGTAAGGTCTAAATCACTTGAGGTCAAAGGACCATCAAAAATTTCTCCCATGGGTCCCATGGGTATAAAAGGTTGCTGCGGAGACAATGATATTTGGGATCGTAGGGAGGTTATATTGAGTTTATCAATATGGTGATCATTGTAGTATATTGAACCTGCAGTTGGAGAATATAATCCCAAACATAGCTTGAAAAGTGTAGTTGATCCTTTACCTGGAGCTATACGAAGATGATTTATAGTACCTGGTTTAATTGTAAAAGAAATATTTGATAGGATTGTTGGAGAATCATTATCGTAAGAAAAGAATAGATTATCAACTTTAACTTCTCCTGTTAGGCTAGCGTCAATATTTGATGGGTTATAACCTGGTTCAATTGGGGCAAAGACAAGAGGCTTGGCACGTTTCCAATAGGCCAATACATTGACCAAGCTGAGTGCGATCGTAGTAGTACCTGAAGAAATATTGCTAGCAAATAATGTCAATGCTGAAGTATATCCGAGCACAGAATAAATATAAGTTTGCAGTGAATCTGAGTGAGAAGTTATCTTGGGATAGATGGCCGCAAAGCTAATGCAAAATGAAATTGATAGGAATGATTTAGAGAGTAAATCAATACTATTGTCTCTTTGTCTAAATGATAAATTTGTAAGTTGAGACTTCTTTAAAAATGATACAAATCGACTTTCCCATGAGGATAGAATGCCCCGAGCACGAACTTCTGGGAGCATTGAAAGCATCTGAAGTGTAAAACTTGAAAGTTGGGCTGACTGATCCAATGATCTTGCAAGAAGACTCCCTCCCGATGAGGCTTTATTAAAAAGGACAATTAGATAGACAACCACTAGTGGCAAAACATAGAAAGTGGCATAAGGAACATAGGAATACATAATGAATAGATATATAAAGGAGGTTATAAAACTAATTATTGAAGTAATGTTTGAGCTGCTTAAAAGAGTCCTTACTTGACTAATTGCTGAAGCACGTAACATCAGATCACTATTTGAGTATTTGTTTAGTTCTGAAAGTTCTAGCTTAAGTAATCTATCCCAAACTGCTGTCTGAGCTCGTTTATCAGACTCAGTTTCTAATTTGGTGACGAATAAAGATTGGACAAATAGGCTAGCTGTACTCACTAGAGCAATGAGGATAGCTAATGCTCCAATTTGATAGGCAAAGGATTTTGAACCAAGAGTTATAACATTTGAAGTTACATATACAGTCAAAGAGGGGAACATCAACTGTAGAAAACTTGATATTAATGAAAATAGGATCACCAGAGAGAAATCATTTCGGAATTCCGAGAATGTGAAGTTTAGGAACGATCCTATTGAGTTAACTGCATATGGTAGTGGAGGGTAGACCTCAAGAAAATAATCGTAATCTGTCGAAGTAGCTGAATGATCCTTAGTACAAACAATCTTTGTACTATCTGAATCAATAGCAGTAAGATTAAAATTATAAATGGAATTAGAGAAACGTGAGAAAAGATCTATAGATTCAGATTCGCTTTTTTTTATAGCTATAAGAACACCGAAATCAAAAGTGTCGAAATCTGATTCTGGCTGAACAACTCTATAACGGATTGCATTTGCACTTAGAAGATCCTTTATATCTTTAAATTCATCTCGATAAACAAGACTAGATGAATGTTCAGCCTTAAGTAGCTTTAAGGCTTGATAAGCAGCTGCTAGGTAAAGTCTTTCATTGAGAATATTTTCTTTACCATGAGTATGATCAAAGTATTGAATGTAACGGGACTGGATTGCAAGATCAGCTGAATTGATACTACTTAAGCCCAGTGGATCAGTTAATGGAGTAGTAGTTGACGATGAATTAAGTTTCATGATAGGCATGTCCTAGAGTGAGATGAAATCATCTAAGTGCTTAACAGCTGAAGAAGTCGAAGGTATAACAATAAAAGAGAAAGTATAGATCTGTCTAAATGCATCAATGTGAATTTTTAAATCATCATCTGGTATCTCAGTGTAGAAATGGTCCATTAAAAGAATTGAACGATTGGATGAATAAGCTCTTGCAAGTAGGATACGTTGTTGAATAGATAAGCTGAGGTTTGAGGAGTTAGGTGGTATTAATGATGATAATGAGATGGCTGATTCATTTGTAGTCAAGGCAGCAAGTCGTGCGGCAGCTACAATATCTTTGTGTGGAATATTATGATCTAAAAGAGAGATATTGTCAGCTATTGTACCTTCGAAAAGTAATGGTTGTTGAGGTATATAACAAGTAGGTGGAGAAACAGGCGAGTCGTCAGTGTTCTTATCATGTGACGAAGACCAAACAATCTCTCCATCATTAGGATGATGTAAGCCTGCTAGAAGTTGCAACAGAACAGTTTTACCTGAACCAGGAGGGCCTAATATTCCGTATACTCCAGGTTTCTTTGCCTTATACGAAAAGTTTTCCAACACTGATAATGTTGGAGTAAAATTAAAATTAACAGAATTTATGTTTAAGGAAACAATACCTGATTCACTAAATTTTGAATTGAGATTACTTTCTTTAAGTGCGAATTGTTGATCCAGATCTTCGCCGGGAGTTTCATAAACGTCCTTTAAACGATCAATAGGACTGATGACTTCCTGAACTGTTTGCAAAAATGAAGGGATTACAACAACACCTGCAGTAACTAATCCCATAAGATATGATGTACTTATATAACCTCCTAGACTTAGATCCTGATTGATTATTAGTATAGGGCCAAGTACAATTAGGCCAATATTGATGATATAAAATGCTGCTCTTGATGATAAACCAACAACATTAAGACTATTCGAGACTTGAAGTTCAGCATTAACATAATTAGTGTAGTATCCAGCCCATGTAGAAAACCTCTGGTTCTCAAGGCCTGAACAACGTATGTTTAGTATTTCCCCTAGAGTTAAAAGAGATAATCCCTGCTGTTTACCGGATTCTATAGAGACCAATCTATTTTGTGTATCAATTTTATTATTAATTATATAGGCTGTACCAAAAGCGAAAGAGATCACAATTAAGCACATCAGTCCAATCTGCCAACAGGAGCAAAGAAGAATTATGATTACAATGATAGATGATAGAAGAGTAGCGGCTTGACTTGCTATATCATAAATAAATGAAGATATAGTGCGTGAAGGTATTGCTAATCTAGTTGCTAACTCAGTACTCTGTCTACTAGAGAACCATGAAAATGGACGGGAAACGAGTGATCGAAAAAATTCAATTGATTTGGTAGTAGCAGTTATGTAAGCAGTTTTACTTGCTATACTAAATGAAAGGAAGGTTGATAGAGATATAATACCTGACAAGAGAAAAAGTATCCATAAAACTGGAAGCCCAATAGATAAATCTTGTTGTCCAAGAACTGTATCAACAAAAAAGGATGTGAGCTGAGCAGATAAAACAGTAGGTACTACTGTAATAACAGATAGTAATAAAACAAACAGAACTGGAAACTCTGAACTGCGAAGAAAGAGCTTAAAAAGATCCTTGCCTGTAACAATATCTTGCGAAACATAACTAGAGAAAGTGGAGATATCTTCAGGCCTTATTACAACACCAGTAAATTGAGACATGAAATCATCGTAACTAAATTTCCTTCTTCCAATAGCTGGGTCATTTGTAATATATTGGTTACTTCTGGTCCCCTCATAAATAACAAAATGATTGGAATTCCACCATATAATAAATGGAGGAGATAACTGACCAAGTTTTTCCTTGTCGATGCGTTCTGCGATTAAAGGGTGACCAAGAGATTCACCTGCTCGACGTATATCACCAATAGTCCCCCCGTCACGTCCAATTCCTGACTCCTTGCGTATATGATCAAGAGTATATTGGACTCCATAACTGTCAAAAAGCATCTTTAAGCATGCAGCACCACAATCAGCAGTTTGCATTTGCAGAGTTGTAGGAACGGCCTTATACATCAGTTGATACCTGTAATTGAACGAAGTTTGGGTAGAAGTAAGGATATTGGCCTAATATTTTCAGCAATAATTCTAACTTTGGCCGGTGTAGATAATGGAATTCTGTATTCTGGGCCTTTCGATGTATTCCAAAGATAGCCAGATGGTGTATTGCCACGATCAAGCTCTATGGTGCTTAGAAACATAGTCCCTTTTTTGGAATAGGTTGCTTCGGCAATTTCCTTTATACCTAAAACTTTTGCTGCAGAGACACTTGAGATAGAAACTGTTGAAATTGATTTAAGTGTTCCTTTAATTGAACCATATTTTTGTGCATCCACATTAGCAGGTGATACAAGAACTTTCATTCCTGGTTTAAGCCCTTGTGAGGCACTTGGATCCACGAATGTAGATATTATAGAAATAAGATCATTGGTTTCCGATAATGATGCATACCCTATAACTTCTCCTTTCTTAACTCTAGATCCAGATTTTACAACCTTTGTTAGGATGTTTCCATCAAAAGGAAGAGTAAAATATATATCCTGAACAGTATTTGATACTCCTGTTTGAAGAGCTACTCTATTAAGACCAACTTTGTTTCTTGAGTCTATCAATGAGATATCTTGTTTGACTCTATTCGTTTCCGATTGCAATAGTGCTTGTTGCCCTGAAAGTACTTTCGTCTTAGGAATAATTCCAAGCTTCTCTAAATTTATGAGGCTACTTTGTTGCTCTAGTTGTCGTGAGTAGAGAGCGTCAGTTGACTTCTTAAGTGATAAGTCAAATTGTAGCTGTTGTTCAAGTGAAAACTTAGAAGTTAGATATTGAAAAGAAGCTTGCTCTAGCGCCACTGAAGATAGAGGGTCGAAAACTATTGCAAATGGTTTTCCGGATTTAAATGGAACACTTTGAATATAATTAGCCTCTTTTGTTTGAGAAGATTCTTTAGAGTTAAATGAAGTTATCTGTGCATATATATTGGGATTTAAAATATTCAATGGAGAGCCTAGAACATTTCTGGTTGTGGTCGTATAAAAAGAAATAAAGCCAATAAGTTTATTTGATGTTTGCTGGTTTGCGGTCGAATCGCGCGTGTATATATAAGATGGATTACTTGCGTTTGAAAAACGAGATGATAAATACTTATGGAATGATAATGCTTTATATTTTACATCAGGCCTGAGATTCGATATATAATAAATATAACCATCACTAGTAGATATAACTGGACTAAGAGAATCAGGAGGTATGAATACACCTGAGACATATAATGAACGAGGTAGTGATCCAAATACAGACCAAAGTACCAAACCAAGAACTGAAGAAATAGAAATTGTAGAAAACAAGAATGTAGGAGGTGGTATAATTCTTACGATCGAATTTAGACGTTCAGGATTATTATGCGCTCGATTGATCTTATGTTGTGTGTTGTCATTAGTAGGGGAAGGAGTAGTCATGATTGTGGTTTAAATAATAATTTAGTAAGAAGAGCCCTATTTATAGGGCTGTGAACCAATGATGCTTATTAATGATTTATGCGTATTTGGGAGTTCCGGGTAGTTTAAATACATTTGAGATGAGACAAAGTTATTTGCCACATCTGTCTTTGCAGTGACCTCTGACCTTTGTGCAGTATATAGATTTTGTGTACTAGTTAATAGATCGAGATATGTGCTATATCCAGCTGCGTATGCAATTTGTATAAGTTGAAGGGATTTGTTAGCTGTATCTACGCTTTTAGTAGCATAATTTAGTTGACTACTCAGGCTACTTGATTTGGATGCTAAGGAGGAGTAAGCAGATTCAATAGAAATAAGGGTTTGCATTAATGCTTTTTGGTATCCATTAGCCAAATTCTGGCTTGACTTCATATTGAAATAGTCAGCCCCACCATCAAATAAATTCCATGTGGCTGCCACCATTACATAATTAGATTCCTGAATTGCCCATTGATCGTCAGGTGCCATAGATCCACCTGTTATATTTCCATTCAAATTAGCACTGCTTAAGTTGGCCGACAGCGATATTGATGGCAAATAATCGAATGCATACTCTTTTGCAGAAAACTCAGATGATAGCGCTAAATTTCGGATATATGAAATTTGTGGATAATTTTGCAAAATATAATCGTTCACGTCTTGAAAATCATGAAGTGGTTTAACCAATTTTTTAGAAATTACTAACGGCATTGTTTTATTAACATGAGTTGCATTACATATCGGGCTATCAAGCATAGAAAGCAGATCACTCTTATATTCTTTCATATTTGAAATCTCTTGATAATATGTAGCTTTTGATGATTCAAGTTGTTGTTGGATACTAAGTACATCAATTAATGATTTCAAACCCGCTTTTTTCATCTCTAATGTAACGTCAAGTTGTTTTTGTAGTGTTTTGGAATATAGTTTTGAACTATTTACGTTATGCAGGCTTTGGAGATAATTTATATATGCACTTATAGCTGCTTGTATATTTGTACCTATCTGATATCCAGCATTAAATTTAGAGGCCTCATAGGTTTTGTTAAGTGACTTTATTTTCATGATTTGAGATAAGTCAAATAAATTCCATGAAGATGTGAGGGATGGTGCATTTGACCAGTACTCTGGATATATTTTTGCTACTTTTCCTTCAAATACTGCTTGCTCTGTTAAGGGTTCGTACGTATAGCTCGGGTTATAATTATAAGAACGACTTAAGGTAGCCGTGAATTGTGGGATGAAATATGTATAGGCAGCGTTAACTTGATCCAAGTCAGAGAATGAAGTGAAAATATATTGCTGACTGTGGCCATTATTGATTACAGAAGTAGCAAGATTATCAAAATCATCTGTGGTCAATGAATATGTCACATCAGTACATTCTGTAGTATTTTTTTCGGAAGTTACGCTGTCCTCTTTGGCAATCGCAGGAAACCCATAGAAACTTATCGAGTTGCCTACTAATAAGGCTAAAGCAACAGTTGAAATGTTCAAATCACACCTAGATTTAATTGATGCTAATATATATTGTCAGTAAATATCGACATGTCAAGAACTAAGCAAGCAATGGACTCTTTGACACTTATTCCTTAATATTGAAAATTAGTTCAGCCGCTTGGAATTACCATGGGCTTAATATTTCGCAAGATGTTGCGACCTTCAAGGTAAATTCACTAGGTAGGATTACCAGATCCAATCAGACATATAAATATTTACAAGCTTTCTAGAAGCTATATCCTGTTATTGCAAAATGCCACAACCATAAGTATTATTACCAGTGTATTTTAGCTTACTACTTGTGCTGTTATTGCATTTTGACAAGTCTCCGCTGAAGTTGCGTTGCAAGTTGCCATCGATGCACTACAATGAAGGCTCTAATAATATTTTCAATGGCTCTTTCTCAATACCTTAACCATCTCCAATCCAACCCTGGTGATCGTTTACAAACAAAATCATCAACACCTGGCGACATAATCGATCACGCAAAGAGCCTTGGCCACGATGTGACACGTGACGAACTGGACAATCACGCGCACTCTTCTGAGTCGCTTGATGCCGCTGGTGGTGGATCCTGCTACTTTAATGGCGTTACAGCTTGCGCCGTTTGACTTTTTAGCACATACGCATTGGCGATTAATCGTCAATGCGATTTTTTTGAAAGTGGAAAAGTCTTTCTTTAATGTTGAGGTTCCTTTGGCAGGGAACACTCTTCTCATTTACAACTCGATTTCAAAGGAACTTGTCAAATTAGCCGAGGACGACACATTAAAATATATAGAAAATAATTTTACAGATATATATTATCCTACCTGGATGTTAATGTCATCTAGGAAAATGCTATGTTCTAATAGCAATAAGCAATATAAGTCACTCGTACAGTTAGATTACAAATCAAAGAAATTAAATAATGAACATATGAGTCTTACCTTGATGATGAGCGAGGCATGTAACTTCTCTTGTTCTTACTGTAATCAGGGTCAGAATAAGGATCATGTAAAGATATCAAATGAAACAATTAATTACGTCAATGATTATATTAAGGGTACATCAGAATTAAAAAAATTAATTATTTCTTGGTATGGAGGAGAACCACTTCTTGCTTTTAATGAAATATTAGAATTTTCCAATATGATTAATGATGTATGCAAGAGCTGTGGAGTGGAGTACAGCGCGTCAATAATAACTAATGGATTTTTACTAACAAATCATAGAGCTAAAGAGCTTTATAAAGTAGGTATACATAATGCTCAAGTTACTATTGATGGTTCAAAAACTTTTCATGATAGAACACGTTACGCAAACGAACAGAAGGGTAGTTACGATATTATTATGAAAAATATTACTGACGTACTTAATGATACTGAGATGTGGGTCTGCCTAAGAGTTAATGTAAATAATGATAATTTGGATGGCATGGATATGTTTATCTCCGATCTATCCAATCGAGGTTTTGCAAATAAAAAACTTTCTGTCTACTTTTCATTAATTTATGACCCAACAGCCAGTCTATTACCGGATGCTGTTGACGTAGATGCATCCCTCATGAAAGATTATAAGACTTATGCAGAAAAAGAACTCGACTTGCTTAAACTGTTGGACAAACATAGTATAAATGTCGCATTGGATATTGATGAGCATGAGGGCGACTGTCTCCTTACCAGATCAAATAGCATAGCAATTGATCCTAAAGGTAACTTATTTAAATGTTATATACCAATTTCAAATGATGAGTTTTCTGTCGGTACAGTTGAAAATATTAGAGGGATGAAAGCAAATAAGATTTATTCTGCATGGGACTCATGGTCACCTTTTACTCAAGATGGATGCAAAACGTGTAAATTGTTAGGCTCATGTAGGGGTGGCTGCCCACTACACTTTGTATCCAAATCTCATCAAAATTTAGGATATAAATGTCCAACATCAAAGCTAATGTTTAATGAGCATCTTTTTAGAAAAGCGTATAACAAAGGTCTTCTGGATTTAAGTGACTGGGATGAAAGTAGATCCCCTACCAAACTTGAATCACTAATCTTTGAGCAATGTCAATAACTTGAGACAATTGCTATAATCCTTTTCCTCAAATTTCCGCAACCATTCATATCTGTTATCAAGATCACTATCGAGTTCATCATATCTTTTTTTATGATTTCTAGTATTATCGCTATAGCTTAATTGTCGAATATTATCGATTACCTGTCTCAGAACATTCTGGAAATGCCATTGTGTACTATGAATCCCAATTTCTAGAGCAATTAACTCAATAGTTCTGTATGATTGACTTAGTAATGTGTTAGTTACTACTTTACTAAAATGATTAACCTTGTCAAAATAATGCTCCATATTGTTTCCAATAGTGTATTTATAGAAACATGAAATTTCAGCAGCTTCGCCTAGTCCGGCATGGATATCAACAATTCGTAAAGGCTCCTGACTATCAAATTCATTGACAATTATTCTTTTAATAACTCTAATAACTGTATATAGAAACTCTTTAAGTTCATTATTTGTGTACCCAAAGAAGCCATTCTTTATATCCTGACTACCAGCTAGAATTTCTTGTATGTCAATGTTATTTTCCTTAAAAGCAGCAACCCAATAATCTAGAATATTATTTGTATCGTATGGCACTTTATGAGTTATTTCATACGCTAACTTAATCTGAGAGTACATATCATTCTTAATTGGTCCAAATACTCTATTCAGATCGTAGATACTGCCATTGTATATACGAAATCGCATCCCTTTCTCATAAGGGATATATCTGTTTAAGTCAATTGTCAAAACACGATGGTCCTCAGAAAGGAATTTTTGTATAAATAATGCGCATTTTTGTGTGTACCAATCCTCATCTGGATGAACACCTACAAACAGTAAAGTGTTCACATTATTACTTCGTATGTTGAATAGTTACCATTATAAATCTTCATTGATCTAGTTATAAGTGTATGAATATATATTCTTTCATTTAAATCCATATTTCTTAGGATTGGGTGTTTGACTATAGCTTTATACAATAAGAATATTACTAAGGAAATCCTCATTGTTGACTTGTTTGTTTTACTTGATGCGTAAAGGAATGGAGAGTGAAAATGTCTACCGTTATATGCAGTTGCAGAACAAACTCTTGTATCTACATTCTTTATATGTGTCCAATTATCTAATACCATACTTTCCGAATTTGTATAAGTTGGATTATCATTAACAATTTTAACCAACTCAGCCTCACTAAATGGGCTTTCAAGACACTTGTCGTTAGCCTTGTTATTAGCGGTGGAATGATTATAGATATCTGATAGTAAGCTTTTGCCCCATATACTATGACTCCAAAAACTTGTTGTGAAGGGCATAGTACACTGTAAAGGTATATTTATAGCAACCACATCTACATTATTGCTAACACAGTCTGCATGTGGTGAAATCGATAGTGGGTGGAAGACTGCTTGTTCAAAAATACAGTTCAACTGGGTTCTTATTGCTACAACAGGTCGTTTTTTTAAGTCAAATTCTTCATTGATCCACTCAGTTATCTTTTCCCAGAAATTCAGTTCAAGCACCGATGGCTCTATTGAAATAATTTCACCTGCAATAAGATTACTAGAAAATATATCTATTTCTTTGTTTATATTATAACCCTTTAGTGGGTGCTTTGATCTTGGTAAACGGTTTGGTACAAAAGAAAGTAGCTCGACCTGCTGCCTCTTACTAATTATCGATGATTGCTTTGCTGTAAAGGGTTCAATCACTTTTTTACGAATTTCCATAATATTTTATATTGTAATCGATCCCTCAACTTCGTTGTTGCAGGTACAGAAGAAAGCATTATGCTTGGATTATAGGATAGTACGGCTCTATGCACAAAAGCGAGTCTTTATTTGCCAATAGCGAATTATCTCGTTATTCTAGACACTTGACTCTTCCTCAGGTTGGGATCTCTGGTCAAAAAAAACTTAAATCTTCTAGTATTCTAGCTATTGGTTGTGGAGGTTTAGGTTCACCATTATTATCTTATTTGGCAGCAGTTGGTATAGGTAGATTAGGCATAATAGATTTTGACGTTGTTGATGAATCAAATTTACAGAGGCAAATTATCCATGGTTGCGCTTGGATTGACAAATATAAAACAGAATCAGCAAAGCATAGAATTGAAGAAATAAACCCGTATTGTATTGTCGAATGTTATAAAACAAAAGTCAGCATTGATAATGCGCTTGACATAATAAATAAATACGATATTGTTTGCGACGGATCTGATAATTTTCCTACAAGATATCTAGTAAATGATGCATGTTACATCCTCAAAAAACCATATGTCTACGGTTCTGTTCTACGTTTTGAGGGCCAAGCATCAGTTTTTAATTTAAATGAAGATAGTCCTAATTATAGGGATTTAGTACCAGAACCTCCTCCCCCTGGACTTGTGCCTTCTTGTGCAGAAGGAGGTGTGATCGGAGTACTTCCCGGAATAATTGGCACTATACAAGCTACTGAAGCAATTAAAATAATACTTGGCATAGGTCAAATACTTGATGGAAGACTACTTTTATTCAATGCCCTTGACATGAAATTCAAGGAATTACATCTAAAAAAGGACTATTCCCTTCCGACAATTAATAAGTTAGTCAATTACGATGACTCCTGTAACCTCAATAAATATGAAATAGATCAAAGTATAGATGTAATGGAATTCTCAAAAATTTATCAGATGTCTGATAAACAGTTTATTTTAATAGATGTTAGAACTATTGAAGAACGAGAGATATGTTATATAGATAATTCTATTCATATCCCTTTGGCAGATCTAGAATCTGACAGTAAGATCTTAGACCAGCTAGAGGAGCAGTCGAGGAATAGACACATTTATATCTACTGTAAGATGGGATCAAGATCTCGCCGAGCTGTTGAGTTACTCAATAGCCTAAATATTAATGCAACTAATATCAATGGTGGCATCATAGACTGGATAAAAAAGGTTGACAAAACCTTATGTCTTTATTAATGGTATATGTGAAATGGTTCAGGTTCAATTCACAGCTACGATTAACATTGTTACCTTTACCCTCCAGCGATAGCAGCTAGAATCGTAATCTCTGCATTTAATTTAATTTCAGTCAAGATTCCCTCTGTGTCCTTAATATTGACTCCATCAACAAATATATTTATAAAACGCCTTATGTTTTGAGACTCATCATAGATAATATCTCTCAATTCACTGTAGTCGTTCAATAGATTGCTTAGAGCTTCTTCAACGTTTTCTGCAGATGTTTGGAAAAGGTCTTGATCGTTTATTCTCGAACTCATTGTATCTGGAAGCGACATAGTACACTTTGGCATTTTATTTTGAAAAGATGTTTATCCTACCATCTCATTCAACATTTTTTTAAGTATTTATTTCACTCATCCTACTGTGATGTACTCTGTAATGCCTTCTTACTTCGAATATATATCTTTTTAAGATGCTCAGGAGCTACAAATGTTGTAATTAACAATAGAGCATGTGCTGTAATACAAGCAGAATGCACGATGACATGAGACTCGAGCAAAATCTCATCTATACAACCAACAGTAAAGAATAAAGCGCATACTAGCAAAGTAAATATTACTCTAAGATGTAGTAGTTTTCTTATCTCTAAAAGAAATGAACGCTGTTTTAAAGTATATACTTTCCTTAGTAGACACTCTTTTGTTGTATACAGGAATAGAATGCTATATATGAAAAGAAATATGCATATTGATAAAAAGCGGAATATCACCATATAGAGCAATTCTGTATAAAGTGGCGATTCAGATGTGTATACAGATTTCTGGTAATACAAAGACATTATCGTGATTGCCGGTACTAGACTTGCAAGCCAAATAGTAAGCATTGTTATGATTGCTCCTAACTCAGAAGCCTTGCAATGAAGAAAAATATTCTTTTGTAACGACCAAACATCGTAAATCAATGCGGCCGCAAGAAAATATCCTAGTAGTAAAAGCATTATTAGCGATAATTCTGTCCAAGATGCGAAATTTTTGGAATGTAATTGAGAATCAAGAATTTTTTTTATTTGCTCAGGAAGGTTTATAACAAGTAGAGTGATTAGAATTGCATATCCCCCATCTATCAACCCTATCCAAGGTTCACCAGATAAGTTATGACCAATAATCTTAGAGTGATTCATTAATAGCTATTTTATGAAAACATAGCATAAACAGCTTTGTGCTGCTTCTGTATAAAAATAAATCCTCATTACTTTACTGACGTGGCCCTCCACCCCTCCTTCTGAATTTTTTCCCTAACTTTCTTGCATCATCAATGTGGTGATAAACAGTCCGCGTCTTTAAGAGAGCTTGTTGACATTTTATCGGTCTACCTTTGATCACTTCAATATGGCGATCTAGGTAACTGTCACCTAAGACATGCTTGAACTTGAGACAGCAAAAACCATCAGGGTCAGATAGGCATTGCATCTGGCCATGCCGTGCTGCTCCCAGCATCGACTGAGTCTTGGATTAGAACTTATGTTCTACATTAGGAGTCAAGCCCTCCGTTAGTTCAAATACCTAGCTCAGGCAGTCTCGGAATAGCTAAGAACAGGAGAGCCGTTCCCCGTGCCTGAGTGGGGAGGGGGTTCTACTCAGGTAGTTTCGGTCTGGTAGGTAGTTTGAGCTCTCTAGTGACTGCAAGGGAATACAGCCAGGTTTATCGGGCTCATAACCCGAAGGTTGAGATTCTGGTCGCGAAAATAAGTTAGAGCCCTGGATGAGCTGTAATTGCCCAGACCAGAGG